>Ga0265320_10001050_pt1 | contig 20519 bp, 19 predicted proteins | sample 4827metaG_FD_202087 | JGI IMG/M metagenome (GOLD analysis project Ga0265320, IMG submission 202087) | Rhizosphere microbial communities from Carex aquatilis grown in University of Washington, Seatle, WA, United States - 4-8-27 metaG | ecosystem: Host-associated > Plants > Roots > Rhizosphere >...
GCTGGAAGCGCCTGAGCGCCGAGCGGGTCGAGGCCGACGTCTAGAGCGGCCCTCGGGGGCCGTCAGCCCCCGGAAACGGCCCTGACGAAGGCCTCCCGGGCCTCGATGTGGGGGTTGTGGCCGGCGTCCGCTATGGTCTCGAACCGGGCCGAGGGAAAGTGGCCGAGGATCGCCTCCCTGTCCCCCGGCCCAATGTAGCGCGACTTGCCGCCCGCGATGAAGAGCGCGGGCCCCGTGAAACGGTCGCCGGCGGCCAGCGGGTTGAGCTCGAGCTCCGGCAGGGCGGCCGTGATCGCCGGCAGGTTGATCTGCCACCGCCAGCCTCCCTCGGGCGTCCTCTCCAGGTTGGTGGCCATGAATTTCCTCATGGCCCACCCCGGGACCCGCGCCTCGAACCGGGCCTCGGCCTCCGCCCTCGACTTCAGGCCGCCAAGCTCGAGCTCGTTCATGGCCGCAAACTCCTCGCGGTCGTCGGGCCAGTCGTAGTCCCTGGGGGCGACGTCGACCACGACGAGGCGGCCCACCCGGCCGGGGTGCCTGCAGGCCAGCAGCATCGCGACCTTCCCCCCCATGCTGTGACCGACCAGCTCGGCCCGCCCCACCCCGTGCGAGTCGAGCCACGCCACCACGTCCTCCGCCATCGCCCCGTAGGGCATCCGATCCGCATGGGGCGACATCCCGTGGTTGCGCAGGTCCAGCGCGAATACCCTCCTCGCGGAGGCCAGGGCGCGCCCCGCGGTCTGCCAGTTGCGGGAGGAGCCGAGCATCCCGTGCAGGAGCACGATCGGAGGCCCGCCCTCGCCTCCAAGGTCCCTGTGGAAGAGCTCGATCGCGGGAGTGCCGGGTGGGGATGCCATGGAGGGTTGGCCACCAATGTGGCGCGAGTCCGCGTCGCTCCAACATTGAATTCTGCAAATCTAGGCGTTCGAATGGGCCCGATGGCCGAATCCCCGAAACCCACCCCGATGATGCAGCAGTACTTCGAGGTGAAGCGCGGGCTCCCGAGGGACACCCTCCTCCTTTTCCGGCTGGGCGACTTCTACGAGCTCTTCTTCGACGACGCCCTCGTGGCCTCGCGGCTGCTCGGCCTGACGCTCACCAAGCGCCAGGAGCACCCGATGGCGGGGCTTCCCCATCACGCGGCCGAGACCTACATCGGCAAGCTGCTGGCCGCCGGCAAGAAGGTCGCCATCTGCGACCAGGACGAGCCGGCCCAGCAGGGCCGGCTGGTCCGCAGGAAGCTCACGCGCATCCTGAGCCCCGGCACGACCCTTTCCGCCAGCCAGCTCGAGGCCGCCCGCAACCGCTACCTCTGCGCCCTTTCGCTGGACAAGCGAGGCCTCCACGCCGCCTGGATCGAGCTGTCGACCGGGGAGTTCAAGGTGGCGACGGCCCCGAGGATCGGGGACCTGCTGCCGGTCCTGGCGTCGCTCGACCCGGCGGAGCTGATCGCCGCCGAGGGCGATGTCGAGCGCTGGAAAGCCGCCCCGCACGACCAGGCCGCGGTCCACGCCCTGCACGCCTTCGCCGCGGGCCGGGCGCTGACCGAGCTCCCGGCGTACCGCTTCGAGACCGCCGCGGGCGCGCGCGCCGTCGCGGAGGCCATCGGCGTCCTGAACCTCCAGGGCTTCGGGCTGGAGGGCGACCATCCCGCCCTGGGCCCGGCGGGCGCGCTCGTGGGCTACGCGACCGACAACCTGTGCGCCAGGCCCGAGAACCTGCGGGGCCTACAGGAGTACCGCAGCGCGCGCACCCTCCTCCTCGACCCGGCGACGCTTCGCAACCTGGAGATATTCTCGCCCATCCGCGGCGGCCGCCAGGGGTCGCTCCTCGCAACGATGGACCGGACGGCGACGTCCGCCGGCTCAAGACTCCTCGAGCGCTGGCTCGCCGCCCCCGGCCTCGACCTTCCGGAGGTCAGAAGGCGCCACGCGCTCGTTGGGGAATTCGTGGCGCAGCCCGCGCGCCTCGCCGAACTCTCCGAGTGCCTGCGGGGAGTCCGGGACATCCCGCGCATCCTCGGGCGGCTGCAGAACCGCCTCCGCAACCCGCGCGAGCTGTGCGGAGTGCGCGACACGCTCGCGCGGATGCCGCAGATCGGGGGAGTGCTCCGCGCCATCGGGCCCAACGCCGACGCCGTGCGCGGCCGCACCCACGAGCTCCCGGAGCTGTGCGCCCTCCTCGCGTCCGCCCTCGCCGACGAGCCGCCGACTGACGTCTCCGAGGGCAACTTCGTCAGGGAGGGCTACGATGCGCAGCTCGACAGGCTCCGGGCGCTCATGAGCGGCAACAAGGCGTGGCTGGCGGACCTGGAGCGCGGGGAGCAGGAGCGGACCGGCATCCGGAGCCTGAAGGTCCGCTTTACGAACAACTTTGGCTATTACATCGAGGTCACCAAGGCCAACCTGCACCTCGTCCCGGCCGACTACGTCCGCCGGCAGACGACGGTCGGGGGAGAGCGCTACGTGACCGACGCCCTCCGGCAGAAGGAACGCGAGATCCTCCACGCCGAGGACAACGCGCTCCTTCGCGAGAAGGAGATCCTTGAGACGCTGATCGCCGCCGTGCTCGCGCAGGCGCAGTCGCTCTCCCAGACCGCCGACGCCCTGGCCGAGATCGACGTCCTCGCGGGCTGGGCCGGGATCGCTCGGGACTGGGACTACTGCCGCCCCGAGATCGACGAGGGCGAATCGCTCGAGATTGCCGACGGCCGCCATCCCGTGGTCGAGCAGGGATTCCTGCCCGGGGACGCGGACGCGGCCGGCGCCTCCCCGTCCTTCGTCCCCAACGACACCGCGCTTGCGTGCGACGGCGCCCAGATCGCCCTCATCACCGGACCCAACATGGCGGGCAAGTCGACCTACATTCGCCAGGTCGCGCTCATCGTGCTCATGGCGCAGGTCGGCTCCTGGGTGCCCGCAAAGTCCTGCAGGTTCGGGATCGTGGACAGGATATTCTCGAGGGTCGGCGCCAGCGACGACCTGGCGCGGGGCAACTCGACGTTCATGGTGGAGATGAACGAGACGGCCAACATCCTGAACAACGCCACGGACCGCTCGCTCATCATCCTGGACGAGATCGGGCGCGGGACATCGACCTATGACGGCCTCAGCATCGCGTGGGCCGTCGTCGAGCACCTGCACCGCGACCCCGTCCGCGGACCCCGCACCCTCTTTGCCACCCACTACCAGGAGCTCACGCAGCTCGACAAGCACCTGCTGCGGATGCGCAACCTCTCCGTCGCGGTAAAGGAGTGGAACGATGACATCGTCTTCGTGAGGCGGGTCGTGCCCGGCGCGGCGGACAGGAGCTACGGGATACAGGTCGCGAGGCTGGCGGGCCTGCCGCCGGAGGTGATCGACCGAGCCAAGGCGATCCTGGCCCGCCTGGAGGGCGATGATTCGAGCATCTCGCTGCCGGCCCCCCAGGCCCGGCCGAAGAAGAAGATCACGGTGGCGCCAGCCGACACGGGCCAGCTCGACCTCCTGTAGGCCGGCCGGGATCGTCCTCAGCCGAAGAACGGGTAGATCTCGTCCGCGATCCAGTAGCACGTCAGGGCGACCGCAAAGACAACCCCCGCCCACCAAAGCATCCAGCGCCGCCGCCTCCACCCGTCCCGGCAGGCGAGCTGGAATGCGATGTCGGCCGGATACGCCGCGGAGTAGCAGACATTCGCGATCGCGGCCAACGCGAGGAGCAACAGCCCGGAATGCCAGGTCATTGCGGGCCGGAAATGGGGCCAGGTAAACAGGAGCCATGCCAGGGTCACGAGGGTCAGGATCGCGTTGTAACCGACCCGGCGGCCCTCCCAATACAATGCCGCGTCCCAGACGAGCGCGCGCACCGACGGCGGTGGCGGGCCGTCGGGACGAGGCGACTCCGCGGAGGAGGATCGGCTCATCTTCCCAAGTCAGGGCCTCCGGCCCGCACCCAGGTGCTCCTGCGTCCCGACCGTATAGGCCTCGCGGAGCCAGGTGTTGAACTCGGCATCTATGTCCCCGGGTGAAAAAAGGCGAAAATGATGCACGTGGTTGCGCCTCGAAATGGTGTCGATCCGATAGAACCGCGGATGCGGCAATCGGCGAGCGAAAACGAAATGGCCGTCGAGCCAGTGACTTCGTGGCGAGACCTGGGCGAACGACATTCTCCCCTGGAACGCTATCCGGGTCTTTTCCGGCAGGACCGTGACCGGGCCGACACGGGCTATCGCGCGACGCAGGGCCCTGAACAGGTCGCGGACCGCCGGGCTCCTCCCGCGAAAATGGTGATCGAGGGTGGTACGTCCGCAGGCATGGGACTGGTTCCGGTTTGCGAACCGGCGGCGGCACCTGGGGCAAATCCAAAGCGCGCGCACGTTCGGATTGACCATTGAAGTCCGCAGTTTGCCGCAGAACGGTCGAACGACTAATGGCCCTCGCCAACGAGGGCTCGGCTACTGCCCGCTGGAGATGTGTCTGAGGCGGGCGCCGGATCCGGTGGTTGGTCAGGCCGCATATTGAGGTAACCCAAGATCACGGCGCAAACCCACCTCAAGTTTCCTCGCGGAGCGAAACCCATGAAAGCGCTTCGTTGTCGTCTGTGAAAATCCTGATCCCGTGCTCACCTGCCATCTCGCGGTAGGTTTCAAATACCCGAGCGAGGCCGTACTGCAGACCGGGATTGACGAGAAATGCCCGCCGTGATCCAGCACCGAAGATATTTCGCCTCGCCAAATCCCGTATTTCTTCGTCAGACAACGCCATCTCCGTAGCTTGGCGGAAATCGATTATCTGATCATACGTTGGACGAAAGTCAGGATGGCGGCTCAACCGATCCATGTGATCCAACACATCACCAAAGGTGAGCACGCCCGTAACCCTCGAGAACACCATCCCACACGGCCCATCGATGGAAAAATCTGCTGGCACCTTGGAACAGGCCTGAGGTCCTAATATTCCTCGCTAGGAATGGTGAAGCTCCTATCCCCGGCAGGAAACGCCCCGGGGCAAGCCTCGTGTCTGGTAGTTGGTCAGCCTTCGGCCGTGGTGGGATCAATGATCCGCCTTACTTCGGAAACCCGATTGGCTGGGAACCCACCCTGCTTCGCGTGCTCCCGGACCAGCGCTTCATTCGGAGCAATGTAGACGCAATAGATCTTGTCGTCCGTCACGTAGCTCTCGATCCATTGAATCTGCGGGCCGAGATTCTTCAGAACGCCGCACGACTTCTGTGAGATGCCATGAAGTTGATCTCGGGTGAGTTTTCCTGCACCCGGAATCTCGCGTTCAATAACGTATTTGGGCATGTTTTGTTCGGGGTTAGAATATGGCGTGGGTGGAGTACCTGCCCAATCATGTGGGCCCCGCGGCGGGAGGTATAGCCAAATCGGGAAAACCTCGGTCGTCGGGCGTTCCCCGGCCTCGCCAGAAGCAGGGCCGCCCAGCGTTCAGTTTCCCCCAACCCCACTGCGCCGGAGGGACCAAATCTGCTTCGCCTGGGCTATGATTGCCGCGAGCACGCCCGGCGTCACCGCCTGTTTGGGATCGTCTCCGATGCCGTGGCTGGGCTCCACATGGGCCTCGATGCAAAGCCCGTCCGCGCCATATGCCACGGCGGCGAGCGCGCATGCCGACACATAGGAGGCCTTGCCCACCGAATGCGACGGATCGACGACAACGGGCGCCCAGGTCTTCTCCTTCAGCAGAGGCGTGATGCTCTCGTCCGGCTGGTTTCGGTATCCGTCCAGCGCGGGGGCCGTGCCTCTTGGGCAAAGGATGACGTTGGGGTTCCCGAAGGCCGCTATGTACTCCGCCGCGGAGATGAATTCGCTGAGGGTTCCCATGTGCAGGCTGCGCTTGAGGAGCACGATGGTGTTCCTCTTGGCAACGGCGCGGCCGATCGAGCGAAGGAGCGAATAGTTGAGCGCGTTCCGCGCCCCGACCTGGAGCATCTGGACGCCGGCGTCGAGCGCGACCTGCAGCTGCTCCTCGTCCATCACCTCCGTGTCGACCGGCAGCCCGGTAAGGCGCGAGGCCTCCATCAGGATCTCGATCGACTTGCTGTCGCCCTGGAACGTGTAGGGGTTGGTCCGGGGCTTCCAGACGCCGCCGCGGATCACATGGGCTCCCGCCTCCTTCACCGCGGCCGCGGTCTCCAGGAAATAATTGGGGTTCTTGGGGTCGATGGTGCACGGGCCCGCGATGATCGCCAGCTCCTCGCCAAGGGTCACCCCGCCGATCGCAATCCGGTGGCTCGCGAGGTCCGACCTGCGGTCCATGAGCTTGAAAGGGGACTGGATCCTGTCGATGCGCTCGACATAGGTCAGCCCCTCCAAGCGGTTGATCATCAGCTCGTCCCGTTCGTCGCCGACAATCGCGTAGATCGTCCGAACCGCGCCCACGATGGGCTGAATCGAGCATCCAAATTCGCTGACGATCGCGGTGACTTCCGCAATCTGTTCGGGGGTAAGGCGACTGGACTTGGGCAGGATCACGAATGGATGGGCGCGCGGACGGGAGCGCCGACCCTGCCAAAAACAGGCCTAACCGTCCATTCCGAAGTCAGACCAGGCGCCCAAACTCGGCCGGGAGGGGCGCGACGGCCGAGAACTCGTGTTCCTTGCCGCCAAAATCGTACTTGAAGGCAATCGCGAGCGAATGAAGGAACATCCGCTTTGGCCCTCCGGCCTTCGCGAATTCGCGGTTGGCCCCAAAGTCGCCGTAGGTCCTGTCGCCGACAATTGGCAGGCCCCGCTTGGCGCATTGGACCCGGAGCTGGTGGCTCCTGCCCGTGCGCGGCTCAAGCCGGACCAGCGAAACGCGGGTCGGGCCCGATCCGGACCGCACGAGCGCCATCATGCACTCGGCGTGAAGGTTGCCGCCACCCGGAATGGTCCGAATCTGGCCCCCCAGCTTCTTCACATTGAGGACGTCCTTCCATTTCTCCGCCTTGTGTCTCGGTTTTCCGAATACAACGGCCTCGTAGGTCTTCCGGACCAGCCTGCGCTGGAACTGCGCCCGAACCTCGCGGGCAAGGATTCCGTCCCTCGCCGCAAGAATGAGACCGGAGGTCGCCGAATCCAGCCGGTTGATCAGCCAGAGCCTGCGCTGGGCGCCCTTGGCGCCCTGCCATTCGAAGCGCTCGTCCTTCTCGTCGTAGCGGGCGATGACCAGGGACCGGCTCTCCTCCCCGGGAGCGTTCGGATGGGAGAGCACGCCTTCCGGCTTGTCCAGGGCGACAAGGCCGTTCGGGTCAAGGGCCACCATCTTGACCCCGCGGCCGAACGGGACGTCCGACCAGAAGTCTTCGGCGGGCGGGGTCATTCGTAGTAGAACCTGAACGTGAGATCCTGTGAATTCCCCAGGACGGCGATCATGTCGTCCGTCCAGTCGCCATAGGGGGCCGTCATGGTGATTGCAGTGATGCAGCTCTGCTTTCCCTGCTCGCTCGAGGTGCTCTCGACGTCGAGGATCTGGGTGATCTTGCCCTTCGAATCCATCGTGAACTTCACGGTGACGTAGCTTCCCGCAGGGGGCTCCGTCCGGCTGTCAATCATGATGCGATCCCACTGTATCTGTATGGCCTCCATCATCTTGTGCAGATAGGCGCCGTAGCTGCTCCATTTGGCGCTGTAGGCGACGGGGCCAATGTTGCTCGTCCCGAAGTTATTCTCCTCAAAGATGGCGGGCCGCGTGTGGGTCTGCTCAAGCACCTGCCTCGGCCGGGGTTTCTTGGGATCGACGACGGACTGCATGCTCGTTGCTCCCTCGATCAATGGGGCATCCTTGGCCCCCTCGATCTTTTCCGGCATGGGCTTCGAGACTTCCGGCGTCTTGCCGACATTGCTGCCAAGGCCGTCGTTGCCCTCCTTCAGCTTCTCGAATCCGGCGAGCGGGTCCTGCGCCTGCCTGGGCGCTGTCGCTGCCTTTGCCACCGTGTCGACGCTCTGGACAACCGGCACGGAATCCACGGGCTTTGTGAGCTGCCCGCTCACGGTCTGGTTGGACTCGATGTCCTTCTTGCCCTCGAGCTTCGGCCTGTCGTTGTGCTGGTCCAGCTGCGGCTTCTCCTGGGCGAGCAGCTGGTTCTTGGAGCTGAAGTTGTTCGTCCTGTCCGGGACGAGGTCGGGGGCGTCCGGATTCGCCTCCACATACTTGTTCGGGGGCGGGGGCTTGGGCAGCGGGATGAAGGCGTCCGGGGCAATCTCGATGTTGAACTGGCGGTGGGCGAGGCGGGCCTGGTCGCTGGGATGGATCTCGTCGGTCCTGAGCAGATATGGGGCCGTTGCGAACAGGAGCAGGTGGACGATCAGGACGCCAAGGATTCCAACCAGCACCGAGCGCGAGTCGGGATCCAGCCACAGGCGCGCCGCAAGGCGCCTCAAGGAGGCGGCTGGCGAGGGGGCTGTGAGGGAATGCGTCATCGGGTGGACTCGGAGGGAGGCAACATTGAACCCAGTAGGACGTCCCTGGTCAAAATTTGTTTCGTCGCTTCCATCGGAAGCCCCATGATGTTCGAGAAGGAGCCGCGGTACCCGGAGATGATCATCTCCGTCTGCTCCTGGATGGAATAGGCTCCCGCCTTGTCCAGCGTGTTGACGAGGCGGATATAGTCCTCGATCACGGGGTCCCCGAACGGCTTGAACACCACCTGGCTGGAGACGCCCTCGTCGATCCTTACATTCGCCGAATGCCGCCGCACGGCCACCCCGGTATAGACCGTGTGCTCGCGACCCGAGAGCCGGCGCAGCATGGCGCGGGACTCCTCCAGGTCGCGGGGTTTGTTGATCGCCAGCCCGTCCAGGAAGACCGTCGTATCCGCGCCCAGGACAATCGCATCCGGATTGCGCACGGCGACCCAGTCGGCCTTCAGGGCGGCGTTGTGGGCGACCATGAGGCGCGGATCCGTCTCGGGATCCTCGTGCTCGGTCACTCCGGCAACGATGACGTCAAAGGGGACGCCCAGCTGGGCGAGCAGCTCGCGGCGCCTGGGCGAGGCCGATGCAAGGATGAGGCGGATGGGTCGGGACACGGGCAGAGGCATAGCAGGCTCCCGAATATGTTGAAAGAAATCCCAATCGCGTCCATAGTAACCCCTTACATCCACTCGCATGCGTCTCGGACTCGCACAGATCAATACGACCGTCGGTGACTTCGCCGGCAACCGCCGGCGCATACTTGACGCCTACTCTACGCTCGTGGGCCGCGGCGCCGAGCTGGTTGTCTTCCCGGAGCTTGTGACGTGCGGCTACCCTCCCCGCGACCTCCTTTTCAAGCGCCGTTTCGTTCCGGACGTGGAGGAGTCCCTGAAGGCCGTGGCCGCGGCCATCGGGGAGGTGCCGGCGCTCGTCGGAACGGTCGAGTCAAACCCGAGCGGGACGGGCCGGTCGTACTACAACAGCGCCGCGTTCTGCCACCGGGGAAAGGTCGCCTCCGTCGCGCACAAGTGCCTGCTCCCGACGTACGACGTCTTCGACGAGGACCGCTACTTCGAACCCGCGGCCCAGACCACTGTCATCACGCACGCAGGGGTCCGGATCGGCGTCACGATATGCGAGGACATCTGGACTCACCCGATGATCAGCACCCGGCGCCTCTACAACGGGATGGATCCCCTGAGGCAGCTGGCGGCCCAGAAGTGCGACCTCATGGTGAACCTCTCCGCCAGCCCGTGGCACTATGGAAAGTCGGGCGTCCGGCAGACGCTGGTGACGGATGCGGCGCGCGCCCTAGGCTGCTCGGTCGCGTACGTGAACGCGGTCGGGGGAAATGACGAGCTGATCTTCGACGGCAGGTCGCTCGTGAGCGACCCCACCGGCCGCATCCTCACGGGGATGGCGGCGTTCGCCGAGGAGCTGACAGTGGCCGAGACCGGACCGGGGCACCTCTCGAGCACCCTCTCGCCGACGTTCGAGCAGTCCGAGATGGCCGACATCCTTTCCGGCCTCACGCTCGGGCTGCGGGACTACGCCCAGAAGGTGGGATTCCGCTCGGCCCTGGTCGCGCTTTCGGGAGGGATCGACTCGGCTGTCGTCGGCACGATAGCCGCCGCGGCGTTCGGACCGGAGAACGTGGTCGGCGTCTCCCTGCCCTCGGAGATCTCGTCCCAGCACTCGCGGGACGACGCGCGGCGCCTGGCCGAGAACCTTGGCATCCGGCTTGAGACGATCGGAATCGCCGATGTGGTCGCCTCCTGCGAGGCCGCGCTCGCCCCCGTCTTCTCCGGCCGGGCGCGCGACGTCACGGAGGAGAACATACAGGCCCGGGTCAGGGGCGTCGTGATGATGGCGATCTCGAACAAGTTCGGGTCCCTTCTGCTGACAACGGGCAACAAGAGCGAGATGGCGGTCGGCTATTGCACGCTCTACGGCGACATGTGCGGGGGACTCGCGGTGATCTCAGACGTGTACAAGACGCAGGTCTATGCGCTCGCGAACTGGATCAACGCCGACGCAAGGCGGTCCGGCCGCACGCCCCCGATCCCGCAGTCGAGCATCGACAAGCTCCCGAGCGCGGAGCTTCGCCCCAACCAGACCGACCAGGACAGTCTTCCCCCGTACGACGTGCTCGACGCGGTGCTCAAGGGGTACGTCGAGGAGGGGCTGTCGCGCCGCGACCTCGTGGCCCAGGGCTTCTCCGATGCGGTCGTCGCCGACGTGGCCCGAAAGGTGGACCTGAACGAATACAAGCGGAAGCAGGCCGCGCCGGGGCTGAAGATCACCCCGCTCGCCTTCGGCGTCGGGCGGCGCATCCCCATCGTGCAGAAATACGTCAGCTGATGGATTCCTCCGAAGAACTGTTCGCGCGCGCGCTCAAGCGCATCCCCGGCGGGGTGAACTCCCCCGTGCGGGCGTTCCGCTCCGTCGGGGGCTCGCCGTTCTTCGTCAAGTCCGCGCGCGGCGCCACGCTGGTGACGGTGGAGGGGCGCGAGCTGATCGACTTCGTGTGCACGTGGGGGCCGGCCATCCACGGCCACAACCACCCCGGCATCAGGAGGGCCATCGCGGCGGCCCTCGAGGACGGGACGAGCTTCGGGACGCCGAACCCGTACGAGGTGCGGATGGCGGAGCTCATCTGCCGCCTCGTGCCGTCGGTCGAGAAGGTCCGGATGTGCAACAGCGGGACCGAGGCGACCATGTCGGCGGTCCGGCTGGCCAGGGGCTACACGAAGCGCGACAAGATCATAAAATTCTCAGGCTGCTACCACGGGCATTCCGATTCGCTCCTGATCAAGGCCGGATCGGGCGCGCTCACGCACGGGTATCCGGACAGCGCGGGTATACCGGCCGCGTTCGCCCGGGAGACGATCGTACTTCCGTTCAACGACCCGGCCTCGCTCGACGCCGCGTTCGCGGCGAACCCCGGTCAGGTCGCCGCCGTCATCGTGGAGCCCTATCCGGCGAACGTGGGGCTGATCCTCCCGAAGCCCGGATACCTCGCGCACCTGCGGTCCTCCTGCACGGCCAACGGGGCCCTCCTGATCTTCGACGAGGTGATGACGGGCTTCAGGCTCGCGAGGGGCGGGGTCCAGGAGATCGAGGGTATCGTCCCGGACCTGACCGCCCTCGGCAAGATCATCGGAGGGGGACTGCCCGTGGGGGCGTTCGGCGGGAGAGCCGAGATCATGGACCAGATCGCGCCGCTCGGGCCCGTCTACCAGGCGGGCACGCTGAGCGGCAACCCGCTCGCGCTCGCCGCGGGGATCGCGGCGTTGGAGCTCCTCGACGAGACCCTGCCCTATCCCGGGCTCGACGCGCTCGGCCGGCGGGTGCGCGACGCCCTCTCGGGCGCGTGCAGGGCCAAGGGCATCGCGGCCCAGGTGCCGCAGACCGGCTCCATGTTCAGCATCTTCTTCACGCCGGAGGCCGTGCGGGACTACGCGGGCGCACTGACCGGCGACGCGCGGCTGTTCGCAAGATTCTTCCGCGGCTGCCTTGACGCCGGCGTCTACCTGCCGCCCAGCGCCTACGAGACGGCGTTCATAAGCACCGCGCACGAGGGCGCGGCGATCGACCGGGCGTGCGAGGTGATGACGTCGGTCATCCGGAGCCTTTGAAGCCTCGCAAAGACGCGGGGACGTGCGTAGGCATGGAATCCTGAAAATGGGCCGAACGCTCCTGAAATTATGCCTGCTGGCGTGCTCCGGCTCCGTGGCCGCGGCGCAGCCCCTGTCGGGGGACGTCATGCCGCTGGCGGACATCAGGGCCGGGCAGCGCGGGGAGGTGTGGACGGTCTTCCAGGGGACCAAGCCCGAGCCCTTCGCGGTCGAGGTGTCGGGAATCGTCCTGAACGCGCTTGGCCCCGGCAAGTCGATCATCCTCTGCAGGCTCACCGACCCGCGAGTCCAGGACATGGGGGCGGTGGCGGGCATGAGCGGCAGCCCCCTCTACATCAACGGGAAGTTCGCCGGCGCGCTCAGCTACCAGATGCAGCATTTCGAGACGGTCCGGTTTGCGGGCTTCACGCCGGCCGCCGACATGGAGGAGGTCGCGGACCGGGTGGGCGCTGCGGCGCCCGCGGAGGCCCGGCAGGCGGATTCCGAGGGCCCCGCGCCCCCGCCGGGGTCCGCTGCGGACTCCGGATCGGCCTTCAGCGCCATTCGCCCCGTGTTCGCGCTCGGGGGGGTCTCCCCGAGGACGGCCTCAATAATGGCGCCCCGTTTCGAATCGCTCGGGCTATCGGTCGTGGCTGCCGGCGGCAGCAGCCAGGGCCAACAGGGCACGGCCGCGCAGGCCGGGGCCGCAGCCCAGCTCCAGCCGGGCGACGCCGTGTCGGTGGCCCTCACGACGGGCGATATCACGCTCGCCGGAACGGGAACCGTGTCCCGCGTCGACGGCAACAGGATTGTCGCCTTTGGCCACCCCATGCTCGGCCTCGGCGACGTGCAGCTGCCGATGTGCTCGGCCGAGGTCGTCGCGATTCTCCCCTCGACGATGGAGTCGTTCAAGATCGCGAACATCGGCCCCGTCATCGGCTGCATAAGCCAGGACCGGCTGTCGGCCGTGTCCGGTCTCCTCGGGGCGGGTCCGGAGATGACCGACGTCGAGGTCATCTCGAGCCGCGGCGGCGCCCCGCAGCGCACGATTCGGTTCCAGGTCGTCCGCGACAGGCACATCGCGCCCATGATCATGCTGACAGGGATCGTCGAGGCGGTCTTCGGTTCGAATGACAGCGAGCAGGGGGAGGGCTTCCGGATCGTGAGCACGGTCACATTCTCGCCGACGCAGCGGATCTCGAGAGAGTCGGTCTACGCGGGGCAGCAGGGCTTCCTGATGGGCATGTTCGACTTCATGGCGACGCTCTCCGCCGAGCTTCAGAACCCCTTCGAGAAGGCGCTGCCGCGCACCGTCCAGTTCCGGGTCGAGCCGCTCGAGGACAATCCAGCCGTCACCGTCGAGCAGTTCCGTGTGTCGCGCACGATCGTGCGCGCCGGCGAGACGCTCCAGGTCACCCTGGGCTGGAGGAATTTCCAGGGCGCCGGGGACTCGAGGACGGTCGACATTCCCGTCGACCCTTCGTGGACCGGCAAGACGCTCGAGGTTCTGGTCGCGCCGGGCAGGCTCCTGGACGAGCTCACGGGCCACGGGCGGATGTTCCGGCCGGGGCAGCTCCGAAGCTTTGACGCGTACTTGGAGGCGATGAAGGGCAGCCGGCCCGAGGACGGCCTGTGCATCGCCGTCGTCGAGAAGTCGGCCCTCTTCTTCGACCAGGCCGCCTCGACGCCCGACGCGCCCGCCTCGATCGCGCGGATAGCGGGTGCCGCCGACTCCGCGCGCTACCAAAGGCGCGAGGCGCTGGTCCCGCTGTGGGAGACGCGCGTCCTCGAGGGCAAGGTCTCGTTCTCCGACCTTCACAAGACCGTGCGCGTCGTCGAATAGCCACCCGATAGAGCTCCACCCCATGCCCAATTCAACCAGAGGCCGGCGGGCCATGGCCTTCGTGCTTCTCCTCGCGGCCGTCTGCACCGCGGGGGCGGACCCCCTCTCGAAGAAGGTCGATGTCGATTTCTATCGCGACGTGCCGAGCCGCGATCTGCACGGCCTTGCGACCCGCTCGGACGGGCGCCTCGTCATGGGACCCGTGTTGACCGACCTGAAGGGCCAGGCGCCGAGCGAGCTTCTCTGGTGCCTAGAGCCCGGCGCGGGAGGAAAGTGGCTCGTGGGCGGCGGACCCGGCGGGCGGATCATGGAGGTCACCCCCGACTTCACGGCAGGCACATTCTCATCGAAGGACCTGGCCCGGATCGGCAACGTCCAGGTCTATGCGGTCAGGGCCCTTCCCGACGGGACGATCCTGGCCGGCACCTCCCCCTACGGCGGCCTGTACCTTGTCCGGGACGGAAAGGTCGCCGCCCGCACGGGCCTTCCCGTAGATTCCATCTTCGACCTCGCCCTCCTGGACGGCGGCCAGACGGCGCTTGTCGCGACCGGCAATCCCGGGCGCATCTACAAGATTGATCTCGCCAGGTTCAGAGCGGCCGGCGTGTCCGCGGAACGGATAACGGAATCCAAGGCGCTCGCGGGCAGGGGCGTCACCGTCTTTGGCGAGGTGACCGACAGGAACCTGCGCCGGATCGCGAGGCTGGCCGACGGCCGGATCGCGGCGGGCTCGGCCCCGAAGGGAAACATCTACCTCTTTGGCGCCGACGGCGGCTCCCCCTACGTGGCCGAGGAGAACCATGACGCCGAGGTGACGGACCTTCTCCCCGACCCCAAGGGCGGGTACTACGCCGCCATCGTCTTCTCGGGCGGAGATATCCATCCGATGCAGGCCACCATCCAGGTGACGGGGCCCGCGGAGGGCCCGGCCGGCGCCGCGGTGACGGGGCCCACGCCGAACCCGGGGCCGACGCCGACCCCGGCGCCAAACGTCGCCGCCCAGAAGCCAAAGGAGAGCACGGTCGAGGTGCCCAATCCGCAGCCGCAGGTGGAGCGGTTCTCCGGGCGGAGCACGCTCACGTGGTTCTCGGCCGATGGATTCCCCGAGGTGCTCACCTCGCGCTCCGGGGTCGCATTCTACCGGATGAGCCTGATGGGGGACGTCCTCGTGATATCGGGCGGCGAGCTCGGGGAAATGTCCGGCTTCGACTTGAAGGACCGTCTTGCCCTCACGTTCGGCGGCAGCGTGTCCGAGCAGGTGAACGCGCTCGAGCCCGTCCCCGGTTCGCCCGGGAGGTTCTTCGCGATACGGAACAACGCGCCCGGCTTCTCGCTCCTGGACTTCAGCGCGTCCTCGCCCCGGACCGCGCAGACAAAGCGTGTGGACCTCGGCGCCCCGGCTCGCCTGGGCGCCCTGAGGTTCAGCCGGATCAGGGACCTCGGCACGGCGCAGCTGTCCCTCTCCGTGCGCACGACGAACGGCACCGCCGAGCCCGAGGGCTGGAGCCCATGGACCGCGATGGCGGAAGCCGACGGCTGGAGGGCGGCGGCGCCCGCCGGGCGCTATGCCGAGCTGAAGCTGGCCCTGCCCGCCGCGGCCGCGCCGACGCTGGAGCTCGGCAAGGCGTCGTTCTACTGCCTCACGCAGAACCACCGGCCCCAGCTCACCGACTTCAGGGTCCTGTCGCCGAATTTCGCGGTCGTCGTGCCTCCGGAAATGCCGCCCCCGGTCGTGACAACGGTCGGGCAGCTCACGCAGGCGGGCGAGCATGACGGCGAGCACCACAAGTCCGGCTTCCAGGGAAGCCAGGTCGTCGCCTCGACCGGAACGCGCGTCGTATTCTGGACGGTGAACGACCCGGACGGTGACAACCTCCTCTACACGTTCTCGATCCGCCACGACGGGGACACGGCCTGGACGGACATTTCCGTGGGCACCAGGGAGTCCTACGCCCAGTTCGAGACCCTCCACCTCCAGGAGGGAACCTGGTTCACGCGCCTGGTCGCCACGGAGGCGGCACCCCGGCCGGAGGCCGAACGCCTTTCCGTCACCTTTGACACCGATGACCTCGTGGTCGACCACACCCCGCCCGTGATCGAGGAGGCGCTCGCGCGGCGCGAGGCCGGGAAGCTGGTCGTGACCGTCCGCGGACGGGACGCCCTCTCGCTGCTCGACAGCGTGGAGTACACCTTCAACAACGGCGTGCACGAGACGGTGGAGCAGCCTGCGGACGGGATCCTTGACGGCATGGAGGAGACCTTCGTCCTGGAGCTCCCGCTGGAGCGCCTGACGGGGGCCACGTCGGTCGAGGTGACGCTTTACGACGCGGCGGGCAACGGATCGACCCGCCGGCTGGGCCTCTAGGAGCCGCGGCGTCAGGCCCTGGGATGGGCCTTGTTGTAGACGTCCTTCAGGCGGGCTATGCTCACGTGGGTGTAGACCTGAGTCGTCACGAGCTGGGCGTGCCCGAGGAGCTCCTGCACGATCCGCAGGTCCGCGCCGGCGTTCAGCAGGTGCGTCGCGAAGGAATGGCGCAGCTTGTGGGGCGACAGGTCGAGGGGCAGGCCGGCCAGGGCGAGATGGCGCTTGAGCATAAGCTGGACGGAGCGGACGGTCACCCGGCCCCCGCCCGGGTTGCAGACCACCGGGTCCTGGGGCCCCGCGCCCGGAGTGAATTCATCCCTGAAGCGGGCGAGCACGGCGCACGCCACCCGGCCGAGCGGGCAAAGGCGCTGCTTCCGGCCCTTCCCCGTCACGCGCGCGACGCCCTCCCGAAGGTCCACGGCCCCGTGGTTGAGGCCGACCAGCTCGCTGACCCTCAGGCCTGCCCCGTAGAGGAGCTCCATCGCCAGCCGGTCGCGGCAGGCCGTGAAGGCGTCGCAGCCCCCGGCCTCCAGCAGGCGCACCGGGCTCGCCAGGAGCGCCCTTGCCTGGTCCTCGGTCAGGAACTGGGGAAGGCGCTTCTCAAGCTTCGGCAAGGGGGCCCCGGTGAAGGGGTTGCTCCTGAGGCGGCCCTTCCTCACCCAGAAGCGGCAGAGCGCCCTCAGGCCCGAGACGTGGTTGTGCAGCGTGCGCCGGCCGTAGCGGCGCTGCGCCTCGATCACGAAGTCCCGGATCTCGCGCGGGCCGAGGCCGCCGATCCCCCTGCCCCAGAGACCGGCCGGCACCAGCCAGCGGTAGAAGTCCTCGAACGCCATACGGTAGTTGCGCACGGTGTACAGCGAGCACCGGCGCTCGTGCTCGAGGTGGTCGCCGAACGGCGTCCACCAGGAGGCGACGACGTCCTCAGGCAGTGGCGGGTGCCTTTGGGGCGCGTCCTTCGACATGGCGCATCAACCCGTCCGCGTGCCCGCGCAGCAGGCCCTCGGTATCCATGCCCCTCGACTGCGCGGCGGCGGCAATCTCAAAGAGCATCCTCCCGAGACCCGCCGCGTCGAGCCCCGCCGCGAGGCGCGCGACGCGCTCCGCGTCGACGCCCGAATCGGGCACGAGGCCCTTCTTCGCGATCTGCTTCCAGACCGCCTCGGCGTACATGAGCGCGGGAAGGCGCGGGGGGAGCTCCTTGAAAAGGGACGGGCGGGCTGCTCCCTGCGGGCGCTTCTCGCCGGCCTTGATCTTCTCCCATTGGGTGAGCACCTGCTCGGAGGTCTCGAGCTTCCCGTCGCCGAAGACGTGCGGGTGGCGGCGCACCAGCTTCTCATTCACCTCCCGGGCGACCTCCTCGAGGTCAAAATGCCCCGCCTCCTCGGCGAGCTGGGCGTGGAAGATGACCTGGATAAGGACGTCCCCGAGCTCCTCGCGCATGTGCGGCAGGTCGAGCCGGTCGATCGTGTCGAGGAGCTCGCTGCATTCGTCGATGAGGCAGCGGGCGAGGCTCTGGTGCGTCTGCTCCTGGTCCCAAGGGCAGCCCCCGGGGCCGCGCAGGCGCGCGATGGTGCGACGCAGTTCGTCGAGTGCGCTCATTGCGCGAAGAATGGGCCCCTTTGGACGCCCGTGACAAGGATTCTGGTCTGGTTTTCGCGCTCCGGGTGATGTTTCGTGGTGGCCGTGCACGACAAGCTCAGGGAGATCATGGAGTGGAAGCGCCGGGAGATCGCACCCCGGATCAGGCCCGTGTCAGAGCGCGAGCTCGCGCGGCTCGATGCCTCCATGCCGAAACCAAGCCCGTTCGCCGCCGCGCTGCGCAGGGCCGACGGAAGGCTGGCCGTGATCGCGGAGATCAAGCGGCGTTCGCCATCGGCCGGCGAGATCGCGGCGGACGCCTCCTCCGTCGACCAGGCGGCGGCCTACCAGGCGGCCGGTGCCGACGCCCTCTCGGTCCTGACCGACGGAAAGTACTTCGGGGGCTCGCTCGAGGACCTGAGGGGCGTGGCGGCCCGGATGCGGGCAACCCCCCCGTGCCTGCCCTGCCTCAGGAAGGACTTCATGGTGCACCCGGTCCAGGTGCTCGAGGCCCGCGAGTCGGGCGCGAGCGCGATCCTGATAATCGTGAGGGCGCTCGGCGACGACGAGATCCAGGCGCTCCACGGCGCGGCCCGGGCCGCCGGGCTCTCCGTTCTCTTCGAGGTGCACGCGGAGGACGAGATCGAGCGCGCGCGCGCGCACGGCGCCGAGATGATCGGCGTGAACAACCGTGACCTTGCGACCTTCAGCACGGACCTCGGTATCAGCGAGCGCCTGATCAGGAGGTTCCCCGCGGGCGTGGTCGCCGTGAGCGAGAGCGGGATAAGCACCGCCCAGGAGGCCTCCCGCGCCCGGCGCGCGGGGGCGCACGCCGTCCTCGTCGGGGAGGCCCTCATGCGCTCCTCGGATCCGGCGGCGCTTGTCGCATCGTTTCGCGACGCCTGAGCCGGCAATCGATGGCCCTCACACCCAACGGAACCCGCGAACTGCTTGCCCGGCTGGGACACGCCCCCAAGCGGTACCTTGGCCAGAATTTCCTGGTCGACGGCAACATTGTGCGCAAGTCGCTGGAACTCGCGGGGGTCTCCCCCGGCGACGCCGTGGTGGAGATCGGGCCGGGGCTGGGCACGCTGACGGGCGCGCTTCTTGAGGCCGGCGCCGAGGTCTGGGCCGTCGAGCGCGACCGCACCCTTCACGCCTACCTTGAGGCGGAGCTCGCGGCCCGGCATCCGGGGAGGCTGCACCTGGTCGAGGGCGACGCCGTCGAGCTGCCCCTGGCGGGCATTCCCGCGGCGCGCGCGACCGGATGCAAGGTGGTGGCAAACCTGCCGTATGCGATCTCAACGCCATGGATGGACGGCGTCCTCTCGGGGCCGCTGCCGGCCCGGATGGTGCTCATGCTCCAGCGCGAGGCGGCCAACCGCTACGGCGCTCGGCCCGGAACCCGGGATTTCGGGGCAATCTCGATCTTCCTTCAGGCGGCCTATGACATCGCCCCCGGCCACCGTGTCAGCGCGGCGTGCTTCCATCCGAGGCCGGACGTGGACTCGGCGCTCCTCAACCTGGTGCGCAAGGCGGGGCCCTTCGTGTTCGCCCAGGAGGACAAGGCGCTCATCCGGCGCTGCTTCCAGCAGCGCCGCAAGCAGATCGGGGCCGTCATCAGGGAGCGGATCCCAGGCCGGGAGCGGCAATGGAGGGAACTTCTCACCTCCGAGGGCTTCTCACCCGCGGTGAGAGCCGAGGCCATACCCGTTGCGACCTGGATCAGGCTTGTCTCAGGGCGCTGAAGCACGGCTTGAAAGCCCCGGGCCGATCAGCCATCCTCCGGGAATATAAAATGCTCAGAGCTATCCCCTTATTCCTCCTGGCCGCGGCGGCCGTGCCGGCCGGGGCACAGGAAAGATCCACCTTGCTCGTGGGCACCGTTGAGTCCGGTGTCTACGTGTCGGCCTCTGGCGCCTTCAGGATGACGATCCCCGTCCTTCCGGCTCTGGGGGGCGTGATAAGCGACACCAACAACGTCGTCACGTTTCATGATACGTACGGGGTCCATATAAGCGTCGCCTCGTTCGCCCATGACGCCACGCAGCGCTGGGAGCTGTCGACGCGGGGTACCAAGGACTACCTCCTCTATTTCCTCACCACCTTCGTCCTTCCCGACTTCAGGCATTTCAGTCCCGGGACCCATGTCGAGAGCGCCGGGTACGCCGCCGAACTGCTCGACGGGGCGCTGTTCGCCTACGTCCTGATGCCCGGCGGATCGATGTTCGAAAGCCCGCCCGTGTTCGGGCCGCCGACGGCACCCGCCGTCGCAAAGCGGGGCAACCTGCTCTTCGTCAGGAACGGCTTCACGTTCGTGGTCAGCACCGAGCTCTCCGAGCGGGTGACCGAGGGCTCCCAGTGGAAGGCCACGAAGGAGGAGGAGGACCAGATCCTGCGCAAGCGGCTGGTCGACATCGTCAGCAAGATGCAGTTCGTGAAGCCCGCGCCCGCCAAGTGACGCTGTCGCACTTCATCGCCTTCCTTGTCATCGGCGGGCTCGCCGGCTGGCTCGCGGGCCTCATCACGAAGGGGAGCGGCTTCGGCGTCGCCGGCAACATCATCGTAGGGATCGTCGGGGCGTTCCTGGGCGGCCTCTGCTTCGGGCTGCTCGGCATCGTGGCGATCGGCTTCGTGGGCCGCCTCATCTTCGCGGTCATCGGGGCGCTCCTGTTCACCTGGCTCCTCGGCTTCATCCGGAGATGAGGCCCGGCCGGGCGC
>Ga0265320_10001052_pt1 | contig 20509 bp, 17 predicted proteins | sample 4827metaG_FD_202087 | JGI IMG/M metagenome (GOLD analysis project Ga0265320, IMG submission 202087) | Rhizosphere microbial communities from Carex aquatilis grown in University of Washington, Seatle, WA, United States - 4-8-27 metaG | ecosystem: Host-associated > Plants > Roots > Rhizosphere >...
CCGATGGCCGGGTCGGCGATGTGGTTCGGGATCGTCGCCGCGTTGCTGCTGTGCCTGGCAACCGCGGTGAGCTACGCGGAGCTGTCCAAGCTCTATCCCGGCGCAGGATCGTCGTATTTCTTCGCGGAGCAGGCGTTCCTCAACAAGACGCACGCCTTCAAGTTCGCCCGCCTCGCCAAGTTCATCACCGGCTGGGCCAGTCACCTCTATTACTGGGTCTACCCCGGATGTATGGTCGGCGTGACCGCGATCATCAGCGGTTACCTGCTGAACCAGTTCTTCCCCAACACCTTCAGCGGCACGTTCAACAGCCCGTTGTTCATGATTTTGTTCTGCGTCGTGTTTGCGTTGGGGGTGGCTTACATTGCATTTCGCGGTGTCACCGGCACGACGGCGGTCAACATGGTGATCAACATCGTGCAGATCACCGCGCTGCTGGTCTTCTCGATCATCGCCATCGCTTATCGCGTGAACCACTCCGAAGGCGCGCGCGGGCTGCAGCTGGTCAACGGCACGCCGGTCGACTTCGTGGTCGCGCAAGAGCCGGTGATGGAGAATGGCAAACCCAAGGTCGACGCCAGCGGCGCGCCGGTGCTGCAAAACAAGATGGACGCCGACGGCAACCCGGTGCCCGAGATGAAGGATGGCAAGCCGGTGCCGTTCCTGCTCACCTACGCCGCCGATCAGGGCACGGTGATGGAGCCGTCCGACGCCGACCACCCCAAGGATCTCACGCCGCACTTCAAGTTCCACCCGACCGCCAGCTCGGTCACCGCGCCGCACAGCTTCTCATTCATCTTCATTCAAGCCTGCATCGCGATCCTGATCCTGGTCGGGTTCGAGTCGGTAACCTCGATGGGCGAAGAAGCGAAGAACGCCAAGCGCGACATCCCGCGCGCCGTGCTGCTGTCGCTCGCGATCCAGGGTGCCGTCTGCTACCTGTTCGAGTACTTCGCCGCCAATTACCTCCTGAATCCCGGCTACAACCTGGCTGCCGCAGGCGCGTCGGGCGCGCCGATCGGCGACATGATGGTGATGGTCGGTACGTGGCTGTTCGGCAGCTACTCGGCCGGCCGCGCCTTCATGCTCGTCGAGGCGTTCACGGTCTTCCTTGCGCTCATCGGCACGACGCTCGCCTGCCTGAACACCGGCGCGCGCGTGACTTACGCGATGGGCAAGGACGCGGAGGTGCCCGAGCACTTCGGCATGCTCCACGGCTCGAACCTGACGCCGCACCGGTCGATCTGGGTGCTGGCGGTGATCTCGGCCATCGTCGGCATGATCACCGTCTCGGTCTACCTGGGCGGTACGACGCCGGCGCCCCTGGATCCGAAGTACGCCAACATCTGGTACAGCTTCGGCATCTTCAACCCGGCGACGCTCGCCAAGCTGCCCAACACGCTGGTCGTGGTCACGCTGATCAGCAACTTCGGCACGTTCCTGCTCTACATGCTCACCTGCATCATCGCGATCGTCGCCTTCCGCGAGCACCATTCGTTCAGCGGCTTCAAGCACATGTTCGTGCCGCTGTTCGGCCTGGTCGCGAATTTGCTGTGCATGCTCTTCTACCTGGTGGGCCCCTTCGCCGTGTCGGGCATGAGCATCAAGGAGCCGTACATCGCACTGGCGGTCTGCGGGGCGTGGGGTATCTACGGCGCGCTTTACTTCGCGCGCACGAGCAAGGCCAAGGGCAAGGCAGTCTTGCTCGAGCAGCGGCCGAGCCAAACGGCGGCGACCAGCTAGCTGACGTTGGAAGCAGAACAGCAGCAACCCGCGGCGTGCACCTTCGAGGCCTCGGTCGTTTCGGACGTGGGCACCGAACGCGAGCACAACGAAGACCAGTGTGCTTGCTTCGTCGAGAGCGCCACCGCGGGCATCGTCGCCGTCGCCGACGGGGTCTCGAGTTACCCCGCCGGCGCGACGGCGAGCAAGACAGCGATCGAGGCGACGGTGCGCAGCTACCGCCAGCTCACGGGCATGAAGCTGGACCGGCGGATGCCCCGCGCGGTGCAACAAGCGAACATCGATGTGTATGACCTGAGCGTCGTCGTCCCCGAGCTGCGCGGGATGGCGACGACGCTGACCGCGCTGGCGATCGAGGACGGCGCGCTGACCGCGGCGCACGTCGGAGACTGCCGGCTTTATCTGTGCCGCGGCGGCGCGATCATGCAGCTCACCAAGGACCACACCGTCACCGGCGAGCGCGTGCGCATGGGCCTGATGAGCGAGAAGCGGGCGCGCAGCCACCGCGACCGATCGACGCTGACGCGCTGCCTGGGGCGCGAGCTGATCGTGGCGATCGATCGAATCGCCACGTCGCTGCGCCAGGGCGACACGTTGATCCTGTGCAGCGACGGTCTCTACAACGTCGTGGCCGAGCCGGAGATGATGGAGATCGTGAGCGGCCGGCCCGCGGCCGCCGCGAGCCGCGCGCTGGTCGACGCCGCCAATGAGCGCGGCACGCCGGACAATGTCAGCGCCGCGGTGATCAACATGCTGGGCGTGACGCCTGAGCCGCCCCATCGGCGCGGCGTGCTCGGACGGCTGGGGCGGTTGATCGGCCGCCGCGCGTGATAAGGTGCGCCGCGTGCCCCCCCGCGACGGCCTGAGCCCATGCGCGAGTTGACCGCTGGCGACGTGCTCGATCAGTACCGCCTCGGCGAATTGCTCGCGCGCAGCGGCATGGCGTCGATCTTCAAGGCGACCGACACCGAATCCGGCGCGCCGGTGGCGCTGAAGATCCCGCACATGCAGTTCGAGAGCGACGTGGTCTTCTTCGAGCGCTTCAAGCGCGAAGAGAGCATCGGCCAGAAGCTCGATCACCCGCACATCGTCAAGGTCCTGAAGCCGCGCGTGAAGAGCCGCATGTACCTGGCGATGGAGTACGTCGAGGGCAAGTCGTTGCGCGCGATCATGCAATCGACCGGGATGCTGCCCGCCGAAGAGGCCCTGGACATCGCCCAGCAGGTGGGCGAAGCGCTGGTCTACCTGCACGGGCGCAAGGTGGTGCACCGCGATCTCAAGCCCGAGAACGTGCTGGTGACCGCCGACGGGCAGGTGAAGATCCTCGACTTCGGCATCGCGCTCGACGAGACGGCGCGCCGCCTGACCTGGGCCGGCCTGTCATCGGCGGTCGGCACGCCCGACTACATGGCGCCCGAGCAGATCGGCGGCCGGCGCGGCGACGAGCGCACCGACGTCTACGCGCTCGGGACGATGGTCTTCGAGATGTTGACCGCCGACTTGCCGCACGCCGCGCCCAACCCCCAAGCGCTCTTGAGCGCCAAGACCAACGACGACCCGCGGCCTCTCAGCTACTTCCTGCCGTCGATCGATCCGGCGCTGGACGCGGTGGTGGTGCGCGCGATCCAGCGCTCGCCGCGCGACCGCTACGACAGTGTCGAGCAATTCCTCAAGGACCTGCGTGATCCCAAATCGGCCGTGCACGCCGACGGAAGCCGCACGACGTCGTCGCGCGGCGGCCGCTTTCGCGCCGTGCGCCGTGTGGCGGTTCCGGTCGCGGTGGTGCTGGTCTTCAGCGGCCTGATCGCGCTGGTGGCTCTCAGCCACCGACCGTCGCCGCCGCTGGCCCCCGCGGTGCATCGGGAGAAATAGACATGCCGCCGAGCGCGCTGGAATCGTCCCTGAACCTGGCCTGGGTGCTGGTCGGGGCATTCCTGGTGATGTTCATGCAGGTCGGCTTCGCGATGGTCGAGACCGGCTACGCGCGCGCCAAGAACGCCGTCCACGTGATGGCGATGAACATGGTCATCTATCCGGTCGGCGTGCTCGGCTTCTGGCTGACCGGGTTCGCGTTCATGATGGGCGGCGTGTCGGGCTGGCCGACGCTGGGGGGCGCCGCTTCGGACGTTGCTTCGGGCGCGGCATTGTCCGGCGCGCGCGAGTTCGGCCCGCACATCGGCGGTCACCTGCTGGGCCTGGTCGGCGCGTCGCGGTTCGCGCTGGTGAGCGCGGCGCAGGATCCGAGCAGCCTGGCGATGTTCCTGTTTGCAGCGGTCTTCATGGACACGGCGGCGACGATCCCGACGGGCGCCATGGCCGAGCGCTGGAAGTTCGCCGCGTTCCTCTGCTACGCGCTGTTCATGTCGATGATCCTCTATCCGCTCTACGGCAACTGGGTCTGGGGCGGCGGCTGGCTGTCGGCGCTGGGCCAGGTCGCGCATCTTGGTCACGGGCACGTCGACTTCGCGGGATCGTCGGTGGTGCACATGACCGGGGGCGTGGCCGCGCTCGCGGGGGCGATCGTGATCGGGCCACGCATCGGGAAGTTCCGGCGCGACGGCACCATCGTCGCCATGCCGGGCCACAACCTGCCGATGTCGATCCTCGGCTCGCTGGTGCTGGCCTTCGGCTGGTTCGGCTTCAACGCCGGCTCGACGTTGTCCGCCGCCGACGCGCGCATCGCCGGCATCGCCGTCAACACCATGCTCGCGTCGTCGGCGGGCGCGGTCTCGGCGCTGGTCTACGTCTGGTACTCGCTGGACAAGCCCGACATGGCCATGGTCTGCAACGGCTTGCTGGGCGGGCTGGTCGCGATCACCGCTTCGTGCGCGTTCGTGACCCCGTCGGCCGCCGTGCTCATCGGCGCGGTCGCCGGCCTGCTGGTGGTCTGGTCGGTGGTGGCGCTCGAGCGCCGCCTGCGCGTCGACGATCCCGTCGGCGCCATCGCGGTGCACGGCGTGTGCGGCGCCTGGGGCGCGCTGGCGCTGGGCCTTTTCGCCGACGGCAGCTACGGCGAGGGCTGGAACGGCGTCGCCGGCCCAGTGCGCGGCCTGATCTTCGGCGACCCGGCGCAGCTCGCCGCGCAGGCGATCGGCGTCGCCACCAACGCGGTCTTCGTCTTCGTCGTCGCCTACGCCTTCTTCATCGCCTGCGATCGCGTGATCGGCAACCGCGTCGCCGCCGAGGTCGAGTCGGTCGGCATCGATTCGATGGAAATGGGCTCGGAGGCCTATCCGCCCGGTTGAGGGCGACTGGCCGGCTCGATCACGACTACGCCGACGGAGCCTGCCGGGTCCGCCGCGAGCGACTCGCGTGAGCGTTGCCAATTCGTGGAACGCGCGAATCCGAATCGTGACATGGCCGGCGGCCCATCGCGCACGCGACGCGGTCCCCGGCTTGCTACGCTGGAGCCCGTCCATGACGTCGACGTCGACGACGCCTGATGCCCGATCCCGGCTGCGCTGGCTCGAGCTGATTCTGATCTTCCTCATCTCGCCGCTCGTGCTGGCGCTGGCCCCGCGCCGCATGGTCACGCTCGGCATCATCGGCAGCGGCGTCCTGTCGCTCTTCGCGTTGCTGCTCGATCCGACGTTCCCTCGCCGGCAGCTGTGGGACGCGGCGCTCGCGCGCCAGGGCCTGCGCGCGCTGGCCATCCGCACGATCTTCGTCTGGGCCGGCCTCCTGGCGGTGACGCTGCTGTTCGCGCGCGAGCACCTGTTCGAGATGCCGCGCACGCGCCCCATCGCCTGGCTCGCGGTGATGCTCCTGTACCCGCCGATCTCGGCCTATTCCCAGGAGATCATGTTCCGCACGCTGTTCTTCCATCGCTACGCGGCGCTGCTGCGCCGGCCGCTCACGCGGGTGATGGCCAGCGGTCTGCTGTTCGGCTGGGCGCACATCGTCGTGCACAACCGGGGCGCCATCCTGCTCGCCACCGCCGGCGGCTTGCTGTTCGCCGCCACCTACGAGCGCCGCCGCTCGACGCTGCTGGTCTCGATCGAGCACGGGCTCTACGGCGACTTCATCTTCACCGTTGGCCTCGGCGGCTTGTTTTACAACGTGCACCGCGCGCTCGCCGCGCTGGCGCACTAGTGTGTCGTGTCTCTTGACAGCCGCCCCGCGGTCGCTAACCTCGCGGCGAGCGCGTAGGGCGCTTCCTGTCCGCGGAGAGGGACCGAGTCCCACCTACCGATAGAACAGCGAGCTGGTGCGCTTCTTTCAGCCCGGAACAGCGGACGTCGGGCTTCATGAAAGGAGCTGCACATGTCTTCCCGCTCCCTGCCGTCGCGTCCCGATCTGACGCAGCTGAGGCTGCAGGCCAAGGAGCTGCGCCGGGCGCATCGAAACGGCGGTCCGTCGGCCGCCGCGCGCATCCTGACGCACCATCCGCGGCTGCTCGGTCGCACGGTCCGCGACGCGCAGGAGACGCCGGTGTCACTGGCCGACGCGCAGCTGGTCATCGCGCGCGAGTACGGGTTCGAGAGCTGGATTGCGCTCAAGCGGCACGTCGCGATGTCGCGGCGGTTGGTCCACATGCGCTCTTACCCGGGTTTCGCGGACGCCATCGAGGCGCTCGATCGCGGCGATCTGGATCGCCTGCGCGCGCAGGTGGCGCAGGACCCGACGCTGGTGCGCGCACGCGGCTTCCTCGAGCCGCCGTTCGGCTACTTCAGCGGCGCGACGTTGCTCCACCATGTCGCCGGCAATCCGCTTCGCACGCCGCTGCCGCCGAACGTCGTCGAGATCGCCGCCTTCCTGATTGAAGCCGGCGCCGAGGTCAACGCGCGCACGCTGTCGCCCCGCGCGGGCGTCAGCACGATGGGGCTGGTGCTGACCAGCCAGCACGCCAGCGAGGTCGGTGTCTCGGCGCCGCTCATCGATCTCCTGCGGGCGCACGGTGCGCAGCTGGACCTGCGCGCGCCGGACGTCTTGCATCAGGCGCTGGCGGATCATGCGCTCCGTGCGGCGGAGCGGCTCATCGAGCTCGGCGCCGAGGCCGACATCTGCGCGGCCGCGGCGCTCGGGCGCCTGGACTGGCTGCGCGACGGCTTCGACGCCGCGGGCAAGCTGAAGATACCGGTCCGGCACGGCGGCGAGACGCGGCCCGACCGCGACGCGATCGGATTGGCGATGCTGTTCGCGTACGTGAACGGCCGGCGTGACGCGGTCGACTTCCTGCTCGAGAGAGACGGCAACTGGAACGTGGTCGGCGTCAACAACGGCACAGCGCTCCATCGCGCGGCGGGCGGCGGTGATCGCGCGATGGTCGAGCGGCTGGTGGCCAAGGGGGCCGACCTCAACGACCGCAACAATCCGTTCAACGCCACGCCGCTCTCGTGGGCGGATCATGAGGGCCAGGGCGAGGTCTTTCACTGGATCCGCACCCACTGTCCAGTCGACATCCACGACGCGGTCTGCTTCGGTCTGCTCGACCACGTGCGCGCGCGCATCGCCGAGCGCGCCGAATCTGTCCACGACGCCATCGATCAGTGGCAGCTTCCGCGCGCGACGCCGCTCCACTTCGCGGCGCACATGCGGGCGCTGGAGATCGCCACGCTCCTGCTGGACGCGGGCGCGCAGCCGAGCACGCTGGCCGGCGACGGGCGCACGGCGCTGGACATCGCCGAGGCGCGCGGCGCGGTCGAAATGGCGAGGTGCCTGCTCGCGCGCGGCGGCCTTCGCGCGGGCGAGCTCTGATTCGGCTGCTGCCGAGCGCCCGGCTTCGTGGACGCGATCAACCGCCCGGGCCGTCGGCCATCAGCTCGCGCTCGAGGTTGTCGACCTTGAGCGCGAGCTCCGCGGCGTCGGAGGCCAGCATGTTGGCGTCCCGCACGAGCACCCAATGACCGCCGAACTCTTTGCGAAAGATCGACAGCACCGACCCGCGTCGCACCGTGGGCGCGGTACCGTCGCGCGGCGTGGTCGTGACCGTCGATGTCGCCCAGCAACAGGCGAGATCGCCCGAGACCAGCACTTCTTCGATCTCGGCGCTCGATCGGATCGTGCGCGACTCGGTGAGCGCCGCCAGCTCCTGCGCGAACGCGACTCGACCCCGCAGCGGCGCCTGCTCCGGTGCGAGGAATACCGCATCTTCCGAGATCATGGAGAGCAGCGCGGCCAGGTCGCCGGCACCCATCGCGCGGTGCCATCGGTTCAGCAGCATTCGAATGGCCTTCTCGTCCCGAGCGTGTGAGTCCATCGCCGGCCCTCCCTACGTGGCGTACCCGTCCCGTCCTGCGATTGTGCGCATCGACGGCCAGTCCACAAGACGCCGGCGTCGGAAGATGTCCCATGGGGAAAAGTCGTGCCGGGTGTCTTGACGGATGAGTTCGCAAACCTACGCTCTCTGAGCGCCCTCGTCGCTACACCGGAGGCTTACATGGACTCGTCCCGCGACGGCAGCCGTCGCGCTCCCTCGTTCACGCTCCGTTGCGGGCGCGAGCCGCCGGTATCGCTGGAACGGTTCGGCGGCCAGCCGATCGTGCTTGCGCTGTGCACGGGTCCGCTCGCGACGTCGTGGCGCGGCGACGTCGCGCTCGAGCGCGGCGCCGTGCGCGACGACGATGGGCTCGGCGCCGTGCGCGCCGAGCTGCGCGGATTGGGCGCGGTCTTGTTGCTGGTGTTCGACGACGGCGCGCTCTGCTTCGGCCCCGAGGACGAGGCCTGGAGCATTGGCCCGGGGGACGCGCGCGACGCCGCCGATCGCGCGGCCATGCGCGCACGCTACGGCGTGTCGCCGGGCGCGACCGGTCTCTTCGTGATCGACGGCGAGCGGCGGTTGCGATTCTCGTACATCGAGGTCGCGCCCCGAAACGGCACGTTGCACACCATCGCGGGCGCGCTGTCGGCGACCGGGCACATCGACATGTCCCGCTTCACGTTGTCGCGCCGGGAGCTGGTGGTGAGCAGCCTCGCGGCCGCCTTCGCGCTCACGCTGATCGAAGCGCCGGTGCGCGCCGCCGCGCCCGCGCCCGCGGTCGAGGTGGCGCCGGGCGAGGTCGAGGTCACGCTGCAGATCAACGGCACGGCGCGCCGGCTGCGCGTCGATCCGCGCGCGACGCTGCTCGATGCGCTGCGCGAGCGGTTGGGCATGACCGGCACCAAGAAGGGTTGCGATCAGGGACAGTGCGGCGCCTGCACGGTGCTGGTCGGTGGCCGTCGTGTGAACGCTTGCCTCACCCTCGCGGTCATGGCCGAGGGCGCGCCGATCACCACGATCGAGGGCCTCGCCGGGGGGCCGGCGTTGCACCCGCTGCAAACCGCGTTCATCGCGTGCGACGGGTTTCAGTGCGGCTATTGCACGTCGGGGCAGATCATGAGCGCCGCGGGACTGCTCGCCGAGGGCCACGCCCAAACGGACGACGAGGTGCGCGAGCAGATGAGCGGCAACATCTGCCGCTGCGGCGCCTATCCGAACATCGTCGCCGCGATTCAAAAGGCGCGAAAGGAGCTGTGAGATGCGCGGATTTCGCTATCTCCGCGCGGTCGATCCCGCGGCGGCGTTGCAGGCCGCGGGCACGCCGGGCGCTGCGTTCATCGGCGGCGGCACGACGCTGATCGATCTCATGAAGCTGGGCGTCGAGTCGCCCGAGACGCTGATCGACGTCAACCATGTCGACCCGGGCGCGGCGATCGAGGACTTGCCCGACGGCGGCCTGCGCATCGCCGCGGGCGCGCGCAACAGCGACGTCGCCTATCACTCCTCGGTGCGCGCGCGTTTTCCGGCGCTGTCGGAGGCGTTGCTGGCCGGCGCGTCGCCGCAGCTGCGCAACATGGCGACGGTGGGCGGAAATCTCATGCAACGCACGCGCTGCGCTTATTTTCGCGACGTCGCTGTCGGCGAGTGCAACAAGCGCGCACCCGGATCGGGGTGCGCCGCGCAGGGCGGCTGGACACGCATGCACGCGATCCTCGGTGGCAGCCCGCGCTGCATCGCCGCGCACCCGTCGGACATGTGCGTGGCGATGGTCGCGCTCGACGCGGTCGTGCACACGCAGGGGCCACGCGGCGCGCGCCAGATCGCGATCGCCGACTTTCATACGCTGCCCGCCGACCACCCCGAGATCGAAACCGCGCTCGAGCACGGCGAGCTCATCACCCACGTGACGCTGCCGGCGGCGCCGTTCGCGTCGCGCTCGGGCTACGTCAAGGTGCGGGATCGCGCGGCGTTTGCGTTCGCGCTCGCCTCGGCGGCGGTGGCGGTCGACCTGCACGCCGGACGCATGCGCGCCGTTCGCGTCGCGCTGGGCGGCGTCGCGACCAAGCCCTGGCGCAGCCGGGAGGCCGAGGCGGTGCTGGTCGGCCAGCCGGCGCGCCGCTCGTCGTTCGAGCACGCGGCGGCGGCGGCGTTGCGCGGCGCCGACGTGCGGCCGGACAATGAATTCAAGGTCAAGCTCGCGCAGCGCGCGCTGGTGCGCGCTCTCGAGACGGTGGTCGGTCGATGAACGCGCCCGTCGGTTCCGGCGGTGACGCCGGCGCGACGCCGAGCCCGCCGGCGCATTCGACGTCGCCGATCACCGGCGCGGGCATCGACCGCGTCGAGGGGCACCTCAAGGTCACGGGCAGGACGCCGTACGGTCCGGAGACCGCGGTGGCCAACGTGGCGCACGCGGTGATCGTCGGCGCGGCGGCGGCGCCCGGGCGCCTCGAGGCGCTCGACACGCTCGCCGCGGAACGCGCGCCCGGCGTGCTGCGCGTGATCACGCACGCGAACGCGCCGCGGTTGCCGGGCGCCGCGCATGGCGACCCCGGCGAGCGTGTCTTGCAGCTGCTGCAGGACGATCGGGTGCTCTACAACGATCAGCCGATCGCGGTGGTGGTCGCCGACACGCTCGAGAATGCGCAGCACGCCGCCAGCCTGGTCCGTGCGGTGGTGCGCGCCGAGCGGCCGGTGCTGGATCTGGCGCGCCACCTGGGTGAATCGTACGCGCCGGCGAAGACGCCGCGCGGGCCGACCGACAGCAACGCCGGCGACTTCGATCGCGGGTTCGCGGCGGCCGCGTATCGGATCGACGCGACTTACACCACGCCGGCGTACAACCACAATCCGATGGAGCCGCACGGCACGATCGCGGTGTGGAGCGCCGCGGATCGCGTGACGGTCTACGATGCCACGCAGGGGATCACGGGCGTGCGCAAGAGGATCGCGAGCCTCTTTGGCCTGCCGCTCGACGGCGTGCGCGTGATCTCGTTGTTCGTGGGGGGCGGCTTCGGCTGCAAGGGAACGCCCTGGTCGCACGTACCGCTCGCGGTGATGGCGGCGCGCGTGCTCGGGCGGCCGGTGAAGCTGGTGCTGACGCGGCACCAGATGTTCTCGCTCGTGGGGCATCGCCCGGTCACGCGGCAGCGGCTGTTGCTGGGCGCCGACGGCCACGGTCGGCTGATGGCCATGCGCCACGACGTGCACGCGGCGACGTCGCGCTTCGACGAGTTCGTGGAGCCGAGCGCCGCGCAGACGCGCATGTCTTATGCCTGCGCGAACATCCGCACGTCGCACCGATTGGTGCGGCTCGACATCTCGACGCCCACGTTCACGCGCGCGCCCGGCGAAGCTTCGGGCAGCTTTGCGCTGGAGTCGGCGATGGACGAGCTCAGCTACGCCCTCAAGATCGATCCGCTTGAGCTGCGGCTGCTCAACTACGCCGAACGCGATCCCGAGACCGGCAAGCCGTTCTCGAGCAAGTCGCTGCGCACCTGCTACCAGCAGGCGGCCGAGCGGTTCGGCTGGGCGCGGCGGCGCGCGGGGGTGCGCGCGACCCGCAAGGGGAACGAGTGGGTCGGTTGGGGCATGGCGACCGCGACCTACCCGGCGGGGCAGAGCCCATCGCAGGCGGTGGCGCGTATTCGCGCCGACGGTACGGCGCTGGTTCAGGCGGGGACGCAGGATCTCGGCACGGGCACGTATACGATCATGACCCAGATCGCCGCCGACGCGCTCGGCCTGTCGGTCGACCGCGTGCGCTTCGAGCTCGGCGACACCCGACTGCCAGAGGCGCCGCTGTCGGCCGGCTCGCGCACCGCCGCCAGCGTCGGGCCGGCGGTGAAGGGCGCCGCGGATGCCGCGCGCGCGGCGCTGACCGCGCTGGCGCTCGCCGACACCGCGTCGCCGCTCTACGAGATGCCGGTCGGCGACGTCACCTTCGGCGACGCCTGTCTCGTCGACGCGCGCGATCCCACGCGCCGCGATCCGTTCCAGGCGATCCTCAAGCGCGCCGGGCGCACGGAGATCGAGGCGCGCTTCTCCGCTGAGGAGAACCCCGCGCGCAAGGAGCACTCGTTGCATTCATTCGGCGCACAGTTCGCCGAGGTGCACGTCGACGCAGACCTCGGTCAGGTCCGGGTCACGCGCTTCGTGGGAGCGTTCGCGGGCGGCAAGATTCTGAACGCCAAGACCGCGCGCAGCCAGTTCATCGGCGGCATCGTGTGGGGCATCGGCATGGCGCTGCACGAAGAGACGCTGCGCGATCGGCGCAGCGGCCGGGTGGTGACGCGCGATCTCGCCGACTATCACGTGCCGGTTCACCTGGATGTGCCGGCGATCGAGATCATCGCGGTCGACGAGGTCGACCCGATCGTCAACGCGGTGGGAGCGAAGGGGATCGGCGAGATCGGCATCACCGGCGCGGCGGCGGCGATCGCCAACGCCGTCTATCACGCCACCGGCGTGCGCGTGCGCGATCTCCCGATCACGCCGGACAAGTTGCTGGGGTAGTTCAATCAGTTGACCCTCGCGCTACGGCAACGTGATGCGGCCCGGGGCGCCGTTCGTTCCGTTTTGCGTGTGGCACGAGTTGCAATCGCCGGTGGTTTGCGCGACCGGCATGATGCGTTCGCGCCCCTGGTAAGTGACCTTGGCGTGATAGGGCGTGGTGATCGGGCCGGTGTACATGAAGTTGCCGGCGGCGTTGGGCGTCAGCGTGACCGTGTGGTTCGCGGCGTCGACGATCACCACGCGCGCGCCGGTGGTGCCGTTGACACCATTGCACAGGTTGGGCTCGTGGCCCGTCGGATAGAGCGTCCCGGCGATGGTGAAGCGGGGCGCGTCGTCCTCGCCGGCGTGGCAGCTGATGCACGCGCGGCCGGGGTTCATCATTGAATTGCCGTTGTTGCCGCCGGTCCAGGTGGTGCCACTCGTGCAGCGCGGGGTCGCGCCCAGCGGGTCTACGGTGCCGCCACCGCCACCACCACCTCCCGCCCCACCGGCGCCGCAGGTGCCGGCAGGATAGCCGGCCGCGATCCAGTCGTTCACAGTTTGAACCTCGGCCGCCGACGCGGGCGTGCCCGGCACCGGCGGCATCGGCGTGGTGGTGCTCTGCATGCGGACGACCGTGCGTTGCGCAAACGTCATCGACGCGCTGGCCAACGACGGCGTCATCAGATTGCTGCGCGTCACCAGCGGCATCGGCGCGCCGTTGACCGGCATCGCGGCGTGGCAGGTCGTGCAATGGGTTTGATAAACGGCCTGCACGTCGCAGGGGAGCCCCTCGTTGGTCGCGCCGCCCGCGCCGCCGGTGCCGGTGCCGGTCGCACCGCCGCTGCCCATTCCACCGGTGCCGCTGGCGCCGCCGCTGCCCGCGATGCCGCCCGCGCCGGTGCTGCCGCAACCCGTCGACGGATAGCCGGCCGCGATCCAGTCGCCGAGCGATTGGATCTCCGCCGCGGTGGCGCGCGGGTTCGGCGCCGGCGGCATCTGGCCAGCGGTCAGCTGGACGCGCGCGAGCGCTCGTTGCGCGAAGGTCTTGGTCGGATCGGCGAACGACGCCGCGATCAGGTTCGCGACGCTCACCAGCGGCATCGGCGCGCTGTTGACCGGTGGCGAGGCGTGGCAGCCGACGCAACGGGTCTGTAGCAACGCCTGCACGTCGCAGGGGAGGCCGCTCGCAACGCCGCCGCCGCCCGCGCCGGAGACGCCGCCGCCGCCGCTCGCACCGCCGAGGCCGCTCGCGCCGCCGTCGCCACCGATGTGGCCGCCGTCGCCTGTCGTGGGACGACCGGCGTCGCTACCGCCGATGTCTCCGACGGTACCGGTGCAGCTGGCCAGCCAGAGGAGAGAGAAGAACGCGAAGTAAGTCGAGACGCGGACAGCCGTGTTGCGCATCAGAATGTGTGATCTCGGTACCTCCTCGTCGATCGAAGCAGGCAGATCGAGCACAGCACCGACGAAAAACTTGTCTTTGTTGGCGGGCGCCAACGCGCGGGCGGTCCTTTGCGCACCCTGTCCAGAAACACGAAAAGCCAGGCATCGACATCATGTCGGTGCTGGCTCGAATCGAACGCAGACAGATTTCGAACGAAAGGTATCCGGGCAGGCGGTCGAGCACGCGTGTTCCAGAAAGGCCGAAGCCCATCCGGCGCCGGCGCCCGGCCGCCCCACCCGAGAAGGCGTTACTCGGCCTTCTTCTCTTCCTTCTTGTCGCCGTCGGCCTTCTTGCTCTTCTTGGCCTTCTTCTCCTTCTTCGGGGTCTCGCCGGCCGGCGCGTCGTCGGCCTTCGCGATGGTCCAGGAGGTCGGGATCAGAACGGCCAGGGCAATGAAGATGGTGCGGGTGAGCTTCATCGGTATCTCCTTTTGAGTTCGCCCCGACGGTGGGTCGGGGCTCGCAACAGGTAGCACCGCCCATGCCATCGCGTCACCAAGATCGGATCTCCCAGATCGGGGCGCCAATTCGCCACGCCTATGCTCGGCAGGGGCACCGCAGGCGATCAGCGTGTGGCGAAATGGCGCACGTCGGCTGCGCGCGTGTGCAACGACGCCTCACGGCTGCAGCGAGGCACAGCTCGGGTCGCCGAGCTGCTGCTGATCCAGCGCTTTCAGATCCGCCACCAGGCGGGCGATGCCGGTGGGGACCGGACCGTGGCAAAACGCGCCGGTGTCGCAGCTGCTGCCGGCCAGGAACCCGTGCCCGTCGTCCCTCAAAATCTGGAACATCGCTCCGTCTACCGGACGCTGGTCCAGGCCGTAGAGCGGCGGCGTCACCATCGCCATGGCCTGCACCACGTCGGGATCGGCGAAATCCCGGACGATGTCCGAGACGTCGATCTGTCCGGTGTCGCCGCACGCGGGGAGCGCCGGCATGCAGGACAGCGGCGGCGGTGGTTCGGGAACGCCCAGGTGCTCCCTCGTACGTCGATACGAGGCGGGTGGGGTCAGCGTGCTCTCGTCGGTGAAGGCGACGTCGCCGCCGTTGTACCCGAACGTGTAAAGGGCGGGCAGGTCGCAGTCGGCGGTCGGGGCGTCGCCGGAATCGCTCGGCCCCGTCGACGCGTCGGCGGCGTCGCTCGAGGCGTCGTGAAGCGGAGGCATCATTGCCGTCGAGCGGCATCCCGAGCCAAGCCAGGCCAGCGCGATGGCGACGATGACCATCAACGCCACCATCGCCGCGGGGGCGCGACGGTGCGACGAAGGCATCCCGCCGGTTCGGCTCATCGGAATCTCTTCGAGAACCAGCAAGAGATGTGCCCGTGCGAAAGCCCGACATCCCGCAGGCATCGCGCAAACCGATTTCAGAAAACTGGGATCGGAGCGTCCGACTCGGATCGCGAAGTCCGAACCAGTACCCGCGTCAGGGCAGCGCGTGGGCGAGCGGTGTGAACGCGGGGGCAGGGTAGAGTGCGAACCAGCCCGCGTAGCCGAGGTCGGCGCTGTCGATGATGATCTCCGGCGTCACCGACCCGGAGCCAGTGAGCTGGGTGGCTCCAAAGCAGGCGAAGCCGCCAGCGATGTCCGCGAACCACAGGCCGCCGAATTCGTCGAACGCAATGCCGAGCGGGAGCGACGTGACGCCAGGCTCGATCTGCACGGTCGGCGTGATCGTCCGGTTGCCGGTGCCGGCCTGGTCGGACGGCGTCAGGCGCGCGATGGTGCCGTCGTAGTTCACCCAGAGGTTGCCGTTCGCGTCGAAGGCCAGGCCCAGCGGCGAGGACAGCGGACCCACCACCGGCTGCGGCGTGAGCGCGGTGATCGTCAGGTCGGCGCCGGTCCCCGACGTGGTCAGGTGGGCGGCGTCGATGCGCACGATCGTGGACGCGCCGTCGGCCGCGACCCAGAGGTTGCCGCTGCTGTCGAACGCCAGACCGGCGGGCGCGTTGATGCCGCTCTCCTCGACGGCCGCGACGGGGGCCGACGTGCCCGGCGTGCCAAGCGCCGCCGCGGCGATCTTCACGACCTTGTTGGCGGCGACGACCGAGACCCAGAGATTGCCGTCCGCATCGAACGCCAGCGCTTTCGCGCCGGGGATCGCCGTGCCGAACGACGGACTGTCGATGATGACGTCGGGAGTCTTCACGCCGTCGCTGCCAAGCGCGGCCGCCGGAATGCGCGCGACCGGCGGGTCGGCGGTGGTGGCGCCCAGAACCCAGGCGTTGCCGTACACGTCGAAGGTGAAGCCGTCGGAGCCGCCGGTCTTGGCGGCGACGGTCGCGGTCGAGGAGCCGCTCGACGCCAGGTCGGCCGGCACGAATGAGAGCAGCGTCGCGGCCGACGGCGTGTTGCTGGCCCCCAACCACAGCGCGCCACTGCTGGGGATGCGCGCGTAGGTCGCGGTGACGATCGTCGTCTGCCCGGCGCGCACGCACGGCGAGGGCACATCCACCGTCGGCGAGTAGGCGACGCGCACCATCTGGTTGCCCTCGGCGTAGAGATAGGCGGTGACCGTCTCGGGACCGGCGGACAACGTGAGGTCATTGCTGGCGGTCAGCGTGGCGCCACCGGCGAGGGCGATCGATCCGTGGCCGCTCGGCGTGCCGATGATGCGCACCGAGAGCGTGCCAGTCGCATTGCTCGACGGGCAGGTCGATCCGGTGGCACCGCCGAACCCGGAGCCTCCCACTCCGCCGCCGGTGAAACCGCCCAGCCCGGTGGCGGGACCATTCGAGCCACCGCCGCAACTCGCGAGCAAGAGTAGCAGTACCGAGACGACGACCTTACCTTGAACCATCTGCCGTGGGACCATGCGCGCATGTCGGTTCGTCATGCGGCGAGCTATCGGCGAGTTGCGCACCAAACCTGAGCGGGATCACACTCACGAAGGCGCTTTGAATATGGCTGCGCCTTCGTTCGTCTGGTATCACGGGTCCGACGATCGAAGAGAGAGGGGGCTTCGATGAGTGGACGTCAGAAGGGCGCAAGGGGTACAGCGAGCTGGGCGGCAGTCGCGGTCTCCGTTTTCGGACTTCTGCCAGCATGCGGTGACAACCGGCCCGCGCCCGCGCCGCTCGATTCGGTGTCGTCGTGTTCCGCCGCCTGGCAGCCGATCCTCACGTTGCCAGGCTACGACATCACCTCGCCGCTCGCGTACCGCGACGGCGTTCTGTACTACTCCACCTTCGCGACTCAGGCGCTGACCGCGCTACCGACCGGCGGCGGTGCGGGCACGACGCTGGCGACGGGTTATATGCCCGAGCTATGGCTCGACGGCGATCAGCTCATCTACACTGGTGGGGACCGGGGCAACCTGATCTATTCTGTGCCGGTGGCGGGCGGTTCACCGACGCTCCTGCTCGACAGCGCCGCGGGTCGTTCGACGTCGGGGATCGCGCTGCACCACGATTTCAACGCCACCGATTTCTACTGGGCAGAGGACTCGAGCCCCGACGGTGCCACGACGGTCTGGCGTGCGTCCCGAGCGGGTGGGACGCCGGTCCAGATCGGTTTGCTCACCGCGCTCGATCCCGGCTTCCCGTCGGAGACCCTGCCGTTCATGGCGATCGCGCTCAGCGCCGACGCCGTGCTCATGGCGGCGGATCTGGGCGTCTCCTACGCTGTTCCGTTCGACGGCAGCGCCCCACGGCTGCTCGCGACGGCGGATCCGCTCACCAAGGCCAAGGGCAATCTAGCCGGACTCGATCCGGCGGGTGTGTATTGGACCGTTCCGCGCGCCGGCGCTTCGGCCGAAGACGACGAATGGTCGGTGGCGCTGGCGCCGACCGACGGCAGCCCAATGCGGACCTTCTGGCAGGGCACGCCGGCTCACTCCGGCGTCATGGGGATGTGGCCGACCGGGGATGGAGCGTGGATCCTCGGGGCCATTCAGCTGTTCGACGACCAGAGGTTTCACCTGGTGGTCTGGATGCTCGCCCCCGACGGGACGAGCCAGCGTCTGGCCTGTTCACCTGCGGAGGACTTTCCTGTGATCCAAGTGAAGCCAGCCGTCACCCCCGACGCGGTCTACGTCGTCGCGTCCGCCACCCCGACGCAGATCGTCCGCATCCCGCGTTGAGCGCGCGTCGGGCGGGCGGCCGAGCATGTGAATTCGACGTGTCGTCGCAGATGCCCTCTGGCCGCGCGGCCCGAGAGCCGCTAAAAAGGGCCATCATGAGCGCCCAGCTGCCGATCCTGAATTTCGTCCTTCGCAACTACAAGAACTTCAACGCGCGCGCCACGCGCGACGCGACCATCGCCTACTGGCGCCACATCGAGCGCGGCGGTCGGATGTTCTGGGCCGTCGCGGGCGCGATGTCGTCGGCGCAGATGGGCATCACGATGGCGCCGGCCATCCGTGCCGGTCTCATCCACGGCCTGTCGGTGACCGGCGCCAACCTCGAAGAGTCGCTGTTTCGCCTGGTCGCGCACGACCACTACCGCGACTTCCCCGACTACCGCTACTTCACCAAGCAGGACGACACCAAGATCCTCAACGACCGCATGCGGCGCGTGACCGACACCAGCATCCCCGAGGACGAGGCCTTCCGCGCGGTCGAGAAGATCGTCGTCCCGATGTGGAAGCGCGCCAGCGAGCGCGGCGAGCGCCGCTTCTGGCACGAGTACTTCTACGAGCTGATCCAGGCCATCCCCGCCAATCTGCAGCAGGGGCCGGCCGACGAGTGCTGGCTGCTCGCGGCGGCGAAGGCCAAGCTGCCCGTGGTCGTCCCCGGCTACGAGGACTCGACCTTCGGCAACATCTTTGCGTCGCACGTGAAGATCGGCGAGTGCAACGCCGCGATCTCGAAGTCGGGCATCGAGTACATGGCGGCGTTCTATGACGACTATCGCGAGCTGTCGTCGGGCCAGGGAGTCGGCTTCTTCCAGATCGGCGGCGGCATCGCCGGCGACTTTCCGATCTGCGTGGTGCCGTCGATCAAGTACGACCTCGAGCAGCCGGTGAAGCCCTGGGCGTACTTTTGCCAGATCTCGGATTCGACCACGTCGTACGGCTCGTACTCGGGCGCGACGCCCAATGAGAAGATCACCTGGGACAAGCTCACGGCCGAGACGCCGATGTTCGTGGTCGAGTCCGACGCCACGATCGTCGCGCCGCTGATGATGAACGCGCTGCTCGAGTGCAAGCAGCACCCGTCCGAGGCCAACGCGCTGATCGCGGCGGCTCGGCTGTAGGCGCCGGGTAGCTCTCTAGCCGTTCTGGCCGGACGCGCCGTCCTGTGCGACCCGCTTCATTGCAGTCGCAGAGGCCGGACAGGCGTGCTGTAGCTCGCGGGAGTCGAAGAGTTGTGGCGGTAGCGAGGTTCGAGAGACGCGCACGAACCCGAATCGGGACAAGTACGCTTCCGCGCTGATGGTCAGAGCATAGAGCCCTCCCACGCGAGCGTGGACTTCGTCGAGCGCGCGGCGCAGCACAGCCGCGCCAAGGCCAGCGCCCCTCAGATCCGAGGCTACCGCAAGCGAGCGAAGCAGCGCGGCGTCGCCGTGGAGTTCGAGGCCGGCGCTGGCGACAATTCGACCCCCCTCGTCGACCACGAAAAACGTCTTGAAGTGCTCTGCGACTCCGTCGGTGGGGAGCTTCGCGTCACCGAGTAGCGCAAGCACCGCAGGGAGATCTTCCTCTTCGGCCCGGCGAATCATTCGCGCGCCCAACCCTCTCGACGGAGCAGGGAGACGACGCGCGCCCGCACGTCGTCCCGGATCTCACGAACGCGCGCGATCGGTTTGCCTTTCGGGTCCTCGAGCGGCCAGTCGTCCCGGCGCAGCCCGGGCACGAACGGGCATTGCTCGCCGCACCCCATCGTGATCAGCATCTGGGCGCCCGCGGCAAGGTCGCCGGTCAGCTTCTGCGGCTTTCGATCGCTGAGGTCGAGGCCGACCTCGCGCATGGCTTCCAGCACCTCCGGGTGGACCCGCGTGCCCGGATCCGTGCCGGCCGAGATGGCGCGCGCCCGGGTCGCATCCGCCAGCGCGTCGAACCAGGCCGCAGCCATCTGCGACCGGCCGGCGTTGTGGATGCAGGCGAAAATGACGATGTCCACGGTCTTCACGATGTCCACGGTGTTCATGAGAGCTCCTCGCCAGTTTTGGGTGCGGCCGGTACCAACCACCGGAAGAGCACGGTTGCGGCGGCACCGCCGGCGAGCTGGGCCGCAATGAACCCCGGCGCGTCGGCTGGGCGAATGCCCGCGAACGTATCGCTCGCGGCGCGCGCCATCGTCACGGCCGGGTTGGCAAAGGACGTCGACGACGTGAACCAGTACGCCGCCGTGATGTACGCGCCGACCGCGAAGGGAACCAGCCCCGGTCGCCGGCGGGCCGATCCCCAGATCACGGCCAGCAGCCCGAACGTCGCCACGAACTCGCTCGTCAGCTGCGCGATTCCGTCGCGGCGATGTTGGGAGGCAAAGAAGAGCGCCGGCTGTTTGAACATGGCGTGGGCGACCGCCACGCCCGCGAAGGCCCCGACAACCTGCGCGCCGATATAGCCGGGCACCTCGCGCCAGGGGAGGTCGCCCTGACTCGCGACGGCGAGGGTCACGACCGGGTTGAAGTGAGCGCCTGAGATCGATCCGAACGCGATGATCAGCGCGACCAGGGCGGCACCGGT
>Ga0265320_10001053_pt1 | contig 20502 bp, 20 predicted proteins | sample 4827metaG_FD_202087 | JGI IMG/M metagenome (GOLD analysis project Ga0265320, IMG submission 202087) | Rhizosphere microbial communities from Carex aquatilis grown in University of Washington, Seatle, WA, United States - 4-8-27 metaG | ecosystem: Host-associated > Plants > Roots > Rhizosphere >...
CTTGTTGCTCTCTCTTTTGCGTTTTTTTCAGAACACGACCGAGAACGAGCCTTCGGGGACGAAGCTCTGCTTGGTCAGGGGAATCTGCATCCCTGGAACGAAATAGTTGCCGTATCCGACGCCGGCGGTGAGCCGGATCCGCTGCCACAGAAATGCGACGGCGGGGACGATCTGCCAGGGGTGGGAATTGCGCGCCGTGACCCGCGCGTCGGCGTCGATCGCGGTGAAGGCGTCGGGATTCGTGGAACCACTGAGCGCGAGCCGGCCGGTGTAAAGCTGGATCCGGCCGCGCAAGGTGATGGCAATGTCGGGGCGCACACGATACTCGCCGGTCGCCGCGATCTGCAGGCTGCGCGTCGCGGCCGCCCCGCCGATCTCCGTTTGCGTCAGATCACCCGTGCCCGAGCCCCAGATGATGTCGTAGGTCAGCTCGCCGTGAACCCACCACCGGGGATCGATCTCATAGGACGCATAGGCGGTCAGCGGGATGGTCCACAGGATGCCCGAGGCGTCGCCTCTATCAATGTTCGCGTAGTAAACCGCCAGTTGCCCCGCCAGCCACAGTTGATTCCAGCGATAGGCAATCACCTTGATATGCAGGTTGGGGATCAGCACCGGCTCGGCGGTGCGAATCAACCACATCGGAGGATCGGTGCCGACGTTTATGGCATCGGTGATGCCGTATTCGAAAGCCAGGATCCCCAGCTTCAACGTCTCACCTCCCAGCGTCAGCGCCGTGCCCTCTTCCAGGCGTTGCGCTTCCTCGACGGTGGGCAGGCGCGCCTGCGCGCGCGCCTGCACGCCCATGATGAACGCCAGGCCCAACACTCCCGCCCATCTCCACGCGTAGCTCGTCCGCATCCATGACAACTTCGGTTCGTTTCAACGGTTGACCATCCACGATCGTCCCACGATCACGGATCGCGACAGCCTGTTGCCGCCTGCTTCTGCTTCGCCATTGGACTTCCGGCGCCGGATTACCAGCCCCACGCTGAAAGGTGTGCTTGCAGGGAGGTGACCGATGGCGACGTGGAAAAGAGCGGTCCTGGTATCGGGAATGGTCTTGACCGCGGCGATGGTTCGCGGCGGCTCGACCGCGCAGGCGACGGCGAGCCGGACGCGCGTCGATCCGCAAGCTATCGCGGCGCTCGAACGGATGGGCGCCTTTCTGCGCGCTCAACATTCGATGACCGTCACCGCGGAGATGACGACCGACGAGGTCCTCGACAGCGGCCAGAAGGTGCAACGGAGCGGGGTCGCCACGCTGAAGGTCAGCCGCCCCGATCGGCTGCGCGCCGACGTTGTCTCCGATCGCCGCAACGAGCAGCTCTTCTATGACGGCAAGACATTCACGATCTATCAGCCAGCGCTCGGCTACTACGGATCGTTCAACGCCCCACCGACGCTGGCCCAGCTGGTCAACGAGGCCGAGGAGCGCTACGGCATCGACATGCCGCTCGCCGACCTCTTCTCGTGGGGGACGTCGCAAAGTCCGGCGGCGAACCTGGAGGGCGCGATCAACGTCGGCACCAGCGTGGTTCAAGGCGTCAAGTGCGATCACTACGCATTTCACCAGGCCGACGTCGATTGGGAGCTGTGCATCGAGCAGGGGGCGCAGCCGTTGCCGCGCAAGCTGGTCATCACGACGACGACGGAGAAGACCCAGCCCCAGCACGTCGCGGTCCTGACCTGGAACCTGTCGCCGCGTCTCGACGAATCGCTGTTCAGGTTCACGCCGCCGGCCTCCGCCCATCGCATCGACTTCGACGTCGCGCGCGCGAACTCGGGATTGCCGCGCCAGGGACGGTCGGGCGACCGACCCGGCGACCGCAAATAGAACCCGAGCCATCATCAATCAGGAGGGAACAACCATGAAGACACGCATTCGCAAGCTCTCCCGGCTCTCCCTGATCTCCCTGATCTTGGGCGCGTGGCTGGCCGTGACCGCCGTCAGCTTCATGGCGCAGCCGCTCGCGCACGCGCTCGTCGTCGCTCGCACGGCGGTGGTCTATCGGCCACGGCCGGTCGCGCGCGCGGCGGTGGCGACGACCGCCGTCGTCGCCACCGCGGTCGCCGTCGGAACGGTGGCGCGATCGCTGCCGCCGTCGTGCAGCTCCGTCATTGTCGGCAACGTCGCCTACCAGCAGTGCGGCAGCACCTGGTACCAGCCGCGCTACTCCGGCTCCCAGGTGACGTACGTCGTGGTGAACCCGCCGCGCTAGTCTCTCCTGTCTGAGACAGGACGCCAGCCCGTGGTCACAGCGCCGGGTTGACCTGCAGCGTCCCGACTTGAGTGCGGCCGACGGCGGCGGGCAGCGCGACGGCGCCCAGCGCAGCGCTGCCCGGCGAATGCTGTTCGCCCAGGCCGTAGCGAACCTTGACGATCAGCGTCGGCGCGGCGACGTACCAGGCCACCTGGACCTCGCCGGCGAGTAAGCGATCGCCGGCGAGATCGGTGCTGGGGTTCGTCCAGCTGCCGCGGACGGCGGCGTCGAGCCGCCGCGGCCACAGCCGCACGTCCACCTGTCCCCAGGCGCCGATCGACGTATACGCAGCCCCCTCAGCCGGGTCAGTGCGCCGCCAGTAGGCCTCGCTGAACACCGACACCGGTCCCGCGAGCAGCCAGACATCGACACCCCCCGCGCCCCGCCGGTCGGTCATTCCGGATGCGGTCGGCTGGAAGTTGAACGTGTTGGGGTCGAAGTTCTCGGTCGCCTCCTCGACCTTGCCGTAGTAGCCCTGAAGCGTGAACGAGATGCGCCAGGTTGACGAAGCGTCCGCCAGCGCGTACGCAAATTCGCTGTCGGGCATCCGCCCCATCGGATTGATGGTCGTGCTCGCCTCGAGCACGTAGTTGCCGGCCAGGGTCGTGAATTGCCGCAGCGGCGAGCCACCGTAGACGCCGGCATAGTAGTCGACGCGGTCGTCGGCCAATGCGCCGAAGACGGTGATGCCCTTGTCCCGCCCGGTCCAGAAGTACTCGGCGACGACGTCGGTCTCCGGGAGCAAGGTCCCCATCACGCCGAAGTTCTCGTGGCGCGAGATGAGCCCATCCTGCTGCCCGATGCGCACGCCAATCTCGGCGCGGGGGCGAAGCTCCAGGTACGAATACAGCAGATACGGCGGATTCTGCGCGAGCTCGGCCTCGGTGAGAAACCGGATCCAGCGGCGAAACACCGTTCCGCTCAGGAACGGCCGCACAGCATAGATCGCATCGCGGTTCTGCCAATCGCCGTTCAGAGTCCGGGGCTCGAACCTGTAGATCGCATCCAGCCCGATGCGCAGGCGCGTTTCCCCGTCGGGCGATGCCAGAAAGAAACCTTCGGTGGGCGAATGCGCGGCCATCAATGGGGACGGCGCCGTTTGCAACGCAGACGGCGCCGCCGTTTCCTCGGCGCCGGCGGTCGCGGGCCCGAAGCCCGGGCTTCCTGAAACCGCCGACACCAGCACGGCGACGCCGACGACGCCTGGGGCGCGGGGCCCTACCCGCGCACCCCCGCTCCGGAGGCTCACGCTGCTACTACTTTTCTTTGGCCGGGCGGATCGTGGCGGCGGTCGCCTGGGTGTAGTCGAACTGAACCACCTGGCCCGCCTTCAACGACGGCAGCTTCTCCTGCAACGTCGGGTTGGTGACGTGGATGGTCCGCAAATTGCCTTTGGGTCCCTTGAACGTCACGGTGTTGGCGCTCGGGTCGACGCTGACCACCTCCGCGGTCACCATGATCTCGCGGCCGCGGACCCCACCGCCCATATCGACCGACCGGCCATGCCGCTCGGATGCAGTCGGTTTGGCACCGGTGGGTGCGAGCGACACCGCCAGCGATTCGTAATAGTCGATGTCGACCTTGTCGCCGGTCTTGAGCTTGTCGAACGCCTTGACGTCGGCCGGCACATTGATGGTCGCCTCGGTGCCGTCGTCGGTCTTCAACGTCAAGCCGCGCTCGCTGCGATCGATCGCGGTGACCGTGGCCGTGATGTGCGTGAGCTGTGATTGCTCGTGGCCGTTGGGAGACGTGCTTTCGCTCGTCTCGGTGGTGGGCGCCGCGCCGGCCGTGCCCATCATGGCGGTCACCAACGCACCGCCCGCCATGCCGGCAATCAGCACCCATTTGTTGAGCTGGTTCTTGACCTGATTGTCCATCGTTCACCTCATTGAATTGCGTCGTGGAACGGCGTTTCGGATCCTCCGTTCCCACAATCGAACATGGGTCGCATTCCCGAGCCCGGCACCACCTGATTGTGGAATCGGCAACGGAGGCTCAGGTTGGGCCGCGAGGGTTTGCCCCGTTGATCGCGCGTGGACGGTTCTGCTTGTTCCTGGCCTGGCTCGCGACCTCGTCCGCGTGCGCCCACCGCATGGGCAGCCAGACGACATCGGGCGCGCTTTCCGAGCTCGAGCGCCAGGTCGCGCCCGAGCCCGGCCAGCGTCCGGCCGAGACCGTCGCACGTCGGGCGACCCGGGGAGTCATCGGCGAGCTGAACGAACCAGAACAGAAGAAGCGCATGGACGCCGTGATGACCAACGCGGCCGACAGCTTGCGCGGCGCGCTCACGCAAGGATTGACCGACGATCTCGGCGACGACGGCGAGGGACCGCTCGCCCAGAGCATCACTGCGCTGGCCGAACGATCCGCGGCGCGCGCCGCTCAGGGCGCGATGACGGCCATGCTCGCCGGTTGCGATCCGGAGACTCCGACCTGTATCGATCGCCGCGTCGCCGACCTCAGCACCCGCGCGGCGGTCGCGTTCATCGACGGCGTCAAGCGCTCGCTCGGTTTCGCGGCGCTGGCGATCGCGTTCCTGGCCGGCGCGGCCACGGTGCTGGTGCTGGGCGCGCTCTGGCGCCTGGCGCGGCGATCGAATGATTCCGGCGGCTCGCGCAGCGGCAAGCGCGGGCGGTCGCCCGCTCCACCGCCCGCGATGGGCGCGCGCGCGCCGGCCTCCACGTCGGCCTGACTTCATGACGCGACCGCGGCGGCCCGCGCCCGCTCGGGCGCCCGTCGTCGAAACAGCAACTCGGCGATCAGCAGGCCGGTCCCCAGCTGCAGCGCGACCAGCATGACGTCGAAGAACGTCGCGTCGGCGGTGGCGCCGTGCCGGAGGAGCTTGAACGACGCCTCCGTGCCGAGGAATCCCGGCGCCAGCTGCAGCAACCCAGGGACGATCATCGTTGCCATCGAGCGGCCCGACCAGCGGCGGTGCAGATGCGCCGCCGCGCCCAGCACGAACGCCGCGATGAAGGGGCTGCCGCGTGGGCCGAACCAGATCTTGGTCAGCTCCTGGCTCCCGTAGGCGATCACCACAGCGGCGACCACCCACCCGGCGTTCGTCGGCCGGCCCTGCAGGCAAACCACCAGCGCCAATCCTCCGACGGCAACCACAGCCAGCACGACGGCGTGGGAGAGCGGCGTCGCCGCGATGGGGGCGTCCGACGGAAACGGACCGACCACCCGCCATGAGTTGAGCGCCGCCGCGATCCCGAACGCGAGCATCAGGAATCGCAACATCCCGTGGAAAAGTCGGACCGCACCCGACTCCGGCGCGCCGTTGGCCAGCTCGTGCAGGCCGATGGTGATGGTCATCGCCGGGACCAGCAACGTCACGCCTCCGAAGAGCGCGCGGGCCGCGTCGAACGGCGGCAAGATCAGCGCCGCCACCAGCACGCCGAGCGCGCCGGCGAGCGAGCCGATGAAGCTCTTCTCCAGATCGACGGTGTCATTGGCCAGCGTGCCGAAGTGGATTCCACCGACGAGCGCGCCGATGGCCAGCGCCACCGCCATCTCGCGCCAGCTCCCGCCGACGCGCACCGCGACGACGGCGCTGTAGACCGCGTAGCCGACCACGACCAGCCACTTCGGGTAGCGATTGCCGCGCGACGTGATCGATCTCAGCTGCACGCGCGCCTCGCCGACCGGGATCCGCCGCTCGGCGACGGCGTGCGCGAGCGCGAGCAGGTCCGCGATGCGCGTCAGATTCCAGTGCGGGTCGAACGGGATGCGCCGGATCTCGACGGAGGTCTGCTTGCCGGCGCGAAGCTCGGTGGCCGTGAAGCTTTGCGCCGTGAAGATCTCCGCCGCCATCCCGAGCCCGGTCGCCATCTCGCGCACGCGCTCCTCGAGCACGTCGGCCGGCAGCGCCGACACGTGCATGGCCCGCTCCATGTCGAGCAGCAGCGCCGCGGCGTCGCGATCGATGCCGGCGTCGTCGGACCCGCGACTCGACACGGAGCGCAGCATGGTCATTGCCCGGAGTGCGCCTGGATGGCGCGCTGGACCTGCTCCTTGACGGCTTCGAGGTTGAACGACGCCCCCTTCTGCACCGGCGGGAACTCGATGAAGGTCTGCGCAAAGCGAGCGACCTCCTGTTGCACGAAGACGAAGCGCCAGAATTCGTAAGTGAACCAGGTCGCCTGCAGCAGCGATTGCCCCATCCCGGTGCGTTCGAAGGGGTCGAGACGCACGTTGCTGAGCAGAGGCCAATCGACCTTGACCGTGCCGCCGAGCCAGCCTCCCGGCTGATCGATGAAGCGGTACTTGTAGTCGCCGAGCCGCACCGCGCCCAGCGTCCCCTCGGCGAAGTAGTAGAGCTCGTTGCGCCTGGACGGGCCCTTGCCCGTGATGAGGTCCAGCTGGTTGTAGCCGTCCAGGTGGACCCGGTAGCTCTGGCTGCCCATCCGCTTGCCGGCCTTGAGCTGCTCCGCGATGTCGGGATCGCCGGCCGCCGCCACCAGCGTCGGGAACCAATCCAGCCCCGACATGAGCCCGTTCTCGACTCTTCCGGCCGGCACCTTGCCGGGCCAGCGCACGATGCAGGGCACGCGGAAGCCACCCTCGAGCACCGTGCCCTTGCCGCCCGCGAACGGCGTCTGGCCGCCGTCGGGCCAGGTGAAGTTCTCGGCGCCGTTGTCCGTGGTGAAGACGACGATCGTGTCGTCATCGAGCCCCAGGTCTTTCAGCTTCTGCGCCAACGAGCCGACGATGTCGTCGAGCTGCGCCATGCCGCCCTCGTAGACGCTCCAGCCGTTCTCGGAGTTGCGCATGCTGTCGTACTTCTCCGAGAGGTGCGTCACCACGTGCATGCGCGTCGGGTTGAGCCAGACGAAGAACGGCTTGTTCTCGTTCTTTGCGCGCTCGATGAAGCGGAAGGTGTGGTCGAGAATCTCGTCGTCGACGGTGCGCATGCGATCCGGGTACAGCGTGCCCGCGTCCTCGATGTGCTGCTTGCCGACCTTGCCCCAGCGCGGATCCACGTGCGGGTCGTCGATGTCGGTGGCCCAGCAGTGCAGCATGTTGCGCGGTCCCACCTGGTCCTTGAGCTGCTGCGGGTAGGTGCGGTGCGCCGGATCCTCCATCGCGTCCAGGTGATAGAGGTAACCGAAGAACTCGTCGAACCCGTGAACCGTGGGCAGGAACTCGTTGCGGTCGCCGAGGTGGTTCTTGCCGAATTGCCCGGTCGCGTAGCCCATCGCTTTGAGGGCCGTCGCGATCGTCGGCGTCTGCGCCGGGATGCCGAGCGGCGCGCCGGCCTGGCCGACCGTGGTCAGGCCGGTGCGAATGGGAAGCTGCCCGGTGATGAAGTTGGCGCGCCCCGCGGTGCAGCTGGCCTCCGCGTAGTAGTCGGTGAACATCGTCCCTTCCGCGGCCATGCGATCCAGATGAGGCGTGCGGCCGGCCATGATGCCGCGGTGGTAGGCACCGATATTGAACCACCCGATGTCATCGCCCATGATGAAGACGACGTTGGGTTTGCGCTTTGGTTGCTCGTTCTCGTTAGCCATGATCCCCTCCGAGTAGTCGGTCGCGGCAGGCGGGCCTCGCGACGCCACGCAATCTGCGTCGTGGGCGCTTCCGAACAATCGAGAGACCTCTCGTGGGCGGCGCACTGCAAACTCGCGCGCGGCATGGTGCGCGCGCATCGGCGACCTATTTTCGTCGTCTCCAGCGCAGAACGGAGGAGACGCCATGGCGATGGTCGACAGCGCCCCGTTGGTCGACGACACGGTCTGGATCCCCGACGGATCGTTCATGATGGGATCCGACCGCCACTACCCGGAGGAAGCCCCCGCGCACCGAGTCTCGGTCGACGGGTTCTGGATCGAACGCCATCCGGTGACCAACGCGCGCTTCGCGCGCTTCGTCGCCGAGACCGGCTACGTCACCGATGCCGAGCGCCCCGCCGACCCCAGCCTGTACCCGGGCGCGCTGCCCGAGCTGCTGGTGCCGTCGTCGGTAGTGTTCGTGAAGCCGCGGCAGCGAGTCGATCTGCGCAATCACTTCAACTGGTGGTTCTACGTGGCCGGCGCGGATTGGCGCCACCCCGAAGGACCGCAGAGCTCGCTCGAGCACCGTCAGGATCACCCGGTCGTTCATGTGACGTTCAACGACGCCACCGCGTACGCGCGCTGGGCCGGGCGCGAGTTACCGACCGAAGCCGAGTGGGAGCGCGCGGCGCGCGGCGATCTCGACGGCGCCGAGTTCGCATGGGGCAACGAGCTGTTCCCCGACGGCCAGCACATGGCCAACACCTGGCAAGGTGAGTTCCCCATCGAGAACATTGGCGACGACGGATTCGAGGGGACGGCGCCGGTCGGTTCGTTTCCGCCCAACGGATTCGGTCTTTACGACACCATCGGCAATGTCTGGGAGTGGACCGTCGATTGGTACACCGCGCGCCACCGCTCGGGCGACACCTGTTGCTCGGCGATCCGCAATCCGCGCGGCGGCAAGCAAGAGGACAGCTTCGATCCGCGCACGCCCGAGGTGCACATTCCGCGCAAGGTCATGAAGGGCGGATCGTTCCTGTGCGCCCCGAACTATTGCCGGCGTTACCGCCCGGCGGCCCGCATGGCGCAAGCCATCGACACGTCGACCTGCCACCTCGGCTTTCGCTGCGTGGTGCGGACGGCGCCCAAATTGACCTAGGTCAGACCTCTCACGATTCGTCACATCTCGTCGTCGATCGGAGCGGGATCAAAGCGAGGCGGCGCTACGGAAGCTGTGCGGGTGACGTGGAAGGGGGGGACCCAGCGGTCCGGGACGGAAGGGGCTCGTCGCGTGGAGCTCCTCCAAGAAGGTTGCCGTGGCCGGGAGGGCGCGGGTCAGCTCGCCTCGCTGGCGCCCGCCGGCGTGCGCGGCGGCGTCGGCTCGCGCGTCGCCTCGCGCGCGCGCCCGAACGCATCCATCAACCCCCAGCAGCCGGGCAGGTCGAGGAGCTCGATCTGGCCGAGCGGCTCGGGGATCGCGGGGTCCACGATCAGGTGCCGGCCGTCGGAATCGAGCCCCAGCAACGTGCGCAGAAACAAGAGCGGCGCGCCGGTGGCCCAGGCCTGCGGGCTGCATGCCGTCGGGTATTCGACCGGATAGTGCGTCTCGCGCCGCGGATAGCCGCCGAACGCCTCGGGCAGGCGCCCGCGAAACAGATTCGCCGCCTCGAGCATCGCGCGGCAGATCATTGCGCTCTCCGCCTTGTAACCGTAGTGGCGCAGCCCCCACGCGATGATCGAGTTGTCGTGCGGCCACACCGTGCCGACGTGGTAGCCGATGGGGTTGTAGGATCCTTCGGTCGCCGCCATCGTGCGCACGCCCCAGCCCGAGAAGAGATCGTCGCTCATCAGGTGCTGAACGCAGCTGCGCGCCTTGTCGTCGTCGGCGATGCCGCTCCAGAGCAGGTGGCCGATATTGGACGTCAGCGCGTCGACCTTGCGCTTCTTCCCATCGAGCGCCAGCGCAAAGAAGCTGCGCTCGGCGATCCAGAAGTCGCGGTTGAACCGCAGCTTGAGATCCGCCGCCTGCCGCTCCAGCGCCGCCGCCCAGCCCGGGTCGCCCCACACCTCGCGCGCGAGGCGCGCCATGCGCACCTTGGCATCGTAGGCGTAGCCTTGCAGCTCGCAGGTCGCGCGCGGCGTCGGCGCGATCGTGCCGTCGGCGAACGCGATCGAGTCCCACGAATCCTTCCAGCACTGGTTGTCGAGCCCGGTCTCGGCGTCGCGCCGCTCGTACTCGACGTAGCCGTCGCCGTCGCGATCACCGTACTCATCGATCCAGGCCACGGCGGCGCGCGCTTCGGCTTCCAGGTCGCGCGCGAGCGCCCGGTCGCCGGTCCAGCGCACGTATTCCTCCATCAGGATCAGGAACAGCATCGTGCCGTCGGCGGCGCCGTAGTACGGCGAGTGGGGCCGCTCCTCGAACGCGGTCAGCTCGCCGAGCCGCAGCTCGTGCATGATCTTGCCCGGCTCCTCGTCGCGAAACGGATCCACCTTCTGGCCCTGGAAGAGCGCGAGCGTGCGCAGCGTCGTCGCGGACAGCTCGGGTGCGAACGGCAGCGCCTGGAAGCTGGCGATCAAGCTGTCGCGCCCGAAGACCGCCATGAACCAGGGCAGCCCGGCGGCGGGCAGCGCGCCCGGCGTGACGCCGGTGGCGAAGCGCAACGCCGCCAGATCGATCAGGCTGCGCTTGTAGATGTGGCCGAGCGGCTCCCACGACGCCACCAGGCGGGGCGCCCCGTCGAGCCACGTCGCCAGACTCCGGCCCAGCTCCGGCTGTTCCTCGTCGCGCAATCGCCCGCACGGGCGTGGCTTCTGATCGCGGATCGCGCGCACGAAGATCGCTGAGACGTCCAGCGACGTCGACCAGGACGATTGCGGCTCCAGATAGACCTCGAACGACAGGCCGTCCTCGCGCACCTCGCCCGGCATGCTCGACGAGATGATCGTCTCGCGACGAAATCCCTCGCGGCGATAGCCGAGCGTCAGGTGTCCGTTCTCGACCTCGTGATAGAGCTCGCCCTTCTTCGCCAGCTTGTCCTTCACCTCGAAGAGATCGGCGAAGTCGGACGCCGCCTCCAGACGAACCCGCAGCGTGACCGGCTGCCGATCGTGGTTCACGATCTCCAGATCTTCGCGGAAGCCGTCGCACACCGAGCGCCGGCGCACGATCGACAGGTGCGAATCGACGTAGATCGTGCCGGTCGCGAGCGCGAGGAAGAACTGGACACGGAAGTAGGCCAGGTCGTCGGCGGACAGCAGCGTCGGGCGCAGGCCGTCGACGGTCAAGATCCACCGCGACAGAAAGCGCGTGTCATTCAGAAACAGGCCGTGATTTTCGGTGGGCGTCGCGTCCATGTCGCCACGCCGATCGCTGACGACGAAGGTGTTGCCGTCGAGGATGCTGACTTCATTTCCCGCCGACATGGTCAGTCTCCTTTGTCTTCGCTGGCGCCGACGGCTCGCCCAACCCCTGGACCGGCATGCCGGCTTGAAGCGCGCGCAGCGCGCGCACGGCGAAGCCGACGTCGCCACGCAACGACAGGCCGCCGCGTAGCGACGCGACCACCAGGTTCAGCTCGCCGCGCGCCATCCGCTGGAAGTCGTCCATGCTCGTGATGAAGACGTTGGCGCGTGTCTCGCCCTCGGCCGGCAGCTGGGTCGCGCCGCCGCCGTCGAACCCAAGCACGGCGATGGTCTTGCCGTCGACCACGATGCCCAGCCGTCCCGACAGCTGATTGGCCGAGCGGGGCGGCGTGGGCGCCACCGTGGGAGCAGCCCCATTCTTGGCGGGTTCGGTTCCTTCCATGATCTTCCTCCTCGCGAGCGCCTCGGATCAACGAGCGTGTGCGGTGGCCGGACCGTCACGCGGGCCGCGGCCGGGTTCGACGAAAGTGCGTCCAGATCCGATTGGTCAGGGCGCGCGTGACGACGAAGGGCAGCCACACCAGCAACGCGCCCACCACCAGCGCCGCGACCGGCCGGATGCGTCCGAACGTGATGAACTGAAGCACGCTGTCCATGACCAGCGCGACCACGAGCGGAAGGACCGCGTCGGAGAGCGACTCTTTGAAGATCGTCCAGCGCTGGTGCCGGTGCGTGATCAGCCGGTGCAGGAACGGTGCCTTGCCGGCGTGCGCGTCGGCGATCCCGATGCGAACGCCCAGGATCAACGCCGCCAGCGGTTGCAGGATCAGCCTGAATTGACCCTTGCCGCTGAGATCGCGCGCGATGGTTTCGAAGAAGCCGACCTCCATGCGTCCCCCCCCGTAGCAAGCTGGTGTCGCAGATTGCCCGTCGGAAGATCGACTGAACGGGCTGCCTGGGACGTGGGCCTCGGTCGAGCGGCCGTAGGGTCTGCCTCGCAATCGTGGTCGCGTCGCTGCTATACCCTGCGCATGAGCCAGCCCCACGAGTACGATTTGATCGTCATCGGCGCCGGGAACGCCGGACAGGAATGCGCCAGCGTCGCGCGCGCCGCCGGATGGCGCGTGGCGATCATCGAATCGCGGGACGTCGGCGGCACCTGCCCGTTGCGCGGCTGCGTGCCCAAGAAGGTGCTCGCCGCGGCGAGCGAGGCCGCCGATCTCGTGCGGCGCGCCGACAAGCTGTCGCTTCGTCTCGGGCCGCAGGCGCTTCGTCTCGAGCCGCAGGCGCTTCGTCTCGAGCCGCAGGCGCTTCGTCTCGGGCCGCCGGCACCCGACAGCAATTTACCCGTGCTCGACTGGACGGCGCTGATCGCGCGCGAGCGCACGTTCGTCGACGGCGTCGCCGCGGCGATGAAGGAAGATCTGGCGCGCCGGGGGATCGAGGTGATCGAAGGCCGCGCGCGTTTCGTCGACCGGCACGCGGTCGCCGTCAGCGGGCGCGCCGAGCCGGTGCGCGCGCGCAAGTTTCTGATCGCCACTGGCTCGGTGCCGAGGCGGCTGGCGTTTCCCGGCGCGGATCGGTTGCTGACCAGCGACGATCTCCTCGAGCTGGGCGCGCTTCCGCCGTCCGTCGCGTTCGTGGGTGCGGGCGTGATCGCGTTCGAGCTCGGGCATGTGATGGCGCGGGCCGGTGCGCGCGTCACCATGCTCGAATCCGCGCCGCGCGTGCTCGCGGGGCACGACGCCGGCGCCGTCGATTGGTTGGTGCAAGCCAGCGCCGCGCGCGGCATCGACGTGCGCAGCGGCGTCGAGGTGCAGTCGATCGAGGCGGCACCCGACGGCACGCACGTGATCCGTTTCGTCGAAGGAACGCCGCGCGAATTGCGCGTGCACGCGGTGGCGCACGGCGCGGGCCGGACCGCGGATCTCGAAGGGCTCGACCTGGCCGCGGCCGGCATCGAGACCGACGGCATGCAGCCCCATCTCGACGAGGCGCACTGCAGCCCGTCCAACCCCGACGTCTGGTTCGCGGGCGACGCCGTCCCCGGGAAGCCGCAGCTGTCGGCGCTGGCGACTTACGAAGGACGCCTGGTCGCACGCAACCTGATTCGCGACGAGCACGCGGCGCCCGACTACCGCTCGGTCCCCAGCGTGGTCTTCACCACGCCAGCGCTGGCGTCGGTCGGAGCGACGGAGGAGGAAGCGCGTGCGCGCGGCCTGACGTTCGAGACCCGCGTCAACGACATGCGCACCTGGCGGTCGGCGCGCACCTACGCCGAGGAGTTCGCGTGGGCGAAGGTCCTGGTGGATCGTACGGCCGACCGCGTGGTTGGCGCCCACCTGGTCGGCCACGGCGCGGCCGATTTCATCAATACATTTGCGCTGGCGATGCGCTACGGCATCTCCGTCACCAGTCTCGCCGAGGGGGTGTACGCATACCCCACCGTTCATTCCGAGCTGAAATTCCTGTTCTAGCTGCCGTTCCCTCGATTTCGTGGCCCGCGGGGTTCCGGAGAGCGAATCCGACACTATGGTTCTCACGAATCACTGTGGACACACTCGCTCTAGATTATCCGGGCGCCGCGCTATCGGGCGGCGACGAGGACGATCTCGTCATCACCGAAGATGATGGCGGCGGCGTTCCTCACCGGACCGACGACGTCAGCCGCGCCGACACCGCGCGCGCCTATCCCATCGGCGCCGTCCTGGGCTCGTATCGGCTGCTGCAGCAGATCGGCGCGGGCGGCATGGGACGGGTCTTCGTCGCCGAGCACGTGCGCCTCGGCCGTCGCGTCGCGCTCAAAGTGTTGCGATCGGAGTTTTCCGGGAACCTGGAAGCGGTAAAGCGCTTCTTCGCCGAGGCGCGTTCCGTCAATTGCATCAGTCACGAGAACATCATCGAGGTGAGCGATTTCGTCGAGAGCCGGGACGGCCCGAGTTTTTACATCATGGAGCTGCTCCAGGGTCATGATTTGCGCGGCGTGCAGGAACGCGAAGGCATCCTGTCGACGGAGCGCGTGCTGCGCATCGCCATGCAGGTGTGCAGTGGCCTCGGCGCCGCGCACGCCGCCGGGATCGTCCACCGCGACCTCAAGCCGGACAACATCTTCCTGATCGAGCGCGGCGGACAGCCCGACTTCGTGAAGCTGCTCGACTTCGGCGTCGCCAAGCTGAACGCGACGTTCGAGGAGGCGGCGACTTTCCGCAGCACCGTCGGCATGGTGGTCGGGACGCCCGACTACATGGCCCCGGAGCAGGCGCTGGGGCAGGTCGTCAATCACCTGGCCGACGTCTACGCGACCGGCGTGATCCTGTACGAGATGCTCGCGGGGCGGCGCCCGTTCATCGCCCGCAGCGCGCGCGAGGTGATGGTGCAACACCTGACGGTGACACCCACGCCGCCGAGCATGCTCAATCCCGCAGGCAAGATTCCGCCCGCGCTCGAGGAGCTGATCCTCGCGTGCCTGGCGAAGGAGCCGCGCGACCGCCCGCAGAGCATCCAGGAGGTCGAGGACCGGCTGCGCGCGATCCTCGACGGATTGCCGGCGCATCGCCGCGCCACCGCCGAACGCCGGAGGGTGCGCCGGGGCAGGCCGATCGAGCTGGCCGGCGCCGCGGCGCTGGTCGCCGTCATCGCCGCATGGATCTGGATGGGAAGCGGCTCGCTGCTGGCCAGCACGCCGCGGATCGCCGCCGCCGAGGCGCGGCTGCGCGCGCGATTCACACCGCATCCCTTGCGGAAGGCGATCGTCGGCTCGCGATCGGCGTTCACGATCGAGCCAGCCGGCGCGCCGCCGCCGAGCGTGACGCCGATGCCGACGCTCGTCAGCACGCTCAAGGCGCGCCCCGCGGAACTGCCTGCGCCCCCTCCGCCGACGCCTGCGCGCAGCTTGACCGCGCCAGCGGACAAGATCGTTCGCAGGTCAGCGGCGGCGACCGAGCCACCACCTTTCAACGAGCGCCGTCACGCCAAGCTCGACCGTGACGGGGTGCTGGATCCCTTCGAATGAGCTGCGGGCTGCGGGGGTGGGCGCTGGCGTCGGGGCTGCTGCTGGTCAGCGTCTCGGCCGCGGGCGCGCCGTCAGCACCTCCTCGCGGCAGCGGTTCCACCGACGCAAAGGGCAGCGGCTCTCGCTCTGACGCTCGCGCGCAGGCGCGGGCGCAAGTGAAGAAGGGACAGCTGGACTACAAGCTCGCGCGCTTCGAGCAAGCGCTGGAGGACTACAGCAACGCCTACGAGCTCTATCCCGCGCCGGCGTTGCTCTTCAACCTCGGCCAGTGCCATCGCAATCTGAGCAACTACGAACGCGCGATCTTCTTCTTCGAAGGCTATCTTCGCGAGCAGCCGAAGATCGATCCGGACCAACGCGCGCTGACAGAGGATCTGATCACGGAGTGCAGGACGGCGCTCGAGCGCCAGCGCACGGCCGCGGCGGCGGCAGCCGCACGGTTCGCCGCGCCACCGATGGCATCGACGACGACGCGGCCGCCGCAGACCGTCTCCACGCGCCTTGCGTTGCTATCGCAACCGAACACCCCGGCCAGCGACTCTCCGTCTTTGCTGGCGTCCGATCGCAGTCGGCCGCCACGCGAGACGCCGGTGACGCATCGCTGGTGGTTCTGGACCGCGATGGTGGGCGCCGCGCTCGCGGCGGGCGCGGTCGCCTACTATGCGACCGGTGATCCTCGGTTGGCCGAACCGTCGGGCAGCGTCGGCACGCTGGATCGGCGCTGAACACGCATGCGCCTCCGGCAACCTCCCCAGCTGCCGCAACTTCTGGCGCTCGCGATCGCCGCCACATCCCTGGGCGCGTCGTCTTGCCGGCGTCACACCACGCTGATCGAATCCGATGCCACCGGCGTGAACGTCACCGTTCACTACGATCCGGGGTTGAATCTCACGTCGCTGCAGATCTCTGGAACGATTGGCGGAGAGCCCGCGTTCCCCACGGGCTCGCTCCCCAACCCGCCGCGACCGCTCACCACCGGGCAAGAGACGGCGGCGCTCCTGCTGCCGAGCACGCTCGCGGGAATGACCGTGCTCTTGCGCGTCGACGGCCTGGCGGGCGCGTCGATCGTCGGCAGCGATCAGCAGGCGGTCGCCGTGCAGCTGGGGCAACTGGTGAACCTCACGCTGACGCTGGGCGCGCCCGCGATCTGCGGCGATGGCGTCGTGCGCTCGGGCATCGAAGAATGCGACGACGGAAACACGATGTCGGGCGACGGCTGCTCGTCGACGTGCCGGCGCGAAGGAGCCGACGCGTGCAACGCGATGACCTGCCCCAACGGCTGTTGCGCCACCGGCGTCTGCTCGACGCCCAGCGCAGCCACGTGCGGGGGCGGCGGCGCGCCCTGCGTGACCTGCGACCCGATCGCCAGCGACAGCTGCGCCGCCGACGGGACCTGCGCCTGCGGACAGGGCGCGGCCTGCCTGGCCGGCCAGCACTGCGTCGCCGGCGCCTGCACCTGCGACGGCACCAGCTGCGCCGGCGGCTGCTGCAGCGGCAACGTCTGCATGCCCGGCAACGCCGACACCGCATGTGGCAGCGGCGGGCTCACCTGCCAGTCGTGCGCGACCGGCGGGTGCAGCCACGGCGTCTGCAACAACTGCAACCCCACCAATTGCGGCAGCGGTTGCTGCTCGGGATCGACCTGCTACCCGCGATCGCTGAGCGCGTGCGGCACCGGTGCCAACGCGTGCATCGCCTGCGACGCGACCAAAGCCGATAGCTGCTCGCCCGCCGGTGCCTGCCGCTGCGGCAGCGGCACGCCGTGCGGCGACGGCCAGCGCTGTGCCGCGGGCGCGTGCACGTGCGACGCCACGTCGTGCCCCGGCGGCTGCTGCAGCGGCAATCTCTGCAACGCCCCATCGCTGAGCAACTGCGGCGCCAAAGGCGGGCTGTGCCTGACCTGCGACGTCACCAAGGCCGATCATTGCGCGGCCGACGGGACCTGCGCGTGTGGCGGGGCGCCCGCCTGCGCCGCCGGCCAGCGCTGCGACGGCGGACTTTGCACCTGCGACGGCACGTCCTGTCCCGGCGGATGCTGCAGCGGCAACGTTTGCTCCACCCGTTCGGTCGCCAGCTGCGGCAACGCCGGATCCAGCTGCGTCGCGTGCGACGCGCGCTCGGACAACTGCTCGGCGGCGGGCGTCTGCCGCTGCGGCACTGGCGACGGCTGCGCGCCCGGGCAACGCTGCGCCGCCAGCACCTGCGTATGCGACGGCACGTCGTGCGCCAGCGGTTGCTGCTCGGCCGGCGTGTGCCTGACCGGCGACAGCGTGACATCGTGCGGGGGCGGTGGCAGCGCGTGCACCAGTTGCCCCGCTGGCCAGACCTGCACCGCGGGTCACTGCAGCGGCTGCAACGCCACCAGTTGCCCCAGCGGTTGTTGCGCGGGCGCGGTCTGCAATCCGCCGTCGCTCACCAACTGCGGCAGCGGAGGCACGGTCTGCATCGGGTGCGATGCCACGCGCGCCGACAACTGCTCGGCGACCGGCACCTGCTCCTGCGGCTCCGCGCCGGCTTGCAACACCGCACAGCGCTGCGTCGGCGGCAAATGCGTTTGCAACGCGGCCTCGTGTCCCGGCGGATGCTGCGACGGCGCGACCTGCGTATCGCGCTCGCTGGCGCGCTGCGGCTCCGCGGGCGCCGCGTGCATCACCTGCGATCCCGCCGTCGCTGACGGCTGCTCGTCGACGGGCGCGTGCTCGTGCGGGGCCGGCGCCGCCTGCGCCAGCGGCCAGCGATGCGTCAGCGGCGCGTGCATCTGCGACGCGCTCTCGTGCCGCAGCGGGTGCTGCGCGGGCACGACGTGCAAGACCGCCGCGCCCGCAAGCTGCGGCGTCTCGGGCAGCGCCTGCATCAATTGCGGCGCTGGCTCCGACACGTGCTCGACGACGGGCACGTGCCAGTGCGGCACGGCCGCGCCCTGCGGCACCGGCCAGCGCTGCGTCAGTGGTGCGTGCGTTTGCGATCGGACATCGTGCCCCAACGGTTGTTGCTCGGGCACGACTTGCGTCGCGGGCGCGGCCAACAACGCGTGCGGCAGCGGCGGCGCGGCTTGCCAGGACTGCGCGGGGCGCATCTGTTCCGGGGGCGTCTGCAACAACTGCAACACCACGAATTGCCCCGGCGGTTGCTGCTCGGGCTCGACCTGCGCCGCACCGTCGACGGCGACGTGCGGCCTGGGCGGTGCCGCGTGCATCGCCTGCGATCCGTCGCACGCCGACAACTGCGCCAGCACGGGTCAGTGTCAGTGCGGAGCGTCCCCCTCGTGTGGCGCGGGCACGGTCTGTGTCAGCGGCGCCTGCGTCTGCAACGCGCAGTCTTGTCCCAACGGGTGCTGCGCGAGCGGCGTCTGCCGCACGCCGGCGGTCGCTACCTGCGGCGTCGGTGGCCACGCGTGCGTCCCCTGCAACGCGACGATCAGCGACGGCTGCGATCCGACCAGCGGCGCCTGCACGTGCGGCGGCAAGGTGTCCTGCGGCAGCGGCTCGGTGTGCAGCGCTGGCGCCTGCACCTGCAACGCCACCAGCTGCCCCACCGGTTGCTGCGCGACCGGCGTTTGCACGCCGAACTCGCTCGCCACCTGCGGCGTTGGCGGCGGCACGTGTGTGACGTGCGATCTCACCACCGCCGACAATTGCTCGGCGACCGGGACCTGCCAGTGCGGAGCCCTGCCGGCGTGCACCGGCGGGGCGCATTGCGTGCTGGGCGCTTGTATCTAGGGCACCAGGGCATCCGCCCCGCACGCGTCGCGCAGACCGACGCTGACGCGCGCGCCGCCACGATGGCGGCGCGACCGTTGCTCACATTCGATCGCGCAGGATCTGCGAGACGCTCAGGTCCAGCTGGCTCACCACCCGCGCCGCCACGGACTCGAACTCCGCGGCCGACAACGTGACCTCTTCGTGTAGCAGGCGCTGCGTCTCGCGAATCACGCTGTCGCGCGCCTTGGCGAGCCAGCGCGCGATCGTCGCGTCGCTGACCCGGTAGACCCTGGCGATCATCTCGACGGTCATGCCGTTCGCGACGTGCAGTCGATAGATCATGCGCTCGCGGTCCCCGAGGCCGACCAGCGCCTGCGTGAGCGCCCCCCGGAAGTCGACGGCATCACGCCCACGGATCGCCTGCGCGATCCGGCGCGCCGCGCTCGCGACCCACTCGGCGAGCGCGCTGTGACCGGCGTAGGCGGCGAGCTCGGGCGACGCGCCGGCGCGGGCCACCAGCGCCGCGTCCCAGAGCCGCTGCTCGACGTCGTCGACGAACGGGGCCGACGTATCGAGCGGCACGAGCGCGCCGAGGATGGCCGCGCGATAGAGCCGCCGCAGCTTGGCGGCGGCCTCCAGATCACCATGAAGCGCCGCCGCCGCGAGATACAGATCCTCGGCGTGAATCGTCGCCGCAGGGATGGTCTCGACGGGCGCGCCGCAACGACCGAGGTGGGCCGCGAAGAGCGCGGCGTTGAAACGCAGGTCCAGGTGAGCCGCGTTTCCGCGCGCGATCAGCTCGGCCAGGATCGCTTCGAGCGTCGCGAACGAGGACTGACACCGAATCCCGCGCGCGCTGTCGGCACCGTCATTCGAAGCGACTGCGACGGCGTCGTGACGATCGCGGGCACCTATGAATGCGTCAATAAGCGTGGGCATCTGAAAATTGAGATGAAGCTAGCATAGGAGTACGCGCTTCCATCACGATCTGCCAGCGACGAAAAATCCGCGACGCAGGTTGACGTCGACGTGCACCGTAGCGCTGACGCTGGGAAGCAGCAGCATCATCATGGGGACACATGGAACCGGATACGGTTCCGAAACCGAAACCGAAACCTCCTTTCGTCGGACCACTCGGTATTCGCACATCACGCGCTGGTTGAGCCAGCAGATCGAACCGATATTCGGTTCGACATGTCACGCTTGGCCTTCCCCCTCGCGTTCGCGGCGCCGACGCTCGCCGTATGTGTCGCCTCGCTCGCCGGTTGCGGTCCCGGCCCGTTGCCGCTGCCGCCCGGACCCGATCTCGACGCGCTGGTCGCGAAGTATCAGGCGCCGACTGGAACGATCGATCCTCAGCAGATCGACGACGTCGTCACGGCCGCGCGGGGACGCTTGGCCGAGCTACACCTCGACTGGCTGCCGGATTTCCTCGCACAAGCGATGACGCGGTTGCGCGAGCAACTGGACGATAACGGCGTGCCCGGCGATCCCAGCACGACCGCGAACCTGAACCATCCGCGCGTCGACGCGTCGATCCGTCTCACCCAGACCTGTCGCGGCTGGGACGATCCGCCCGGCGCCGCGAACGCCGCGGAGAACGGGACGATCTCGCTGACCGCCGTGGCCGAGAACAGCGTCCTCCGTCGCGCGCTGGTGGC
>Ga0265320_10001054_pt1 | contig 20499 bp, 21 predicted proteins | sample 4827metaG_FD_202087 | JGI IMG/M metagenome (GOLD analysis project Ga0265320, IMG submission 202087) | Rhizosphere microbial communities from Carex aquatilis grown in University of Washington, Seatle, WA, United States - 4-8-27 metaG | ecosystem: Host-associated > Plants > Roots > Rhizosphere >...
TGGCGGCTGGGCAGCACAGGAGGGTCTCCATCGTGCCCCTCTCCTTCTCCCCCGCGGTGAGGTCCATCGCCGGGTACATGGCGCCCGTGAAGCAGAGCAGGATGAGGAAGTACGGCACGAAGCCCCCCATCAGGTTTCCGCCGACCTTCTCCGGCGGTGCGACGTTGGCCTCCTGCACCTCGAACGGGCGCGCGATCGAGGCGGGCAGGCCGCGGTCGGCCAGGAGCCTTGCCGTCGCCCGCGACCGGAGCCCCGTGAAGAAGTTGCGCAGCTGCTCCACCGCCAGGCCCGACTTCAGCTCGCCCTGGTAGTCGTAGAGGGTGATGGCGGGGGCCGAGCCCGACCCGAGCGCCCCCTCGAATCCCGCCGGGATCTCGACCGCCGCCCGGACCCTCTTGTTCGAGATGAGGGCCTTCCAGTCGGCGGACGCGCGCTCGAGCCGGAATTTGCCCGTCTTTTCGAGCTCCGCGCGGATCCCGGGCGAATCGGCGCCGCCCAGGACCATGATCCTCGGGATCTCCTCCCTCGCCTTCGAGACGATCACCGCGGTCGCCTTCACCACGACCAGCATGAGCGCCGGCATTATGAAGGTCGGGATCACGATCGTGGACACCAGGGTGCGCTTGTCGCGCAGCGAGTCCCGGAGCTCTTTCCCGTAGATCGTCCCGATCACGCGCCAGCTCATTTGGCCTCCTTGGGACAGACGATCCTGACGAAGCATTCCTCCAGGTCGGCCTCGCCCGTCCGCTCCTTCAGCTCGGCAACGGTGCCCTCGGCCCGGATCGCGCCCTCGTGGATGATCCCGACCACGTCGCAGAGCTTCTCCGCCTCGCTCATCACGTGGGTCGAGTAGATCACCGTCTTGCCCCTGCCGCGGCACTCGCGGACAAACCGGACGATCGAGCGGGCCGTCATGACGTCGAGGCCCAGCGTAGGCTCGTCGAATATCATCACCTGCGGGTCGTGGATGATCGTGCGCGCGATCGACGTCTTCTGCTTCATCCCCGTGGAGAGCTTCTCGCAGCGCCGGTCAAGGAAGTCGTGCATGTCGAGCTCGTCGGCGAGCAGGCGCATCCGCTCCCTGAGGGCCGGCTCGCCGAGCCCGTTCAGGCGCCCGAAGTAGGTGATCATCTCGCGGGCCGTGAGCCGGGCATATAGGGCCGTGCTGGTCGCCAGGAACCCGACGTTTGCCCGGACCCTGTCCGGCTCGCGGACCACGTCGTAGCCCGCGACGACGGCGGTCCCGCTCGTCGGCTTGAGCAGCGTCGCGAGCATCCGGAGCGTGGTCGTCTTGCCCGCCCCGTTCGCACCCAGGAGGCCGTAGATCCGGCCGGGTTCCACCCGGAACGACACGCCGTCCGCCCCGCGGATCTCGCCCCTCTTCTTGTCGCGGAAGACCTTGGTGAGGAGCCTGGCTTCGATCATGTCTCCGGAATGCCCGGTATCCCGCGGTTCACAAGCTCATCCGCTCCCGGAACTCCTGGGCCTGCCTCCGGCTGAGCTCCACCTTCGCCCCGCCCTTCAGGTGCACGAGGAGCCCGCTGCTGAACCAGGGCTCGATCCTGTCGATCCAGGAGATGTTGATGATCTGCCGGCGGTTCGCCCTGAAGAAGAACTTGGGGTCGAGGCGCTCCTCCATGGCGTTGAGCGAGCGGAAGAGCTGCGGCTGGGCATCGCCAAAATGGACGCGCGTGTAGTTCCCCTCGCTTTCCAGCAGCCGGATCTGGCCGACCTCGACGAACCAGCACCGCTCCCCCTCCCGAACGAATACCCTGTCCTTGGCGTCCAGGCCCCCGGCGGGCGCCCTCTTCTCTCCGGACGCCTGCTCCTTCCCGCGAAGCCGCTCGATGGCCGCGGCGAGCCGCGCCGGATCCACGGGCTTGAGGAGGTAGTCGAGCGCGTTGAGCTCGAACGCCTTCACCGCGAACTCGTCGTAGGCGGTCGTGAAGATGACCTGCGGGACGGGAGGCTCGAGGGACTCGAGGAACTCGATTCCCGTCTCGCCCGGCATCTGGACGTCGAGGAACAGCAGGTCGGGTTTGAGCGCGGCCATCTGCTCGCGGGCCTGCTTCGCCTGCGACGCCTCGCCCACGATCCGGACCTCCGGAAACGCGGCAAGGAGCCTTCTCAGCTCGTTTCTGGCGAGGCGCTCATCGTCGATGAGCAGCGCCTTCATGAGTGTTGGGGAAGCGGGATCACGGCCTCGGCGACCACCATGGCGGGCGTGTCCGAGCGAAGCTGAAGCGTGGCGCTTTCGCCGAAGATGAGGCGAAGCCTCTCGGCCGCGTTGTGCAGCCCCACCCCGGTGGACGACACGCGCCCGGCCTGGGTGATCTCGCCCGGGTTGGACACCTGGATCCGGAGGGCCCCGCCCTCGTTGCGTGCCGTGATGGCGATCTCGCCTCCCTCCGGCCTTGGCGAGATGCCGTACTTGACCGCGTTCTCCACGAGCGTCTGGAGCAGCATGGGTGGGATGGGCAGGTGGAGGGCCTCGGGCGCGATGTCGAGCCGCAGCCGCAGCCGCTCCTCGTGGCGGACCTGCTCCAGGGCCAGGTAGTCGTTGACGATGCCAAGCTCGTCCTCGAATGGGACGGTCTCCAGCTGGCCACTCTGCAGCGAGTAGCGGAGCAGGTTCGCGAGCTGCGTCACAGCCATGCGGGCGCGCGCAGGGTCCTCGTCGATGAGCGCGCGCAGCGAGTTGAGCGAGTTGAAGATGAAGTGCGGGTTGACCTGCGACTTGAGCGCCCTCAGCTCGGCCTCCTTCACGCTCGTCATCAGCTGGAAGCGATCGATCTCCGACCGGTTAAGGCGTTCAAAGACGTTGTAGAAGAAATAGAGGCAGAGCCACGCCGAGAAGAAGAAGGCCCCGAAGCAAAGGTCGCAGACCAAGATGAGGACCAGCGAATACTTGGAGTTCCAGGGCAGGCCGACGATCCCGTGAATCCAGGCGTACAGAAGCGCGTACCAGACCGCCGACAACGCGAAGGCCGTGGCGACTATCCTCGGGATGAGGGAGCGCCAACCGAGCTGCTTCCACTTCCAGCGCGCCATGATCGGGCGCAGAAAATGCGTCAGCAGCAGGCCCTCCGCCATGAGCATGAAGAACACCGCGACCGTCGTGGGCATGTCCCACCTGGCGTCGGGGTCGGGAAACGCCAGTGTCATCCACACGTTCAGCGCGAGGAGGCCCGTCCAGCCGAGCGACTGGAAAAGCACATAGAGCTTCATCTTCGCCTGCTCGCGCTGGGCTGCGTCGCCCGACTGAAGAGAAATGTCCGCGGAGACTTCCATCGGAATCATATTACAGCCCGGGACGCGGCCGGCGGCAACCTTTGGACGAGCGGTCCGGCAGGGTGGATGGATGGGCCCCTGCCCTTGGGAAGGGCGCCGGGCTCCTCACGACCCGATCGGATGCCAGGTCGTCTTCACCTCGACGAAGTCGCGGATCGCCTCGAGGCCCTGCGCCGAGTCCGCAAACCACTCCTTGCCAATAATGTCCGTGAATCGCACGCGCTTGACGCTCGCGGCGGCGCCGAGCCGGATCGCCTTGCGCTCCTCGCCGTTCGCGGCCGCGTAGACCGCCCGCAGGTGCGCATGCGTCGCAAAGGTCGGCACCAGCTCCCTGCGGAAGCCCGTCAGGATGTTGACGACCCCTCCGGGCAGGTCGCTCGTCGCCAGCATCTCGCCCAGCAGGATCGCCGGGTACGGGACCTTCTCGGACGCAAGCGCGACGACCGTGTTGCCGCACGCGATCACGGGCGCCAGCATCGAGAGGAGGCTGAGGAGCGGGGGGTTGTCCGGGGAGATTATGCCGACGACCCCCATCGGCTCGGTCACCGTGAAGCTGAAATGCGCCGACGCCACGGGATTGACGCTCCCGAGGAGCTGCTCGTACTTGTCGGCCCATCCGGCGTAGTGGATGAGGCGGTCGACCCCCACGGACATCCCCCTCGCGGCGTCGGCCTCGCGCGCCCCGAACCGGACGAGGGACGTGACCAGCTCCCCGCTGCGGGCCTCGAGCATCTCCGCCAGGCGATAGAGGATCTGCGCGCGGTTGTAGGGGCTGCGCCTGGCCCATCCCGGACCCGCCTTGGCGGCGGCCTCGACCGCGTTCCGAAGGTCCTTGCGGGTGCACTGCGGGATGTTCCCGAAGAACGCCCCGGTGGCGTCGTTCACCTTGAACGTCCGCGCGCTCTCCGACCTCACAAACGCGCCCCCGATGTAGACCTTGGGCGTCTTCGTCACGGGAATCCGGTTCATGGCGGCCTGGGTCATGCGAGGTGCGCGTAGTCGAGGAGGCCCTGGCGGCCGCCCTCGCGTCCGAACCCGCTCTCCTTGTAGCCCCCGAAAGGGGAGGACGGGTCGAACTTGTTGAAGGTGTTGGCCCAGACGACGCCCGCCTTGAGCTCCGTCGCCATCCGCAGGATCCGGGAGCCCTTGTCGGTCCACACGCCCGCGCTCAGGCCGTAGGGCGTGTTGTTGGCCTTCTCGATCGCCTCGTCGACCGTGCGGAACGTCAGGATCGAAAGCACCGGTCCGAAGATCTCCTCGCGGGCGATGCGGTGGCTCTGCGTCACCCGCGTGAAGAGCGTGGGCGGGAAATAGTAGCCCCGCTCCGGGAGCCGGCACGGCGGCTGGTACATCTGGGCGCCCTCCCGGACGCCGCTGGCGACCAGCCGGCGGATCCTCCCCAGCTGTTCCCTCGAGTTGATCGCCCCAAGGTCGGTGTTCTTGTCGAGCGGGTCGCCGACCCGCAGGACGCGCACCCGGTTCCTCAGCCTTGAGATCACCTGCTCGGCGACCGGCTCATGCACGAGGAGCCGCGAGCCCGCGCAGCAGACGTGGCCCTGGTTGAAGAAGATCCCGTTCACGATCCCCTCGACGGCCTGGTCGATCGGCGCGTCGTCGAACACGATGTTGGCCGCCTTGCCGCCGAGCTCCATGGTCATCTTCCTGTCGGTTCCGGCGAGCTGGCGCATGATCGCCTTGCCGACCTCGGTCGAGCCGGTGAAGGCGACCTTGGCGGCCCCGGGGTGCCCCATCACTGCGGCGCCGGTCTCCCCCGCCCCGGTCACGAAGTTGACGACCCCGGGCGGCAGGCCCGCGTCCTGGAGGATCTCCGCGAGTTTCAGCGCCGTGATGGACGTCGTCTCGGCGGGCTTCAGCACGACGCAGTTGCCCATCGCGAGCGCGGGCGCGAGCTTCCACGCAAGCATCAGGAGGGGGAAGTTCCACGGGATCACCTGGCCGACGACCCCCAGCGGCCCCGCGATGCGCCCCGGGGCGACGTACTCGAGCTTGTCCGCCCAGCCCGCGTGGTAGAAGAAGTGAGCCGCCGCCATCGGGACGTCGAAGTCGCGCGACTCCCTGATCGGCTTTCCCCCGTCGAGGGTCTCGGCGACCGCGAACTCCCTCGCCCTGTCCTGGAGGAGCCGCGCTATGCGGAACAGGTACTTGCCGCGCTCGCGGCCGGGCGTGGCGGCCCAGCCCCTGAAGGCCCTGCCCGCGGCCCTGTACGCGGCGTCCACGTCCGCCGGGCCGGCCAGGGCGATCTCGGCGAGCTTCCTCTCGTTGGCCGGATTGATGCTGTCAAAGGTCCTCCCCGAGCGGGGCCGCACGAAGCGGCCGTCGATGAAGAGGTCGTAGCGCGACTTCAGCTTGGGATCGGCCGTCTCGGGCGCAGGGTCGAATTCCCAGAGGTCCCCGAAGATGAGCCCCGGGCGCGTTCCGCCGGATGTCTTCCTGGTCGCGGCCATCTCAGTAGCTCTCAGCGGCGTCGCTGAAATAGTACGGGGCCTGGTACGCGCCCGTCTTCTCCTTCTCGATCTGCCTCAGGAGGTCGTTGAGGAGCGAGCTTGCGCCGAAGCGGTAGCGCCTGCGCGTCAGCCAGGCGTCGCCCAGCGTCTCCTTGACCGCGACCAGAAAATGGAGCGCCTGCTTCGCCGTCTTGATCCCGCCCGCCGGCTTCATCCCCACCGCGACGCCGGTGTCCATGTAGAAGTCCCGGATCGCCTCGATCATGACCTGGTTGTTGGCGAGGGTCGCGTTGAGCGTCGTCTTGCCCGTGCTCGTCTTTATGAAGTCGCCCGGCCTCAGGACGCCCATCGCCAGAAACGACGCCATCCTGATGTTGTCGAACGTCTCGAGCTCGCTCACCTCGAGGATGACCTTGAGGGCCGAGGCCCCGCAAGCCTCGACGACCCCGGCTATCTCGTCCTGCACCCTGGAGAATTCCCCGGAGAGGAACGCACCCCGGTTGATGACCATGTCCACCTCGTCCGCGCCGTCCGCCACCGCGCCCCGGACCTCGGCGAGCCGCGTCCTGTAGTGCGTCTGCCCCGAGGGGAAGGCCGTCGCCACCGAGGCCACGTTGACGCCCGAGCCGCCGACCAGGGCCTTCGCGTGGCGCACCATGGACGGGTAGACGCACACGGCCGCCACGGCCGGGACGTCCGGGTCGTCGTGGGGCCGGAGCGCCTTCCGGCAGAGGGACTCGATCTTGCCCGGGGTGTCCTTTCCCTCGAGAGTCGTCAGGTCGGTCATCGACACCGCCATCCGGAGCCCCCAGACCTTCGACGCCTTCTTGATGCTGCGGGTGGCGAACTTCGCGACCCTCTCCTCCACGCCCACCTGGTCCACGGCGCCGACCTCGTCGAGGAGCCGTGAAAGGGCCGTTTGGGAGGTGCGGGGCATCGCGGAACTATCGCTTCTACCCCCCTGCAAAACAATTGAAAAACGGCGCGGTCGGCGGCCATCCTAGGCCGTGATGACCCGCGCGGAACTCCAGCTGCTGCGATCGCTCCGGGACAAGAGGCACCGCGAGGAGCTGGGCCTGTTCGCGGTGGAGGGCGAGAAGATCGTCTCCGAGCTGATCGCCGCCGGCCACCCCTTCGAGAAGATCTACGCCACCGGAGCGTGGAAGGGAGAGAGGACCCACGAGATCGGCGAGGAGGAGATGGCGCGCGCGAGCCACTTCCCGACGCCCTCCTGCGTCCTCGCGGTGGGACGGATCCGGAGGGAGGCGCTCGCCGAGGGCGAGCTCGACCACGGGATCACGCTCGCCCTGGACGGCGTCCAGGACCCCGGGAACGTCGGCACGATCCTGAGGATCGCGGACTGGTTCGGGATCGCCCGGGTCGTGCTCTCGCCGGGCTGCGCGGACCTCCATTCTCAGAAGGTGATCCAGGCCAGCATGGGGTCCTTCGCCCGCGTGCGCGCGGTCGTCGCGGCCCTCGGGGCCGCCCTGGAGGGTGTCCGCGCGCCCGTCATCGGGTGCGCGCTCGAGGGCAGGGACGTCCACGCCCTTCCCGCCCTGGCCGACGCCGTGGTCGTGATCGGCAGCGAGGGCCGCGGGCTCTCCGAGGAGGCGAGGAGGCACCTGGCCTTCAGCGTCACCATCCCCCGGAGGGGCGCGGCCGAGTCGCTCAACGCGGCGGTCGCGGCCGCGATCGTGTGCGACAACATCCGCCGCGCCGCCGGCTAGGGGTCATGGCGGCCAAAGGAACCGGGACCCGCGGCGGGGCGAAGGGCTTGGGCGCCCCCGCCATCGCGGCGGAGATAGGAAGGGAGCTCGCCCCGCGCACGGCGGCGACGGTCCTCGAGCTGCGCCGGATGCGCCGCGAATTCTCCGGGCGCCTCAGGGAGGCGCCCCCGCTGGCGGTCATCGGGGCCGCCCTCCGGCTCTCGAAGGTCCCGCTCCGCGGCTTCAGGTTCGTGGCCTACGAGCTGGTCCGGGACCATCCGCTGGCCCCCTCGCTCCTTGACGCCAGGCGCCTGGAACGCCTCGGCAGGGGAATGGCCTCATGGGACGCGGTCGACTGCTTCAGCGTCTACCTCTCGGGCCCGGCGTGGCGCCGGCGCACCGTGCCCGACAGCGTGATCCACGGGTGGGCGCGCTCCGCGGACCGCTGGTGGAGGCGCGCCGCGCTCGTCAGCACCGTGCCCCTGAACAGCAGGGCGCACGGAGGCTCGGGCGACGCCGGGAGGACGCTCCGCGTGTGCCGCATCCTCGCGCGCGACAGGGACCCGATGGTCACCAAGGCCCTCTCGTGGGCCCTGCGCGAGCTCTCCAAGCGGGACCCCGGGGCCGTCCGAGGGTTCATCGCCGCGCGATCGGGCGCGCTTGCGGCCGCGGTGCTTCGTGAGGTCCGCAACAAGCTCGCGACCGGCGTCAAGAACCCCGGCCGGCGCCGCGCGGCCCGCTGAACGCGGGCCCGAGGGCGGGGCTACTTCTCGCTCTTGGGGGCGCTCCGGCCGCGTCCCCCGCCGCCGAGCATCAGGATGGCGCCCGCGACGACCCCGACGGCGAACATGCCGAAGTAGATCTCCCATGCGTCCGTCGTGAGCTTCTTGTCCAGGAGCATCGGGAAGTTGAAGTCCGCGGGCTGCTTGTTGTAGGCACCGATGTACAGGAACACGAAAAGCGTCGCGAGGAAGACGATCAGCTTGAGGAGGACTTTGAAGCTCATGGGTTTTAGGGTGGCTCAGGCCTTGGGTGCGGTCAACTCGTCGAACGCCGCCCCGAGGACCATCCCCAGGCGATTGGGAAGCGGCGCGTGGAAGTCGGGGAAGCCGGGCATGTTCTCGACCGCGACCACAGCCGGCTTGTCGCGGCCCGCCGCTATCTCCCTGCCGACGTGCGCGAGGACGGCGGAGAAGAAGTCGCGCATGACGAGGAGGTCGTCGCGCTTCCCGGTGACGCCAAACTTGGAGCTGCCGTGGCCGAAGACGAAGAGGGCGTCCGCCGGGTAGCTGGCGGCCGAGTCCTCCAGCGACTTGATCCACCCCCGGATGCTCGCCCCGCCGGGCCTGTCCACGTAGGGATAGAGCCTGTTGAAGACGAGGTCGCCCATGTGGACGACGTTGGCCTTCTCGAAGATGACGACCGCGTCGCCCCCCGTGTGCGCCGGGCCCCTGAACTCCGCCGTCACGATCTCGCCCCCGAGTTCCCTGCGCCACACGTCGGCGAACGTGGTGTCGGCATAGACCTGGCTCGCGACCGCTGCCGCGGGGTCGATCTTCGTCCCCTGCTGCTCGGCCCGCTTCGCCGCCTCAAACTGAAGCCTCGGCACGTTTGCCTGCGCGACCAGCTCCCTTGACGCCGCCTTGAAGACCACGTTGCCCCCCGTGTGGTCCATGTGGTGGTGCGTGTTGATCGTGGCGTCGATCGTCCGGCCCCCGATGCCCGGAAGCCCCCTGAGGCAGACGAGGGCGGTGTCGGGGAACTGGGTGTCCACGACCGCAAGGGCTTCCCTGGACGAGAGCCAGCCGATCGTGCCCCCCCTTCCGGTGAAGATCCCGACGTCGCGCCTGAGCGGCTGGAAGCTTGTCGCCGAGACCGGGCCCGCGGCCGGCGCCGCGGGCGCCTGCGCCGCAAGCCTCCTGGCGACAGAGGCCCCCGCCGAAAGGACGAGCGAGAGGCGTATGAATTCGCGGCGGTTCAATCTTGGGTCCATCGCAGGCCCTAGTCCCTAGGGCATGACGGGCCGCCATTCAACACCCGTGTGGCCGGGCGCGGGCGCAACCCGCCTGTAACAATCGGCGCCGGGGCCGGTTCATAGGGGAGTGCAGGACACGCCGCCCATGCCCCCCTTCCAGAATGACGCCCGCCCCCGAAATCCTTGTGCCAACGCCATCTTCTGGGGTTGAATGGCGCAAACGCCCCGCCGTGGAAACAAAGGCCCCGCTTCCCGACCATGAGCTCATGCTCGCCGTGCGCGATGGCGACCTGGACTGCATGGGCGAGCTCTTCGAGCGCCACCACGGCCCCCTTTTCGGCTACCTGACCAAGCTGACCGGCAACAGGGCCGCGGCCGAGGACATCTCGCAGATCGTCTTCCAGCGGATGCTCAAGTACCGCCACACCTACCGCGACGAGGGCAAGTTCACCTCGTGGATGTACCACCTCGCCCGCCGGTGCGCCACAGACCACTACCGAAAGTCGTCGACCGCCCCGATCGCGGTCGACCCCTCCGACCTCGCCGGGCACGCCGACGAGGCGCGCAGCGCCGACGAGTCCGCGGCCTCCCGCGACGACCACGCCCTCCTGCAGCAGGCGCTCAGCCGCCTGGACAGGGATGACCGGGAGGTCCTCCTGCTCTCGCGCCTCCAGGAGCTCTCGTTCGCCGAGGTCGCCCAGATCCTCGAATGCTCGGTCGGGGCCGCCAGGGTCCGCGCCCACCGGGCGCTCCGGACGCTCCGCGAGCACTATTTTCAGATCCAAAAGGAGCCGCTAACATGAACTGCCAATTCTGCCGCGAACACATGATCGAGCTCGCCGACGCCAAGCTTGACGCCGGGACGGCCGCGGACGTCCGGGGCCACATCGGCGCCTGCGAGGAATGCCGGCGCGAGTTCGAATCGTTCAGCCTCGTGCTCGGGACGCTCGACGCAATCCCCTCGGACCCGCCATCGCACCGCCTGCGCGCCCAGGTCGGGGGCCAGATCGAGGCCGAGAAGCTCACCCTGAGGAACCAGGCCGCCTGGGCGTCGTCCATCCGGTCCGCCGCGGCCTCGCCCGGGCGCCGGCGCGTCCCATGGATGCAGTTCGTCCTCCAGGCGGCCGGCGTGTGCACGCTGGTCGCCCTCGGCTTCATCCTCGGAGAGCGCACCGCCACTCAGCGCCAGCTCGCCGATCTGCGCGCCAGGGTCGACACGGTGGGCCAGTTGGTCCAGCAGTCCGTCCTCCAGAAGCGCCCGACCGGGGACAGGCTGCAGACCGTCCTGACCGCCGCCACCAACCGAAGGCCCGACGAGCGCGTCATCGACGGGCTGATCAATTCCCTCGCGTTCGACCCGAGCGTGAACGTGCGGCTGAACGCGCTGAGCGCCCTTTATGCGCAGGCGGACCAGGAGGTCGTGCGCGCCGGCGTCCTCGCGTGCCTGCCGCGTGAGACCAATCCCCTGGTCCAGGTCTCCATGATCGATTTCCTCGTGGCCGCAAAGGCCCGCGAGGCCTCACCCGAACTCCGCAGGATTGCCAGCGACGAGAAGGCGAACACCGACGTCCGCGACTCGGCGCGCCGCGCCATCGACCTGCTCTAGCCTCAACCTGAAAAACGACTTAAATAAAATGAAAACCACACAAATCTATTTCCCGCTCATTCTCGCGGCAGCGCTGGGGCTGGTTCCGACCCATTCCGCGCGCGCCGATGAAGCGGAGAGCCAGATCGCCTTCTCCGACCCGTCCAAGCCGGGAACGCTGAAGATCCGCATATGGCACGGCGACATTTCCATCCACGGCGCCGACGTGAAGGAGATCACCGTCAAGTCCGACTGCGCCCCCGCAAGTCCCACCCCGCGCAAGGACGGGATGCGCGTCCTCACCTCCTCGTCGGGATTCGTGCTCTCCGAGAAGGAGAACGTCGCCACGCTCGAATACGGCGCGGAGGGCTGGACGGGGGCCTCGGCCGACTTCGACATCACGGTGCCCCGCACGACCTCCATCACCGTGGCCAGCACGGCCCGCGGCGACTTTGAATGCACGGGCGTCTCGGGTGACGTCGACGTGAGGACGATGAGCGGCGACGTGAAGCTCGAGGACATCTCGGGAGGCGCGCTGGTCGAGACCATGAACGGCGAGATCGACGTAAGGGTGAGGGAGCTCGCCGAGAACAGGCCGCTTTCCTTCACGTCCATGCACGGCCAGGTCAGCATCCACGTGCCCGTGGATTCGAAGGCCAACGTCCGCTTCCGCACGCATCGCGGCGTGATCCTCACTAATTTCGACGACAAGGCGCTCGTGACAAAGACCGTCGTCTCCCACGGAAAGACGCGCGGCACGGCGAAGCCCGAAAAGGAGAAGGACAAGGGCAAGGGAAAGGCAGCCGCGGGTCCCACGGTCGCCGAGCCGGCCGCAGGTCCGGACACGGTCGTCGTGGAGACGATAACGAAGTCCGAGGAGCCCGAGAAGTCCTCCGAGGACTCCGACGGCGACTGGCACGCCGAGGTGCGGGATTCGATACGCATGGCCGCCGACGAGGCCGCCATGGCTGCCCGCGAGGCGGCAGAGGCCGTTCACGAGGGCATGGCCCAGTTTCGCGTTGAGTTCAACGGCGGGGCCATGCCGCCCCTTCCGCCGATGACCGGCGGAAAGGTCGTCGCGGGCACCCTCAATGGCGGGGGCGTCGAGATTCAGGCCGCCACCCTGAGCGGCGACATCATCTTCAAGAAGATCGAATAAGCCCGTTTTTGGCCCCGCTGGCCACGGCCTGACAGGCCGGGGCCAGCCTGTTTATGACCGGGATCCGGAATCCCGTAAATCCCTGATGGCATGTGTCAAACGTGTTACTTTTTACATATCAGGGGGTATTTACTTGAGAACTTGGAACAATAGTAGCTCTGTCCGTTCGAAGTCACCGATTTCACTTTGCTTTCAAGGAACTCCCCAAACGTTCTTTGATCCGAGTCCCGGCCGGCCCCTTCCGGCGGGATAACGAGGCTTCCGGCTGGCGTTTCGGCGCGAGTTGCCCGCCAGCCCGGCTTCCGGCTTGGGTGGTCCCCAAAACTAGACTTTTGGCCGTGGGCGCCTCACGGCGTCCCGCGGCCAGAACGCCCCTGACTTCGCGGGTGCCTCCGCACCGGCGATGACGGGGTGCTCAACCATAAGCCAGAAAACAACTCTCCGCCCCGCGCGGAGTTTGAAAGAAAGCCATGAAAAACAACAACAAGCTCGCACTCCTGCTCAGCCTGGGAGCGCTCCTGCCCTTCGCCGCCTCGGCGAAGACGCTCGAGCAATCCTACATCGAGTCGTGCCGCAAGGGTGCCGATATACCCGTGCCGATCGCCGTGGTCTCACCCGACGTCAGCGCGTATGATATCGGCCAGACGGTCCAGGTGGAGTTCGTCGTGGACACGACGGGCCGCACCTCAGGGATCAACATCAAGTCCTCCTCGGACCGCGACCTCGCGGAAGCCGTGGTGGATGCGGTGAAGCAGTGGCGGTTCACGCCTGCGCAGCGCAACGGCGCCCCGGTAGCGACGAAGGTCGTCCTCCCGGTCCGCGTGGTTGCGGCTCCGAAGGCGGACGTCTTCGTGGCGTCGAACTGATCCAGGACAGAGGATAACCTAGGAAACAACAAAGGGCGCCCCTGCTCGCGGGGGCGCCCTTTTTAATCCCCGGCCGCCGCCGAAATCCTTCCTTGCCGGCCGCCCACCTTGCGTGTGTGCTCGATCGTTTTCCCCCGAGGAAGAGCATCCCATGCCGAAACGCCACCGCCCCATGCTGTCAGCCATTGTCCAATGGTTCGACGCCGACTATTCCCCGACGGGGGCAGAGGCCGCCCGCGGCGAGCCCGACCGGGTCGACTGGTTGCGCTGCATCCCCTTCATCATCCTGCACCTCGGTTGCCTGGGCGTCATCTGGACCGGGGCCAGCTGGTTCGCGGTGTCGGCCGCCGCCGTCCTCTACTTCGCACGCATGGCGGCCGTGACCGGGGTCTACCACCGCTACTTCTCGCACAAGACCTACAGCACGTCGCGGCCCATGCAGTTCATCCTCGCGCTCTGGGGCGGTACCACCGTCCAGCGCGGGCCGCTCTGGTGGGCTTACCACCACCGCCACCACCACCAGCATTCCGACGAGGCTGAGGACGCCCATTCGCCGCACGTCCACGGATTCTTGTGGTCGCACATCGGCTGGATCACGAGCCGACGCAACTTTCCGACGGACTACTCGAAGGTCCGCGACCTCGACCGCTATCCCGAGCTCGTGTTCCTGAACCGCTTCGACGCGATCGTCCCCCTTGCGTTTGCGCTTGCGGTCTGGGGACTGGGGGCCCTCATGCACGCCTTCGCGCCCGGGCTCCACACCAGCGGGCCGCAGATGCTCGTGTGGGGATTCTTCATAAGCACCACGGCTCTCTTCCACGGGACCTCGTGCATCAACTCGATGGCGCACCTGATGGGTAGGCGCCGCTACGAGACCGGCGACGACTCGCGCAACAGCTTCATCCTCGCGGTCATCACGCTCGGCGAGGGCTGGCACAACAACCACCACCGCTACCAGAGCGCGACCCGCAACGGGTTCTTCTGGTGGGAGATCGACGTCACGTACTACCTGCTTACGTGCCTCTCGTGGACCGGCCTCATCTGGGGGCTCAAGCCGGTTCCGGCCTCCGTCCTGGAGGAGGGCGGGCAGTCCGACCACCGTGAATCCGTCGCCGCGGCAGCCGGGGCGCGGCACGCGCACCCGGACCACTCCTCCCTGAAGAGGATCGTGCCCGCCGCGGCCGCCATCGCGGTCGCAGCCGTGAACTCCACCCATCCCCCGGGGCCCAGGCGGGCCGCAGGACACGAGATCCACGGAGGCGCCGCAGGCCTGTCGCAGGGCCTGCAGCAGGATCCCGGTCCATAACGCTTGAGCCTCATTGGGGTTTAGCGTAGCGTGGGTGTTCTGTGAACGAACCCCTCCAGCCGGAAATCGCCGCGCGTGCCCGCACCCCGTGGCAGCGCAACGTGATCGATCCGATCGCGACCCAGCTCACGCAGGGCATCACGCCGGAGAAGATCGCCCTCACGCTCGCGGTCGGCAGCGCGCTGGCGCTGTTTCCGATCCTGGGGACGACCACGCTGCTCTGCCTGCTGGCCGGCATCCTGCTGCGCCTGAACCAGCCGATCATACAGATGGTGAACGCCCTCTGCACGCCGCTTCACCTTCCCGTGATTTACTTCATGGTACGGCTCGGGGACTGGATGTTCGCGGTCCCGTCGGCGCACCTCGGCATCCGGATGATGAACCACATGCTCTGGGACGACCCGAGGGATTTCTTCGAGAGGTTCGGCATGACGGCCGTTCACGCCATCGCGGCCTGGGCCGTCATCTTCCCCTTCTGGGTGGCGATCACCTACCTGCTGTCGCTGCCCGTCCTGCGGGAGGCGCTCCGCCGCCGCGTGGTGATCGTGGCGCCGACGGACGGGACCCCTCCGCCGCCCCACCCCGTTCCCTAGCGGCCGCCGCGCCGGGAACCCGCGAACTTCCTCAGGTACTTGAGCGCGACCTCAAGGTCCTTCGGGACCGGGGCGGCGATCTCGACCGGCTCCCTGCTCGCCGGGTGGACGAAGGCGAGCGAGCGGGCGTGGAGGGCCAGCCGTGAGACGAGCGGCCTCTCGGAGTCGAGCCCCTTGTACATGCGCTTGAGTCCCGAGAGCAGGAGCACGGATCCCGGATCGCCGTAGAGCCCGTCGCCGAGCACGGGGGCCCCGGCCGACGCGAGATGGACGCGGATCTGGTGCATGCGCCCCGTGAGAGGCCTGCACTCGAGCCATGCGAACCTCCCGAACGACTCTAGTATCCTGAATTCCGTTACGCTTGGCCTTCCCCCGCCCCTGCGGAATACGCGGACGCGGCCCGGGTCTCGCTCGTCCTGGCCGAGGGCCAGGTCGATCGAGAACTCGTGGGGAAGCGCCCCGGCCGCGTCGCGCATGGCGGCGCCCGCGCCGCCCGCGCGCTCCGGCGGCAGGACGCTCACCAGAGCCAGGTATACGCGCCTGGCGGACTTCGACTGGAACTGGCCGCTCAGGAAATCGAGGGCGGGCTTCGTCTTGGCGCACAGGACGATCCCGCTCGTGTCCCTGTCCAGCCGGTGGACGCACGCCAGCGACTGCCCGTGGGAACCCCGCACGAGGCCCATCAGGGTCGCGCGGGCCCTTTCCGAGCGGTCCGGGGAGACGGGCAGGCCGCTCGGCTTGTCGAAGGCCACGAGGAAGTCGTCCTCGAACAGGATTTCTGGAGGGGTCACGGGGATACGCTGCGCCGGCTCGGACGGAAGCCAATCGATTCCCCACGGCAATGCCAGCGTTTCAGGAGCGTCTGCCGGGGGTCAAAACCCGGTAAGTTTGTCCGCGCCGCCTGAATTCGCTTGCCGCAGGCGACCGCCGGACGCTGCCTTGGTGCTGGTAGGGTGCTGGAATGGCTGTTGTCCCTAGAAGTCTACTCTCAGTCGGCGCGGGTCTTCTCTCGACCCGCGCGGCAATCGGATTGAGGCGCGGAAGGGACCCGGTGCCCAGGCAGGGCGCGGTGTTCAGGCACCTGACGCCCATGCTGGCCGGCGGATCCGTCTGGCGGGGGGTGGGCCTCGAGGCGCGCATGCCCTACGACGAGTTCCGCAGGAAGGTGCCGCTCTGCACCTACGAGGACCTCGCCCCGCACGTGGACCTCATGAAGAAGGGCGAGCCCGACGTGCTGTGGCCGGGGCGGTGCCAGATCTATTCCGTCTCGTCGGGCACGACCGCGGGCCGCACGAAGTACATACCCGTCACGGAGCCGATGCTCAACCACTTCAGGCAGTGCGGACTCGACTCGCTCCTGTGGTACACGGCGCGGGTCGGGCACGCGGGGATCTTCCGAGGCCGCCACCTCTTCCTCGGGGGATCCACCACCCTCGCCCCGATCACCGAGTCCGAGCCCTTCGAGGCCTACGCGGGCGACCTGAGCGGGATCGCCGCCCTCAACCTCCCGCGATGGGTCGAGGACCACTACTACGAGCCGGGGGCCGAGATCGCCCAGATGGCCGACTGGCCGTCGAAGATCGCGGCCATCATCGAGCGGACCGCCCACGTCGACATCTCGCTCCTTGCGGGAATCCCCAGCTGGGTCCTGATGCTTGCGGACGCGCTGCGCACGAGCATGTCCCATGGCAAGGCCCGCGTGGAGCACCTCCAGGCGATCTGGCCGAACTTCGAGTGCTTCGTCCACGGCGGCGTGCCGATCGGCCCGTTCCACGACGAGCTGCGCGCCATGCTCGGGCCCACCGTGAACTTCCACGAGGTCTATCCCGCCTCCGAGGCCTTCATCGCGGCCCAGGACGCCGACTCGGCCGCCGGCCTGCGGCTGATGGCGGACGCGGGGGTCTTCTATGAGTTCCTCCCGATATGGGAATACGACGAGTCGCGCATCCCGATGCTCGGCGAGAAGGCCGTGCCCATCGAGGGGGTAAAGGCCGGGGTGGACTATGCGCTCGTGCTGACGACCCCCGGGGGGTTCGCGCGCTACCTCATCGGCGACGTCGTCCGCTTCGTATCGACCGCGCCCGCCCGGCTCACCTACGTGGGGAGGACGAAGCTCCAGCTCAGCGCGTTCGGCGAGCACGTGATAGAGAAGGAGATCACGGACGCGCTTTTGGCGGTCTGCCGCCGCAACGGCTGGACCATCGTCAATTTCCATGTCGCACCGATCTTCCTGAGCACGACCACGAACCGGATCCGTGGCCGCCACGAATGGTGGGTCGAGCTGAAGCCCGGGACCATCACCACCCCCACGGGGCCCATCATGGCGGTGGAGCTGGACGCGGAGCTGAGGCGGCTGAACGACGACTACGAGGCGAAACGCACCGGCGGAGCCCTCGACGCCCCGTTTGTCAGGCTCGTGATGCCGGGGGTCTTCGAGCAGTGGATGCGCCACCACGGCAAATGGGGAGGCCAGAACAAGGTGCCCCGGTGCCGCAGCGACCGGATCATAGCCGACGAGCTGGGCCACGCCCTGCAGTTCGCAAAAGACTAGCGGGATGGCACGCTAGATGCTTTAGGGAATCATCCTGCTCAAAGCGGGTTTTGGGTAGTATCGAGCCGGCTTTGCGGCCGGCCAGACTAATAGCGGGGCTGGCGTTAAGGGGTTATCGCCAGCCCCGCGCCCATTTCAGGCCGCGGGGGGCGCCAGGACCGCAAGGACGTCCTTCTCAAAGTCCGCCGCGGGCTTCCGGCCGAGCTTCTTGCTCCGGATCAGCCCGTCGCGGTCGATGATGAACGTGGTCGGATAGCCCTCTATCGGCGCGAATGCGCCCAGGATGTCGTCGTTGCCCATCACGACCGTGTAGTTGATGCAAAATTCCTTCATGAACTTCCTCACGGGCTCCGTTCCGTCCGTGTCCATCGAGATCCCCACGACGACGAGCCCGTCGGCCGCGTACTTCTTCTGGAGCGCCACGTATCCCGGTATCTCGGTCCGGCAGGGAGGGCACCAGGTCGCCCAGAAGTCGAGGATCACGACCTTCCCCTTGAACTGGTCGGAGGTGACCGTCGTCCCGTCGACGCCCTTCAGCTTCCAGGCGGGGGCAGGCAGGGGAAGGGCCGGCGCGGCCCCCAGGGCCGCGAGGGGCGAAAGCGACAGGACGAACGCCGCGGCGATTCTGGAGAACCCGGATTTCATCGGCAGTAATGAGGCGACCTGCGCCTCCGAAACCCTGGCACAGGGCCCGCGCCTTCGCAAATCAGGGATGGGCGTCCACCAAGTCGAGCTCGAGTGTGTCGATGAACTTCTTCATGGCCGGCGTCAGGACGCGGCCCTTGCGGTGGAGTATGGCCAGCGGCCGTGTGAACTCCCCGCCCTTCAGCTTGAGCACGGCGAGGGTCCCCTGCTTCGCCTCCTGCAGGACGGTCGCCTGCGGCACGATCGCGATGCCGTGGTCAATCTCCACGGCGCGCTTCACGGTCTCGATGTTGTCAAACTCCATGACCGTCTCGATATCGAGCTTGTTGTCGCGGAAGATCTGGTCGACGGCCTTGCGGGTCGGGATGTCCGGATCGAACCCTATGAACTTCTGGCCGGCCAGCTCCGCCACCGTGACCTCGCCGCGCTTCGCGAGCGGATGCTGGGGATGGCAGATGACGATGAGGTAGTCGTTCCTGAAGGGGATGTTCTCGATCTGGCGGACCTTCGCGGGGAAGGCCACGAGCCCGAAGTCCACGCAGTTGTGCAGGATGTCCTCGTAGACCAGGTTCGAGCGGCGGTACTCGACGCGCACGTTGACCGAGGGGAAGTCGTGCAGGAACTTCTTGATGTAGGGCGGGAGCTCGTGGAGGCCGATGGAATAGATCGTCGATATGCGGATGGTCCCGCTGACGACCTTCTTCATCTCCTGAAGCTCCGAGAGAAGGGTCTCGTAGGCGTGCAGCACGTCCTTCGCCGACTCGTAGACCCTCTGGCCCTCGCGCGTAAGGTGGAATTGCTTCTGGCTGCGGTCGACAAGCAGCGCCTTGAAATGCCTTTCCATCGCCCGCGCCTGCTGGCTCACTGCGGACTGTGTGATGCTGTTCAACTTGGCCGATTTGGAGAAACTCTTTGTCTCGACCAGGTCGGCGAAGATCTTAAAATTCTCAATTTGCATGATTAGCGCAGGTTGTTGATTACCGAGTATAAGGCCGGACCCTTGGGCAGGCCAAGCATAAGTTTTTCTAAACTAAAGGAATGTTGCCGTCCTACGAGGAATTCAAGCTGAGGGCGGACACCGTACGCTCGAGGATAGCCCAGGCGTGCGCGCTCGCGCACCGCGACCCGGGCGAGGTGGAGCTCCTTGCGGTGACAAAGTCGCATCCGGCGGCAGCAGCGGAGCTTGCGGCGCGCTATGGGCTCCGCGCCGTGGGCGAGAACCGCGTCCAGGAGGGGGTCGACAAGCGGGCGCAGACTTCGGCAGCGGTCGCCTGGGAGCTGATCGGGCACCTCCAGTCGAACAAGGCGCGCCTCGCGGTCCTGCACTTCGACAGGATCCAGAGCGTGGATAGCGCAAAGCTTCTCGAGATCCTGGACCGGATCGCCGGCGAGGCGGGCAAGGCACAGGCCGTCCTCCTCCAGGTCAACGCAGGGCTCGATCCCGCGAAATCCGGAGCCGAGCCCGACGATGCGCCGCGCCTCCTGGACGCGGCGCTCGCGCGCAGGAACCTGCGGGTCGAGGGCCTGATGACCATCGCTCCGCTCTCCGGCAGTCCCGATGTCGCGAGGCGGACCTTTGCGAACCTGCGCGCGATCCGCGACCGCCTCGCGACCAACTCCGGCGCGCGCCTCGCCGTGCTCTCCATGGGAATGAGCGGCGACCTCGATGCCGCGGTCGCCGAGGGGAGCACCGTCGTGCGCGTCGGGACGGCCCTCTTCGGCACGCGCGCGTGAATTGTCGAGCGGAATCTGCTGCGATTCTTTTCTTCCGTTGTTGCCACGCGTAGCCAAAACAGATTCCACTTTTGGGCGTGGAAACGGACACACTGCGCGCCGCTGAGCGAGAGGCTCTGATGAGCCTCCTCGACGATCCGAGCCCCACGGTCCGCAGGGCGCTGCTCGCCAGATTCGCGACCCACGGGGCCTCCGCGGCGAGCCTGCTGCAGGAGATCGCCCACAGCTCGAACCGCGTGCTCGCGCGCCATGCCGCCTGGTTCATGGACGAGCTCAAGCTGAAGGATCCCGTAAGCGAGTTCCGCACCTTCATCCGCTCCCTGAACTACGAGCTCGAGACCGGCACGCTGCTGCTTGCCCGCACCGTGACGCCGCATCTGGACGTCGCCGAATGCCGCGCCGAGATCGACGAGATGGCGGCCCGCTGCCGCGAGCTGATCTCGGAGCCCTCCTCGAACCGCGAGAAATGCCGCGTCATCAACCGCGTCCTCTTCCATGAGTGGGGATTCCGGGGCAACGTGGAGCAGTACACGGACCCCATGAACAGCTTCATCGACAAGGTGCTCATGCGCAGGAAGGGGATCCCGATCTCGCTCAGCGTCCTCTACCTGCTCGTGGGCGAG
>Ga0265320_10001057_pt1 | contig 20450 bp, 20 predicted proteins | sample 4827metaG_FD_202087 | JGI IMG/M metagenome (GOLD analysis project Ga0265320, IMG submission 202087) | Rhizosphere microbial communities from Carex aquatilis grown in University of Washington, Seatle, WA, United States - 4-8-27 metaG | ecosystem: Host-associated > Plants > Roots > Rhizosphere >...
CTGGCTCCTTCGTGCTGAGCTTGCTGCGCGGCTCGTAGTTGGGGCACAACGCGAGACGGTTGATCAGAAAGGACGAGGGTCAGCGTCCACGGGGCACCAGGTCCGCCCGCGCAATGAACGGCAATTGGCGCTGCAGGATGTGCTCAGTATCGGACACGAGCTTCTCCACGCTGGCGCCGGTCATCGACTCGTCAATGGCCACGCGCGCGACCACCCACACGCGTCGTGGACCAATGAGCGTCACCAGGAGCTCCGTTACCGCTACGATCCCGGGCTGGTCGGGGCGCCGACCGCGAACACGCCCATCGCAGCGACCAGCGCCCAAAAGTACGCGGCGCGCCCGTGACCAAGTGGATGTCGTTCGTCCGGCGGACGGTCGCCGCGTCGCTGGGCGATCAGCAGCAGGACCTCGTTGCCGCTGTCCGCGACGGCATGAAATGCTTCTGCCCACATGGCGCTCGAGCCCGTGAGCACGGCGGCGAATAGCTTGGCTGCGGCAGCGCCGAGATTCGAAGCCAGGGCGACAACTACGGTGCGCAGGCTCTCGGCTGATGCTTTTCGGGTGGCGTGTGCTCTATACGGTATTGCGCGCACTGATTGCCGCCCAGCTCCAGTTTCGAATCCCAGGCAGATCGTCGCCGTTCTCGTCGATGTATTGCTTGTGCTCGATCAGCTTCTCCGCGAGCTGGTGCTTCAAATAGATGCCCTTGTCGCCGGTCTGCGGTAGCCGGTCAATCGCGTCCATCACCAGGTGGAAGCGATCTAGGTCGTTCAATACGGTCATGTCGAACGGCGTGGTGATCGTCCCCTCCTCCTTGTAGCCGTGCACGTGGATGTTGTAGTGGTTCGCGCGGCGGTAGGTCAGCTGATGGATGAGCGACGGGTAGGCGTGGAAAGCGAAAATGACCGGCTTGTCTTTGGTGAAGAGCTCGTCGAAGTCCCTATCGCTCAGGCCGTGCGGGTGGGCGCTTTGCGGCTCGAGCTTCATCAGATCGACGACGTTGACTACGCGGACCTTCAGGTCCGGCAGGCGCTCGCGCAGAATGCATACGGCAGCCAGCGTTTCCAGCGTGGGTACGTCCCCGCAGCACGCCATGACGACGTCTGGTGCCACACCTTGATCGTTGCTGGCCCACTGCCAGATGCCGATGCCCTCGGCGCAATGCTTCACGGCAGCGTCCATCGTGAGCCACTGCGGAGCCGGGTGCTTACCCGCGATGACGACGTTGACGTAGTGGCGGCTGCGTAGGCAATGGTCCATCACCGACAGCAGGCAATTCGCATCCGGTGGCAGGTAGACCCGTACGATCTCGGCTTTCTTGTTCACGACGTGATCGATGAAGCCAGGATCCTGGTGCGTGAAGCCGTTGTGGTCCTGTCGCCAGACGTGCGAGGCGAGCAAATAGTTCAAAGAGGCGATCTTGCGTCGCCACGGCAGGTGCGACGTGACTTTCAACCACTTGGCGTGCTGATTGAACATCGAATCGACGATGTGGATGAACGCCTCGTAGCAGTTGAAGACTCCATGGCGTCCGGTGAGCAGATAGCCCTCGAGCCAGCCTTCGCATTGGTGCTCGCTCAACATCTCCAGCACGCGCCCAGCAGGCGCGAGAAATTCGTCATTGGGCTCGGTCGCCGCATCCCATTGTCGTTTGGTCACTTCGAACAGGGCTTCCAGGCCGTTGGAGAGCGTCTCATCGGGGCCGAAGACTCGAAAATTCCGCTGCTCGGCGTTTAGCTTTGCGACGTCGCGCAAGAACGGCCCGAGCACGTGCGTGTCACCGATCCCGCGCGCTCCCGGCGAGCCCACGTCCGCCGCGTAGTCGCGGTAGTCCGGCATGCGTAGATCGCGGAGCAGTATGCCGCCGTTGGCGTGCGGATTCTTGCCCATACGCCGATCCCCGCCCGGCGCGAGTTGGGCGAGCTCCGGTCTCAAGCGGCCTTGCCCGTCGAATAGCTCGTCGGGGCGATAGCTCCTCAGCCAGTCTTCGAGCAACTTGAGGTGCTCCGGGTGAGCCCGTGGGTCCGAGATCGGCACCTGATGAGAGCGGAATGTGCCTTCGACCAGCAACCCGTCGACCCACTTCGGCCCCGTCCACCCCTTCGGTGAATCGAGGACGATCATGGGCCAGCGCGGGCGCGTGAGGTCGCCGTCGATGCGTGCACTCCGTTGGATCTTCTTGATTTGCTCCACTGCTGCGTCGAGCGTCGCGGCCATCCCCTCGTGCATCAACGCGGGCTCGTGACCCTCGACGAAGTAGGGGGTCCACCCGTAGCCGCGCAGCAGCTGCTCCAGCTCCTCGCGCGTGATGCGAGCGAGCACGGTCGGATTGGAGATCTTATAGCCGTTGAGATGCAGGATCGGTAGCACCGCGCCGTCCGTCGCCGGATCGAGGAATTTGTTCGAATGCCACGCCGTGGCAAGCGGGCCGGTTTCGGCCTCGCCGTCGCCGACGACGCAAGCGACGATCAGCTCGGGATTGTCGAATACGGCTCCGAACGAATGGCTCAGCGAATAGCCGAGCTCACCGCCTTCGTGAATCGAGCCGGGGCACTCCGGGGACGCGTGGCTCGGAATGCCCCCGGGAAAAGAAAACTGCGTGAACAGCTTCCGAAGCCCCGATTCGTCTTGGCTAACGTTCGGGTAGATCTCGCTGTAGGTGCCCTCGAGATACGTGTTGCCGACAACCGCTGGACCGCCGTGGCCAGGGCCGGACACGTAGATCATGTCGAGGTCATACTTCTTGATGACGCGGTTCAGGTGCGCGTAGATGAAATTCTGTCCGGGCGTCGTGCCCCAGTGCCCGAGCAGCATGTGCTTCACGTCGGCGAGAACCAGTTTGCGCCTTAACAGTGGATTGTCACGAAGATAGATCTGGCCCACCGCGAGATAGTTGGCAGCGCGCCAGTATGCATCGATGTCGTGGAGCAGCTCCGGCGTGAGCGTGCTCTTGAGGCTAGATCTGAGCTCGCTCACCACGCGGTGTCGGTCCGGTTGAAATACGTCTTCGCGTAGGCCGCGAGTTGTCCGTCGGTCGGATGATCGACCGTCTCGATACCGACGATTTTTGGTCCAAGCGCATGATCGTGTTTTTGAATGTAGGTTAGAAACGCAAGCTTGGCCGTTGACGGCCCCACGATGAGAACCTCGTCGCAACCTTCGAGAGAACGCGCCACCTCGTGAAAAAATCGCTGGGCGTCTTCGGGATGATTCTTGACGCCTTCCGGCCTTCCCGAGTATCTATCGTGAACGTGGTGGGGAGCAGCAACCACCTGTTCATCGACCTTGTCAGGGTGAATCTGGAAGATACGAGCTTCCTTGTGGTCAATCCAAACGGCTACGTGCTTAGACATGAGGGGCCTCCTTGGGTACTCTGTTCACTGGTCGGTCATGATTGGCTCCCATAGCTATTCTTGGTGCTCAGGCCGCGGCGGCATGTGCAGTATGCGTCGTCAACCGCGACGCGCCGGTGGAGTGCAGAACTGACCTCGCGTGCTCGATCATTTCAGCGGTCCCGCGCGCAAGAACGAGGAATTTTCCCGTCTTCACGTCGAGCTCGTACTTCACGACGCTGTCTTTTGGAATTCCGATGCTCGTGAGCGCGGCGGTCAGCACCCCTGCTGCGCCTCCGATGGCCGCGCCTTCGAGCGCGCCGACGATCCAAGCGACGAGCGGCCCCATAACCACGATCGGCCCGAGAGCGGGAATGACGAAGAAGGCGCCGCCGAAGAGCACTCCCCAGAGGGTCCCCCAGAACGCGCCCTGCCCTCCCCAGATTTTCATCCGGTCACCCGAACTGTAAAAACCGAGTGCGTGCTCCTCGGTTTGAAAGTCCTTGCCGATGATTGACAATCGCTTCATGTCGAGCCCGGCTTGCTGGAGCGCCTTGATGGCCGCCTCCGCACCGGTGTGCGAGTCGTAAATTGCTACGACGGTCTGTTCTTGCGTGCTTTCGGTCATTGCGATTGCTGCCTATCGTCAGGGGTGGGTGACACGGGGCCCTGCATGGCTCGTGCCGCCTCTCTCCGAGGGGCCGTTCACTGAAGGTTGCGCGCAACGTGAGTTGCCGGCTCGCAACCCGCCTGTTCCGAAACGGGCGGCCTGAAGGTCTCACGCGTGGCGCTGGTGCAACGCTTGCGCTTCAGGTCCGCGAGCGAACTGTGCTCCAGGCAGGCTCGTAAGGTGGTGGCGCAATTCGCGCTTGGCGTCCCCGTCGCAAGCACTCTCACGCGGAAGCGTGGCCGGCCTTTGCGAGAGTCGCCATCGAATCAAGAGCAAGCTAAAGCAAGACATCGAAAGCGAACTCCGTGGGGATCCGAAGGTCAACTCGGCCCAGATCGGCGTCAGCGTTGAACGAGGGAGCGTCACGCTTCTTGGAGACGTCGACACCTATCCGCGGAAGTGGGCCGCGGAGGATGCCGTGAAGCGGGGTTTCTGGCGTTCGAATCATCGCGCAGGACCTCAAGGTCAAGTTCTTCTCCTCGGGCTCCAGGATTACGCTTCACGGCACGTGCCGCCACCCTTCGGCTCGGCAGACAGTCTCGAGGCGATAGTTGATCGAGCCCGATCACGCGACTAGCTACTTCAGCGTGACGTCTGGCCGTAGCGTTTGGCGCCGGCACGAGTCGTGCTCCGTGAAGAGGCATGGACACACGCAGCACTCTCTTGGTCGCTTGTTCCCTGACGCTCTCCGCCTGCGCGGGGGCACCGGCTCCGCAGGCGGCGGTCGCGCCTCCGGGACCCGAAGCGCCCGCGACGACGGCGTCGGACACGAACCGGCCCGAAAGCCCGGCGGCCGCGGTCGGCACGAAGACGCGGGGCGAAGCGCACCGTGTGGCAGTCGCAGCGATCGCTTGTTGGCTCGGCGGCGTGTGGAGCGAGGCCGAGGGCGAAGCCGACGAAACAGCCCGCGCGACTGCGTCGGATCAAAGGTGTCACGCACTCGTGCGGAAGATCTACCGAAGCGATGACCCCGTGCACTGCGAGCGGCTTCGCGCGCTCGAGCCCGTCGAGGTGTCGGAGATCATCGCCAGAATTCAAGCCATTGCGCGAACGGACGAGGTCGACGCGCAGGACGAATCTCAAATCGGGACGATGCTGCGAGCCACGGCGGACGCGGAGCGCGAGATGACGCTCGCTCGCCGCGCCGGCGACAAGGTGAAGTTCGACGTCGAGGCGGACCGTCCGCGCGCGAAGCTCACCTCGGACGAGGAAGCTGCCCTAGCTCCCTTGCGAGAAAGCAGCGCGTTCAACGCACTCCTCAACCTCGATGCGGGCGATCTCACCCACGAAGGCCGCGCGGTCGCGATCCTCGTCGCCACGGACCGGATGAAGACCGCGAACGGTCTTCCGAAGCACCTGAAGGTGTTCGCGGTCGAAGAGCCGTTTGTGTCCTTGTTTCGAGTCCCCGCACCCGAAGTGGCTGCGGACGCTGCGCCGCTCAAAGGAGGGGTCTGGCTCAGCTACCTGACCACCGTCGCGAAAGCCGCGGGGCACCCCGTGCCTGCGAAGGTCGGGTCGCTTCGAGAACAGGAGTTATCCGCGTGGTGTGGCGCCTTGACTGGTCTCGGAGATAAGCTGCGTGAGGAGACGGAGCAAGTGTCGGACGCGACCGACATGAGGCGCGTCCTTGCTGTGGTCGTCCGCAAGATCGATAGCGAATGTCACGTCGCCGAACCGCCTGTCGGCAACCCTGCCGAGCCCGTGCCGCCCGAGACAGCCGACGTCAACAGGAGAACCGCGGCGAAGAAGCCCTGACGGTCGGAGGGTGTGACACGTCCGCTCCTTCTTCCCCAATAGCCCGAACCACGATTCCGTGAAGCCGCAGACCCGGGACTGTCGGAAATTCTGTGTGAGCGGTAACTCTGGCCGCAGTCGGGCTCCCACCCCGTTTCGGGGAGGGCCCGACGATGACGAAGATTCGCCAAGGGCGACCTTCACTTCAAGGCGTTCTCTCCTCACGCCTCGACGGTGCGTAGCTAGCCACACCGCATGCGAACTAAGCCGCCCCTGCAACCGTTGCTAAGAACGCTTCGTAGGGGCTACTTCGCCGATCCCGACCGGGGCAGATCAATCGTGAAGATACATCCCTTGCCGGGGAGGTCGCGCGCACGCAGCGTCCCGCCGTTGGCCTCGACGGCGCGCCGGCTGATCGAGAGCCCGAGCCCGACGCCGCTTCGATCGGGCCTCCGCTGCTCGAACGGTTGAAATATCTCCTCGGTCTTCCCGTGCAGCAGCCCCCCGCATTCGTCCTCAATCTCGAGGACCACTCGCTCTGCGACGGCGTGTGCCGTCAGTGCAACGTGGCCACCGAGACGCGTGAACTTCAATGCATTCTGCAATAGGTTTGCGACTGCCGAGGTGATCATCTGCCGATCGACATCGACCACCAATTCCTTGTCGACGGGCATTACGGTGAACGCGATCCTCTTGGCGGTCGCTTCCATTCCAGAAGAGATCCGTAGCTCGTCAAAGAGCTCATGAATCGAGATCGGCTCACGGAGCACTTGAATGCCCACCGTCATGCGTACTTCGGCGAGCGACCGATCAATGAGATTGCGCAGCCCCGTCAGACTGCGCTCGAGCACCGCGCCGGTTGCCCCCGTGATCCCCACATCCCCGCTCTTGATCACCTGGACAGCGAGCATTGCCGTACTTAGGAGGTTTCGGAGCTCGTGCGCGAGGCTGCCCAGACGCTCATTCAGCTCCGTGATCGCTTGGCACAGATCCCCGTAATCGTGAACGACCTGATCGACCGTGAACCCTTTTCGGAGCAATTCGTTACCGTGCTTCTCTGCGCTGACGCCGATGTCCCCCTGAGACTCCGCAGTTCCCGCTGGCTTCGACCTCTCGATGCGAAGCGTCTTGATCAGTTGTCCGATGAAGATTCGAATCTGTGGTTGCAGTGCCGGCAGGCCCCCTACTCGAACCGCAGCGCGTCGATCGGATTCATCCGCGCGGCCTTGCGAGCAGGATAAAATCCAAAAATCACGCCAATGGCCATCGAGATGCCGAAGGCAATGACGATCCAGAACGGGGTGAGGACGAACGGCCAGCCCATCGCCGAAGCAAGTGCCAAGGAGCCGCCAATGCCGAGTGCGATCCCGATCAACCCGCCGGCGGCCGAGAGCACCACCGCCTCGACAAGAAACTGGAGCAGCACCTTGTTCTCGCTGGCGCCGATGGCCAACCGGATCCCGATCTCCCGCGTCCGTTCGGTCACCGACACGAGCATGATGTTCATGATCCCGATCCCGCCGACCAGGAGCGACACGGCAGCAACATTGAGGAGCATTCCGGCCTGCGCATCCGCTGACTTCTCTTGGGTCGCCGCGAGATCTGCCAGATTGCGCACCGTGAAGTCGTCGAGCTCAGCGTCGGACTGACGATGCTGCTGGCGGAGGATGCCCGTCACCTGTGTCTCTGCGTGCGACACGTCGTCCGGCGAGATCGCTGAGACCAGGATGCTGCCGACATAGAGTGGGCTCTGGCTCATCATCCGGGACTTGTAAGTCTTCCAGGGCATGACCACGAGATCGTCCTGATCCTGCCCCTGAGAAGACTGTCCTTTGCTCGCGAGCACGCCGACGACCTCGCACGGCATCGCCTTCACGCGGACGATCTGCCCGAGTGGGTCGCTTGCACCGAACAGCTGCGCTGCAACGGTCTGCCCGATCACGCAAACTTTCGCGCCGGAGTCGGACTCACTGCCGTTGAACAACCGCCCACGAGCGATCGCCCATTCGCGGATGGCGAAGAAATCTGGCGTCGAACCATACACGGTGGTGAGCCAATTCTGGTTGTCGAGCACCACCTGCACGACGGTCCGATCGACCGGCGCGGCGTACCGCGCCGCGCTCGCCCCTTTCAAGATGGCCAAGAGGTCCGCGTGAGTGAGTGGCTTACCCGTGCCGGGCCCACCGCGCACGCCGCCGAGCGTGCTCGAGCCGGGGAGGACGATCAACAGATTCGTTCCCAGTGTGGCGAGCTGCTCTTCGAGAACGGCCTTCGATCCCTCGCCGGACGCCACCGTCACGATGAGCGCACCGACACCGATGATCACGCCGAGAGACGTGAGGAGTGACCGCATCCGGTTGCGCCGGAGCGCACCGAAAGCGAGAGGGACAATGGATGCGATGGCGCTCAAGCGGCCTTCTCGGGCATCGTGGTGAGATCCGCGGCGGCGTTTTGGGGCGTTTGCTTCTCGTCCGACACGATCCGCCCGTCGCGCACGACGAGGCGGCGCTCCGCATAGACGGCGATGTCCGGCTCGTGGGTGACTAGAACGATGCTGATACCACTCGCGTGCAGCGACTGAAGCAGAACCAGCACCTCCACCGACGTCCGCGTGTCGAGCGCACCCGTGGGCTCGTCTGCGAGGATTAGGCGTGGCCTGTTCACGAGCGCGCGTGCAATGGCAACGCGCTGCTGTTGCCCGCCGGAAAGTTGTGCGGCTGTGGCGGCCTCGCGGCCCGCGAGGCCAACGCGCCCGAGCGCCTCTTTCGCCCGTTGCTTACGTTCCGCGATCGGAACGTCCGCATACACGAGCGGCAGCGCGACGTTATCGAGCGCGCTGGTGCGCGCGATGAGCTGAAAGCCTTGGAACACGAACCCGAACGCCGAGAGGCGCAGCGCCGAAAGCTCCGATTTTTGCAAGGTCGCAACCTCACGCCCTTCGAAGCGATAGCTGCCCTTCGTCGGCCTATCCAGGCAGCCGATCACGTTCATCAACGTCGACTTCCCGGAGCCGGATGGTCCCATGATCGCCACCATCTCGCCCTTCGCGACCGTCAGATCCACGTCGACGAGCGCGTGCACGAGGACCTCGCCGGTCTGGTAAGTCTTTGTGATACCCGCCAGTTGGATGATGGGTTCAGCTGCCACGACCAAGGCCTCCGGCGCTGATTGACTTGTTCTTATCGCGAGCGACGTCGATGATCACTTCGCGACCCGGCGCCAGCCCTTCCACCTCGGTCATGTTGCCGTCCGTCACGCCAATCTTGATCGAGACACGAACGGCACCGTCCCCTTGCGGAACGTAGATGGCCGCACCCGTTCGGGCGGCCGCTGGGCTTTTCACGCTTCCCGCCGCAAGCGGCGCTGCCGGCGGTCGAAAGCGCAACGCCTCGTTCGGCACTGCCGTCACTTGCGTCTTTTGCACGATGAGAATGAGCACGTTCGCCGTCATGCCGGGACGTAGCGTCAAATCCGGATTCTCCACGTCGAGCACGGTGTCGTACGTCACCACGTTCTGTGTGGTCACCGGCGCGTTCCGCACCTGGAGCACCACCGCGTGAAAGGTGCGATCGCGGAACGCGTCGACCGTGAAGGTAGCTGCCTGGCCTGCGCGTACCCCGCCGACGTCCGCTTCGTCCACGGCGGCGTGCACCTGCATGTGGCGCATGTCCTGAGCGATCGTGAACAGCGTGGGAGCCGTCAGGGTCGCCGCGACGGCTTCGCCTACATCGACGTTGCGCGAGATGACCGTCCCGTCCACCGGCGAGGTGATGAGCGAGTGCTCGAGGTCCAGCTTGGCGCGGTCGAGTTGCGCGCGAGCGCCGGCTATTTGCGCGGCGCTCGATCGCGCAAGTCCGGCGGTCTGTCCGAAAATTGCCTCGGTTGCATCGAGATCAGCGTCGGCCACGAGGGATTTTCTCTCGAGATTTCTGGTACGGTCGCGGATGGTCCTGGCGCCTAGCGCCGTCGCTTGCGCGCTCGTGAGGTTCGCCACCGCCTGCGCGAGCTGCGCGGTCGAGAGCGCCACGGCGTTCCGGAAAAGCGACGGATCCAACTCCACGAGGAGGTCTCCGGCCTTCACTTCCGAGTTAAAGTCGGCGTGGAGCTTCCAGACGATCCCGGACACTTGCGCGCCTACTGGCGACAAAATCACCGGCTGCAAAGTGCCGGTCGCCGTCACCTGCTCGGTAATGTCTGCACGCACGACTCGCACCGTGCGGAAAGCGGGACCCGCGACGTGACTCCGCCGATACCAGACGAAGCTCGCGGCAAGGATGATCAGCACCGGCAATGCCAGAGCGATGATCCACGTTCGTCGCGCGTTCGGCGAAAACGTCCCCGGAGGCGCCGCCTCAACCGCGTCGGCAGAGGCGACAGGGACACGGGTAGCCGCGCCGTCGCCCCTCGCCTCAATGAGCGAAGTCAAGGACCACACGCGACGCCACCTCGCCACGCTGCAGCCGATCGAAGATTTCATTGATTGATGACAACTGTCGCAGCTCGATATCCGCCTTGACCTTGCCCTCAGTCGCGAAGGCGAGCGCCTCCGCCATATCCTCGCGCGTGCCGACGAACGAGCCGCGGATAGTGATGCACTTTGCAACGACGTCGAATAGCGGCACCGGGAAGTCGCCAGGTGGCAGCCCAACCAAGACACACGTGCCGCGCCTGCGCGTCATGCCAACGCCTTGTTTGAAGGCGCTGAGCGACGGCGCCGTGATCAGAACGCCGTGCGCGCCACCATTGGTGGCCTTCTGCACAGCGGCTCCGGGGTCGCCGGCCTTGGCGTTGATCACGACGTCAGCGCCGAGACGCTTGGCATGGGCGAGCTTCCCGTCATCGATGTCGATCGCACAGACGTGGAGCCCCATTGCCTTCGCATATTGGATTGCGAGATGCCCCAAGCCGCCCGCGCCGGAAACGGCGATCCACTCGCCGGGCCTCGCTTCGGTCTCCTTAATGCCCTTGTAGGTCGTGACCCCGGCGCAAATGAGAGGTGCGGCATCGCTCGGCGACAGACCGGCTGGCACGAGGGCGACGTAGTTCGGGTCAGCAACAACGTATTCGGCGAAGCCCCCGTTCCTGGTGTAACCCCCGAACTGGGCACCCGCGCACACCGTCTCCCACGCCGCCAGACAGTATTCGCAGTGACCGCACGCGGAATAGAGCCAGGGGACTCCAACCCGGTCTCCCTCTTTCACGATCGTTACTCCCGATCCGACGGCGGCAACACGACCGATGGCCTCATGCCCCGGGATGAACGGGGGATGCGGCTTCACGGGCCAGTCGCCCCGGGCGGCGTGTAGATCCGTATGGCACACGCCGCACGCTTCTGTCTTCACGACGATCTCCCCTGCGCCGGGAGTAGGAACATCCCATTCTTGGAGCACCAATGGTTTTCCGAACTCCTCGACAACCGCTGCGTGCATCTTACGCGTCATTGATGAATCTCCTCCGATCCGGGACAGCCGCTTTCCGGCCGCCGCATCAGCCATGCCGACCGAGCTCCGTCATGAGCTCGGCCCAGGGTTCGCCCCGCTCGTTCTTGGCCACTTCGATCGTCCCGGTCGCCCAGGCAACGTTGATGAGCGGAAGCAGGTTCAACACCTTGTAGTCGTTTCGGTCCATCCCGAGGTGGTGAAGGGATCGCGGTGTCGGAGCATGATGGTCGTCCAATGTCCTTGGGCAGGGCGCGACCGCACGCCGAGTCTTTGCGGCGACGGTACCCAATGTGATGAGCAACAACCGCGCCGCGAAAGCGACGGCCTGGCCGGGCAGGGTTAGAGGGGACAATTGCTCTTCACGATCGATAAGTCGCACCGGCGCGCGGCGGGTAAAGTCGCACGCCGATGCGTAACTCTCACGTTTCGGTCCTGGACGGGGCACAAGCACCCCGGTGCTTCAGAACGTCATCGACATCTTCACTTGGTCGACCACGTTCGTCACACCCGGAGCCGCCCACGCCGCGTTCGCCGCATCCTCGATCGATTGCCACGACGAGGCGTGGCCCGTGAGCGTGACCTTGCCGCCCGAGGTTTCGACGTGGATCGACTTGGCGTCGGCTTTCGCCTGCCTTTGCAGCGCTGCTTGGACCTTTTCCTTCACCTCCGAGACGGAAGCCTGAGGTTTGAGCGCGATGTTGTTGTGCACGGCGACGACGCCGGTCAAATACCGAACCGCGCGGTCGGCTGCGTCGCGCTGAAAGTGCCAGGGAACCTCCCCATCCAGCGTGACGGCGCCGTGTTGGATCTTCGCTTTCACCGTATTTGGCACGAGTACGTCCCACTTGAGAGCGTTCAGCGTGGCGATCGCGATCTCCGAATCATCGCGCGCATGGTCGCCCAAGAGCTTTACCGTGAGATCTTGCGCCACGGACCGAACGCCGCCCACTCGTTTCGTCGCTTCCTCCGCCGCCCACTTTTCTGGGTACGTGTCGACCGTGCCGAGTAGCGACACAGCGCCCTGATCGACGCTGACCCCGATCTGAGCCGCGTTGACCTTCGGATCCCACTCGAGTTCTCGTTCGATGTCTTGCTTCAGTTCGATATCGGTTTTCTTCATGGCGTGCGGCAGAGCATTCCCCGTGCCGCGCGAGTCGATCGCGGATCGCTCGCCGAAATGCTCCAACGACGCATCAAATTGCGCTTTCAGCAACCGACCGCGCCCACGTGTGGCGTTCGCGCGCCCCAATCCTCGATACCGGACGTCGGCCACGCTTCGGCAATGGGCAAACCGAGCGCCCCCGGAGGCCGATAATGAAACGGCCACCGTGAGCATTGCCGAGGGCGCGGCGCGACTCTCGAACGGAGACGAGTATCTCGACCTGGAGCAACTCGCTCGAGGCGTGCAGAGGGCGCCCGCCCCGACCACGCCGATGGGACACGTGCTTCCGAAAAAAGCGGTACGAGAAGCCACCTGGCTCAAGATCCTTTCGCTCGTCGGCAAGGCGTCGCACCCGGCGGTCTAGCACGTCGAAACGAACTTCATCGCCGGCAGCGACATCTGTATCTGTCGCTCTCATGCGAGTTGCTTTCGAAAGCGCGCGACAGAGATCGCCAGGATTCCGACGCCGAGAAGCGCCAGCGCGATCATCTGTTGTGCTAGGTCGCCGACGTCGGCCCCTTTCAACAAACACCCGCGCATGATCTCGACGTAGTGGCGCATCGGAATGAGCATCGTGAACGGCCGGAGCCAAGGCGGCATGCTCGAGATCGGGGACATGAATCCGGAGAGCAGCATTGCAGGGAGGATGAAGCCGAACGTGCCGAGCATCGCCTGTTGTTGCGATGAACTGACGGTGGCAATGAAGATGCCCATTCCGAGCGTGGAGAACAGGTAAAGAAATGAGCCCAGTGCGATGACCGCGAAGGAGCCTCGGAACGGGACGTCGAAAATGAGATTTCCGAGAAGGAGAATCGCGAGAACATCCACGAGACCAAACATCACGTAGGGCAGACACTTCCCCCCGAGGAGCACGGCCGGACGGATCGGCGTCACGAGAATCTGCTCGAGGGTCCCGGACTCCCGCTCGCGCGCCAAGCCCATCGCGGTGATGAGCGCAGTCACGTTCAGAAGGAGTGTCGCAAGCACCCCCGGCAGCATGTAGATCGCGGTTTTCAATCGCTGGTTGTACATCACATGGGGGGCGAGAGAGGTTATGGTGACCGCTGACTCCATCCTCGAATCCTCCCCGATCCCGCGCAAGAGCAAGAACTGGCTCGCGGCGTTCGAGGCGACTTGCGCTCGCGTCGGGTCGGTTCCGTCGATGATGATTTGTACTTCGGGCGCGTCGGAACGCGCGACGCGTAGCGCGAAGCCCCGCGGAACGATGATCGCCGCAGCTACGCCACCGGCTTCGAGAGCGTCTTGCGCGGCGTTGGACTCCCGAACATCACCCCAGCGGAGAAAGGTGCGATCCGCAAAAAATGCCTCCGTGAGTTCTCGGCTCCGCGGCGTCCCATCTTGATCGCAAACCACGGTCGGAATGCGATCGACATCGAGGTCGATCGCGTAGCCGAAGACGACGAGCTGTAAAACTGGCGCGATGAGGAGCGTGCTCAGCATGCGCCGATCGCGCAATGTCTGGCTGAGCTCCTTCTTCACGACGTTCAGAAGCGAAAACAGGACGAGAAAGCGCGTCTTCACGCGAGCCTCCGGCGAAATCGCCACACGGCGAGTGACAACAGCGCGACCGAAAACACCGCGAGCGCGACGAGATCGCCGGCAACGACGGCGAGGTCGTTCCCTTTGAGGAGCACGCCGCGAAGAGCGGTGAGGTAGTAGCGGCCTGGGACCGCCATCGAAATCGCTTGCAGCCACCCGGGCATGTTCTCGATCGGGAACATGAATCCGCTCAGCATGGCGACCGGCATGTAGGACAAAAGCATCGCGAACTGCACGGCTACGAGCTGGGATTTTGCGATGACGCTCGCAAGCAGCCCCGTTCCGAGCATCGCGAGCAGGAAGAGCAGCGAAGCACCGAACAACGTCACGAGCGACCCGCGAATTGGAACGTCGAACATGTACGATCCGAGAGTGATCACGAGTAGCGTCTGTACGAAACCAAGACCCGCGTAAGGGACTAGTTTCCCGAGGAGGATCTCGACCCGTCCGACGGGCGTCGCGAAGAGTTGTTCCATGCTTCCTCGCTCCCATTCGCGGGCAATCGTCAGCGACGCGAGGAGCGACGCGACCATCGCGAGGATGAGCACGATGACGCCGGACACCATGTTGTACGTGGAACGCATTGCCGGGTTGAACCGCACACGAATTCTCGGCCCTTGGCTCAACGAGGCTACCGCTGAGCGTCCGAGCGATGCCGCTTGCAGGATGCCGGCTGCGTCGCCCATGGCGATGGCAGCGGTAGTGCCATCGCTCCCATCCACGAGAAGCTGAGCTCGGGTGGAGACGCCGCGCGCGAGCTCCCGTCCGTAACCTCGAGGAACGACGAGCACGGCCTTGACGCGGCCACTCCGAAACGCGGCTTCGGCGTCGTCAGGCGACGCGAGATCGGCTTCACGCACGAAGTCGCCGCCCGCCACAAGTGCTTCGCCGAGGTGTCGCGAAGCGGGAGTTCGATCCAGGTCGGCGACTGCGAGTGGGACGTGATCGACGTCCTGCGAAATGCCGTACCCGAAGAGCATGAGCATCACGACGGGAAGCCCGAGTGCAAGATAGACGGCGCGCGAGTCGCGGATGATGTGCAGCACCTCTTTGTGAGCGACGGCCGTGGTTCGTCTGAGAAAACGCCTCACGAAACTTTTGCTTCCCGAGGCGCCGTCTTCGGCTTCTGGGCTCCGCCTACGACCGTCAGAAAGACGTCCTCGAGAGTCACCTCCGCGTCGCTCACGTTCGTCACACGGACTCCACGACCGGTCAGTTCGCGCTTCAAACTCTCGACGTTCGGACCGTCCTTCGCGATACGTACATGAAGCGCCGCTCCGAACGGCTCGATGTCGAGCAGCGAGAGGTCCTTCGCCACTTGCTCCAATTCGATGACGCTGGCCCCCTGGATCTCGTACATACGCCCGGGGACGAATGTCCGCTTCAAGCACTCGGGGGTGTCGAGCGCCGCGAGCCGACCCGTCACCATCAACCCCACGCGATCGCAGTATTCGGCCTCGTCCATGTAGTGAGTGGTCACGACGATCGTCGTTCCGCCGTCTGCGAGGCGGCGGATCACGCGCCAAAACTTTCGCCGTGCCGCAGGGTCGACGCCTGCCGTGGGCTCATCCAGGAAGACGACCGGCGGCGCGTGAAGAAGGGCGCACGCGAGTGCGAGACGTTGCCGAAGGCCGCCCGGAAGTGACCCCGTCAATTCACTCGAGAGCGCGTCGAGTTCGAGATCGCGCATGACGGCGTCGCGTCGTGCACGAAAAGCTCGCCCGAAGAGGTCGTAAGCGCCTCCGAAAAACTCGAGGTTTTCCGCGACGGTCAGGTCGAGATACAGCGAAAACTTCTGCGACATGTATCCGATCGCGTGGCGCACGGCATTCGCGCGATGAACGACATCGACTCCCGCGACCTCGGCCTCGCCGCTCGAGACGGAAAGGAGGCCGCAGAGCATCCGAATCGTCGTCGATTTGCCGGCACCGTTTGCGCCCAGGTAGCCGAATATTTCGCCCTTCCCTACCTCGAAGGAGACACCGTTCACGGCCACGAAGTCCCCGAAGCGCTTCGTGAGATTCTTCACTCTGACGGAGAAGTCCTCGCTCACGAGATCCTCTCATTTTCGTGTTTTGCTTGCGCCCGTTCGCGCGCGCGCGTCAGAAAGAGATCCTCGAAGCTCGCCGTCGCGGGGGTTGTCTGTGCTCCGAGGCCCGAGAGAAGCGATAGCACCTGCCGCTCGCGATCGCGGCGAACGACGATGCGCGACTCGGCCCCGGCGGGGGTGAAGGCGAGCACGTCGTCGTTGTCCTCGATTGCGGCGGCGACCTTGGCGCGTTCGCCGCGGACCCGAAAGACGGGATGCCCGAAGGCGCTGAGCATCTCAGTCGGCCGACCTTCCTCGAGCAGCCGTCCCTCGAAGAGTAATCCGACGCGGTGGCAACGCGCCGCCTCGTCCATGTAAGGAGTCGCAAAAACGATAGCCATCCCCTCCGAGAGAAAGTCGTGGAGCAGGTCCCAGAATTCCCGGCGGCTCAGTGGATCGACGCCGTTGGTCGGCTCGTCGAGTAGCAGCACCTTGGGCTCATGGAGGAGCGCGCACGAGAGCGCGAGCTTCTTGTACATGCCGCCCGAGAGGGCCTCGGCACGTCGGTCCTTGAACTCGGCGAGACGAGTAATCGCGAGCAGTCGCTCGCGACGCCTGAGGAACGTTTCTCGGGAGAGACAAAACATTTCGCGGAAGAACGCGAGGTTCTCGGCGACCGTGAGATCCCCGTACAAGCTATATTGCTGCGGCATGTATCCGAGCGCCTCACGCACTGAAACATCCGTCCTGAACGGGTCGCGCCCGACGAGGCGAACGCTTCCACTGGAGGGATCGAGCAATCCGGCGAGCATCCGTAGCGTCGTCGTCTTGCTTGCACCGTCAGGACCGACGAGCCCGTAAATTTCGCCGGCGGTCACGCGCAGGCTAACACCGTCGACCGCGAGGCGCGCCTCGAAGCTCCGCCGCAAGTCCGTCGCTTCGATCCGAACCTCCGCGGTGCTCATTGAAAGCTCCCTTCGATCGCGACTTCGACGGGCATGCCCGAGCGGAGGCGCCCGTCTGCGTTCGGGACGCGGACCTCGACCTCGTAGACCAAGCGCTCGCGGTCCTCACGGGTTTGAACGTTGCGCGGAGTGAACTCGGCGCGCGGCGAGACGAAGAAGATCGTCCCTTCGAACGTCCGCCCCGGATAGGCATCCGCTACGACTCGGACCTTCCGTCCCGGCGCCGCGGCAGCGAGCTCCGCGTTCGGAATATAAAAGCGAGAGCGTGCCTCCGTGACGTCGGTCAGCGCGAGGACGTTGGTGCCCGGTTGGACAGCCTCGCCGGGCTCGAGATTGCGGGTCACGACCATCGCGTTTCTCGGAGCGAACAACTTGCATTCGTTCACGGAGAGCTCTGCGCGAGCCACGGCCGCCGTAGCAGCGGTGATGTTGTCCTGAGCTGCAGCGGCTTGCGATTTAGCCCCCATGCCTGACGTCCACAGAGCACCCGCTTGGTTCTTGTCCATGAGCTCTAGGTCGCTCTGCCCGGCGATCTGGTTCAAGAGCGCGAGGTGTCGCGAGCGAGCGTCGTCAAGCGCCTGTGGGGCGAGCGCCCCGCTCCTCACGAGTTCTTCGGTCCGCGCGAGATCGACGCGCGCGAGCTCGTCCTGCGCCTTGAGCACCTCGACTTGCGACTTGGCGGCGCCGACGTTTTGAGTGGCACCCGAGGCGTTCTGCGACGCTGATCTGGCGTTGGCTTGCGCGCCTTGGAGATTCGCCTGTGCTACTGCGAGCTCCGCTTTCGCCTGGCTGAACGCCGCTTCCTGGTCGATGCAATCGAGCTCCACGAGCACATCACCCAACTTGACGACATCGCCTTCCCGCACGTTTACCTTCGTGATGCGCGCCGCGATGCGGCTCGTGACGTTGACATCGACGCCTTCGATGACGCCGCTGCCGCCTGCGGGCCCATGCTCGGCCGCGCGAAGATGCCGCACCCGGAGTACGAGGGCGATGAGCAGACCGACGGCGAGGACGCCGATGAAGATCAGGGCGCGCTTCATCGAGCCGCTTGACGGGCGTCGGTTTGCTCGCGGCCGGTCGAAGAGACCGGCAGGTTGTGTGTACGGCGGAATCGCCGCCCCATCCCCAAGAAAGCGGCTCCCCACCCGCGGTAGCCCCAGCCATATCCGTTGGGGGGCACGAGAAAGAGGAACATGAACGCCATCCCAAAAAAACACCATGAACCGATCACTTGATCTCTCGCTTCATTTCTCGTCCGACGACGCAAGAAGCGCGCCGCAATGCTTCACTCGAGTAGCGGTAACGACGGCCGCTGCGTCGCTCCGCTAGGAGCAGCAGCACCTCGTTGCCGCAGTCCGCGAAGGCATGGACCGCCTCGGCCCGCATCGTTCGATCCCGTGAGCACCGCCGCCACCGACTGCGCAAGAGCGGTGCCGAGATTGGCGACCAACGCGACCACGACGGTGCGAAGACTCCCGTTGATTCCTGAACGCATCGAACGAAGTAGACTCGTCTACTCGCCTTCACACCTGTGTCGTGGCTCTCCGCGGGCCGCGCCGGGCTCGGGCCACCGGCTTCCGTTTCAAGCATCAACCGAGCCGCAACAACCGCACGCGCGGATTCGGCACGGGACTCGTGATACGCGCGAGGCAGGGCTTCGTTACGCCGCAAGCTTTTTTGCGCAGGAGCGCTCACTTCGTGAGCAAAATCCCGCACCGCCCAGCGAGAACACGATGGCCCGTGTCGATCTCGTCGAAGGCACGGGGTGAGCGTGTGCACCAGACCCGGGATACTCGTACTCGGTCGCCACTTGACCGGTTCGCCGTTGCAATACTCCCGGTCACGTCACGGCCCTAGGCTCCTACGCGGCGCATTCCTTGCTGGTGGCGAGCCGTGGCAAACACCGTCGCGAATTCCCGTCTTGCCCAACCCGCGCACGACAGACACCGCATTCTCGTCTGTTTGGATCGCTCGCCATTTTCCGAGGTGTGCGTTCCGTATGCCGTTTCACTGGCGGAAACCTTCGAGAGTGCGATCACGCTCGTGTACGTCATGCAGGGGCCGCAGGATCACTCTGCGCCGCATGCGAGCGACGCCCTCGGCTGGGAGATCTCCAGGCAGGAGGCGCGCGGTTACTTGGAGCAGATCGAGAAGGACGTCGCGAAAGCGTCAGGGCAACCGGTAGACGTGAGGCTCGAGCAAGGTCGACCTGCCGAGCGTATCGCCGATCTCGCGCACGAGCTCTCCGCGAATCTCACGGTATTCGGCAGTCGCGGTGAGGGCGCTGGCCCGGCACGGAATCTCGGCAGCACCGCGCAACAGGTTCTGGCGCAGGTCCGTACTTCCGTATTCATCGTTCACGCGTCCTCGACAGCGCCCACTGAACCTACGTCGACGCGAATTCTCGTTCCACTCGATGGGTCACTCCGAGCCGAGAGCGTCCTACCGACGGCTGCCCGCCTCGCGAGCGCTCATGGCGGCGAGATACTTTTGGTCCACGTCGTTGAAGAGCCTCTCCCGACGGCGCTCTTGACCGCGGCCGAAGATATCGCGCTCGCCCAGGAACTCGCGGGGCGCCTGGTGTCGGGCGCCAACGAATACCTCGAACGCCTTCGGATTCAGCTTTCGCATGAGGTGCCGTCGGTGCGCAAGCTGGTCGTTCGTCACGCCAATGAGTATCAGTGCCTTCTGGAGCTCTCCCAAAAGGAGCGGACAGATCTGATCGTGCTCTCGGCGCACGGCTCCGCATGCGATTCCGCGCGGTCGTTTGGCAGCGTCACGACCTATCTTCTCACCCATTCGATGGCGCCGCTGCTCGTTGTCCAAGACATCGCGGAGCGCGATCTGCGACGAGGGCCGGACGTCGACGCTTCACTGGGTGTGCCGTCACTGCGCGCCAGCTACGCGCCGGGGAACCCGTGACGGTCGTCCCCGATTCCGTGCCACGAGAGAACTCAGCCAATACCGTTGCCCTCGCCGCGCATGCCCGCGCTCTCGCCGAAGCCCAGCAGGATGTCGAACGGGCCCCTGGATTCGTCACGCATTTCTTCGACGCGTCATCGGTCTCTCGCCCTCTCGAGCGCGCCCAAAAGCATCTTACGGCCAACTCTTCGAGCGGCGCCGGGGTCCCGAAAGTCGCCGAGTGGGTCCTCGACAACTACTACTTGATTCACCGAGTCGCGCGACAAGTCGAAGAAGAACTTCCGCGGGGCTTCGTTCGCCACCTTCCTCAGCTCGCGGCGGGTCCGAAAAAAGGACGACCTCGCATCGAGGCGCTCGCGAGCGCTCTGGTTGCAAAGAGTGCCTTGATGCTCGACCTCACCGCGCTGAGGGGCTTCGTAGACGCGTATCAGGAGGCGTCACCGCTCACCATCGCGGAGCTCTGGGCACTTCCGACGATGCTGCGCGCCGCGGTGCTCGAGCGTCTCCTTGGATTCTTGGACGAGCTCCAAGTGCCCGTCTACGGCACCGAGGTGCGGCTCTTTCATCTCCGACCCTCGACGCCCGAGAGCGCGGAACCGAGCCCACTCGAACCTGCCTTGGGGGTGGAACG
>Ga0265320_10001059_pt1 | contig 20395 bp, 15 predicted proteins | sample 4827metaG_FD_202087 | JGI IMG/M metagenome (GOLD analysis project Ga0265320, IMG submission 202087) | Rhizosphere microbial communities from Carex aquatilis grown in University of Washington, Seatle, WA, United States - 4-8-27 metaG | ecosystem: Host-associated > Plants > Roots > Rhizosphere >...
AGGTGGGATAGGTCACCAGCGCCTTCCACTGCGTCTCGACTGGCTGGCCCGGCGTCGGGTTCCAGCCGATCGGATCGGCGTGCGGAAGGCCGCGCTCGCACAGGTTGGCCGTCTTCAAGATCGCCGAGGTGTCCTGCGGCAGGAACATGATCTCCTGCGGATTCAGGCGCAGCGGCTTGTCGGGGACGCCGTTGACCACGCGGCGCACGACGATCTCCTGGCTCACCGTGGACGGGCCCGTCGACGGAACGGTGACTTTTCCCTCGAGAGCCAGCTCCGGGGTCATCAGCGTCGGGATGTCGACGAGCGTCAGATCGCACGAGCCGCGGTTGGCGGTCACGATGCGGCAACCATCGTTGCTCGCCGACATCTGCTCGGGCAGGACTCCCAGCGGCGCGACGTTGGTCTCCGGGTTGGCGAGGTCGAGATCGATCAGCTTCGAGTTGTCGAGGTCGAGCACCGACAGCTCGCCGCGCGCGCTGTTGGCGATGAATGCGAACGTGCGGCGGGTGACGTCGAACGGCGGATCGAACTGGCCGGGCTTGTTGCATTCGTACATGGGCCGCCCCGACACCGTCGGCAGTCCGCCGGCATCGGGACCCGCATCGCCGTCGGCGCCCGCGTCGGCACCGCTGTCAGCGCCGGCGTCCGCACCGCCGTCAGCGCCGCCACCCGGGGACAGCAACCCGACGCAAGCGAACGCGATGTCGCTCGGTCGCTCGAGGTTGTGGACCGAGACCGGCGGCGGGGTGGACGTGCAGGCCAGGGATGCCAGCACGACACTCGCCAGCGCGGCGACGGCGAAGGCACTGAGTCGACGCACGTTCCTCATCTTGGCATTGGGCTCGGGAAGCCGATCCGTTCGATCACGTGGTACTGCGTGGGACCGTCGGCGAGATCGATGATCGACACGTTGTTGGCGCCGAAGCCGACGACGTACGCTCGCAGCGGCGTCGGCTCGTTCGAGAACGCCAGGCCCGCGGGACCGCGCCCCACCTCGATGATCGAGATGATCTGCGGCACGTACGGATCGACGACGTAGATCTCGCCGGCCTCGAAGCAGGTCACGAACAGCCGCTTGTTCGTGTCGGTGTCGGTCGCTCGGGTATCGAAATTGGAAGGCCGGTAGGGCGGGGTCATGTGCAGGAACGTCGGCCCCTGGCAGATCTCCGTGACGTCGGAGGGGACGTTCTGCCCGCCCAGGGTGTCGAAGCCGATCAACGCGGGAGGCGTGCGCTGGAGCAGATAGGTGCGATTGATCCCGGGGATGATCTGGATGCCGCGGGTCTCCGAGCCGGCGAGCGGCGCGATGAATGCGTCACCCGCGTTGGCCAGGAACACGTTCGGGTTGTCGGTCGCAGCATCCGTCTGGCTGTAGCGTGTCTGGCCATTGGGCGGCGGATCTGTGGTGAACGGCGCGAACGCGCCCGCACGCGGCAGGAAGCGCGAAGTCGCGTAGGCGCGACCTCCATTCAGGCCCACAGCGGTGACAGTGATGGATGTCACGCCAGCCGAGCCGTTGACGTCGGTTGGGAAGATACTGCCGAAGGAGCCGATGATCGTCGGCGGTGTCCCGACCACGTTGACGGCCGACAAAAAGCCAGCGCGCAAATGGCCCACGTAGAGCAAGTCCTGATAATCGTCGATGGCCAGCGCGTAGGGCTCGTCGGGGAGCACCGGCGCCGGATTCGCGTTGTCGGGATTGGGCTCGTCGGCCAGGCGGTGATTCGTATCGCACTCGACGAACCCGTCGGGAGCGAGGCTGCCGGCACAGTCGAACGCCGGCGGCGTGTCGTCCATTGGGTCGATCGGCCGAGTGGTATCGGCCCAGGTGATCGACGCGTTCCCGCGTACACCGACGAAGAGACGGGATGCCGCCGGGGTCATCGTCGGGTCAGTCCCCGGAGTCACTCGCTGCACCTCGATGGCGCTGCCGAAGCTGCCGATCTTCACCGCGGACTTGATGTAGTTACGCTCGTCGCAGTTGAGCACGTTGCGATCCAGCGTGTCCCAGCAGCAATAGCCGGAGATCGCCTGTGATCCCGACGGCGGCGATGCGGGCGACGTCGACTCATAGATGTAGTTCGGGCCGGGACAGTCGCCCCACAACCCATCCGCGTCGTGATCCTTTCTGACCAGATCGAGATCGACGGCGACCAGAGTGCCGTCGTTGTAGCGGAGGTCGGCGTTGGAATTGACCACGTAGAGCCACCGCCCATTGGTTGGGTCGACTCGGAGGGCCCCTGGGAAGAAGATCTGGTTGTTGGGCGGACCAATGCCCTCTTGGTTCAGACCGCAACCGATCGCGGCCGCACAAGTTGCAACCGCGATCAGCGCCGACACCAACCGCATTTTGTCCTTCGACCGGCCGAGGGCCGGTCTAGGTTGCCTTGAGCGCAGCCTGCGCCGCCGCCAGGCGCGCGATGGGCAACCGGTACGGGGAGCACGACACGTAATCGAGCCCGATCTCGTGGCAGAATTCGACCGACGACGGGTCGCCTCCGTGCTCGCCGCAGATGCCGATCTTCAGCTTCGGCTTCTCGGCGCGGCCCGCGGCGACCGCCATCTTCATGAGACCGCCGACACCCTTGCGGTCGACGCTGACGAACGGGTCGACCGGGTAGATGTCATGTTGCAGGTACGCCGCCAGCACGCGCGGCACGTCGTCGCGCGACAGGCCGTAGGTGGTCTGGGTCAGGTCGTTGGTGCCGAACGAGAAGAACTCCGCGGTCTGCGCGATCTCACCGGCAGTCATCGCCGCGCGCGGCACCTCGATCATCGTGCCGACGGTGTAGCCGACCTTCCTGCCCTTCTCGGCGAACACCGCATCCGCGGTCTTGCGGACCAGGTCGGCCTGCAGGTCGAGCTCCTTCTTGATTCCGACGAGCGGGATCATGATCTCCGGGAAGACCTTGACGCCCTCGGCCGCCAGGTCACAGGCCGCCTCGAAGACCGCCCGCGCCTGCATCTCGGTGATCTCGGGATAGGTGATCCCGAGACGGCAGCCGCGGTGGCCGAGCATCGGGTTCGACTCCTTGAGCTCCGCGATGCGCGCGTGGATGTCGTCGACGCTCTTGCCGGTCGCGCGCGCCAGGTCCTTCACGCCCGCATCGTCGTGCGGCAGGAACTCGTGCAGCGGTGGATCCAGCGTGCGGATCGTGACCGGGCGCGGGGCCATAGCCTTGAAGATGCCGTAGAAGTCCTCGCGCTGCAGCGGCAACAGCTTGGCCAGCGCCTTGCGCCGGTCGGCCTCGTTCTCGGCGACGATCATCTCGCGCATCGGGCCGATCTTCCCCTCGCCGAAGAACATGTGCTCCGTGCGGCAGAGGCCGATGCCCTCGGCGCCGAACGCCACCGACGCGGCAGCCTGGTCCGGCTGGTCGGCGTTGGCGCGCACGCGCAGCTTGCGGGCGGCGTCGGCCCAGGTCATGAGCTTGTTGTAAGTCTGGTAGATCGGCGCCTCCTTCGGGTCGAGGTTCTTCTCGATGAGGACGCGGATGACCTCGGACGGGGTCGTCTCGATGCGGCCCTGGATCACCTCGCCGGCGAAGCCGTCGATCGAGATCCAGTCGCCCTCTTTGATCGTGACCTCGCCCTTCGCCGTGGTGACGCGCATGACGCGCGCGTGGTAGTCGAACGACAGCGCATCACAGCCCACGATGCAGACCTTGCCCATCTGCCGCGCGACCAGCGCGGCGTGGCTGGTCATGCCGCCGAACGCGGTCATGAAGCCGAGCGACGCGTTCATGCCGCGGATGTCCTCGGGGCTGGTCTCGTGGCGGCACAGGATCAGGTTGGTCTCGCCCTTGGCGGCCATTGCCTCCGCCTCGTCGGCGAAGAACACCACCTTGCCGGTCGCGGCGCCCGGGCCAGCCGGCAGGCCCTTGGCCAGCAGGCGCCCCTCTTCGACGGCCGCCTTCTTGGCCGACGGCAGGAACACCGGGCGCAAGAGCTGGTTCAACGCCTCCGGCTCGACCCGGCGCAGCGCCTCCTCCTTGGGGATCAGCTTCTCGTCGACCATCTCGACGGCGATGCGCACGCCGGCGAAGCCGGTGCGCTTGCCGTTGCGGCACTGGAGCATGTACAGCGTGCCGTTCTCGATGGTGAACTCGATGTCCTGCATGTCCTTGTAGTGCTTCTCGAGCTTCTTGCGGATGTCGAGCAGCTGCTTGTAAGCGACCGGCAGGACCTTGCCGAGCTCCTCGATCTTCTGCGGCGTGCGGATGCCGGCGACGACGTCCTCGCCCTGCGCGTTCACCAGGAACTCGCCGTAGAACATGTTCTCGCCGCTGGCCGGGTCGCGCGTGAAGCAGACGCCGGTCGCCGAGTCGGCGCCCTTGTTACCGAACACCATCGCCTGGACGTTGACGGCCGTGCCCCACTCCGCCGGGATGTTGTTCAGGCGGCGGTACAGGTTGGCGCGGTCGTTCTGCCACGACTGGAAGACCGCCTTGATCGCGCCGCCGAGCTGCACGTAGGGATCCTCGGGGAAGGAGACGCCTACCCGCTCCTTGATCTCGTCCTTGAACTCCTGGACCAGCTCCTTGAGCGCATCGGCCGGCAGATCCGAGTCGAGCTTCACGCCGCGCTCTTGCTTCTTCCGGGCGAGGATCTCGTCGAACGGGTCGTGGTCTTCCTTCTTCTCCGGCTTCAAGCCCAGCACGACATCGCCGTACATCGCGATGAAGCGACGGTAGCTGTCGAAGGCGAACCGCTCGTTGCCCGATTTCGCAGCCAGGCCGGCCGCCGTCGTGTCGTTCAAGCCGAGGTTGAGGATCGTGTCCATCATGCCAGGCATCGAAGCGCGCGCGCCCGAGCGCACCGAGACCAGCAGCGGGTTCGACGGGTCGCCGAACTTCGCGCCCACCTGCTTCTCCATGCGCGCGATCATGGCGCGCACGTCGGCGTCCAGCGCCTTGGGCAGCTTCTTGCCGTTGGCGTAGAACTCGGTGCAAACCTCGGTGGTGATCGTGAATCCGGGAGGAACCGGCAGGCCGATGTTCGCCATCTCCGCGAGGTTCGCGCCCTTGCCGCCGAGGAGGTTCTTCATCTCCTTGTTGCCGTCCGCCTTGCCCCCGCCAAAGTAGTAGGTCCGCTTGGCCCCAGTCGCGGCCTTGACCGCCTTCACGACCTCGGCGGCCTTCGCGGCGACGGCCTTCTTGCCGTTCTTGACGCCGTTCTTCGCGGCGGCCGCGACGCCATTCTTGGCGACGCCGATCTTTCCGATCGCTTTTTTGAGCTTTGCTTTCACACTGGGGGCGGCGGACTTGTTCTTGACGACGCTTGGCATGGCCCGGTTATTTACAGCAGTTTCTCGCCAAGTAAAAGACTGTCTGAGGTGAATCGTCAGAGCCCGGCCGCCCCCTCGGCCGACGCGCTCATCCCACTTTGCGGCGCAGTGTCCCCGGCAGCTCCGCGCGAGACGCCCGCTCCTGTCCCATGGTGTCGCGATCACGCACGGTGACGGTGCCATCGTCCAGGCTCTGGAAGTCGACGGTGATGCAGAACGGGGTGCCGATCTCGTCCTGTCGGCGATAGAGCTTACCGATTGCCCCCGTATCGTCGTAGACCGCGCGCACGCCCTCGGCCTGCAGCTCGCGCTGGATGGCGCGTGCGGTCTCGACCAGGCGTGGCTCGTTCTTCTTGAGCGGGAAGACCGCGACCTTGATCGGCGCCAGGCGCGGGTGCAGGTGCAGCACGGTGCGCGTGAACTCGTCGCCGAGCTTCTCGGCCAGGCCGCGCACCTTCTTGAACACCTCGATGCGGTTGGCGTCGGCGTCGTCGGTGAGGCCGAGCAACCGCGGCAGCGTTCCCGGAAGCCCCGCGGCGATCGCCTGCCCCGCCTCGACCAGACGGCGCTTGGTGTCGGCCTCCATCTGGGTCGGGTCGCGCTTCTCGACCGAACGCACGAAGCTCTCGACCTGCTCCCGCAGCTTCGCAACCTCGGCCTCGGGCGGATCCTTGACCAGCGATTCGTCGTAGGCGTCGCACAGGAACGCCAGGGTCGCGCGGTCGGCGCCCGCCGAAGGCTCGATCACGTAGGGTACGATGTGTTTCTTCTGCTCCTGGTCGAAGTAGCGCAGCTCGCCCACCGCGTCGGGGTTCTTGGGCCCGCGGCTGTGCGCCGACAGGTCGTAGTCGGTGCGGTTGGCGATGCCCTCGAGCTCGCTCCACCCCATCGGGAACTTGTATTCGAGATCGACGCAGCGCTTGGCGTAGTGAGCCAGCTCGTCCTTGGTCTGCTCGCGCTGCTTGAGGTTCTCCGCGCGCATGCCGAGGTCGCGGTACCACTGGCTGCGCGTGTCGATCCACATCTGGTGGGCCGCCTCGTCCTCGCCCGGGCGCACGAAGTACTCGATCTCCATCTGCTCGAACTCGCGCGTGCGGAACGTGAAGTTGCCGGGCGTGATCTCGTTGCGGAACGCCTTGCCTATCTGCGCGATGCCGAACGGCAGCTTGCGGCGCATGGTGTCCAGCACATTGCCGAAGTTCACGAAGATCCCCTGCGCGGTCTCGGGCCGCAGGTAGGCGAGGCCCGAATCGTCGCCCGTGTCGACGGCGCCCACCGTGGTCTTGAACATGAGGTTGAAGGGGCGCGCCTCGGTGAGATCGGTCGAGCCGCACTTCTCGCACTTCAGCTCCTTGGCGGCGATCGCGGCGTTGATCTCGTCCAGGTTCTTCGGGTCGCGGCCCTTCTGCTTGCTGAACAGGTGGTCGGCACGCGGGCGCGCCTTGCAGTTGCGGCAGTCCGCCATCGGGTCGGCGAACGTCGCCTCGTGGCCCGAGTACTTCCAGACCAAGCGGTTCATCAAGATCGCGGCGTCGAGACCTTCCATGTCGTCGCGCTCGTAGACCACCTTTCGCCACCAGGCGCGCTTCACGTTGTTCTTGAGCTCGACGCCCAGGGGACCGTAATCCCAGGTGCTGCCGAGTCCGCCGTAGATGGCGGACGACGGAAATACGAACCCACGGCGTTTCGCGAGGCTGACGATCGATTCGAGGCTGCTGGCGGGCATTTGCGGGCCAACTTTAGACGATGGATCGCAAGAAAACACAAGTCCAGCGGGCCGCAGCCAAGAGCAATGCCGCCCGCGTTGGTGCTACGAGACCATGGGCGTGTGGTGGATGATCTGGATGACCAGACCTTCGGGACCCTCGATGTAGATCGACCGCGAGCCGTCACGGTGGGTCTTGGGCTCCGTCTTCAGAGTCACGCCGTGCGCCCGCAGGTGGGTCGCCCAGGCGTCGACGTCGCCGGGCGATGCGACCGCGAGGCCGATGTGATCCAACTGGCCGCGTGGAGGGTCCGGGAACCCTCCGAGGCTTCCCGGTTCGGTGTCGGGGCGCCGCCCCGGTCCTCGATGCAGGGCCAGGTTGTCGTGGGCGCCGGCCGGACCGTGGAGGTAGACGTTGTCGGCGTCGGGGCGCCATTCGACCTCGTACCCCATGACGCCGACCCAGAAGCGCTCGGCGGCGGCGAGATCGGCGACCACGAGCGCGACGTGACGAATACCGAGCAACGCGGGGTGCGCCATCATACATGACCTCCCATTTTTGCAATGAAGTCCAGGGACAACAGCGGACCGCTGATGTGAAGCTTTATGATCTCGAAGATCGCGTCGCGGCCGCCGCGGTTCACGTCGGCGGGCAGCGGCTCGAACACGGGCGCGTCGACCGCTGCCGCCGCGAGACGCACCAGTGCCTGGCGAACGATGTGTCGAATCGGCCGCCCGCGCCGGCCGCACGCGCTGCAGACCGCGCCGCCGCGATCGGGGTCCCAGCGGTAGGCGACCTCGTCTTCGGAGGCGCTGGCGGGAAACTGGGCGCCGCCACAGATGGCGCAGGTCTCCAGCATCGGTCCGAAGCCGAGGCGCGCGAGCAGCCCCAGCTCGAACACACGCACGCGCTCGGCGCTGGCCCCATGGCGATCGAGCGCGCCGAGGAACGCGAGCAGCCAGTCGTAGACCTCGGCCTCGGCCTGGCGGGGCGCGCAGAGCTTGCTGACCAGCTCGGCGACATAGGCGGCGTGGGCCATGCGCGCGACGTCGGTCGCGAACGAGCCGTGGCTTTCCTGTAGATCGAACCGCTCGAGGGTCAAGAGCTCGGCGCCGCTGCGCTCGCGCAAACCGGCCTCGCCCACCGAGCACAGCCCAAGCCCGCCGCCGAACCGCTTCTGGCTCTTGCGCGCGCCGCGCGCGAGCGCCGACAGCCGCCCGGTGCTCCGCCCGATCAGCGTCACCACGCGGTCGGATTCACCGTAATTGATGGCGCGCAGCACGATGGCCGGCGTCGACAGCGACGTCACGATCCCAGCCTAGTGCACCGCGAGCGTACGCGCGTGGAAAAGCGCCGCTCAAGGCACCGGCGCGGCTTCGTCGGGATCGATGAGGTCGACCGGCAACTGGCGCTGCGCCGATCGATAGACGGCCTCGACCAGCGCGACGGCGCGCAGGCCGTCCTCGGCCGTGATCGCCGGCGCGCGGCGCTCGCGGATCGCGGCCACGACGTCGGCCAGCTGCGCGCGATGCTGGGCCAGGCTCCAGAACGCGCCTCCCGGCGACGCCGTTCCGGCGGCGGCGGGCGCGGCCTCCGGCGGCGCGACGTCGGCGATGCCCCAGTGGGTGACGACGCCGCCCTCGGTGCGAACGCAGCCGCGATCGCCGTACAGGTTGAGCGCGTGCGGAAAGCCGGGCGCCAGGTTGGTCGACGCCAGCAGCGTCGCCAGCGCACCGTTCTCGAGGTTGATCACCGCGGCCGCGATGTCCTCGGCCTCCATGCGGTGCACCTGCGTCGCCACCTGCGCGGTCACGCGCCGCGCGCGGCCGCCGAGCCACAGCAAGAGGTCGACGAGGTGGATGCCCTGGTTCATCAGCGCACCGCCGTCGTCCGCGATGGTGCCTCGCCACGCGGCCGAGTCGTAGTACGACTGCGCGCGAAAATACGGGCAGGTCGCCTCGACCAGCAACAGGCGCCCGAGCGCGCCCGCGGCGACGGCGGCGCCGAGCGCGCGGAACGTCTCCTCGAACCGGCGCTGAGACACCACCGACAGCGTGCGGCCGCGCTCGGCGGCCGCGGCGATCACCCGGCGCGCTTCGTCGCTGGTCATTGCCAGCGGCTTCTCGACCAGCACGTGCTTGCCGGCCGCGATCGCCGCCAGGGCCAGCGACGCATGGCTGCCGCTCGAGGTCGCGATCGACACCAGCCCGACGTCGGGGTCAGCGAACAGCGTCGTCGGATCGGTCGTGAAGCGGCAGGCCTCGAGCTCGGCGACCTTGCGCGCCTTGGCCTCGTCGCGCGACGACACGCCGATCAGGCGCGCACCCGGAATCTCGCGTGCCGCGCGCGCGTGGGTGTGACCGATGCCGCCGCAGCCGATGACCGCGATGCCGATCGTGCCGCCGTCCGTCGAACCGTCCTCCGACCCACTTTTGGATCCGTTCATTTCGCTCCCTTCAAGTGCTGCAAGTGCTGGTTGAAGAATGCGGCCGTCTTATCGACCACCACGTCGAACCAGGGATTCACCAGCCAGAACGGGTGTGGCGTGTCGGGGATGATGATCAGCTCCGACGCGCCGCCGGCCGCGCGCAGGCGGTCGCGCATCTCCTTGCGACCCGGCAGGATCGGCGCGCCCGGCCGCGGCGCGCCGCTGGTCGCGGCGCTATCGATGAACAGCGTGGGCGCGCTGCGCGGGCCGACGTGGCTGATCGGCGACGCCAGCCGCCACACGTCGGGCCGGTCTGCGAACGATCCCCCGAGAAAGCGCGTGGGCGCGCCCGGGTTCTGCGCCTCCTTTTCCACCAGCGCCGCGCCGGTGAAGTCCGCGAGCCCGTCGATGTCGACGACGGCCTGCACGTCGGCGGCCCCCTGCCCGCTCCCGCCCGTCAGCGCCGGTACGCCCGCGCTCACACCGAGCAGAGCGACCAGGTGCCCACCCGCCGAGCCGCCAACCGCGCCGATCTTGCCAGCGTCTATGAAGAAGCGCCCCGCGTTCTCACGCAACCAGCGCACCGCGCTCTCGAGATCGAAGAGCGCGTTCGGAAAGCAGCCCGCCTCGCCCAACCGGTAGCTGACCGTCGCGGCGGCGATCCCACGCGCGGCCAGCTGCCTGGCGAACGGTCGCTCCATGCGCCGGTCTCCCCGCTCCCAACCGCCGCCGTGCACGACGATCGCGACCGGCAGAAGGTCGACGGTGGAGCCTGCGCGTGGCTCGGGCAGTGTGGGCAAGTACAGATCGAGCGCCAGATCCCCGGCCGGCGTGTGCGCGTAGACCAGCTCTTCGTACGCCAGGACATTGGGCGGCAGCTCGTCGGAGGGCAAGGTCACACCCGCGTACGACGACGCCAGCTGCCCTATCACGCTGGCGCGGGAGAACGGCGCCGGCGGCGGTGGCTTGCGCCGGCAGGCGCCTGCGGTGAGCCACGCCAGCGCCGCGATGACACCCATGATTCGATGGCGCCGCATCGCTCTCATGTGGGCAGTTCGCTGCTTATCTCACGGAGCGGCGGGCGAGGCCATACCGCGATCGCGGCGCGCGCACCGGTGCGGCTGCGGATGTCGCTGCGATCTCGGCTGCTCTTCGGCGTCCTCGTCTCCTCGCTCGCGGTCACCGCACCGGGCGCCACCGCCGAGCCCGTGCCCGCGCCTCGCCTGCTGGTCCTGCAGAAGCACGCCGAGCTGCTGTCCGGGTTCGATCCCGAGACCGGCGATCGCTGGGGATCGGCGATTCGAATCGTCGCGATCCCGCACGAGATCGCCGCCACCGCCGACGGCAACCGGCTGCTCATCACCAACTACGGCGTGCAGTCGTTCCACGACGCCGACGCGGGCGCCAACCTGATCACGATCGTCGATCCACATCGCATCGCCCTCGCGGGCACGATCGACCTCGGCGAGAATCACCGCCCGCACGGCATCGTGCGCGGGCGATCCGGCCGCTTCTACGTCACCACCGACATGCCGGCGGCGCTGCTGGTCGTCGACGCGGACAAGCGCGCGGTGATCGCGCGCTATGCGCTCGATCAGAAGCTGCCGCACATGGTGGCGGTGACCGCCGACGAGCGGCGCGCCTTCGTCGCCAACGCCGGCTCGGGCACGGTGAGCGTCGTGCCGCTCGGCCGGGCGGACGAAAAGGGCCGGATTCACAACATCACGATCGGCGGCACCCCGATGGGTCTGGCCCTGACCGACGACGGGAAAACGCTCTACGCCAGCAACCGCGACGGCAATCAGATCGCACGCATCGACACACGCGAGCTGCGCGTCGTCGATCGCATCGCGGTCGCGGGCGAGCCGTCGCGGCTCGTGCTCGCCAACGGCGGGCGGCTGCTGGTCGCCAGCCTGATAGGCGGCGGCGCAGTCGTTGGCATCGACACCGCGACGTCGCGCGAGATCGCGCGGCTGCCCGTCGGACGGCGGCCCGAGGCGGTGCTGATCGACGGCGAGCGCCAGCGCGGCTTCGTGGCGGCACAGGACGACGACAAGGTCGTCGAGTTCTCGCTCGTCGACTGGAAGGTGATCCGCGAATTCTCGACCGGCGATCACCCGGATTCGATGTGGCTGGATCGCGCACCCGCGCCCAGCGACGGCGCGCAGGCGACGGAGATCGACGGCGACGCGACGCCGTTCTTCGCCGCCGATCGCCTCGCGCGCCTGGCGCCAGCCGATCGCGCGGCCTGGACGCGCTATCTGGCGGCTTCCAGCCAGCAGCGTGGGGCCGACCAGGCGCGGATCGCTGGCGAGTTGCGCACCGCCGGCAAGCCGCGCATGGCGCCCGCGCCCTATCGCAAGGAGTTTCACTTCGCGCCATCGATGACGCCGGCGTGGCTCGCCAGCGACGAGGGGCGCCGGGTCACGGCGACCGTGATCTCGTTCCAGACGCCGGCGGGCGGCTGGTCGAAGCACGTCGATCTACTCGGCCGGCCGCGCAAACCGGGAGAGAGCTTCTATTCCGAGAACGACGGCTGGCACTACATCGCCACGCTCGACAACGACTCGACCACCGAGGAGATTCGGTTCGTGGCGGCGGCCGCGGCGGCCGGCGATGCGCCGTCGCGTTCATCCTTCACGAAGGGGCTCGACTACCTGCTGGCGGCGCAGTTCCCCAACGGCTGCTGGCCGCAGGTCTATCCCCTGCAGGGCGGCTACCACGACGCGATCACGTTCAACGACGATGCGATCCTGAACGTGATGCGCCTGCTCGACGACGTCGCCGCCGGGCAGGTCAAGGCGGCAACACCCGATCAGCAGCGGCGGGCCACCGCAGCCGCCGCGCGCGGGCTGGGCTGCATCGTCGCCACCCAGGTGGTCGACGGCGGCGTGCGCACGATCTGGGGCCAGCAGAGCGATCCGCTGACGTTGCAGCCGGTGCCGGCGCGCCGTTACGAGCTCGCCGGCCTCGCGAGCCGGGAGAGCGCGAACCTGGTGACGTACCTGATGACCTTGCCGTCGCCACCGCCGGGCGTGGTCCAGGCGGTGCACGCGGCCGCCGCGTGGTTTCAGGCGCACGAGATCCGTGACCACGACTACGACGCGAAGCACGGACTGCGCGCGGTCCCCGGCGGCGCGCCGATCTGGGCACGGCTCACCGAGCTCGGCAGCGCGCGCCCGATCTTCAGCAACCGCGACGGCATCAAGCGCTACGACTGGAACGAGCTCACCGATCGCCGCTACGGTTACGCCTGGTACTGCCGCGAGCCCGCCGCGGTACTGGCGACGTACGCGACCTGGCAGAAACAGCGTCCACACACGCCGTGAAGCCGGCGCTCGCGCGATCAGATCGCGGCGCGGTCGAAGGATTCGTTCGACGCGGCAGATGACGCCGCCCGATTCGACGTCGCGGTCAGCGCAGTCGTCACGCTGGACTTCGAACGCAAAGTCGCATCGCTCAGCCCCTCACCCGATTGCGGCGGCCGGCGGAGGAGTAACGATAGCGTGATGGTCGCGATGAGGAGCAGGATGATCACGAAGACCGCCAACCCCAGGCCTCCGCGCCGGGGCATCGCGCTCTCGTCTTCGATCGGCCCCGAGGCGGCGCCTGCAACCGCGCCCGGCACCGGCTCGGCTGGCGCCACCACCGGCGTGCTCGATCGCGCGCGCTCCGCGTCGCGCCGCGCGGTCAGCGCACGCTCGAAATTGTGCAGCGGCTCGGCCTCGTCAGTACCGACCAACCGCGCGTACGAACGGATGAAGCCGCGCACGAAAACGTCGGGGGGCAGCTCGTCGAGGTGGCCGGCTTCGATGAGCTCGAGGGTTGCACGCGGAATCTTGGTCGTGGCGGCTACCTCCTTGATCGACAGCTGGCGCTTTTCGCGCGCGCGCCGGAGGCAGCTTCCGAAGGAATCAATGTCCATGGGCGGGGTCCTCGTTACCTCACTGGATAAGTTGCGAATAGCCTTTGCACTCGACGGCGAGGCAGCTCCTCGGCGCGAGCCGGACGCAGCGGGCGAAAAGATCCCGCGCTTTGGTCGACTCCTTCCGTCGCTCCTGCACCATTCCCCCCAACAAAAATGCCTCCTGAATCGGGCACTGTGACGACGTGGTCACGGCGTCGAGCTCTTCGGCCGCGCGATCGATCTCGTTGCGTGCAACGTACACCTTTGCCAGCCGATACCTCCCGACGCAGAACCCCGGCGATCGCGCCACTGCTTCGTGAAGCTCCCTCCACGCCGATTGCAGATCGTTTTTCTGAAAGTACGCCCAGCCCAAGTTTGCCCGCGCCACCTCCGGTTCCGGATACGTCACATCCTTGAGCGCATTGCGCGCCGCCGTTATGGCTAGATCGTACTCCTGAAGATTGAGGGCGGCGACAGAGAGATTGTTCCACGCCTCGGAAAAGCTTGCGCGCAGCTCGGTCGCCCGCTGCAGCGCCTGCTCGGCGTCGTGGAACTTCGCGCTCTCTTCCCGTCGCACCGCCTGTGCGTCCCCAGCCTTCAAACACGCATCAATCTCGACCTGCGCGAGATACTCCGCGCCCTCCTGCAGGCTGATGAGCCCGAGCAAGTTGTACGCGTCGGCGTTGTTCGGATCGCTGGCCAGCGCCCTTTGCAGCTCGTCGAGAGCGGCCTCGACGCGACGGTGGCGGAAGTAATCTCCGGCGAGCTGGTAGTGGATCTGTGCTTCGTCCGCATTCTTTTTCATGTGCGGCGCGCAGCCCGGCGTCGCGAGCAGCAACGAGCAAGTTGAAGCGGTCACCAAGAGTAGTCTCAAGCCTCGTGCGTTTCGTTTGTCCCCTTGCAATTTCCCCAACGTTCTTAGGTATTTAGCAGGGGTTTTCGAACGCTCGGACGCTAGCAGGTGGCGCGTGACGTTGTCAATGGTCAAAGTGCGCGAGACGGCGGGGATCCGCGCCTCGCGAGGGGTCTCGAGTCAGTCACCGCCAGGCTCGAATCAAACGCCGCGCGCGTCCGGTGACCAGACGTATTTATGGAGCTGCAGATTGAGCCGCACGGGCAATCGATCGCGCAGCATCCATCCGACCAGTTGTTGCGGATCGAGCACGCCGTGCACGGGCGACAGCAAGACCTCGGTTCGTTCCGCCAGGCCGCGCGAGCGGATCACGTCCGCCGACCAGCGATAGTCGACCTCGTCGTGAATCACGAACTTCACCGCGTCCTGAACACGTAACCCGTCCAACACGTCCCAGCGCATACGAGCGCTTTCGCCCGAAGCCGGCGTCTTCACGTCGATGATGCGTACCACTCCGGCCGGGAGCGAATCGACCGCGTGGGCCCCCGACGTCTCGATCATCACGCGATGACCGGCGTCCAGCAGCAACTGGGCGAGCCGCGCGATCTCTCGCTGCAACATCGGTTCGCCGCCGGTGAGCAGCACCAGCGGCGCGCCGAGCGCGCTCACCTCCGCCAGGATCGCTTCCGGCGTCATCTCGCGCCCGCCATGGAATGCGAACGCGCTGTCGCAATAGCTGCACCGCAGGTCGCACCCGGTGGTCCGCACCAGCGTGCATGGCAGCCCGGCGTACTGCGTCTCTCCCTGGATACTGGCGTAGATTTCGGTGATTCTCATGGGACGGTCCGACGGACGGGCCGCCAGTATAGATCCCCCGACGATGATCACCATGCCCGCGCCCAGCTCTGAGCAGAGCCTCACCACGCCGGACGGCGTCAAGCTGCACGTCGAACACTTCGCCGCGCGCGGCCAGGCGGTGGGCACGCTGGTCTTCGTGCATGGATTCAGCGCTCATATCGGTAATTTCCGACACCTCGGCCGGGCGTTCGGAGACGCCGGGTTCGCCACCACGCTGTTCGATTGCCGCGGGCACGGCCGGTCGGACGGACGGCGGGGGCACATCAAGCGCTTCGCCGACTTCGTCGCCGACCTCGACCTCGTGATCGCCGGGACGCGAAAGGCCAACCCCGCGCTGCCACTGGTGCTCGCCGGGCACAGCAACGGTGCGTTGATCAGCCTCGGGTACCTCCTCGAGGTCAGCGGCGCCGCGGACCTCCTGACTCGCCCCGCCGACGTCGGCGCGCTGGCGATCGCGGCTCCGTTCCTGAGCCTGAGGATGAAGGTTCCCGCCATCAAGCGGGCGCTCGCCGGTCCGCTGGGCGTCCTCTGGCCTACCCTGGCGCTCGGCAACGGCGTCAAGGCGGCCGACGTGTCGCGCACACCCGACGCCCAGGCCGGGTTCGATGCCGATCCGCTGGTGCACCACGTTGCCACCTCGCGCTGGTTCAACGAGACCCTCGCGGCGCAGGCGCGCGTGATGGAAGCGGCGCCGCGTCTGACGACGCCGACGCTCATGCAACTGGCGGGCGATGACCGTCTGGTCTCGAACGACGCCGCTCTGCAATTTGCGCGCGACGCGGGATCGATCGTCGAAGTCAAGGTGTATGACAATCTCTTCCACGAGATGTTTCTCGAGCCTGAACGCGACGCGGTCATCGCCGAGCTGATCCGCTGGACCACCGACAAACTCGACGTCTGAGCGACCTGCGACTGATCCTCCGAAACCGTGGCGCCCCACGGGTGGATCCGTATAATTGATTCAGCGCCAATGAGCCTCTTGGTCGCGTACTTTGGAAACGAGCCCGAGAACATGGCTTGCGCCTTGTTCTCGGCACGGGCGGCGCTTTATTCGCGCAGCACCGACCGACCGCAGGGCTGGGGGCTCGGCTTCGTGCAGGCGGGCGACGTGCTCCTGCAGAAGCGTCCGCGCGCCGACACGAAGGAGGTCGATCTCTACGGCCTCGCCAAGGACCTGCGAGCCGACGCTCTCATCGGCTGCGTCGGTCTCAGCCGCGACGGAAACACCACCGCCGAGGATTCCGATCCGTTCCGCTTCCGCTCATGGCTCTTCGGATCGGTCGGCCGGGTGAACGAGCGCGGCTTCTCCGCCGTGCGCGAGCGCCTGCTCGAGAGCGTGCCCGACTTCCTTCGCCGCAACATCCGCGGCAAATCGCCCAGCGAGCACATCTTCCACCTCTTCCTCGCGTTCTTGCACGACGCGGGCATCCTCGACGCGGCGTCGCCCCCACCGGCGGCCGTGCAGCGCGCCTTGCGCCACAGCCTGGCGTTCCTCGATCGCTTGCTGAGCGGCGGCAGCGACGGGCACCCGAGCAGCGAGCCCACGAGCCTGGCGCTGGTTGCCACCAACGGGCGCTGCCTGGTCGCGACGTCGACGGCGTTTCCGATGCAGTACCTGGAGGTCGAGGGGATCTCCGACTGCCCGGTCTGCCACGGCCGCCCCGACGCCAACCGCGATGGACGGCGCATCCCGCACGATGCCCTGCGCGCGATCGTCATCGAGGCGAACCCCGCGACCGCGGGCCGCGCCGGCTGGAAACCGATCCCCGATCGCTCGGCGCTGATCGTCGGCGCTGACCGCCTGCCGCGCATCGCGGCCCTCAACGGCGACTAAGTCGCTCGCTTCTGGCTTCAGGATGGGCACTCTCTATCCTCATCCTCGGGATCCTCGGGTGACGGTCGGTTAGTCGCTCGCTTCCGGGGAGGACGGGGATTCCCTCGCGCCGGACGGCGCCCTTACGCCGCCGGTCGAAGGCCAACTTCCTCCCGGCTGGAGAGCCGGGAACTCGACCGAGGGCTCTTCGAAGAATGGTCCGACCGGCGGCGTGAGGGCCGCGTCCCCCGCAAGAGGAACACCCCACCCCGGAAGCGGTGACTAACCGAGCGCCGACCGAGGATACCGCGACCGAGTCACGTGCGGCTGAAGCCGCGGCGCCGGTAATAGACGAAGATGGTCTGGATCATCGACGCCACCGGCACGGCGAAGAGCGCGCCGACCAGGCCGTAGCTGTGCTCGCCGGCGATGAGCGCGAAGACGACCAGCACCGGGTGAATCTTCGCGGCGTCGCCCATGATCTTTGGATTGAGGAAATTCGCCTCGACGAGGTGGATGCCGATGATCCATCCCAGCACGAACAAGCCTTGCTTGAGATCGAAGTTTCCCGACGAGATCAGCGCGATGACGACGATCGGTACCGACGACAGGATCGATCCGAAGATCGGAATCAGGCTCATCGTCGCCGCGATGCCGGCCAGCAGCAGCGGATACTTCACGTGGAAGACGAGGAGGCCGATGTACGTGAGCACGCCGTTGATGAAGCAGATCACCAGCTGCCCGCGGATCACCCCCGACAGGCCGCGGTCGATGCCGGCGACGATGCGCTCGTAGTCGAGCTGGTACGTCTCGGGCACCAAGGAGCGGAGAAAAGCCTGGATGCGTTGCAGGTCGACCAGAATGAAAGCCGCCACCATCAAGACGAGAAAAAGCCGTCCGATGCCGGCGACGACGGCAGTGACGAACTTCTGCCCGTACTCGAGCGCGCGCCGGCTCTCCCCCTCCGTCGATTTGAGCCGCTCGGTGAGCCACTGCTTGATCGATCGCTCCCACTTGCCGCCGGTCAGGGCCTCCGCCTCTTCCGAGTGCGGCGGCGCGATCACGTAACGCCCGCCGCGCAGCGGGTGCACCTCGAAAGCGACGTTGTCGAGGTCGATGCGGAACCGGCCGTTGGCCATCGGCTCGACGACGATCTCGCGCGGCGCTTCCGTGGCGCTGGGCGCGCGCGGCGTCGCGGTGTCGAGATCACCCGACTCGCCGGCGCCCAGGTTCGAGTCGACCCAGGCACCGACGCGCGGCACCCACTCGCGGTTCAGCCGCGAGAACAGCTGCGGCGCTTCGCGAAACAGGCGCGCGAGATCGCCGGACAGCTTCGGGATGAAGTAGCCGATGAACAGGCTCAGGACCGCGATGATGTTGACGTAGAGGACGATCACCGCGAGCGAGCGTGGAAATGGCCGCCCGCGCACCTGGATGCGCGAGACGCGGTTCACCACGGGCGCCAGGATGTACGCCACCAGGATCGCGAACAGAAACGGCAGCGCGACCGCGCGGAACAGGTAGACGACCAGGACACAGAAGAGCGCGAAGCCCCAGAGCTTGGCGAACCGCCGCAACCAGCCCAGCGTGCGCGTCGCCCGAAGCGACGACGGCGGCGGCGCGCCCGGCGGGGAACCTCCCGCTGCGGCCGCATGACCCGTGGGGTGTCCGCCCGACGCGAAATCCCCCGAGGCGTCGGCCGCGCCCAGCTCGACACCCGTGGCCTCTTCGGGCCAGTTCGGCGACGAAGACGACGACGGCCTGCCCTCCTCCGGCTCTTCAGGATTCATGCGGAGGACGCGCGCCGCTGGCGGCGCCGGCGACGCCATCCCAGCTCATGAAATGGGGACGCAGGACCGCGTAGGTCTCTTCCAGGTGCTGCGAGATGACCCGGGTCTCGGCCAGCACTGCCATGTAGTTGGTGTCGCCGTTCCAGCGCGGCACGATGTGGGCGTGGGCGTGGTCGGCGATGCCCGCGCCGGCGACCCGTCCGAGGTTCATGCCGATGTTCACCCCTTCGGGCGCGAGCACGTCCTCGATGAGGTTCGACGTCGCGGTCACCACGCGAAAGAACGCGTCGTGCGTGGCAGCGTCGAGCGCGCCCACGCGCGCGACGTGCGCGCGCGGGGCGACCATCACGTGGCCGTTGTTGTAGGGGAACGCGTTCAGCATCACCGTCGCCTCCGGCGTCGCGGCGAGGATCAGCTCCTCAGTGAAGTGCTCGGGTCCGCGGGCCGGCTTGACGCAGAAGATACAGCCACCCGCGGACTCCGTCTGCCCCAGAACGTAGGTCGCGCGCCAGGGCGCCCACAAGTTCCGCATGGGACGCCCCGAAGACGCTACTCCGACGCGTCGGACTTGGTGGCAGCCTTGTCGGTCTTCTCGTTGTTCTTCTTGGGCGTGAGCGCCGCGAGCTTGTCACGCATGACGTCGCCGAGCGTCGCCGTGGGGACGCCGCCCGAGAAGCCCTGCGCGTCGGCCAGCTCCTCGGCGCGCGTGGCGCCGCGGAACGAGAGGCCGATCTTCCGCTCGGCGGTGTCGACGCCGATGATCTCCGCCTTGAGGGTCTGCCCGACCTTGACGAACTGCTTCGGGTCCTCGACACGCTCTTCGGAGAACTCCGAGACGTGGATCAGACCTTCGACACCGCGCTCGATCTCGACGAAGGCACCGAAGTCCAGGACCTTGAGCACCTTGCACTCGACGATCTTGCCGACCGGGTAATCGTAGGGGATGCGATCCCACGGATCCGGCACCAGCTGCTTGATGCCCAGCGAGACCTTGGGCTTCTCGCCGTCGAAGTCGATGTTGAGGACGACCGACTCGACCTCGTCGCCCTTCTGATACAGCTCCGACGGGTGCTTCACCCGCTGGGTCCACGACAGATCCGAGACGTGCACCAGGCCGTCGATGCCCTCTTCGATTTCGACGAAGATGCCGAAGTCGGCGATGTTGCGCACGATGCCCTTCACGACGGTGCCGGGCGGGTACTTCTCCTTGAGCGACGCGAACGGGTTCGGCTCGAGCTGCTTCATGCCCAGGCTGATCCGGTTCTGGCGCGGGTCGATGTCGAGCACGACCGCCTCGACGGTATCGCCGACCGCGACCACCTTCGACGGGTGCTTGACCCGTCGGGTCCACGACATCTCCGAGATGTGGACCAGGCCCTCGATGCCCTGCTCGAGCTCGATGAACGCGCCGTAGTCCTTGAGCGAGACGACCTTGCCGCGCACGACGGTGCCGGGCGGGTACTTCTCCTGCGCGTGCGTCCAGGGATCCTCGCTGATCTGCTTCAAGCCGAGGGAGACCCGCTCGGTGTCGGCGTTGAACTTCAGCACCTTGACACGCACGTGGTCGCCGACCTGGAACAGCTCCGACGGGTGCGTGACGCGGCCCCACGACATGTCGGTGATGTGCAGCAGTCCGTCGATGCCGCCGAGGTCGATGAAGGCGCCGTACTCGGTGAGGTTCTTGACGATACCCTCGACGATCTGGCCTTCCTTCAGCTTCTCCAGCGTCTGGCCCTTGAGCTCGGCGCGC
>Ga0265320_10001060_pt1 | contig 20354 bp, 15 predicted proteins | sample 4827metaG_FD_202087 | JGI IMG/M metagenome (GOLD analysis project Ga0265320, IMG submission 202087) | Rhizosphere microbial communities from Carex aquatilis grown in University of Washington, Seatle, WA, United States - 4-8-27 metaG | ecosystem: Host-associated > Plants > Roots > Rhizosphere >...
AGATACCGCCATGACGAGCATATTGCACCGCCTCCCCTCGCCATTCGCCCTGATGCGAAACGGGGCATCGAGCGAGGCTCTTGACCGCTATCTGGATAAGGTCGGGCAGAAGCTGCGGGCCAATCAGGAATATCCGTCCATGGCTCGCCGGACGAACCTTGCCGGTACCGTCCATATTCGCCTGCATATCGACAGTCATGGCACGGTCGATGGCCGGACCATTTCCGTGACCCGCCGCAGCGGCGCCGAGATTCTCGACGAGGCGGGACTTGCCGCGGTCCGGCGAGCCGCGCCATTTCCGCCCCCACCGGGCGGCGAAAGCCTGCTGATCGTCGTGCCGGTGGTGTTCGGGCCTTGTTCCGGGTGAATGCGGCGCGGCCGGATATTTCCGGGGCCAGCCGGCCCTTCGCCGACGGTCGTCAGGTCTTTGCCGCCTTCCTGGCGTTCCTGGCCTCGAACACCTTCAAGATCGTGTAGGTTCCCCATCCCACCAGGATCATCCCGGCGGTGAAGGCGCCGTAGGACAGGGGCCAGGGAATGCCCTGGGTCATCATGGAGAACTCGGACATTCCACCGATGCCGGCCAGGACGTTGAGCGGCATGAACACCACACCGGCCACCGTCAGCTGGGAGACGCGGCGGTTCTGGTTGATGTTGATGAAGCCCACCGTCGCGTCCATCAGGAAGTTGATCTTCTCGAACAGGAAGGCGGTATGGGTGTTGAGGGATTCGATGTCGCGAATGATCTCGCGGGCATCCTCCATCTGGGTGGACCGGAGCTGCCTGCCCCGCAGCAGGAACGATACCGCCCGCTGGGTATCGAGCATGTTGCCACGAATCCGGCCGTTGAGATCCTCTTCCTCGGCGATGTTTCCCAGGATGCGGGCGGCATCGGAATCGCTGACATTCTCGCTCAGCACCTTGCGGCCGACCCGGCGCAGCGTCTCGTAGGTGCCTTCAAGGGCGTCGGCGGAATATTCCACGTCGGCCCCGTAAAGGGCCAGCAGCAGGTCCTTGCAGTCGGATATCTCGCCCGGCTGGTTGCGCATGCGCAGCCGCTGCAGGCGAAACACCGGCAGCTCCTCGCTGCGCACCGTGAACAGGATCTCGGCATGGACGATGAACGCCACCGGTACGCTGCGGGAATGGCCGTCGCGGTCGAGCAGGAAGTTGGAGTGAAGGTGGAGTTCGCCGTTCTCTTCCACATAGAAGCGGGCGCTGACCTCCAGATCGGTAAGGTCCTCGGGATCGGGCAAGTCCAGGCCGAAATGCCGGCCGAGCCAGCCCCGCTCCGATTTGGAGGCGCCGAGGACATCGATCCAGATCGGCTGCAACCGTTCCATCTCGCTGCGGGACACCACCTGGACGATGCGCATCCGGCCATCGACAAGTTCGCACGCCGTGACCTCGCCACGGTGGAACTGCGGCTCGACGTTTCCCGCCAGGTGCTCGCCGAGTACGCCAGACACCTCCCACAGCACATCGTTCATGCGGTCCGGGGCCACATGGCGCCACAGCAGCTTGGCGTCGTCGGGCGAGACGCTCTCCAGCGTGCGGCCGATCTCGCCCGACGACAGCCGGGACAGCAGCATCCGCAGTTCGGCGACATGCTGATTCTGCACGACTGCTTCGACCAGCTCGGGGCGCCGCGAGGGCTGCGCCCGCAGCATGTCCTCGATGATTCGGTGCTTGTTCAGCAACTCGGTGACCGCCATTTGCGACATCGGTCCTCGCGGGGAATATGGAAGGCTAAGGACCATGCTGAACCGACTCGTCGGATTCAAGGGCGCCTTTCATCCGCGGGAAACTTGTCACCGAACGGTCATCGGCCCAGTCGTTTGGCGCCTTCCGATGACACTAAACATTCATCAATCTTCGAAGGTCACCTATCGATAATGCCCCCGGCTATGACATTCGGGGTGGAGGTGATTCGTGCTACAGAATTTCTGGATCGGAACCGATTTCGCCAAGTTGCTGTCTTCGCTGCCCGTTTCCAACGAAAGCGTGAAGACCATGCTGGAAAGCCAGATGAAGAACCTCGCGGCACTGGAAGAGGCAAATCAGCACGCCATCGATGCGTTCCACGCGGTCTTCAACCGACAGAATGAGATTCTCCACGCCGCCATCCGGGAGAGCGCCGAACTGGTCTCCACCCCCGAGGCTACGTTTTCCAAGCAGGCCGAGATCGCCAGGACGGCTACCGAACACACCTTGGAAAACCTGTGTCGGATGTCCGAGATGCTCGCCGACGCGTCGGAAAAGGCCGCCGCGATCCTGAACCAGCGAGTGAAGGAGAATATGGAGGAACTCAAGACGATCACCGGTCCAAAGTAATCCAGGACGACCGCGACCGAGGCGCTTGCCATGCACGACAACGTCCGCTTGGCGCTCCAGTCCTTTTGTGGGGCGAAAGGCTTGGTGCCCGCCGCCTTGAGGAAGGCGTGGCACTGCTCGCCGCCTGCGATATGCTCCTCGCCGATCAGGCCCGCCGAGGCCCGCACAACCGGGCATAGCGTTCCACCGCCTCTTCCTCGGCCGCGCAGAAGCTGCAGTGTCGGGCATGAGGATTGACGACAATTCGCTGGGGCTCGATCGGTTCGTAGCAGGTCTTGCAAACTCCAGACGAGCGCGGACCTGCCATCCTGTCCAGAACGGCCCTCAGCGCCACGTTCCTGAAGGCTTCGATTCGTTCCGCAGCGCAATCGATGTCGTCCAAGGCACAGCCTCCATCCCGGATACAGAAAAATCACATCACCCTGAGGAAAGAGCCATCGGACGGAAAGTGATTATTTGGTGACGGAGTCGATAACGCCGCTGACACAAAGATGAAACACTACATTAACGTAATATTAACCCACACTTTCGTCTGGCCTTCTAAGAATACGCCCCAGGTTCATTGGGCACAGGCTGGCACGGTGCCGGCTGAACGCCTGGGAATTTGGAAAGAAGACCAGGATGACGGAGCCAGCCGTAACCACCTTCGCTGCGTCGATTCGGCGCAGCTTTGCCCTTCCAGACACAGCCTCGATCCGCAAGGCCTTGTCCTGGGGCAGGCTTGGTCTGGCCTCGCGGGATGGGATAGCCGCATCCTGGCATAGCGGCGACATCCCCCTGCTGCGCGATATCAGCATCCAGGCGCGCTTCACCATCCTGATCGGACTGGTCGCCGTGGCCGGCGTATTGCTGGGGGCGGTCTATGGGCTGAGCGAGCGCCAGATTTCGGGAGCCATTGCCGAACAGGCCGACTACCAGCGGCTCTGGGAGCAATCCAGCCATATCCGGGCGGGAGCGCTGGCCATGCAGACCGCCGCCAACGGCCTGACCGCCGAGCGCCGCCCCGAGTTCATCGACGATTTCGAGACCCGCTACCGCCAAGTGGATGGCGCCCTGAGCGCGATCAAGGCCTCGACCGCCGCCGCCGGTCACCGGGCCGAGGTCGAGGGCCTGGAAACGGCCATCAGCCAGACCGCCGCACAGTTCAAGATCGTCGCCGACGCCACTCTCACTCTCGGCCTGACGGAAGGCGACGGTCTGCGGGGCCAACTCCGCGCCGCGGTCAAGGCCATCGAGGGCGAGTTGGGCATGTGGCCCAACACCGACGACCTGAAGGTCCGCATGCTCCGCCTGCGCGATGCGGAAAAGGACTTCATGCTCTACCAGGATGAGACCTATCTCGGCAAAGGCAGGGGGCTGGCCGCCCAGTTCGATATCGGCATCGATTCCGCCTCCCTGCCCAATTCCACCAAGGACGACTTCCGCGCCATGGCGACGCGGTATTCGACGATCATGGCGTCCTACGGCAAGGCCGATCTCGACCGGCAAACCCAGATCGCGACATTGCGAACCATGTTCGCGGCCTTGCAGCCCCGTATCCACGCTTTCGCCGGCATGGCCCAGTCCGGCATGGCCGAGGCCACCCTGCGCCAGGACCGGACGCGCAATCAGGCTGCCGTGACGATCGCCGCGATGGGCGTCCTGACGCTGCTGGCCATCGTGGCCATGGGCGTCGTCTCCGGGCGCTCCATCGGCCGGCCGGTTCTGCTGATGGAAGAGGCCATGAGCCGTCTGGCGGCGGGCAACAACCAGATCAAGATCCCCGGCGTGCACCGGGCCGACGAGGTGGGGCTGATGGCCAAGGCGGTCCAGGTCTTCCGGGACAACGCCCTCAAGATGGAGGAACTGCGGGTCCGCCAGGAGGCCGATCAGGCCGCCAAGGAGTTGCGTAGCCAGCAACTGGAGGCCTTGATCTCCGGCTTCGATTCCGATGTGGCCGCCATCATTCGCGGCGTGGCCAATTCGGCCGGCCATACCGAAGCCACCGCCCGCGACATGGAGGCCTTCGCCTCCCAGACCGTGCAGAGGATGCGCGACGTCGACCGGTCCTCGGGGGCGGCAACCGCCAATGTTCAGGCCATGGCGGCGGCGGCCGAGCAATTGGCCTATTCCATCGAGGAAATCTCGGCCCGGGTGAACGAGGCGTCCCAGGTCGCCGTCACCGCCGCCGACAACGCCAGGCGGACGGACGGCATCGTCCAGTCGCTGTTCGAGGCCTCCAGCCGGATTGGCACCGTGGTCACCTTCATCCAGACCATCGCCAACCAGACCCGCCTGCTGGCATTGAACGCCACCATCGAGGCCGCTCGGGCCGGCGAGCACGGCCACGGCTTCACCGTCGTCGCCCACGAGGTCAAGCAACTGGCCGACAAGACCACCCAGGCCACCGCCGAGATCGCCCAGCAGATTTCCTCGGTCCAGGCGGCCGGCAAGGCCGCCGTCGAGGCCATCGGTGAAATCTCGGCCCTGGTGACCAGCGTCAACCAGATCTCGGGCTCCATCGCCGCCGCCGTCGAGGAGCAGGGCTCCGCCACCAAGGAGATCGCCCGCTCCGCCCAGGAGGCGGCCCAGGGCACCTCCCTGGTGGCCTCCTCCATCAATTGGGTGGTCGGAGAGGCGGCCCAGATGCAAGCCTCCGCCTCGGCCATGCTGGATACCTCGACGCGGATGACCGGCCAGTCCGAAGTCCTGCGCGCCACGGTGGACAACTTCCTGATGGGGGTCCAGGACGGCATGCCCAGCTTGAAATGGGGCGACAACTGGCTGACCGGCAATGCGGTGATCGACGCCGATCACGAGAGACTGGTGCATTATGTCAACGCGTTGAGCGCCGCCATGATGCAGTCCAAGGGACGCGACGTGCTGGGCGGCATCCTGGACAATCTGACCTCCTATACCTCCGAGCATTTCGCCAGGGAGGAGCGGATCTGGGCCGAGGGCGGGCTGCCCAGTCTGGCGGGACACCGCCAGACCCACCGGGATCTTCTGGACAAGGTCGGCGGCTTCATCGAGGATTTCCGTGGCGGTAAGGCCACCTTGTCCATGGAGATGCTGGCCTTCCTGCGCGAATGGCTGACGGAACACGTCTTCAAGACCGACAAGGCCGCCGTCGCGGCGCTTGCGCCGCGCCGATGATCGGGCGGATACTCGCCGCTTCCATTCGGCGCGATGGGCGGGCCGGACCATGGCGAATCTGATCCTCGGCACCGAGACGGAACGCAAGTTCCTGGTTCATGACGGGTGGCCCCGGCAGGCCCCGGGGCGTCTGATCCGCCAGGGCTATTTCCCCGCCGCTCCCGGCATCACCTTGCGGGTGCGCTGGACCGAGTCCCGGGGGACCATCACCGTGAAGACCCCCGTCGTCGCCGGCACCCGCTGGGAGGCGGAATATCCGATCCCTCCAGAACAGGCCGAGGCTCTGCTGGGCCTGTGCCCCCTCCGGCCGGTGGAAAAGTTCCGCCACGACTGGAGCGAGGGCGGGCTGCATTGGGAAATCGACCGGTTCCTCGGCCGCCATGCCGGCCTGTGCCTGGCCGAAGTGGAGCTGATGCATCCCTGGCAGGCCGTTCCCAAGCCGGCTTGGGTGGGAGAGGATGTGACCCGGGTCCAGGCCTTTCACAACAGCGTCATTGCCCGAACGGAATCGGTGATGGAGGTTCTGAGCCTGTGGGGTAGGCTAAGGACGGTAAAGCCCGCCGGAGCGGGCGGAACGTTCAAGGGAGGAAAGCGTGTCGCCGACATTTTCCCTGCCGCCGAGTTTCCTCGGCGGGTGCGCGTCGGACCCGAGCTCCGCGACCTTCTGCATCGCTGGCATCCCCTTTGATCTCGGCGTGACCAACCGTTCCGGCGCCCGCGAGGCGCCGCACGCGGTGCGCCGGGCCAGCCGCATGCTGGCCGATGGCGCCAACCCGGCCGGCTGGACCGATCCCGCGAACATTGCCATCGCCGATATCGGCGATTTCTCCCTGGCGCTCGGCGATATCCCCAAATCGCTGGAGATGATCGAGCGACAGGCCGGCGGCATCGGCCATCTGCTGGCCATCGGCGGCGACCATACCGTCACCCTGGCCTTGCTGCGCGCCTTGGCCAAGCGGACCGGCCCGGTCGGGCTGATCCACTTCGACGCCCATATCGACACCTGGCCGGACAATTTCGGCCAGCCCCTGGCCCATGGCTCGCCGTTCTTCCACGCCATCGAGGAGGGGCTGGTCGACCCTGGGCGCATGATCCAGATCGGTATCCGCTCCCCCATGCCCCGGGACGTGCACGACTGGACGCTGGCGCGGGGCGTCACCATCGTTACCGCTGAACAGGTCCACCTTCAGGGGCCGGAAGGCGTGGCCGATGCCATCCGCCGGGTGGTGGGCGACGGCCAGACCTATTTCAGCTTCGACATCGACGCCATCGATCCAGGACAGGCGCCGGGTACCGGCACGCCCGAGGTGGGGGGGCTGTTCACCTGGCAGGTGATGGCCATCTTGCGCCGTCTGGCGGGGATTGATTTCGTCGGCATGGACGTGGTTGAAGTGGCGCCCGCCTATGACGTTTCCGAGATCACCGCCTTGGCGGCGGCCTCCATCCTGTGGCAGTACCTGACCCTCCAAGCCCCTGGAAAATTGTAATAATTCTCCATATTGCGCCCCACCGGGGGAGGGACTAAAGTCACATTAGTGACGCACACGCACGTGCCGATGGCCCTTAGTAGGTTATGCAACGACGATCGCGTCCTTTTTGGAGGAGCCGGCAGAAATGGGCCGGTACCCGAAAGGGAGGTGGACATGTTGACGACCCACGTCTTGGGCGCGATCCCCCAATTCAATCCCGAACGTCGCCTCAGTATGTGAGGACGGTTTCGGTGTTCGTCTGATCGAACATCCGCCGTCCACATGCTGAAGGTTTCCGTTTCCCCGGCTCGGTCCGGGGAGCGGATGGATTCATCCCTGTTCGGGGGGCATCGCCATGAACGTCATCTGCTATCGGCCCCGCTCCCGTTCCCCGACCAGCCGGACAGCCTGATTTTTGATGTTGTGCCAACCAAGCAAGAAGAGGGGAGGATATCATGGACAACTGGACCCGCCTGATCGAGGCCGGCCGAGAGCTGGCCCAGGCCTTCGACCTGCTGGACCGGGCCGCCGAGATCACCACCATTTCCACGGCGGCGGTGGTCACCAAGGAAGGTCTGCTGGGCGCCGCCCGCGAGGCGGTGGCGCGGACCAATACCCTGCTGGGCCGGAGATAGCGCAAGGAGTGACCGCAGGCGAAGTGTAACACCCGTCGCCATTCCCACCGGCTATACTGCCAAGCGGTTGCCATAGCCCGCCGGGGGATTTGGACATGGCCGAACTCAGCCATAAGACGGTCAGCGTGCTCTTCGTCAGTGTCGCGGGGGCCATTCGGGCTCCCATCGCCGCCGCCGCCATGAATGCCTGCAAGGGGGATGAATTCCGCGCCTTTTCCGCCGGAACCCGTCCAGCGGCGGCCATTCCCGCCGCGACCTTCGATGCGCTCAGGATCGCCGGCATCCCGCCCGGGGGGATCCAAGCGTCGGGCCTCGTCGATTTCCAGTTGCCCGAAGCCCCCCGCCTGGACTTCGTGTTCAATCTCGCCGAGCCTTACGAGAAGTGCGGGACCATCACTTTGCCCGGCGCGCCGGTGATCGTGTCCTGGCCGATTCCCCATCCCGTCATGGAAAGCGGTTCCCTGGCCGAGCGTGGCTCCCGCCTGGCCGAGACCGTGCGGATGATCCGCCGCCGGGTCGAGCTGTTCGCCGAACTGCCGCTGGACAAGCTGGATGCCTTATCCATGCGCCTGCAGGCGGAGACCATCCACCGGCAGGTCGGGGTCTGACACCTCAACTGGTGACCAAGACTACGGAAAGAGGAGCGCCCACTCCGCCCTGCGACGAGCGCAGCGACAGTTGGGTGACGGATTCGGGCTTTGGCTCCATGCGGACCAGCTGGGCTTCCAGGTCGGCGGGCAGCAAGGGACGGGAGAAGAAGTATCCCTGAACCACACCGCAATCGGCATGGCGCAGGAACTCGAACTGATGCCGGTTCTCGACGCCCTCGGCGATCAGCCCCAGCCCCATGGCGTTGGCCATGGCGATGATGGCGCGGATGATTTCGGCATTGTCGGCGTTGTGCTCGATATCCATCACGAAGGCGCGGTCGATCTTGAGAGTGGTGATGGGCAGGCGGCGCAGATATGACAGGTTGGAATAGCCGCTGCCGAAATCGTCGATGGCGATGCCGAAGCCCTGGTCGCGCAGTCGGTGGAGGTAGCCGATCACCTTTTCCGGCTCGTGCATGAAGGTGGATTCGGTGACCTCGATTTCTATCAGCTCGGGCCGTATGCCGGAATCGTCCACGATGCGGAAGATACCGTCCACATCCTTTTCGTGGAGGAAATGGCGGGGCGAGAGATTGACGGCCACGGCGACCTCCCCGAATCCCTTGGCGTCCCAGGCCTTGATCTGGGCGCAGGCTTCCCGCAGCACCCATTCGCCCACCGCGACGATCAGGTCGCTTTCCTCCGCCAGGGGGATGAACTCATCGGGCTGCACCAGTCCCTCGCCGGGCCGGCGCCAGCGCACCAGCGCTTCCACCCCGGCCAAGGCGCCGCTGGCCGAGGCGATCTTCGGCTGGTAGTGCAGTTCCAGCTGGTTCTGGGGGATGGCCTGGCGCAGGGCCATCTCGATGTCGAGGCGGCGCAAGGCCCGGGCATTCATGGCCTGGTCGAAGAAGTGGAAGGTGTTGCGTCCCCGCCCCTTGGCCTCGAACAGGGCCATGTCGGCGTTCTTGATCAGGGTGGTGATGTCGGTGCCATCCTGGGGAAACATGCTGATGCCCACGGAGACGCCGACCCGGAGGAGATTGCTGCCCAGCTGGACCGGCACGCCGATGGTCTCGATCAGCTTTTCGGCGACGCTGGCGGCTTCACCCGCCGAGTTCAGGCTTTCCACCATGATCACGAATTCGTCGCCGCCCCACCGGGCGACGGTGTCCATGCCGCGCATGATGGTGTTGATCCGCTCGGCGATGATCTTCAGCAGGGCATCGCCCTGCTTGTGCCCCAACGTGTCGTTGACCACCTTGAAATTGTCGATGTCGGCGAACAGCAGGGCGATGGAGCGGTGCTGACGCTCGGCAAGCGCCATTGCATGGCCGATACGGTCCTCCAGCAGGCGCCGGTTGGGCAGGCCGGTCAGCAGGTCGTGGTAGGCCAGCTGATGGATGTCCTCGGTCCGCTGGTCGATCTCGGCCAGAAGCTGGTTGTAGGCGTAGACCACCTCTCCCAGTTCATCCCGGCTCGACCACACCAGGGGCTCGCGCATCAGGATCGAGGCATTGTGATTGAGCGAGTTCCGCAGCCGGGTCAGCGGGCCGGTGACCAGATGGCGCACCGCCGCCAGGGAGACGGCGGCGACCAGGAGGAAGGCGCCCGACAAGACGATGGCCGCCCCGGTCCGCAGGCGTCCGAGTTCGCTCCTTACCCGACCGTCATGGAAGGTGACCTCGAGGCGCCCGATGGAGTAATCGCCTCCGGCGGTCTGCTGCACCAGGGGGACGACCTTGCGGAAGACGTCGCGGAGCCCATCCCGGTCGCGTCCCTCCACCGAGGCGATGACCTCGTCGCCGACGCCGAGGACTCTCGCCTCGAAGAGTTCGGGAACGTCGGCATAGGATTGGAACTGCCGTTCCACGGCGGCGGCATCGAATTCCCACAACGGCTTGACCAGGGAGGCCCCCTGGGTGATGGCGAAACTGTCGAGCCGCGCGTTCAGCGCCGACAGCCGGTCGCGGACGCTGTAGTGCTCGAACAGCGAGAACATCACGATTGTTCCGAACAGCAAACTCGGCAGGACGATCAGAAGGAGCTTCCGGCCGATGGCAAGGGGGGTCCGATGGACCAGGGAACTGCTCATTGTCCGCCCCCGTGTTCGACCTTGCCACCCGACCGCTCCAGCTCGGCGAGCTGCCGGTCGGCGTCCTCCATGCGGCGACGTCTTTCCTCCGGCGGCAGCGATGCGTCTGCTTCGGCCTGCATCCGCCGTTTGGCCGTCTCGATCAATCGCACCGAAATCAGCTGCCGATTGTCGGAGGGCACGAAGCTCTTGATGTCGAGACGGGCCAGGGCCGCCCGCTCCTCGGCCAGCACAGCCGCCGGCTTACCGGCGGCAGCCTGCCCATAGCCGAAGAAGAAATCGGCGATCCGAGTCTTCAGGCCGGGCGGCAGATCGCTTCGCCAGACCAGGGGATCGGCCGGAATGAGCGGGGATCGCCAGATGATGCGGGTGGATTCGACCAGTCCCGGCTCTCGCCGCCTGAGCTGGTCATGGACCAGGCTGGCCACCGTGGCGGCATCGCTGCGCCCCTCGGCCACGGCCCGGATGTTTTCCTCGTGGTTGGCGTGGACGACCCGCTTGAACAGCTTCCGGGCCTCCAGTTGCCGGCGGGCGAAGAGGTAGTAGCCGGGAACCACCGTGCCCGAGGTCGAATTGACATCCCCCTGGGCGAAGCTCAGCTCCGGCCCTTGGGCGATGACGTCGTCGGCGCTGGAATAGGGGGAGTCCTTGTGGACGATCAGGTAGGTGTAATAGCCGCCGAGGCCGGAAGGATAGGTTTCCTTGGCGAACACCTCGGCCCCGGCATGGTCCACGGCCTCGATGGCCGTCTTGTTGCCCAGCCAGGCCAGATGGGTGCGCCCGGATCGCAAACTCCAGATCGCCCCGGCATAGTCGGCCGAAACCTCCGTCGTCACCGGCATGCCGAGCTGTTTGCCCAGCGCGGTCAGGACGGGACCCCAATTGGCTTCTATTTCCTGCCTGGATTGCGGGGAGATGAGGGCGACACCCAGCGTTTCGCGGGGCTCCGCGCCATGAGAGGCCTGGGCGGCCAGCATGACCGTCAGGCAGATCAACGCCGCGAAAAAGCCCGTCCGCTTTCTTCGCGTGGCGAAGGAGTCGAGCATGGCCATCCCTTTCATCCACGAACCGCCATCCCATCCCGCGACGCAAAATAGCGTGGTCCGACCAGCCGGGTGGTTAATGTTTGATTAACTCCCCCGCGGTCTCCAGATCAGCCGGGACGGCCTCGACGACGACGAGCTTGTTCGGCGATTCCTTGGCCTCCTTCTTCCGGGCGGCAATGGCCGAAGCGACGTCGTCCACGGAGATGTCGCTGCATCCTGGCGGCAGCACGAACAGCACGGCGCTGGCGGAGAGCAGGGGGAACGACTTGACGCGTCCCTCGCGGTCCTGGGCGGTGATGCAGCGGCGCTCGCGCGCCTCGTGGTCGTAGAAACTCTCGGCGTCCGAGGCGAAGCGCTCGATCAGCCCGCCGATGGCCTGGACGGCCTCGTCGCGGCTGGCAAGGCTGATGCCGACGAAGAAGTCGTCGCCGCCGATATGGCCGATGAACCAGGTCTGCGGATCGGCCCGCTTGCGGCACAATTCGGCGAACAGCAGGATGGCCCGGTCGCCTTGACGGAAGCCGTAGGTGTCGTTGAACGGCTTGAAATTGTCGAAATCGATATAGGCGAGCACCGCCCCGGCCCCGCCGGTGACGCAATCGGCCACGTATTCGTTGATGACCACATTGCCCGGCAGCTTGCTCAAGGGGTTCTCATCCCGTGCCCGCGCCAGGGTCTTCTCGTGCATGGCGCGGATCAGCGAGCGGGCGCTTAAGAAACCGCGATAGACCATGTGGTCGCTGAGCAATATTCCTTCGGTCTCCTCGACAGCGGCGTAGAGCGCCAGCATCTGATCCAGGGGTGTCCCGATATCGGCGATGGGGCAGCGCACGATAAAGTCGCGCACCTGCCGCCCCAGCGACTTGTTGGCGATCAGGTCCTTGCCGAAGCTGGAATAGGCGTAGTTCTTGGTGTCGCGTTCCCGCACGATGCCCAGCGGCCGCCCGGAGTGATCGACCACGGGTGCATAGGCATTGTCGGACGAACGGGCGAAGCGTTCGAAGATCTCGCTCATGGGGGCGTCGGCCAGAATGGCCGGCACATGGTCCATCTGCTGCAGCACCCATTTCTGGTCGATCTGCCGCTGTCGGCGGTCTTCGCGGGCCAGCACCTCCACGTGGGTATAGCCGGAGGAGAGATGCTGCAGATCTTCCTGCGGGGAATTGATGAAGTTACCCTGGACGAGATCCAACCCCAATTCCCGGCAGACCATCAGCTCGCGACCGTTCTCGATGCCGACGGCGATGACCTCGACACCGAGGGTATGGGCCATTCCGATGATCTGGGCCAGAACCACCCGCTTGCGGGCATCGCGGTCCAGGCCGGAAATCAGCGACCGGTCGATCTTGATGAAGTCGGGGTTGCAGCCGGTAAGCAGCGCCAGGGAATGGGGCGTCGCCCCGAACCGATCCACCGCCACCATCCCGCCGCCCCGTCGCATGAGCTTGGTCGGGTAGGCCGAGGCTTCCGCCCCGGCCGGCAGGACGGCAATCTCGGTCACCACGTGGGCGAAGGCCGACTGCAACGCGCCCTGTATGCCCCCCAGCAGCACATCCAGATGGGCGGTGGAGCGGGCGTCCAGATTGAGGAACAACGCGCCCTGCGCAAGGCAGGGCTGTCGGCTGGATATCTCGCCGACCTTGGTGCGGATGGCCAGTTCAAGATCCTGCAGGCGTCCCGCCACATGGCAACGGTCAAGCAATTCGAGGGCGGTCAGGTCCTCGCAGCCTTCCCAGCCGCGCAGCAGAACCTCGTGACCGAAGCATTGCCCGGTATGGACGTTCACGATGGCCTGGAAGGCCAGGCGAAGGCCTGGAAATCCCGAATTCAGTTCAACATGAGGAGGCATGACACGGCTTTGTGATCCGCTGCCACCACAAATGGCGACCGCACCGCGGCATCATGCCAAATTGATAATGAACAAACACGCGGGGCGAGGGCTCGTCAGAAAAAGTTCACTATCGGAAAGGAGGGGGCTAACCGAACCGGCCGGTACCCCTGTGGCTCTTGGCCGAGCTTACGGGCAGGCTCGCAGGCAAGCCTTCTCCGGAGGTGGTCTGGCCGAGTTTGCCTGGGATGGCATCATCATCCCCAACAGCTTTATCAGCGGGCTGACACTGGTCTGCATCGGCGCTTGGGATTGAGGGTGCCGATGCCGCGACTCCGGCTAACACGGAATATTATATTTCCGCGTAGTATGTTGATTTTATTGATGATTTATCGCTATGGCGTCCCCTACGGGATTCGAACCCGTGTCGCCGCCGTGAAAGGGCGGTGTCCTAGGCCTCTAGACGAAGGGGACGTCGAGGCGCGAGGGCGACTTGATAGCCGCCCTTGGGGGGGAAATCAAGGCATAATGCTGCAAAATCGCATCATCGGGCGAAAGCGGCGTCGTCGATGATCAGCTGGACGCTGGAATTGCCCTGCCAGGTATCGACGCGCAACGTTCCGGCCACGTGGAAGGCGGTGCCCGAGGAGGACAGAAAGGCGTGGCCCATTTCCGAGTCGGCGGCGCGGAAGGCGATGGCTTTCAGGCGTTTGCCGCCGGCTCCGGCAAGCATCAGGCGCACATGGCCCGAGCCCACCACGTCGGCCTTGACGATACGGGCGCCCGACACGGCGAAGCGCGGTTCCGGGTTGCCCGAGCCGAAGGGACCCACCCCTGCGAGGGTCTCCACCAGTTCGATGCCGGCCGCGCCGGCGTCCAGCGCGCCGTCCAGTTCCAGCAGCGGCACCAGATCGCCCTCCAACTGGGCCTGCAGGCGTTCGGCCAGGAAGTCGGAAAGCGCGTCCAGCCGGTCCCGCGCCACGGTGAAGCCCGCCGCCATGGCGTGGCCGCCGCCGGCCCTGAGCAGGCCCGCCTGCCGTGCCGCGATGATCGCCGAGCCCAGGTCCAGGCCGGGAACCGAACGGCCCGAGCCCTTGCCCTGATCGCCTTCCAGGGCCACCACGCAGGCGACGCGGCCATAGCGCTCCTTGAGGCGCCCGGCGACGATGCCGATGACGCCGGGATGCCAGTTCTCGCCCGCCGCGATCAGCAGCGGGCGGCCGTCGTCGGGGCGGCCCTCCACCTGCTCGATGGCATCGAGCAGCACGACGGCCTCGATCTCCTGGCGGTCCTTGTTGTAGCCGTCCAGCCGGCGGGCGATCTCGGCGGCCTCGGCCGGGTCGTCGGTGGACAGCAGGCGGGTGCCCAGTTCGGCCTCGCCCACTCGGCCGCCGGCATTGACGCGCGGCCCCAGGACATAGCCCAGGGTATAGGAATCGGGGCGCTCCTTGACGCCGGCCACATCGGCCAGGGCGGCGAGCCCCACGTTACCGCGCTTGGCCATGATCTTCAGTCCCTGGACCACCAGGGCGCGGTTGACGCCCACCAGCGGCACCACATCGCAGACGGTGCCGAGCGCCACCAGGTCGAGCCAGCGCATCAGATCGGGGGTGGGGCGCGACTGGTACCAGCCGGCCTGCTTCAGGCCGCGGTTAAGTCCGACGGCCAGCAGAAAGGCGACGCCCACGGCGGCCAGATGGCCGTGGGGGCTGGTCTCGTCCAGGCGGTTGGGGTTGATCACCGCCAGGGCGGCGGGCAGCGCCGCCTCGCCCACATGGTGGTCGACGACGATCATGTCGAGACCGGCCTGGGCCGCCGCCTCCAGTGCCTCGAAGGCCGTGGTGCCGCAATCCACGGTGACCACCACCCCGATGCCCTCGTCCTTGAGGCGGAGCAGGGCGGGGGCGTTGGGGCCGTAGCCTTCCTTGATGCGGTCGGGGATGTAGACGCGCGCCTTGGCCCCCATGTCGGCCAGGGCATTCTTCAGGAGCGCCGAGGAGGTGGCGCCGTCCACGTCGTAATCGCCGAAGATGCCGATGGTCTCGCCACGGGTCACCGCCGCCACCAGCCGCTCCACCGCCCTTTCCATGCCCTTGAGGTGGCCGGGATCGGGCAGCAGGTCGCGCAGCGTCGGATTGAGGAAGCTTTCCGCCTCGTCCAGCCCCACGCCCCGCGACGCCAGGACGCGGCCCACCAGTTCGGGCAGGCCCAGGCGCTGGGCCAGGGTCAGGGCCAGACGCTCGTCACCCGGCCGCGCCAGCCAGCGCCGCCCGGACAGCGAGCGCTCGACCCCCAGGAAGGCCGGCTGGGTGTGGCTCATGCGGGCAGATGGCTCCGGCTGAGGTCGTGCTGGACGCTCAGGTGGCGGATGGTGCCGGTGGCCGAGCGCATGACCAGGGAGTGGCTTTCCGCCCGGTGACCGGGCAGCAGGCGGGCACCCTTCAGCACATGGCCGTCGGTGATGCCGGTGGCGGCGAACATCACCTCGCCCCGCACCATGTCGTCGATGTTCCACTTGCGCCTCGTGTCGGCGATGCCGACCCGGCGCGCCGCCGCATGGTCCTGTTCCGAGCGGCACAGCAGGCGGCACTGCATCTGAGCGCCCAGGCATTTCAGCCCGGCGGCGGCCAGCACACCCTGGGCGGCGCCGCCCGAGCCCATATAGGCGTCGACGCCGGAGCCCGGCAGGCCGGCGGCCAGGGCGCCCGACACGTCGCCGTCGTCGAACAGGGTGACCCGCACCCCGGCGGCGTAGAGCCGCTCGATCAGCTCGCCGTGGCGCGGACGGTCCAGGACGCTGACGGTCAGTTCGGACAGGGTCAGGCCCTTGGCCTCGGCGATGTGTGCCAGATTTTCCTCGGGCGTGGCGTCGAGATCGATCAGGCCGGCGGGCAGACCGGCCCCGACCACGATCTTCTCCATGTAGGATTGCTGCGGCACCTTGAGGAAGCTGCCTTCCTCGGTCATGGCCACCACCGACAGCGCGTTGTGGGCGCCGCGCGCGCAGATGGAGCGGCCTTCCAGGGCGGTCAGCACGATGTCGACCTTGGGACCCTTGCCGGTGCCGACCTTCTCGCCGGTGTGGAGCGGCTGGCTGGGGTCGTCGCCTTCGCCGTTGACGATGACGCCGTCCATGGCCAGCCCGTTGAGGGCATGGCGCATGGCCGAGCAGGCGGCCTGGTCGGCGGCGCGCTCGTCACCGCGCCCGGTCTGGCGGGCGGCGGCCAGCGCGCTGGATTCGGTGACGCGCACCACCTCGAGGGCGAGATTGCGGTCGAGGACGGGCAGGGTGGTGGAGTAGATGGACATGGCCCGGCGCCTCTAGAGGGACTCGATACGGATCAACTGCAGGTCGGTGACCGAGGCCAGCGCCCGGATACGCTCCACGGCGCGCAGCATGGAGGCCTCGTCGGTCTCGTGCACGGTCATCACCACCGGCACCACCTCGGACGGCGCGCGGCCGCGCTGGATGATCTGCTCCATGGAGACCTTGTCGGCCTTCAGCGCGGCGGCCACGTCGGCGAACACGCCGGGCTCGTCCCTGACCATCAGGCGGATGTAGTAGGCGCTGCGGTGCGCACCCGATGGGGCGGCGGGCTGCGCCTTGAGGGCATCGACCCTGAGGCCGAAGGTGGGGCCCACCCGGCCGGTGGCCAGGTCCATGAGATCGGCGACCACCGCCGACGCGGTGGGCCGTGCCCCGGCGCCGCGGCCTTCCAGCACGGTGCGGCCGACGAAATCGCCCTCGGTGACGATGGCGTTGAAGGGGCCGCTCACATGGGCCAGCGGGAAGCTGAGCGGCACCATGGCGGGATAGACGCGGGTCTCGACGCCCTGGTCGGACAGCGAGGCGACGCCCAGCAGCTTGATGCGGTAGCCCAGTTCGTCGGCGTAGCGGATGTCCAGCGCGCTGACGTTGCGGATGCCTTCGCACGACACGGCCTCGATGTTGACCGGCATGGCGAAGGCCAGCGAGGCCAGGATGGCCAGCTTGTGGGCGGTGTCGGTGCCGTCGATATCGAAGCTGGGGTCGGCCTCGGCATAGCCCAGGGCCTGCGCCTCGGCCAGCACGTCGGCGAAGTCGCGGCCCGAATCGCGCATGGTGGTGAGGATGTAGTTGCAGGTGCCGTTGAGGATGCCCATCACCTTGGTGACGCGGTTGCCGGCCAGACCTTCGCGCAGGGACTTGATCACCGGAATGCCGCCGCCGACGCTGGCCTCGAAGCCGATATTGCCGCCGTTGGCCTCGGCCAGACGGGCCAGGGCGACGCCGTGGTGGGCGATCATCGCCTTGTTGGCGGTGACCACGCTCTTGCCGCGTTCCAGCGCCGTGGTGACCACGTCGAGCGCGATGCCCTTGGCGCCGCCGATCAGTTCCACCAGCACGTCGTAATCACAGGTCTTGGCCATGTCGCGGGCGTCGGTGAAGAACGGCACGTTGTCCAGGGCCAGGTCGGCGGGCTTGACCAGGGCGGCGGCGCCGACCAGGACCAACGGGCGCCCGGCGCGGGCGGCCAGCAACTCGGCGTGATCGTGCAGCAACTGGACGGTGCCGCCCCCGACGGTGCCCAGTCCGGCGATGGCGATCTTGAGGGGGGAGGCTTTGGTCATTGTTCCGTTCCTGCCGTACGCTGTTTTTCGGAAGCCTCGAGCACCTGTCCGGTGTTGCCGAGGAAGGTTTTGATGTTGCGCACCGCCTGACGGGTGCGCTGGACGTTTTCCACCAGTCCGATGCGGACATGGGAATCGCCGTATTCGCCGAAGCCGATGCCGGGCGCCACCGCGACCTGGGCCTCCCTCATCAGCAGCTTGGAGAATTCCAGCGAGCCGAGATGGGCGAAGGCCTTGGGGATGGGCGCCCAGGCGAACATGGTGGCGGGCGGGCTGGGGATGTCCCAGCCGGCGGCGGCCAGCCCCTCGATCAGGGCGTCGCGGCGGCCCTTGTAAAGGGCGCGGATGTCGTCGACGCAATCCTGCGGCCCGTTCAGCGCGGCGGTGGCCGCCACCTGGATGGGGGTGAAGGCGCCGTAATCCAGATAGCTCTTGATGCGGCCCAGCGCGGCGATCAGCGTCTTGTTGCCGGCGGCGAAGCCGATGCGCCAGCCCGGCATGTTATAGGTCTTGCTCATGGATGTGAACTCGACCGCGATATCCTTGGCGCCGGGAATCTGCAGGATCGACGGCGGCGGGGCCACGTCGAAATAGATTTCCGAATAGGCGAGGTCCGACAGAATCCAGATGCCGTGATGGCGGCAGAACTCCACCACCTGGCCGTAAAAGTCGAGGTCGGCCAGCAGGGCGGTGGGATTGCTGGGATAGTTCAGCACCAGGGCGATGGGCTTGGGCACCGAATGGCGCACGGCGCGGTCGAGCGCCTTCAGGAACTCGGCGTCGGGGGTTACCGGCACGAAGCGGCACGAACCGCCGGCGATGATGAAGCCGTAGGGATGGATGGGATAGCTGGGATTGGGCACCAGCACGATGTCGCCGGGGCTGGTGATGGCGTTGGCCAGATTGGCCAGGCCTTCCTTGGAACCCAGGGTGACGATGCACTCGTTCTCCGGGTCGATGTCGACGCCGAAGCGGCGGTGGTAATAGGCGGACAGCGCCTTTCGGAGGCCGGGGATGCCGCGGCTCATGGAATAGCGGTGGGCACGCGGGTTGCGGGCGGCCTCCACCAGCTTGTCGACGATGTGGGGGGGCGTCGGCTGGTCGGGATTGCCCATGCCGAAATCGATGATGTCCTCGCCGGCGGCGCGGGCACGCGCCTTCATGGCGTTCACCTCGGCGAACACATAGGGCGGAAGCCGTTTGATCCGGTGAAAATCCTGCTGACTGCTCATGGGCCGAACCTAATCTGCTGCGAAGGCCCCCCTTGCAAAGGGGACCCTAATGCCGCAGCGGTCAAGAATCGATGGCTATTTGAACGGACCCAGGCATGCAAGCCCGGACTCCGTTCAAATCAGCCGGGCCATCAGTATTCGATGGAAACCTTGGCGCCGCTGTCGTCGAAGGCCGAGGGAGCCATCGGGTCGGCGGCCACCAAGATCTTCTTGGCGGGCACGCCCAGGCCGGTCAGCGACTTGGCCACCGCCTTGGCGCGGCCCAGGGCGACGCTGGCATCGTCCTGGCCGGCGAAGGAGACGGCGCCCGGCGAGGGATAGCCCACGATGCGGACCACGCCGCCGGTCTGGCGCTGCAGAGCCGCGACCTCGCGCAACTGGGCGCCATCGGCGGCGGTCAGGCCGCCACTGGGGCCGAACTGTACCGAGGCCACCTCGAACTGGGCGGCGGGACCCTTGGGGGCCACCATGCCCTTGACGCCGCGCACGCCCTTGGGCGCCACCAGCTGCGGGGCGCGTTCGCCGGTATCGGCGGCGAAAGCCGGCGAACGGCTCATACCCATGGGCGGCTGGGCGGGAACGGCGTAAGTCTGCACCGGCTGGTTGTAGGAAGCCTGGGTGCGGGCGGCGGGAACGCCGGTGAAGGCATCGCCCTTGTTGGTGGCGACGGCGGATTCGGCCAGACGCCTCTGGTAATGGTCGGCCAGCAGGCCGCGGCGGGCCGGCACGGCTTCGGGGATCTCGGCGCGGGCCGGCGGGCCGGCGGGAGCCGTCCTGGGCGGAGCGCTGGGGCCTTCGTCGCGGGCGGTCTGCATGCGACGGTCGAGCGACGGCTGATAGGAGCCCTTGCCGGACGGATCGGGGGCCTCGGGCGCCTGGGCCACCTGAGTCGGGGCCGGAGCCGGCGTTTCGGCCACCTGGGTCTGGGCGGGCTGCGTCTTCTTGGCCAATTGCTTGGTGGGGGTGGGTTCGCGCCGCACCGAATCGGCGTACTTGGCGTTGCCCCTGTCGCCAGCCAGGCCCTTGCCCGACGGGGAGGGTCTGGTGCCCGCCTCGTTGACGTTGGGGAACGAGCCTTCCGGCCGGCGGGGTGCCGCCACCACGGGGGCCTCGTCGCCTTCGAACATGCCGGCGACACCCTTGTACCACTCGACGGGGTTGAGGGCGTCGGGAACGTACGAACAGCCGGCGATCAGAGCGGCGATGGCGACGCTCCGGCCGACGGCCAGCGTGCGGCGCTCATGACGACGGCGCCAAGCCTCGATGCAATCGAACATGGACGAACTGCTGCCCCCGCTATCGAGAAACTATTTTGTTTGGACCGATTTTTACGGCAAGTTCACGTTTATCAGGCCATGGTTCGAAAGTATATAGGCCTA
>Ga0265320_10001062_pt1 | contig 20333 bp, 16 predicted proteins | sample 4827metaG_FD_202087 | JGI IMG/M metagenome (GOLD analysis project Ga0265320, IMG submission 202087) | Rhizosphere microbial communities from Carex aquatilis grown in University of Washington, Seatle, WA, United States - 4-8-27 metaG | ecosystem: Host-associated > Plants > Roots > Rhizosphere >...
TCTGGGGGGTCCTCGCCCCTGACTTCAGGATCCTGCCTATCTCGGCGGCGGCGAGCCTTCCCTCCCCGCCAGCGACCAGGGCCCCGACCAGGCTGCGGACCATCTTGTAGAGGAAGCCGTCAGCCTCGGCGACGATCCGCAGATCGCGCCCGCGCGCAACGACCTCGAGCCTCCGCAGATCGCGCGTGGTGCCGGCCCTGTCCCCGGGCTCCGTCCCGTTCAGAGCCGAGAACGCCCTGAAATCGTGCACTCCCTGCAGAACCCGCGCCGAGGCCCGCATCGCCGCAAGGTCCATCGGCTTGAGCACCGGCCAGCAGTAGGGCCGGGTGAACGGGTCGGCATCGCCGAGCCGGATCCGGTACTCGTAGACCTTCCCCGTAGAGGAGAACCTGGCGTGAAAGTCCGCCGGCGCCGCGCGCACCGACACGACCTGGATCGCCCTTGAGAGCCGGTGCCTGAGCGCGGCTGCCAGCTTCTCCGGGCCATGCGGCCATTCGGCGTCGAAATGGAACACCTGCCCGATGGCGTGCACGCCCGCGTCCGTCCGGCCGCTGCCATGGATGCGCGCATGGCCGCCAAGCACGTCGGCAAGGCGCGCCTCGATGGCATCCTGAACCGAGTCCCTGCTCAGCTGGCTCTGCCAGCCGGAGAACCCGCCGCCGTCGTAGGCGCAAACGCATTTCCAGCGCTTCATGTCGCGCCTGCGGCCTCACCTTCCTTGGGAAAGCGCCCGTCGAGGAAATCCTGGAGGATTATCGTCGCGGCCCTCGAATCGACGATGCCGGTCTTGCGAACGGCCCGGCGTTTGGCCGGCGGTATGGTGGACTCGGCCTCGTAGCTTGTCAGCCGCTCGTCCACCAGGTGCACGGGCAGGCCGAACTCCGATCGGATCCTTCGGGCGAATGCCTCGACCTCCAGCGCCTTCGGGCCGGACGAGCCGTCCATGTTGAGCGGGTGGCCCAGCACCACCTCGGTGATGCGCCTTCCCTTCAAGACGGAGGCGATCCCGGCCCATTGCCGCGACGGGTCCTCCGACGCGACCGCGGGCAGAGGCGTCGCAACCCCTATTTCATCGCCGTAGGCCAGACCGATCCTCCGCGTCCCGTGGTCTATTCCGAGGAAGCGCATGGAGGGCGGGTTCACGCCGCCAGTTCTGGATGGCTCGAGGCATATTCGCGAGCCGCCTCTGCAAAAGCCCTCTTCAGGCGCGAAGCAACCGAATCCGGGCCGAGCTTGAACCTTACGCCGTCTATCTCGCCCACCGGTACAATGTCCTTTGTCGTCGACATCAGGAAGCACTCCCCCATCGACCCGAAGTCGGCGGGCTGCACCGGCTCCTCGGACACCGGGATTCCCGCCGCGGCCGCAATCCCGTCCAGGAGAAGCGCCCGTGTTATGCCCCCGAGGATCCCGGCGGAGAGCGGGGGCGTCACAAGCTTGCCGTCCCTCACGAAGCCAATATTGGCGACGGAGGCTTCCGTCACCTCGCCCGCCAGGTTGAGGATGACGACGTCGTCGGCGCCGCGCGCGCGCGCCTCGCGCAGGCAAAGGAGGTTGTTCAGGTAGTTTCCCGTCTTCCATGCCGGATCAAGGCTCTGCACCGGATTGCGGCGCATCGTCGTGGCGACCGACAGCCTCAGGCCCTCGCGCTCCCTGGCCTTCGGCACCTCCGGGCAGGGCTGGACCAGGAGAAGGAAATCCGCCTTGTCGGCCAGCGCGATGTCCAGGCCTATAGGCCCGGCCCCGCGGGTGACCTGCAGGCGGATATAGAGCTCCCCAGAATTCGGCACGCGGTCCCTAAAGGCGGACACGGTGCGGCGGATCTCCTCCAGGATCTGCGGCGGGGCGATGTCCAGGTGCATATGCACGGCGCGCGCCGACGCGCGCATTCTCTTCCAGTGCTCCTCCCAGGCGAATATGACGCCGTGATACGTCCGCCACACCTCGTAGATCGCATCACCATAGAGGAAGCCCCTGTTGAGGGGCGCTATAGACGGCTCGCTCGCGGGATGAAGGCGCCCGTTGGTATTGGCCTGGATATAGTGAGTCGGCATGTCGCTGGGTTTCGCAAAGCAAACGGCCCCCGCCACAAAGCAGGGGCCGGTCCCAACTGGCAAGACTGCGCCGCCCCTAGGCCCGAGCCTTCACAAGTCCCAGCGCCTTCTTGATGTTCTGCACGCTCGGCAGAGAGATGCCCAGCGCCTTGGCGATCTGGGAGCCTGTCTTCCCGGCCTCGACGAGCTTCTTCACGCTCGCGCGCGTCTCGTCCGTGATGACGGCGCGCCTGCGGCGCTTGACCTTGTCCGCGGACTTCGCGGGCCTGCCCCTGCGGCCCTTCCTGCGCGAGCCCGTCCCCGAGGCGCCCTTCAGCGCCCTGATGAATTCACCAAGGGACCCAAAGCCGTAGTTCTTGTGCAATGTCGCCAGTTCCTTGCTGAGGCGCTTGGCGATCGACTTCTCGAGCGCCGCGATCTTTGCCTTGGTGACCTCAAGCTCCTTTATCTGTTTTGTTACCATAGTTGAAATACTGTCGGGAGAACCACGTGTTATAGCAAGCATTATATATACATGATTTTATGGCATCACATCATTCAATACGGCGCAGTAGGGCAGATTTACTCGACGTGCAGTTGGAACGATATAGGAGGTTTCTGTGGACCCAGTTGCCCCGCCCTCGCGCCCCTCGTTCGCGGCCGGCACGCGCCTCTTCGTGTGTGCTCTTGCGGTCGCTCACGCAGTGGCGTTTGCCTCGATTTGGGTCCAGGCGGACGGATTGATTGGGCCGTCGGGGATCCTGCCTGCAGGGCAATTCTTCGCAGCCGTCCACGAGCAGCTGGGGCGCCAGGCATGGTACGAGGCCCCCTCGCTCTGCTGGATATTCGGGACGGGGCGTTTCATCGGCGTGCTCTGCGGGCTAGGAATCGGCCTTTCAGTGCTTCTCTTCGTGGGGTACGCCCAGCCCGTTTGCCTGGCGCTCCTCTGGGCCTTTTACCTGTCCCTCGTCTCCGCCGGGCAGATCTTCTTTGATTTTCAATGGGATGCGCTCCTCCTCGAGAGCACGCTTCTCGCCCTATTCGTGGTTCCCTGGTCGCTGCGGCGCGCAAGGGCCCCGTACGACCCGCCCCGTCTTGCGCGCTACCTGGTCTGGTGGCTCCTGTTCCGCCTCATGTTTCTCTCCGGCGTCGTCAAGCTGACGAGCGGAGACCCGACATGGCGGCACCTGAGCGCCCTTACCTTTCACTATCAGACCCAGCCGCTGCCGACCCCGATCGCATGGTACGCACAGCAGCTTCCGGAATGGTTCCAGGTGGCGTCCTGCGCTCTGATGTTCCTGGTCGAGCTCGCCGCCCCATTCTGCATTGCCGCGCCAAGGAGTATCCGCCATTTCGCGGCGCTGGCGCTTGTCGCCCTACAGGTCCTGATCGCCGTCACGGGAAACTACGCGTTTTTCAACCTGTTGACAGTCGGCCTGTGCCTGACCTGCCTCGACGACGGCTGGTGGCGCTCGCGCCACTGGCAGGTCGACGAACCCACCCGCGATCCGGCCGAACCCCGGCGCCGCGGAGCACCAAGCAAGGCCACTGCACTCCGCTGGTTCGGCGCATTCTACGTGGGCGTGACCTTTTTCGGGACAGCCGCGGCCGTATCCCCAAATGCAGCGCGGTCGCCGCTTGTCCGCTCTGTTGAGGAAGCGGTCGGGCCGCTGCAGACCTTCAACAACTATGGGCTCTTTCGGGTCATGACAGTCGAGCGTCCCGAACTCGTGATAGAGGGCAGCGACGACAGCCGCGACTGGCGCGAGTACGCTCTGCCCTACAAGCCGGGAGACCTTTCGAAACGGCCGAAATGGGTCGCCCCCTACCAGCCGCGCCTCGACTGGCAGCTTTGGTTCGCGGCGCTTGGGCCAGCCGATGACAGTCCCTGGGTGGGGACCATTTGCGAGCGCCTCCTCAGGGGAAATCCCGCGGTCCTTGGACTGTTCGCACACGATCCGTTTCCCGACCACCCTCCGCATTACATGCGCGTGGTGCGCTATCGCTACGAGTTCACGGATGCGGTCGAGCGTAAGCGAACGGGAAAATGGTGGCGAAGGACGCCAATAGATTTCTATATTCCCACGGTGGCACTCTCCTCCGATTCAAAATGAAGCCGTCCGGCCGCGACCAGTTCATGGACCTGCTGAGGGACGCCGTCCAAGGTGGTTCGCTTGAGAAGCTCACCCTGGGAAAACCCTCCGGCAAGGATTTGACGCTTTCCAACCTGTTCGTTCGCCCCGTGGCGCTGAAGTCGGGTCCCCGCTTCTCATTTGTTTGGCGCCACAAGACGAGGGACATCACGAAGAACCACGACGCCGCGGAGACCCTCCGGCTCGTGGATTCCCTGATCGGATCCGATTTTCTTGATGCCCATCTCTTCACGGCGGCCAAGAGTGCGCAGCTTGAGACCGGGCCCGGCACCTCGCGGATTCGAGTAAGGACTCGGACCACGGCGCCCGCCGTCTCTCGCGGAATCGACCGGGCCAAGACACGTCCCATCGCACCAGGGACGCCATGGCTGCGCGCCCTGGGAGTGACCGACGAGCGCGGCACGCCCCTTTCCGCCATGGCGGACAAGTTCCGCCAGATCGAGAAGTTCGCCGAGATCCTAGGCCATCTCATCAAGGAGGCTCCGCTCGAGGAGGGGCGGCGCCTGCGCGTCTTCGACATGGGTTGCGGGAAGGGCTACCTCACCTTTGCGGCAAGCGATCTTCTGGGAGAGCGGGCAGACGTCTGCGGGGTCGAGGCGCGGGCCGACCTTGTCGAATTCTGCAGCACGACGGCCGCCGAGCAGGGACTCGCGCAACGCCTGTCGTTCCGCGTGGGAACGATTGCCAAGACCGACGTCGGGGCGGCCGACGTGCTCATCGCCTTGCACGCCTGTGACACCGCGACGGACGACGCCCTTGCAAAGGGGGTCGCGGCCGGCGCGGCGCTTCTCGTCGTCGCCCCCTGCTGCCAGAAGGAGATCCGCCCGCAGCTTGTCTCGCCACCCGTGCTGTCGGCCGCGCTCAAGCACGGGATCTTCGAGGAGCGCCAGGCCGAGTTTGTCACCGACGCCCTTAGGGCCCAGCTGCTTGAATGGGCGGGTTACCGCACGCGGGTGATCGAATTCATCTCAACCGAACACACGGCGAAGAACACTATGATCACCGCGGTCCGGGCCCGCCCGGGAGGGGACGAGGTGATCGCCGGTCGTATCAGGCAGTTCGCCTCGTTCTACGGCGTCAGGCGCCAGGCCCTGGCCGCGCACCTGGGTTTCTCCCTCGCATGACCTGGTCGGAGCTGGACTGGGCCTCCCTCGACCGGCACCGGGAGCAGTTCCTTGGGGGCACGGCTGGCGACGCACCGTATTGGACCTCGACCGAGGACCTGGCCAGCTATGACATGACGTTCGGCGAGAGGATCGGGTGGAAGTGGGACGCCGTTCTCGACGAACTCCGGACCCGCGGCTGGAAGCCCCCTGGGGGCGCAGTGCTCGACTGGGGCTGCGGCAGCGGGATAGCAGGACGCCGCGTCGTCGGCCGCTTTGGCCATGGGCAGTTTGAGTCCCTGTTTGTCTGGGACCACTCCCCGGTCGCGGCCGGCTTTGCCCACGACGCGGCCACAAGGGAGTTCCCGCGGCTGTCCGTCGCCGCGGCGACCGTGGGATACCTGAGGGGCAACGAGCCCATCGGCCTCCTGCTGATCAGCCACGTCATAAACGAGCTTCGGCAGCCCGCCCTTGAGGAGGTAAGGGCCCTGATCGCCCGGTCGCGCGCGGTGATCTGGACGGAGCCGGGATCCCGCGAAACCAGCCGTGCGCTGGGAGCGCTCAGGGATGAATTCAGCAGGGAATTCAGGGTGGTGGCGCCCTGCACCCACGCGGGCGCCTGCCCCATCCTCGGGCCCGGCAACGAGCGGCACTGGTGCCACCACTTCGCCGCCCCGCCTCCCCTCGTCTTTGTGGACTCCAATTGGGTGAAGTTCGGCAAGCGCGCGGGAATCGACCTGCGCAGCCTGCCCTACTCGTTCATTGCGCTCGACCGCGACTGGAGCCGGGATGCGGGTGGATTGTCCCGCGTCATCGGGAGGCCGGAGCATTTCAAGCCCTATGTTAGGCTTCTGAACTGCGACAAGGACGGGCTCGAGGAGCTGATGGTCATGAAGCGCGACAGCGCGGCCCTCTGCAAGGAACTGGAGAAGGCGAGGCGCCCGTTGGTTTACAAATGGGAGCGGGTCGGCTCCAAGATCACGGCCGGATCCTCCCCCCGCCCGTAGCGTCCTGTCTTGGTTCCGGGCGCCAATGTCCCAATAGGGACCATTTGAAGCACTTCGCGTCTCGAACGCCATTCTCGTTCCACCTGACCTTCGAATTGCAGTAACCCCCTAAGCACAGGCGCCTGGGAAAGCAGGCCATCATCTGATGCGCAAGCCGCATGGCCCTGCGCCTGCGGCCCGCGAGGCCAAAGCCCGCGGCCGTCCGGGTCGTCGGAAAGCTCTCCGAAACCCGACCCTCCGGAAAGAGAGGCAATGCTAGGGCACCACCGGCACGATGAGCGCCGAGGGATGCTCCCGGTCGTGGAGAACCACGTTTGTCGCGACGACCGAGGAACCTGACGCCTCAGGGCTCTCCCCGGTGTTCGGGTTGCGGTCGAACCGCGGGAAACTGCTGCTCGTGATGTCGAGACGAAGCCGGTGGCCCTTCAGGAATACGTTGGCGGTCGACCAGAGCTCGATCCGGACCCGGTAGACCGTCCCTGCGTTCATGAGCTCGGGCTTCTCCATTGAGTCTCTGTAGCGGAGCCGGAGGACGCCGTCGGTGAGATTGATCGCCGTACCGTCTGGGAGAACGTCGACAAGCTTGCCGGTCAGGTCCGTGTCGACAGCCGAGGACCGGAAATAGACATCAAGGGACACCGGCCCGGTGATCTCGGTGTCGGACGTGAAAGCGGCGGTCGTGAACACAAGCACATCCTGCCTCCCCTCGACGACCCTCTGGTCAAGGGGGCCCGGCGGGTAGCTTGCCGGATCGCCGAGAAGCGCGCCTCCACGGGACGGCACCGGGTGCGCGGGATCGTAGACATAGGTGTCCTGGGCCTCTTCGCCGGGCGGGTTCGTGTCGAGCATGCCGTCGCCGGAGAGCGAGTTGGCCCGTCCCCCGGAGTGGAGGTAGAAGCGGGTCTCCCTTGCTCGGGCGAGCGGCCAGTCGTCCTCGTCCCTCCACGTGTTGCTCCCCATCACGAACACCTTCACCGGCTTCTCCCGGTCGATTCCGTTGTCGACCCCCTTCATCAGGTGGTCGAACCACCGGTAGCCGAGCTCATCCAGGTCGAGAACCGAGTCCTTTCCGAAGTCGACATCGCCAATCTTCTGCCCGAAGCCCGCATGGCCGCCCGGGATGATCACGAGGCGCTGCCCTGCCCTCGCGGCATCCGTGGCCGCCCCCCGCCTCAGGCCGGCGTAGTTCCGGAGGGAACCGTCCTGGAACAAGTCGTACCAAGCAGCCACCGTGAGGACCGGCACCCTGACCTTGGCGTAGTTCGCCTGAATGGACCACTGCCTCCAGAAGGCGTCGTAGGCGGGGTGGGCGATCCAGTCGAAATAGTAGTCGGCAACGCCCTTCGCCGAGCCGGGATCGATCACGGGGTATTCCGACGGGGGTTTCATGTAGTCCCAGTGGGAGGGGACCGCCGAGCCCCCGGTCTTGCGCTCCAGCACGTTGACCGAAAGGGCCGAACTCCACGCCTGCGCGAGCATCTGCATGAAGGCACCGCCCTGGTAGGCCCAGTGCTCATGGTAGTCCGAGGCCGTGACCGTCGGGTAGATGCCGACGAGATGCGGTGGGGACGCGATGGCCGCCAGCATCTGGGTCGCGCCGACATAGGAGCCGCCGATCATCCCGACCTTCCCGTCTGAGTATGGGAGGGCCGCGGCCCACTCGACCGCATCGTAGCCGTCGGCAATCTCGAACTTGAAGGGGTACCATTCGCCCTCGGAGGCGTTGCGCCCCCTGACGTCCTGGAGGATGACAACGTAGCCGCGGGCGGCACCCTTGAGGCCGGAGTCGATGTTGCTGAACTTGTTGTAGGGGGTGCGCTCGAGGAGCACCGGGAATCTCCCGTCGGCCTTCGGCCGATAGATATCGGCGCGCAGGGTGACGCCGTCGCGCGTCACCATCGCCACGTTGCCCTCGAAGGCCACCGCATAGGGCCCGTCGGCGCGGGCCGCGGGCGCCAAGGCGGTTGCCGCGAGCAGAGGCAGGATTCGGATGAGTTTCATGGGGGGGGCGGGCCTCGTGGCTCCGTCAGGGCTGGTTGTCCGAAATCTGGGCCCGGGCGCCCGCCTTGTTCTCGATGCGGTTCCCGTTCATCTGGTTGTGGTGCACGATCACGCCCTGGGCGCCCGCGCCGATCACGATGGCGGTTCCGGGGCCCGCTCCCTTCACGGCATCGGGATAGATCGTCAGCGAATTGTCGTGGATCATGGCCTGGCCGTCCGTCACCTCGATCATTGGGCCCGAGAGCACCCAGGGCACGAGCCTCGAGTCCGAGAGCGAGACGAGCCCGGCGTTCTCCCACTTGACGACGCGGTCGAGCTGCCCCCAAAAGCTGCCACCCCGGACATAGATGACCACCGTGTTGGGCTCGGTGATGTCCTTGCCGTTCAGCTGCCGGGTCTGGGTGCCGGCCTCTCCAGCGCCCCGGCCCCAGATCGCTATGCGGTACTTCCCGCGGTTGTCGTTCGCGATCGCGAGGTTTGAGAAGGAAACGCCGGGCTGCTGGGTCGATCGCGCGTCGATGCCGATGTCCACGCCGTCGAGGTCGACGTCCGTCATCTGCCCGTTCGTGGATCCATCCTTGGAGGCCGAAAGCTCGATGCCGACGTGGTATCCCCAGCTGAAGATGTTCTCAACCACCTCCCAGTCGGCGCGCTGGAAGATGAACGACGTCGCGTTCAACGCGGTGAAATCGATGACCTTCTTGTCCAGCGACCAGAACGGCCAGAAGTGGACGTCATGGATCCGTCCGATGTCGGAGCACTTGTCGACCCAGATCCCCTTGAGGAGCGGCTGGCCATAGAGGCCCCGGATATAGTGCCGGCTCCCCCCCTGGGTGGCCAGGTCCACGGCCTGGTAGGGGTTGGCCAGGAGGACGTCGATGATGGAGACGCTGTCGCCGGCGCCGCAGCGAACCGTCCACGGGTAGGGGGTCGGCCGATCCGATACGACCTGGTTCGGGTAGAGGACCTTGACGCCCTGAAGCGTCGAGTTCGGCCCCTGGAGCGTGATGAAGGCGGGGCCGTCCGCCAGCCCCGCGCCCTCCACGGCGAGCAGCGTGGAACCCGGGGATTTCTTGGTGTATAGCTGGGGGGCCCGGCCGACCCCGACAAGGGCGGTGCCGGCGGGCACCACGAGGTGGGTCCTGACCAGGTAGGTCCCTGTGGGAACGTACACCACCCCTCCCCCTGCGGCTCCCGCCGCGTCAAGCGCATCCTGGATGGCTCGGGTATCGTCGGCCTTGCCATCGCCGACCGCGCCATACGGCGCGCCTCGGACGTTGATGCCTTCCATTGGTGGCGGGGCCTCGACCTGGTGGTACGCGGCGGACGAAGGTGGAGTCGCCTTGGACTGCGCGCACATCCGGTCGACGGGAAGCGAAAGGGCCGCCGCGGCGAACGCCGCCAAGCTGAGTTGAAATCGAAGGGGGCCGCTTGGCGAAATTCCGATCGGGCTCGTTGACATGGATCCTGGGGTATCGGGAAAGGGCAGGTGCACAAATCCCGTGCTTCAGATCCTCTCGGCCTCAGGCTGAGACTTGCAAGCGCGCAGTGTCTCGTCGGCTTGCGACTCAGAACCCGATTGCAATCGAGCGGCCGTGGCCGAGCGCGGGAAAGGAAGGTGGCGCGGCAACGGTTCCCGTGTGCTAGCCCGCGCCGCATCGCTCCCGATGCGATCACGATTGTTGCCTGCGCACATGACTAAGTCCAGAGGCAGATCCGACTGCCACGTCGCGTGGAATAGTATATGTGCCAAAAAGCCGCCGGAAGGTGACCGTGAATCGACAGACGTGACCGCGGCCAATCCTATGGTTGCCCGTGATCGAGGCGTCCGTTGTCTTGAGAAAGGCCTCCTCTCGATTGCGGTTGACGGGAATCGCCGGAGAGGCCGCCTGTTCGAATAAGGACCGGTTTCTAGACAGCGGAAAATACAGATGTGTCCGCACCCCTTCAAAGTGCCCCGACTCCCATAATCGCGGGGGCCAGCCATTCACGTCACACGTTATGGCTTAGTCGGAGTTGCTGCGGCATCGTCGGCTTTCTCGATACTATCCGCTTCGGCGATCAACCGGGTAAATTCCGGCTCGCTGCGCAGCGGCGAGAATATGGGATCATAGCGTAAATCCGCTGCGGTGACGAAAACGGCGTGCAACTTGCTCTTCAACGCTGCCTCGATCAGGCGCAGGGCTTCTGCCCTCTCGCCGAGTTGCATGCACGCTCGGACGATCTCCCCCCGAGCATGAAGCACACCGGGACGATCTAGCCCCCTAAGTTGCAGCAGGGCCGTAAGGAGCCGACGCGCCTCCACGGTTTCGCCCAGGAGTGCGAGCAGAATCAGCCGGTTGTTCAAGGCAGGATCATCTTTGGGATTAACCGCGAGACGCGCGTCCACGAGTTTCAACGCAGCCTGCCACTCTACCGCAGCCGCCTCCAGTCGGCCGGATTGCGCGAGCGCATCGCCAACAAGCAGACCGCGCGGGCCGCGAAAAAAAGAGGCGTCGTTGATCCAATCGCGCGAAAGACCGCGCACGGCGGAGAGCGCGGCATCCGGTCGGTTACTGTAGCGGTAAACCTCGTAAGCAATGAAGCAGCCTCGATCCTCCAGCAGCGCGGACGCTGGAATGGTGTCGAGCAACGCGTTCGCACGGTTGAGGTCGCCGCGCAGCCTCAACGCGAAATTTATTTCCATCAACCGAGCGCCGAGAAAAGGCTTCTGGACTAGGGCCGCGCGCAAGGCCGCCTCCGCTTCCGTCGCCCGGCCGTCGAACCAGAGATTCATAGCCTTGTCATAGAGAGCGAGTACATCGCCGCCAGGTAGCTGGGCCGAACGGTCGAAAATTTGGTTGGCTTCGTCGTGGCGTTCAGGAAAGCGACGCAATAAGTCACCCAAACTGCGCAGGACACGCTGATCGTCGGGTCGTTCGTTCAGCAACTTGCGTGTTGCCGCCTCACGCTCGCCCGCTTCTCGCAGGCTGGCGAGCGGCAGGTAGATCGCCGCCACGCGCGCCTCATACGACCGGGGATCTAGTCGCAAGGCGCGTTCCGTGGCGGTGCGGGCTTCTTCTAGCCGCTCGGCCGAGAGATCCCAGCCGCGTATGCCGTAGCGCGCCTGCAGTTGTGCGTAGGCGGCCCAGACTTCGGCGTCGGTGCTGTCTTTGGCAACCGCCTGCCTCAATAAATCCTCGGCAATTTTGTAACTTTCGCGGGTTTCATCGATATTGTCGAATAATCCGCGTGCGCGCGCTAGCAATTGCCGCGCGTCGGTTGCTACAAGCGGGGCCATCGGTGAGGCTGCAACTGGCGCGGGTTGGGTCGTAGCCTCCGTGGAACCGGCGGTCTGCCCATTTTCGAGATGCAGTGCGGCGTCTTTTTGTCTGCGGCCTGGGCGGAGCGCGAAATATGCGGCGACTAACGCCGCTACGGCCATTGCGGCGAACGCAAGGCGTGGCCAAGGGCTGCGCTTGGTCAAAACCTGGATTGCAACCTCCGGAGCGCCGCCGATGCGCTGCGCCTCGTGCGACAGCACGCCAGTCCGGTGCGACCAGAGTTTCAGCATCCGCGCGAGAACTTCGGGCGACGCAACACCATCCGGCAGGCGCGTCCATTGCACTTTTCTAAACCGGTCTGGGACCAGTGCGTCGGGCTCGCGGGTGTCGTCGATGACGACGGGCAGGATGAATGGCACACCCGAGGCAATTCCCTGCGCTCGCTCTGCTGCCAAATCCCACTCAATCCTGAAGTAACCCTCGTGCCGCGACTGGGTGTTGGCAGAGATGAGCGGAACGAACAATACGCACTCCTTGATCTGCTGCCGGATCTTCGCGTCCCATTCATCGCCGTGCTCCAGGCCCCCCTCTTGGTCGAACCACACCTCGACACCCCCGGAGCGGAGGGCCTCGCAGATGCGCCGCGCGGCTTCGGCGTCCTGGGAGGCGTAGCTTAGGAATACGGCGCCGGGCATCGGGCGGGAACGTGCCAGAGGCGCTAGGGGTCAGCCAGCACAAATCGGCCCATCTTTAGCCGGTGATACATTTGCCAAGAGGCTGTCTTCCTTCCTCAATTCGTTATCAAGAGAACGCTGAAGACGGCGAACAATCCAAGGAATGTCGCAGTCAACACTGCTTTCGTACGGCTGTTTCTCACGCTCGACAATTTAGATGTCTTCTCGAGTCGCCGGTCTTGGAACAGGAACCCCAAGGATCGGAACTCGAAGCGTGCATATTGATCTTGCGCAAGGACTGCGCCGTACTGGCCAAACACGACTATAAAGTTACCTTAGCGGGCGGCGATCTGCCGATTGCGGCGAAGCCATACTTTTCGTGCCTTACGGGTTCGCCAGAACTGTTCGTAAACGGACCCAAATTGGGACACTACCCCCACCCTATGTCTTGACTCGCCAAACACGAATGGGTCTGATGACACCTTTCCCCAATCACACCACCATGGGCCAACAGCTAAACAAGGTCATTAAACGCAAACGCCGCGCCGCCTACCTGAAGCGCAAGAAGGTCGCGGCGGCCGCAGCAAAGAAGAAGTAGGCCCCTGCGGGCCAGGATTTTGCGGCCCGCGGCGTATTCCGGCATGATCAAGGTCAGCCTCATCTCGCTTGGCTGCGCTAAGAACCTCGTGGACAGCGAGATAATGGTGGGCCACCTGCAGGAGGCGGGAATGCAGGTCATCCCCGACGCCGAAAAGGCGGATGTCGTGATCGTGAACACCTGCTCGTTCATCGACTCCTCGAAGGAGGAGTCGATCGGACACATTCTCGAGGTCAGCGCGCAGCGCGGGCTCCGAAAGCGCAGGCGTGAGCAGAAGCTGATTGTCGCCGGGTGCATGTCGCAGCGCTTCGCGAAGGATCTGCCGGGTTCGATGCCCGAGGTGGACGCGTTCATCGGGCTCGACCAGATCACCCGCATCGTTCCGATCATTGAGGAGATCTACGCCCGGGAGCGCGGCACGGACTCCCATCCGGCTAGCTTCGTCACGCCGCGGTCGACGTTCATTCCAGACTACAACACGCCGAGGTTCCGGCTGACGCCCTCCCACTTCGCCTACGTGAAGATCGCGGAGGGCTGCAACCATCCGTGCACGTTCTGCATCATTCCGCAGATCCGGGGCCGGCACAGGAGCAGGACGGTCGACAGCGTCGCCGCCGAGGTCCGCCAGCTCGTCGCGGAAGGCGTGAGGGAGGTCAACCTCATCTCGCAGGACACGACCTTCTTTGGGATGGACACGTGGGACGAGCGCCCGAGCCCGCGCACTCCCGTCGATTCCTCCCGCGGCGCCGCCCTCACCTCGCTCCTTCGAGAGCTCAACGCGATCGAGGGCGAGTTCTGGATCCGCATCCTTTACACGCATCCGGCGCACTGGAGCGACGAACTGATTAGGACGATCGCCGAATGCCCGAAGGTGGCGCGCTACGTGGACATGCCCCTGCAGCACATAAGCGACCGGATGCTGTCGGCCATGCAGCGGGAGACGGGGGGCGAATACATCCGCGGCCTCGTGAGGCGTATACGGGCGGGCATTCCGGGAATCGCCCTGAGGACGACCTTCATCGTCGGCTTCCCGGGGGAGACGGACGCCGATATCGACGAGCTGTGCGAATTCATCCGCGACACGAGGTTCGAGCGCCTGGGCGTCTTTCGCTATTCGCAGGAGGAGGGAACCCGGGCCGCCAGGATGCCCGGGCAGGTTCCGGCCAAGGAAAAGGAGCGGCGCTGGCACCGAATCATGGCGCTTCAGAAGGAGATCGCGGGCACCGTGAGCGCCGCAAGCGTCGGCAAGACGCTCAAGGTCCTGGTCGATGAGCCGGGAGTCGCGCGCGGCGAGGCCGATGCGCCCGACATCGACGGCCGCGTGTACGTGCCCCGGGAACTTGCGGTCGGCCGCTTCGCTTCCGTTAGGATCAACGGACACCATGAATACGATCTCCTTGCGCTGCCCGCGGGGCAGCACCCCGTCGAATTCAAGGTGGCCAAGCAGGCGCAGTAGGCGCCCGCTCAGCCCTTTGCGGACGCGGCGTACCTGCCGATGATCCCGTCAAACGAGCCGTTCGAGAAGAAGATGACCACCCGCGGCTTCCCGCCCTTCGGCAGCGTTTCGGCTGCCAGGGCGTCGTGCAGGTCGGCATTGGTGGGGAAATGCCGGGCGTGGACCCCTTGGGCCCCCAGATTCTCCGCCACGGCCTCCGGGTCGAATCGCTCCTCGACGCGCAGGGCCCCCGCGCGGCTCACGGGGCCAAGGTAGACCTCATCCGCGTTGGAGAGCGCCCTCTCGAAGCCGGCCTGCAGGGTCTTCACCCGCGCCGTGTTGCTCCGGGGCTCAAACACCGCCGTGAGCAACGCCCCGGGAAACCGCATCCGGAAGGACCTCAGCGTCTCCGCAATGGCAGTGGGATGGTGCCCAAAGTCCTCGACAACGGTGAGCTGCGACCCGGCAATGAGCACCTCCTGACGCCGCCTGACGCCGCGAAACTTTCCAAGCGCATCGAGGGAAAGGCTCGTCGGCCGTTCTCCCGACACCGCCAGGCCCGCTGCCGTGGCCGCCATCGCCGCATTGCGCGCGTTGTAGACACCCGGCAGCGACCATTCGACCCTTCCCCACTTCTCACCCCGCCAGTGCAGCGTGAAGCTCGAGCCGGCCGCCGTTTCCGAGAAGTCCACGATCCGCGTGTCGTTGCCCTCATCCATCCCGACCCGGATGACCTTCGTCCACGGCATGGGCCCGAGGACGCGCAGGTTGCTGTCGTCGCCGTTCAGGACGGCGAACCCGTTTCGCGGGATTATGCGCGAGAAGTGGACAAATGTGCGCTGGACGTCGGCCAGGTCCCGGAAGATGTCCGCGTGGTCGAACTCGAGGTTGTTGAAGACGGCGACGTGGGGCGAGTAGTGGATGAACTTGCTTCTCTTGTCGAAGAACGCGCTGTCGTACTCGTCGCCCTCGATGACAAAGGGATCGGAAGCGGACCCGAGGTGGCTTCCGGTCGGTGGATCCTGCGGCACGCCGCCGATGAGGTAGCCCGGATCGCGGCCGTTCTCGCGGAGCAGATAGGCCGCGACGGCGGTCGTCGTCGTCTTTCCGTGGGTCCCCGCCACCACGATGTTCTTCCTCCGGAAAAGCACCTGGTCATGGAGCATCGCCGGCAGGGAGGTGAAAGGAACCGCCCTCGTCTCGAGCAGCCATTCGACCTCGGGATTTCCCCGCATCATGGCATTGCCGATGACGACCAGATCCGGGCTGAGCGACGCGAGCCGGCCCGGGTCATAGCCCTCATGCGCCACAATGCCCGCCTCCGAGAGCACGGTGCTCATCGGCGGGTAGATGTTCGCGTCCGCGCCAATCACCTCGTGCCCGGACGCCCGGGCGAGAAGCGCCGCGTTTCCCATCGCGGTTCCGCAGATGCCCATGAAGTATATTTTCATTAGTGCTGGCCAGGGAACTCCGCCCAAAAAACCGAAGTGTTATTCAATCGGGCCCATTTCGGCCCATTTTCGCCAAAGCAACAAGGCCTTTCCGACGCCCTGCGCGGCCGCGGATTCGCCGGCACGCGCTCTTCCATGCCCGTGGATTATTTGATGGCTTGATTTCCCCAGGGCCGCGCAGCACCCTTTCCTCTTTTAGCGAAGACGGTCTGGCGCGATTGCCGCCGACCTGCCGATGTCTGGCCAAACCCCACCCCAAAAGTCATGCAAGTCACGCTAACCTGGCTCGATTACCTCATCCTGCTGACCTATACCGGCTTTGTCATCGGCATTGGCTTCGCCCTCAGGAAATACATGAGGAGCTCGTCGGACTTCCTGACGTCCGGCCGCTCGATCCCGACTTGGGTCACGGGGCTGGCATTCATCTCGGCCAACCTGGGCGCGCTCGAGCTCGTGGGCATGGCCGCCAGCGGCGCCAAATACGGCATCATCACCGCCCACTTCTACTGGGTCGGCGCAATTCCGGCGATGGTGTTCCTGGCCGTGTTCATGATGCCGTTCTACTACGGCTCCAAGGCGCGCTCCGTGCCGGAATACCTCAAGATGAGATTCGACGAGCGCGTGCGCGCGCTCAACTCGATCTCCTTCGCCGTGATGACCGTGTTCGCCTCCGGCATCTCGATGAACGCGCTGGCCAAGCTGCTCCACCTCCTCCTCGGCTGGAACTATCACGCGAGCCTCTGGATCTGCTCGGCGGTCGTGCTGGTCTATGTTCTGAAGGGCGGACTCACGTCCGCCATCTATACCGAGGTCCTTCAGTTCTTCATGATTGTGCTCGGCTTCGCACCGGTCGTCTATCTCGGGCTCAAGGACGTGGGGGGATACAGCGCGCTGACCGGCCTCCTGAAGGGCGTGGCCATCAACCCCAGTTCGCTCCACCTTCGCGACCCCGGGATCCACTACGGCGCCAATGCATGGACGAGCGCATGGCACACCTTGCTTTCCGGCCCGGCCAACAATCCCATGGGCGTGGACTGGTTCGCCATGATCTTCGGCCTCGGGTTCGTGCTCTCGTTCGGCTACTGGTGCACGAATTTCCTCGTGGTTCAGCGCGCAATGGCCGCGCGCAACATGACCGCCGCCCGCAACACCCCGCTGGTCGCGGCGGTGCCGAAGATGCTTTTCCCCGCCCTCGTGATCCTTCCCGGAATGATCGCCGTGGCGCTCATGACCATCCCTTCCAAGGGCTACCGCATCCCGGCGCCCATTCTCGAAAATGCGGTATATGAGAGGGCGATGACGGTGGTCGCAGCCTCCGCCGCCCTTCCGCCCGACCAGGCGTTCAGGGACATCAGCGCCGCCGTCGGCAAGAAGATGGACGGCGAGAAGGTCGCCGCGCTCGTCAAGGACTACGCTGCGAAGCCGCTGGCGCCGGAGGTCTTCAGGGACCGGCTTTGGAACGCCGTGGCGGAATACGACTACGACGGGGTCATCCTCTCCCTCGTGAAGCGCTATTGCCCGCCCGGCCTGCTGGGTCTGGCGCTCACGGGCCTGCTCGCGTCGTTCATGTCGGGTATGGCGGGCAATGTGACCGCGTTCAACACCGTCTGGACCTACGACCTGTACCAGGCGTACATGGCGCCCAACAGGAGTGACGAGCACTACATGAGGATGGGCCAGGCGGTGACGTTCGTGGGAATCCTGCTGAGCATCGCATGCGCGTACTTTGCGGCCATGTACAACAATGCCATGGACATCATCCAGCTCGTGTTTGCCTTCGTGAACGCGCCGCTCTTCGCGACCTTCCTTCTTGGCATGTTCTGGTCCCGCACGACCGGCACGGGCGCATTCCTCGGGCTGCTCCTCGGGACGGCCACCTCGGGCCTTGTCCACGCGCTCACCATCTCCCAGGGAAACATTCCGGGCATGAAGGGCGGCTATCTGAGCGTCGTCCACACGTTCCCGAGCGAGATGGCCCAGAACTTCTGGCTGGCCACGTTCGCCTTCATCGTCTGCCTGGGCCTGACCGTCGGCATCTCCCTGGCGACCCGGCGCACGAAGACCGACGAGGAACTGAAGGGCCTGGTCTATTCGCTGACACCCAAGATAAGGGACGAGGGAGCGGCCTGGTATCAGCGCCCTGCGGTCATAGGCACGGCGCTCCTCGCCGCGTGCGCCGTCCTCAACATCATATTCTGGTAGAAAGGAATTCACTATGGGACTCGATATTCGCTGGCCAATCGGCCTCATGTTCTCGCTCGTCGGGCTATTGATGACGATCTACGGCTTCGCCACGATGGGCGACGCCGGGATGTATCACCGCTCACTCGACATCAATATCAACCTAATCTGGGGCATCGTCCTGCTCGTGTTCGGGGTGCTGATGCTTAGCCTAGCTATGCGCGGCAAGGGTCGCAACGATCCGCCGAGTCAAAAGTAGATCCGATCGCAAGAAAAGGGGCCCCGGCCCACGCTCCTCGCCAGGTAACGTCACTGCACAGTCAGGTTTACATCTGAGTAGAGGAAGAATCTCTGAACCTCATAGGCCGCTGCCACCGTAAGACCGCGCCGGACTACAATCATGCGGCCGGCCAGAATCCCTGTCGCAAAATCGGCCAAGGAGCTGCTAACGACGGTGCCGCTGTTCGGCGCGGCCACAATCTCGTTTATAGACGGCCCTATGTCCACCCAGGCCGTGTCCGTTTGGCTGTTGTTTGCTAGCGTCAGCGTGTACTTTGGCTGCACAATCCGCTCAACAATCATCCTGGATGCGTTCGTCCGATTGTTTGCAGAGGCCGTATTCCACAAGGCGTAGGCGCTTGGCGAGAGAAGCGTGCTCCACAACGCGGGTGCCTGCGCTTGCGTCGATTCCCAACTCTGGTCCCATATCGAGTTGAACGACTGTGTGGCATCGGCTGATGGGAACACAAGCGCCCTATAGGGTGGCACCATCAGAGAAACAAGGAGGTACCGTTGCTGGCCGGCTTCAGCCGAAGGGCCAATGACAAGGCACCTTTGAACCTCGTAAGCGTTGAAAGCTATGCCCGAGTACTGGCTTTGGGTTAACGCCGAATAACTTGCGCCGATGGCATAGGACGTTATGCCGCGCTTCTGCGCCAATTTCGTCACCCATCCAGCAGGGTCCACGACCACCGTCTGGGCGAAGATCCTCTGCGCTATGCTCGTCGCTTTGTCGAACGTCGTGAGCACGGTCCCCGAGGGCAGACCGCTGCCGGCAATCGAGGCCTCATTCAAATTCGCGTAATCCAAGGCATCGTAGGTTGCCTCAAAGTCCCTTCTGAGCGATCGGAGTGTTTCCCGCTCCGAAGTGATCTGGGCGTCGTCCAGCTTGTTGGCGAGAACAGGAGCGAGGATTCCCGCCAGGATCCCCACGATTGCCACAGCAATTAGCAGCATGAGGAGGAACTCGCCGGACCCGTCTCCTGCCTTAGTGGATCTCATTCAAGACCTCCACAACCGGAAGAACCACCGCCAAAGCCACCCCGAATACCCATACCAGAACGAATACGAGCATCAATGGCTCAATCATCCCCAGCGCCAGTGCAACTCGATGTCTCGCCTCGGAAGCGAAATAATCGGCAAGCTTGGCAAAGACCTGATTAAGCGCCGATTCGCCGCCCTTGATGGCAAGCACAACTTCCGGCCCGAATACGCCTGAGCGCTCAAAACCGGCGCCGACAGTCGCGTTTTCACGAACCGCGGTCACGACCTGCCCTAAGCCTCGTGAATAGACATCATTTCCAGCCACCGCAGCGCAGGCTTCGAGCGCCTCAATGACCCTGATCCCCGATTCGCTCAACGCTTTGTAGGTGACGCAAATCCGCGCCATGGACAGGGCCTCGACGGCGCCACTCACCACCGGCAGCCTAAGAACCAGGCGGTCAAACGCGGGCCTGAAGCAGGGTCGCAGCGCGAGCCAAGCCATTGCCGCGGGAGCGAAAAGAACCATCACTGCGCAGATGGGGTGGCGAAGCACAAAGTCGCTCATTCCAAAAAAGAATGACGTGATGCGGTTCGTCTTGGTGACTCCAATGTCGTGGAGCATCTTTGAAAATCTGGGGAGCGTGAAAATGCAGAGAACCGCGGTCGCGGCAAACCCGGCGATACACACAAGAGCGGGATATGCCATTCCTCGTAACGATTCGCGCCTGATCCCACGCATCTGCGCGACATAGTCGCGCACATGCCTGACACCGTCCGCCAATCGACCCGCCGCCTCGTGCGCAATGATAACGCCAACCATTGATTCGTTGAATACTCTTGGAAACTGCCGGAGTGATTCCCCAAAGCAGCCAGACTCCTCGACGCGCCTCGCTATCTCCGTCCAGACTCCGCGGGCCGCGCTAGCCGGCGCACATTCCGCCAGCATTCTGAGTGCCGTGTTGATTCTAACTCCGCTAATGAGCATTAGCTCAAGCGAGTCGAGTCCGGCCAACAGGATCGAGCTGGGAATCCTCGTGCGCCCGGATGCGCCCCTCCTCGCCGATATTTTGCGTATATCAATGATATAGGCACCCCGGTGTGACTCAATGTGCTCCGAAAGGCTAGCCGTGTCGGTGGCATCAATCGTGAGCGAACTCCGGCGACCAGACTT
>Ga0265320_10001063_pt1 | contig 20332 bp, 13 predicted proteins | sample 4827metaG_FD_202087 | JGI IMG/M metagenome (GOLD analysis project Ga0265320, IMG submission 202087) | Rhizosphere microbial communities from Carex aquatilis grown in University of Washington, Seatle, WA, United States - 4-8-27 metaG | ecosystem: Host-associated > Plants > Roots > Rhizosphere >...
CCACAAGGAGCTGCCGCAGGATCGGCTGGTGGATGCAGCCCAGGACGGGCTCGCCCCCGTGCAGGAGCCCGATGAGGGTGCCGAAAAGCGGGACGGCCGACGTGAAGGACTTTGTGCCGTCGATCGGGTCAAGGACCCAGACAAACTCCGCGTCCGGGCGCTCGGCGCCGGACTCCTCGCCGACGATCCCGTGGTCGGGGAACCTCTTGCGGATGAGCCCTCTCATCAGGTCCTCGGCTCCGCGGTCGGCCACCGTGACAGGGGAAAGGTCGGCCTTCAGCTCCACCTTCAAGTCGGCCCGGCCGAAGAAGGGGCGGATGAAGTCGCCGCTGCGCTCGGCGAGCTCGATCATGAAGGCGCGGTGGGGATCGAGATTCACTCCACCGTTCAATCCATGAATCGCGCGAAAGACACGAAAAATTGAGCTCGGAGCCGGCGGAAAATCCGGGAAGATCGCCCGATGCCATGGACGGAGCAGCCGCTTTTCTTCATAGATTTTGAGGGCAGCATCGTCTCGGGTGTCCTCGAATACGGCGTCGCGACGCTCGTCGGGGGCCGCGTGACGGAGACCCGCACCCGCCTCTGCGCGCCGACGGGCCGGATCCGCGCCGAGGACACGAGGATCCACGGGCTGCGCAGGGAGGCGCTGTCCCGCTGCGAGCCGTTCGCCTCGGACTGGGAGGTCTTTGCCGGCCTGCGCGAGCGGGGGCCCCTGGCCGCGCACTACGCGGGCGCCGAGAGCTCTCTCCTCAGGGCGGCGTGGCCCTATCCGCGGAATTCGCCCGACTTCACGAGGCCGGGCGGCCGGGTGATCGACTGGGGGCCCTGGATCGACTCGGCGCGGATCTACGCCCAGCTCTACCCGAGCCTTCAGTCGGGCCGTCTCGAATCGCTGGTCGCGGCGTGCGGGCTCCAGTCCGATCTCGACGCCCTGGCCTCGACCCATTGCCCCGCGGGGAGGCGGCGCTACCACGCCGCCCTCTACGACGCCCTGGCGGGCGCGCTCCTCCTCAGTTCGCTGGCGCGCCAGCCGAAGCTCGCGTCGCTCACGGTGATGCAGCTCCTGGCTCTCAGCACGCTGGACCCCAGGAAGAGGGGCTCGATCGTGCAGCGCGAACTCTTCTAGGGGAGGGGATAGCGCCGGATCCCCAGCTTCTGGGCCGCCACGCGCAGGAGGAACAGCGAGTTCGTGACCAGGTACCTCGGGCCGAGGCGCCGGGGCTCCGTGCAGAGCCTGAACGCCCATTCGAGGCCGCCGCGCTGGATCCAGCGCGGCGCCTGCGCCACCCGGCCCGAGTGGAAGTCGAACGCCGCGCCGACGCCGACGAGGAGCGCGGCGTCGAGCGACCGCCCGGGGCCCGCCATGAACCGCTCCTGCTTCGGGGTCCCGAGGCCGACCCAGATGATGTCCGGCTTCGCCCGCGCGACCTCGGACCTGAGCCCATCCATCTCCGCCGGGTTGAGCTCCCGGAAGGGCGGGGTGAACGCCCCGGCGACGAGGAGCCCGGGAAACCTGGCCGCGAGCCTTGTGGCAAGCTCCTGCGCGACCCCGGGCTTCCCGCCGTAGAAGAAGTGGCGCAGGCCCCTGGCCCGGCCCGCATCGCACACCGCGAGCAGCAGGTCGGGCCCGTAGACGCGCTCGACGCCGGCGGGCCCCATCCACACGAGCGGCATCCCGTCCGGGGTCGTGAGCCACGACTCGTTGAAGATCCTCCTGAATTCCGGGTCGCGCCGGGCCTCGGCGAGGCCGTTCACCGTGCAGAGGCAGACGTAGCCGGCGCCCCGGGAGCCCCGGGCCCCCACGATCAGGTCGCGCGCCTGCCCAAGGGTGAGCGCGGAAACGCCCACGCCGAGCACGTTGTAGCGCGGCACGGGGGGCGGTGTCATGCCCCGAAGCGTGCCACGAGCTCCGCCAGCCGGCAATCCGCGAGCGAGGGGGCCACGGCGTCCACGTGCCCGAAGTCGTGGTGGCCGGTCGAGACATTCGGGACGGCGACGACCCAGAGGCCGGCGCGCTTTGCGGCGAGCGTCCCGGTGTGGGAGTCCTCGAAGGCGATCGCCTCGGGGCCGCGTAGGCCGAACTGGTTGAGGACGAGCCGGTAGAGGTCGGGCTCCGGCTTCGGGGACGCGACGTCCTCCCTGCAGGCGACAAAGTCGAACCGCCCGAGGAGGCCGAGCCTCGACAGGTGGCCCTTCACGTGCTCGCGGCCGGAATTCGAGGCGAGCCCGATCCGGAGCCCCGCGGCGCGGGCCTGGTCGATGAGGGCCACCACGCCGGGAAGGATCGGCTGCGCATGGTTGCGCGCCCTGTTGAACACCCGCCTCTCGGCCTCCAGCCCGTCGCGGTCGGCCCCGGGGCCGAACGCCTTCCAGGGGTCGAACGCATAGTCCGCATCACCCACGCTCCGGGTGAAGAGCGGGCGGTCAAAAGGGAAGCCGTGCGCCTTGTAGACGTCGCCGTAGGCGTCGATGAGCGCCGTCTCGGTGTCCAGGATGAGTCCGTCGAAGTCGAATATGAGGGCGCGTATCATCGGTCGGTGGCGCCCGCGACTTTTTCGTTGCGCCGGGGGCGATGCAAGCGTTGACCGTCCCTGGCCCAATGATGATCCACCGCCTCACACTCGCCCTTGCGCTGGCCTGCGGCGCCGCGGCGCGCGCGGACGATTCGTTCAGCAAGGGCCTCTCCCCGGGGGACTTCGAGGCGGCGGGCCTTGCCAAGCTGACGCCGGCCGAGCTCGCGCGGCTCGACGCCCTCGTGCGCGGCCAGCAGACGGGCGCCGTCCGGAAGGCCACCGAGGAGACCGCGAAAGTCGTCTCGGCCTCCGTGCGGGAGCAGGTGCAGGCCGAGGACCGCAGGTCCGCGCAGAAGCAGGCGTCGCCCGGGGTCATCGAGCGGATGAAGGTGCTCCTCAAGCCGGGCACCGAGATCGAGTACACGACCCTCGACTCGATGCTTGTCCTGCCGTTCGACGGCTGGAGGAAGGGGACGCTCCTCACGCTGGCCAACGGACAGCGCTGGGTCGTGACGGACAGCGACCACTACTGGGTCATCGGGGAGGAGAGGAAGCCGCGGCACGTGCGCATCGTGCCGGGCGCCCTCGGCGGCTTCTTCATGGACATCGAGGGCTGCGGCCGCCCGAGGGTCAGGTTCGCGGGGAACTCCCCCATCCCCCAGCCGCCGACGAACTAGCCCTGCGGGGCCGGCGGTGCCGGCTCCATGGGTGGGGTCGAGTTCTCCTCCTCGGTCTCGACGATGCGGGCGATGCTCAGGAGCTTGTCCCCGTCCGCGAGCGTCAGGAGCTTCACCCCCTTCGCGCCGCGCCCGGTCTCCCGGATCTCGCTCACGCGGGTCCGGATGCTCTGGCCCTTGGCCGTCAGGAGCATGACCTCCCCGCCGTCGCGGACGCTGAGGGCGCCCGCCACGTTGACCGACCCGTCCTCGGGCAGCTCGATCGCTATCACGCCGGTCCCGCCGCGGCTGATCAGGCGGTAGTCCTCGAACGGGGTCCGCTTGCCGATCCCGTCCTCGCGCGCGATGAGCAGGCGGTCCAGCGGGTCGCAGACCTCGACGGCCTTCACGTGGTCCCCGTCGATCTTGAAGCGCATCCCGGTGACCCCGACCGTGTCCCGGCCCTGGTCGCGGAGGTCCTCCTCGCTGAAGCGGACGGCCTGGCCCTTGTAGCTCACGAGCACGATCTCGTTCTCGCCGGTCGTCAGGACGCACCCGACGAGCGTGTCGCCCTCCTCGAGCTTGATCCCGCGCAGGCCGCCCTCGCGCGTGGCGTTCGTGTAGTCGGAGAGGTTCGTCTTCTTCGTCACCCCGGCCTTCGTCGCCATGACGAGGTGGTAGGCGCCCGTGAAGTCCTTCACGCAGATCATCGCCGTTATCTTCTCGCCCTCGGCCAGGCGCAGGAAGCTCGAGACCGACTTCCCCTTGGAGGCGCGCGTCCCCTCGGGCACGTCGTAGACCTTCTTGGCGTGGCACTGCCCGGTGTTCGTCAGGAACAGGATGAAGTCGTGCGTGCTCGCCGTGAACAGGTGCTCGACGAAGTCCTCCTCGTAGGTCTCGGTCCCGATGATGCCCTTGCCGCCCCTCTTCTGCGAACGGTAGTCGGAGACCCTCGTGCGCTTGATGAACCCGAGGTGCGAGACCGTGATGACGCACCCCTCGTTCGGGATGACGTCCTCCATCCGGAACTCGCCCGTGGGGGCGATGATCTCGGTCTTGCGCGGCGACGCGTACTTGGCCCTCATCTCGAGGAGCTCGCTTTTGATGAGGGCGAGGAGCTTGGGCTCCGACTCGAGGATGCCCCGCAGCTCCTCGATGAGCTTCATCAGGCCCACGTACTCCGCCTCGATCTTGCCGCGCTCGAGGCCGGTCAGCTGGTAGAGCCGCAGCTCGAGGATGGCGTCCGTCTGGCGCTCCGAGAGGGGGTACTTCGCCATCAGCTTCACCTTGGCCTCGTCGCGGTTGGCGGAACCGCGGATGATCTTCACGAAGTCGTCCAGGTTATCGAGGGCGATGATGTAGCCCTCGAGGATGTGGGCGCGGTCCTCGGCCTCGCGCAGCCGGAACCTCGTTCGGCGCGTCACGACGTCCCTGCGGTGCTCGATGTAGCACTCGATCAGCTCCTTGATGTTCATCTGCTTCGGGCGCTTCCGGTCGAGCGCGAGCAGGGTGACGCCGAACGAGGACTCGAGGGCCGTCTTCTGGAAGAGCTGGTTGATCACGATCTTCGCCTGCTCGCCGCGCTTCAGCTCGACGACGATGCGGGTGTTCTCGTCCGACTCGTCGCGGAGGTCCCGGATGCCGTCGAGCTCCTTCTCCGACACGAGCTCGGCGATGCGCGTGACGAGGTTGGCCCGGTTCACGTTGTAGGGTATCTCCGTGATCACGATCTGCTCCATGCCGCCCTTCATCTCCTCGGAGTGCGCCTTGCCGCGCAGCCGGACGATGCCCTTGCCGGTCTTCAGGTAGGAGAGGATCGTCTCGCGCCCCGAGATCACGCCGCCCGTCGGGAAGTCCGGCCCCCGCACGATCTCGCAGAGCTCGTCCACGGAGACCGAGGGCCTGTCGAGGATGGCGCAGGCCGCGTCGATGATCTCGTTCAGGTTGTGGGGCGGGATGTTGGTCGCCATGCCGACCGCGATCCCGGTCGAGCCGTTCATCAGGAGGTTGGGGAGCGCCGCCGGAAGGACCGTGGGCTCGGTGGTCGACTCCTTGTAGTTGGGCGCGAAGTCGACCGTCTCCTCCTCGATGTCCTTCAGGAGCTCCTCGGCGGCCTCGTTGAGCCGGCACTCCGTGTAGCGGTAGGCCGCCGGCGGGTCGCCGTCGACCGAGCCGAAGTTCCCCTGGGGGTCGATGAGCGGGTAGCGCATGACCCACGTCTGGGCCAGGCGCACGAGCGTGTCGTACACGGACGCGTCCCCGTGGGGGTGGTAGTTCTTCAGGACCTCGCCCACGACGCCGGCGCACTTGTCGAACGGCCGGTTGTGGACCAGCCCCTCGCGGAGCATCGCGTAGAGGATCCTGCGCTGGACGGGCTTGAGCCCGTCGCGGGCGTCGGGAAGCGCGCGCGCGATGATGACCGACATCGAGTAGTCGATGTAGGCCGTCTGCATGATGTCGGTTATGTTGGCCGACAGGAGTTTTTCGGAGCCTGTGTACACGGGACTGGAGGGAGGGTGAGGGGCTTGGCCCGTGCGTCAGACGTCGAGGTACTGCACGTTCAGGGCGTTGTCCTCGATGAACTGGCGCCGCGGCGGGACCTCGTCGCCCATCAGGAGCGTGAAGAGGGCGTCCGCCTTCGCGGCGTCGTTGACGGCGACCTTGAGCAGGCGCCGCTTCTCGGGATCCATCGTCGTCTCGAAGAGCTGCTTCGGGTTCATCTCGCCGAGCCCCTTGTAGCGCTGGATGGTGAGGCCCTTGCGGCCGTTGGCGCGGATCTGGGCGACGATCTCCAGCGGCCCCTTGAGCTCGGTCGTGACCTCGCTCTTCTGGCCCGGGTTCTCGGTGATCGTGTAGCGCGGCTCCTCGGTCGGGCTGAAGCGGTTGATCTCGAGGCCGGTCGCGGCGATCAGCTTGAGGATCTTCGTCATCTCCGCGCTCTCGAAGATCTCGTGGAGCGTCACGCGCTTCGGGGCCGCGGCGGGCCTGGCGTCCGCCTTCGGCGCAGCGCCCTCGGTCGGGTCGAACAGGTCGGCGTCCAGCCCCTGGTCCTGGATGAACTTGGAGCGGGCCGCCTCGTCCTGGAGGAACTCGTGGGACTCCCTGTTGCCCTCGCGGATCCTCGCGATGTAGCGGGGCAGGGCGTACGTCTTCTTGTCGTGCCGGTCGAGGTACTCGCTCAGCGCCGCGCCGTAGCGGGACACGCCCGCGCCGAGCTCCTCGAGGGCCGCCAGGGCCTCGACGATCCGGTCGACCTGCTGCGACGTGAACACGTGCTTCTGGGCCAGCCGCGTCAGGACCACGTCCTCGGAGCCGAGCTCGAGCAGGATCCGGTTGAGCTGCTCGTCGTTGTCGATGTACTGCTCGCGCTTCTTGCGCTTGATCCGGTAGAGCGGCGGCTGCGCGATGTAGACGTAGCCCCGGTCGAGGAGCCCCCGCATCTGGCGGTAGAGGAACGTGAGGAGGAGCGTGCGGATGTGGGAGCCGTCGACGTCGGCGTCCGTCATGATGATGATCTTGTGGTAGCGGGCCTTCTCGACGTTGAAGGCGCCCTCGCCCTCGGCGTCGCCGATGCCGGTCCCGATCGCCGTGATGAGCGTGCGGATTTCCTCGTTGGAGAGCACCTTGTCCAGGCGGGCCTTCTCCGTGTTGATCAGCTTCCCGCGCAGGGGGAGGATCGCCTGGTAGCGGCGGTCGCGGCCCTGCTTCGCCGAGCCGCCGGCCGAGTCGCCCTCGACGATGTAGAGCTCGCCGAGCGCCGGGTCGCGCTCGGAGCAGTCGGCGAGCTTGCCGGGGAGCCCGCCGCCCGAGAGGGCGCCCTTGCGCACGGTCTCGCGGGCCTTCCTGGCCGCCTCCCTCGCGCGCGCCGCGTTGAGGGTCTTGTCGATGATCCGCTTGGAAATGGCGGTGTTCGACTCGAGGTAGAACTTGAGCTTCTCGCCCACGACCTTCTGAACGATCCCGTCCACCTCCGAGTTGGAGAGCTTCGTCTTCGTCTGCCCCTCGAACCGGGGCTCGGAGACCTTGACAGAGACCACGGCGACCAGGCCCTCTCGGACGTCGTCGCCAAGGATCGCAGGGTCCTTCTCCTTGATCAGGTTGTTGGACCTCGCGAAGTTGTTGATCACCCGCGTGAGGGCCGTCTTGAAGCCGGAGAGGTGCGTGCCCCCCTCCAGGTTGTAGATCGAGTTCGCGTAGGCGAAGACCTGGTCGTTGTAGCTGTCGTTGTACTGCATCGACACGTCGACCACGGTCGCTGCCTTTGTCGGGTCGTCGTTCGGGACGGAATCGGTGAAGGTGATCGGCTTGTCGTGGAGGACGTTCTTGTTCTGGTTCAGGAACCGGACGAACTCCGTGATGCCGTCCCTGAAGAAGAACTTGTCCTCCTTCTGGGAGCGCTCGTCGGCGAGCTCGATCTTGATGCCGGGGTTCAGGAACGCCAGCTCCCGGAGCCGCTTGGCCAGTATCTCATACTGGAATTCCCGGGTCGTCAGGAAAATCTCGGGGTCGGGCTTGAACGTGATCTTCGTGCCCGTCTTGCGGGTGTCGCCGATGACCACCATCTTCTGGGTCGTCTTTCCCTGCGCGAAGCGCATCTGGTAGACCTTTCCGCCGCGGCGGACCTCGGCCTCAAGCCACTCCGAGACCGCGTTCACGCACTTCGCCCCGACGCCGTGCAGGCCGCCGGAGACCTGGTAGGCCCCCTTCCCGAACTTCCCGCCCGCGTGGAGGTTCGTGAGCACGAGCTCGAGCGCCGGGATCTTGTAGACGGGGTGGGGGTCCACGGGGATCCCGCGGCCGTCGTCCTCCACCGAGCACGAGCCGTCCAGGTGGATCGTGACCTTGATCAGCGTGGCGAAGCCGGCGAGCGCCTCGTCCACCGAGTTGTCGACGACCTCGAACACGCAGTGGTGCAGACCGCGCTCGTTGGTGTCGCCGATGTACATGTCGGGGCGCCTGCGCACCCCCTCGAGACCCTCGAGTTTTTGTATCTTTGAGGCGTCGTACGCCGCGGCGCCAGCCTGTGAATTTGAGGGGGTTTGCGAGTCGGTTGGGTCGGCCATGTACGGGTCAGGTGGGGGCGGAAATGAAAGGAAAATTCTGTTCCGAAAACGGTTGGGCACGCGAGGGTATTTTTGGGAATAAATCGCCTAAATTGGGCATTTTAAGCGCCCTCCTAGGGCCTCATGCCTGCCACCCGCTATCCCCCCCGCGGGTTACGGCCCCTGCGAAGGCGATTCGGCCGGGGAAAAGACCAGCGGGACCCTCACAAAGACGTCCACCGGCCGGTCGTTCCTTGTCGGCTGGGTGTACTGCCAGCGCCCCACCGCGGTCGCCGCAGCCCACCCGAAATCGGGGTTGTCGGCCGATACGATCCGCGGCAGCTGGGCGTGCCCGGCGTGGTCCACGATGAACTCGATCAGGGCCTCCGTCCTTGCCTTGGCAGCCCTCACCGAGGGCGGAACAACGGGTGGGGGAAGAAACCGCCCCTTAAGAGGACTGTCCAAATCATTCGTAATCAATAGTATGGGACATGGGTTTCTCCTGAGGATCGAAAGCAGCCTGTCGGCGGAATCGTTGAGCGGAAAATCGCCGCCATATCCGTCAAACACCTGCTCCTTCCTCAGAATCGCCCAGCACGGCTTGCCGCACTTGGTCGCCGGCTCGAAAGTCCATGCCTCGATCATCGCCGCCGCGGCCGCCCCGAATTCCGGAAGGCTCGCGCTCACGAGCTTGATGGACAGCCTCGACCGCCGGGGCCTCGAAATCCGGGTGGGAGGACCTTATAACGCCCGCCTGGACCACGTTTCCCTGAGGATCGATGACGAAGTCGACGAGCACTTCCCCTTTGTTGCGGGTGCGCCGGAGCGAATAGGGGTACACGGGCCTCACCTGGCTGGTCGCCTGCGGCTGTCGGTCAAGTGGCCCCTCGGATTCCTGGCCCGCCATTGCCGCCTGCGCGGCGGACAGCAGGGCCGCGGCCACCGCTATCGCCGAGATTGCCCACAGTTTCTTGTTCATGGACCGGGGCCATGAATGCTGGGCGTCCGCGCGGATATCAACGGCATTTGCGCTGCCCACAGGCACAAACCCATGATGGGATTGACCGCGGTATAGCCCGATGCACAGTGGAGGGTCCATGCCAAGCACCACGATCGAGCTGCTCCTAATCCTGCAAGATCGTGACACGGACAGGCTCGGGATAGAGGCGCAGCTGAGGGCGGTTCCCGTCGAGATAACGGCCGTGGAGCAGCGGATAGCCTCCGAGAAGGCCGCCATCGAGGCCGCCAAGGGCGAGCTGCGCGAGCTCGAGACCAGGAAGAAGGCGCTCGAGACGGAAATCGGCTCGGCCGAGGCCCAGCGGGCGAAGTACCAGACCCAGCAGCTCGCGGTCAAAAAGAACGACGAGTACCAGGCCCTCGGCCACGAGATCGAGAACGTCCAGAAGCAGATCGACGAGCTGGAGGGAAAGGAGCTCGAGACAATGTACGCGATCGACGAGGCCAGGAAGCGCTTCGCCGCCGCCGAGGCGACCCTGAAGCAGAACATCGCGGGCCACGAGGGCCGCATCCGCTCCATGACGGAGCGGGGGGCCAGCCTGACCGAGGAGCTGAAGGCGGCCGTGGCGGCGGTGGCCGCGGCAAGGGCGCCGGTCTCGGAGGCCGCGCTCCAGGCCTACGACAGGGCTGCGGCCCGGAGGATGCCGGCGGTCGTGCCGATCCGCGGAAGCAAGTGCGGCGGCTGCCACCTGAAGGTTTCCAGCGAGGTCGAGTCCGCGGCGCGCGGGAAAACCACGGACGCGGAATTCGCCCTCTGCGACCAGTGCGGGCAGATGGTCTACTGGGAGTCGTAAGAAGCTTGCCGGGGGCTACGTCGGGAGGCAATGTAGACCCCTTAGCTTTGGGGCCTGGTCGTCGCTCCAAGTTCTTTGATCCCAAGGCGCGGGTAACGCCGCGCCCGATAGAAGTTTGGAGAGGAAAGTCCGGACACCGCAGGGCAGGATGCTGCACGAGCCGAAAGGCAAGTGCAGGCGCCGCGGCTCAAGCCGCGGCGACGGACAGTGTCACAGAAAACAGACCGCCTTGCCGCCCTTCGGGGCGGCCGGGCAAGGGTGAAAAGGTGGGGTAAGAGCCCACCGCGCTCCGCCGCGAGGCGGGCGGCACGAAAAACCCCTTCCGGTGCAAGACAAAATAGGAGACTGGGCTGCCCGCCCGATAGTCTCGGGTATGTCGCATCCGTCCGTCGCCGCGCGGCCCCGCCGCGCGGAGGGGCGGACGGGCGGGCCCGAAAGGGCGCGAGAGAAATGACGGCCGAAGCGCCGCAAGGCGTGGAACAGAATCCGGCTTACCGGCCCCAAAGCTAAATATTTTCGGCAAAGTAACGCGATCGCGGCGGGTTTGTTTCCGCAACAGGGTTGGATCGGGCGTGTGAGCCTAACCAACCGAGTATTCCACACAGGCAGAGTCCATATCGTCGCGGCGGCCCTGGCCGCCTGCTTCCCGCTACAGGGCCTGGTCGCGCAGACGGCCGGCCCGGCGACCGAACCAACCACAGGGACCGTCAGCTCCGAAAAGGCCGTCCGCCTGACCGAGGTCGAGGTGGCGGAGGGCCGGGTCTCCGCCGTCACGGAGGCGCCCGTCGACAGCAGGCTGGACGCCCTCCAGCCCCAGTCGGTCATCAGCGCCCAGACGATCAGCAACACGATCGCGCCGACGGCCGACTACGCGACGATCGCCGGCATCGCCCCGAGCATCGTCAACATCGAGACCGAGGGGCCGGGCCTGAGCGAGTCAAAGATGCTCTCGATGCGCGGGTTTCAGGACGGCCAGTTCAACGTGACGTACGACGGGATCCCGTTCGGTGACGCCAACGGGGAGACCCACCACACGACCAGCTACTTCCCTGCGAAGGTGCTGGGCGGCGAGGTCATCGACCGCGGGCCGGGAACGGCCGCGGACATCGGGGAGAACACCTTCGGCGGGACGATCGGGCTCCTCTCAAAGGACCCCCGCGCGGACGAGGCGACCGTGGTCACGGTTTCCGACGGGACCTGGAACACGTTCCTCGGGAACGTCGAGGTGAACACCGGCGTCCTCCCCAAGCTCGGGGGCGCTTCGCTCGTTCTGACCTACCAGTACATGAGCTCCGACGGGTACCGGACCTACTCCTACCTGCAGAGAAACACCTACTACCTCAAGTACGTCCAGCCGATCGGCAGGGACACGGTCCTGACGGTCGTCGCCAACTTCAACGACATCAAGTTCAACAACCCCGGCACCGTCACGCAGGCGCAGATCAACCAGTTCGGGCGCAATTACGGCCTGGAAGCCGATCCCTTCGACCCGAACAACAACTACTACCCGTACAACTACCAGCAGAAGCAGGCGGATTTCGAGTACATCGGCCTCAAGTCGGGCTTCGGGGGCGACTTCAGCCTCAACGACAAGGCCTACACCTACTACTACAACAACGACAGCCACGAGAACTCGGTGTCCCCCGTGGCCGGCGGCTCCGTGACGAAATACCCCGGGGCGGCCTACGCGGGCCCCGCCTACGTCAACAGCTCCGACAACACGCTCCCGAACACCGGGGAGGGCCAGACCAATTTGAGCGGAATCAAGAACAACGACGACCCGGGCGGCCGGATCAAGGTGAACGCCTACCGGGCGTTCGGCAATTACCTGGCCCTGGTCCACGGCGAGGACTCGCAGCTGGAGGAGCAGGTCGGCGTCTGGGCCGAGTACGTCAAGGCGGACCGCTACGCCTACCTTCTCGACTACAGCCCCGCCTACGCCGCAGCAAACCCCCAGTACGCGACGAAGTTCGGGTACATCGACACGGCGAACTCTAAGGGCTCCCCCTTCAACCCCGGCTACCAGTGGCAGATGCACGTCTACAACAAGACGTTCCAGCCCTACGCCGACCTCGTCTGGAAGCCCGTCAAGAACCTGACCATCGAGGCCGGGGTGAAGGACTCGAACTTCACGATCGACCTCGTCGCCCCGGTCAACCAGGGCACGGAGAAGCCGGACTTCACCAACAACACCTACACCAACGTCGAGCCCCACCTCTCTGCCAACTACGCGTTCACGCCGAATTGGTCCGCCTACGTCCAGCTGGCGAAGGGGATCGCGTACCCCATCGTGACCGACGAGGAGAACGTCCCGAACGATCCCAGGGACCTGGCGGCGACCGGCACAAGCTACAACCCCGCGAACCTGAAGGAGGAGCAGACGGTGAACTACCAGGCCGGCACCGTCTTCAAGACGGACCGGTTCAACGCCGACGCAGACGTCTACCTGATCAACATCAACAACCTCGTGTCGTCGGTGACCGATCCCAACGACTCCACGAACCTGCTCTTCTTCCAGTCCAAGGGAGCCTGGTTGAGCGGCGTCGAGGCCGAGGGGACCTACTACGTCGGCGGCGGGCTGGGCGTCTACGCGAACGGGTCCCTCAACCGGGCGACCTACAAGACGAACGCCGGGGTCCCGTCGTTCGACGTCGCCTCCTTGGGCGCCTTCGGGGGCAACGGGGTGCCGAAGGCGACCGCCTCGCTGGGCGCGGTGTTCAACCATTCCGGCTGGTTTGCCTCGATCGGCGACAAGTACGTGGGCTCGTTCGTCGTCTACTCGAGCGCGCTGGTGAACCCGGACCTCGGGCTCTACGGGCAGACGTCGACCGGCCAGCCCGGGGGGACCCCGGTCCCGGTCCAGTCCGGCGTGAGCCCCGGCTTCTGGATGGCGGACCTGGCCTGCGGCTACGCGATCAAGATGCCGAGCGGGAGCCTCGTCCACTCGGTGAAGATCAAGCTCCAGCTGGACAACCTGCTCGACCGCAGGGTGCAGGTCCTGAGCTCGGTCGGGGCGACCCCCGCCGCCAACGGCTACAACGTGCTGCCGACCAGGAACTACTTCCTGACGCTGTCCACGGAGTTCTGAGCCCGGGCGCCGGGGAGCGTCCGGCGGCGTCCGCCGCCGTTGACTCCCGGGGGCTCTCTTTCACGTTCTAAAAGGATTCGCATGAAGGATTACAAAGGCTTGTTTGCCGCCGCGCTCGCGGGGGCCCTGTGGCTCCCGACCGCGCCCGCTGCGCGGGCGGCCGCCGCGGCCGCGCCCCCGCAACACCGCGTGGTCGTCGTCGTCTTCGACGGGATGAGGCCCGACTTCGTCTCGGAGCAGGCGACGCCCAACCTCTGGAGGCTGGCCGGGCGGGGCGTGTCCTTCGCCCATCACCATCCCGTCTACCTCTGCTCGACCGAGGTGAACGGGACCGCGATCGCGACGGGGGCCTATCCGTCGCGCAGCACGGTCGTCGCGAACCTCGACTACCGACCACGGATCGACGCCCAGCTGCCCGTAGGGATCGAGGTCCCGGGCATAATCCGGCGCGGCGACGAGGCGAGCGGGGGCCGCTACCTCGCCGTGCCGACGGTGGCCGAGATCCTGCACGCCCGCGGCCTGCGGACGGTCGTCGCGGGATCAAAGCAGGTTGCGCTCCTGCACGACCGGATGCGGCGCCCCAACGAGCCGGGGGTCTCGCCGGTGCTCTACGAGGGGGCGACCCTGCCGCCCGCACTGGAGGCGTCCCTGCTTCAGGAGATGGGGGATTTTCCCCCGATCCCGGAGGACCAGGACAAGATCGCGCGCGACGCGTGGACCACCGGGGCGCTGCTGCGCTCGCTCTGGGGGGACTCCCTGCCCCCGTACACGCTCCTCTGGCTGGCCGAGCCGGACTTCTCGCAGCACGCGACGGGACCGGGATCGGCGCAGTCGCTCGCGGCGATCGCGAGCAGCGACGCGAACCTGGGGCGTGTCCTCGACGAGCTCGACCGGCGCGGCCTGCGGGAGACGACCGACGTCTTCGTGGTGTCCGACCACGGGTTCTCGACGGTGGCGTGGAAGGTGGACGTCGCGGCCGAGCTCTCCCTGGCCGGATTCAGCACGGGGCGCGTCGCGCTCGGCGGCCTGAAGCCCGGCGGCGTCATGGTCGTCAGCAACGGCGGCAGCTCGCTCCTGTACGTGGGCGGCCACGACCCGGACGTCTGCCGGCGCCTCGCGGCCTGCCTCGACATCCAGGACTGGACCGGCGTCGTCTTCTCGCGGGCGCCGCTCGAGGGGACGTTCCCGCTGGCCGAGGCGCACATCGACGCTCCGGACGCCCCGGACATCGTGGTTTCCCTGCGCTGGACCCGGGACAGGAGCAGGACGGGGGCCCCTGGGCTCCAGACGTCAGACCTCTCGCCGAAGGCCAAGAAGGAGGGCAACCACGCGAGCCTGAGCCCCTATGACATGCACAACATGCTGGTCGCGGCGGGCCCGGACCTGCTCCGCGGCGTCGTCGACACGCTTCCCTCGGGAAACACGGACATCGCGCCCACGGTCCTCTGGATCCTCGGGCTGAGGGAGGAGGCCGCCAAGATGGACGGCCGGGTGCTCGGGGAGGCGCTTTCCATCGAGGCGCCGCCGCCGGAGGGCTACAGGATCAGGCGCCTGGAGGCCAGCCGCGACACGGTCGGGGGCGAATGGCGCCAGTACCTGCAGGTGAGCGAGGTGGGCGGCGTCCGCTACCTGGACGAGGGCAACGGGGCCTATTCGGCGCGGCCCAAGTAGCGCCCGCGGGCCGCCCGCCGCCCACAATACCCTTGACTCGCCCCGGCCGGTTTGAGTCCTTGGCCGGCTCCGATCTTCACAACGACCATGGCCAACACCCAATCCGCTATCAAGGCCGCCCGCAAGGCAACGCGCCTGGCTCTCCGCAACCAGGCCGCCAAGACCCGACTGAAAACGCTGCACAAGGCCTTCGACGCGGCCGTGAAGTCGGGCGACGCCGCGGCAGCGAAGAATGCGGGCAGGAACTACCTGTCCGCCATCGGCAAGGCCGTGAAGTCCGGGGTCGTCCACAGGAACGCCGCCTCGCGCGCGAAGTCGCACGCGGCGAAGTACGTGCTCGCGAAGTGAGCGCGATTTTGGGATGGCTGCGTGCCATCCCAAATTGAAGACAAGCCCGAGCGTCGAACTTTTCCTTTCGCGCTTCGCCGACGGCGAGTGGGGGGAGGTCGTGCGCCCTTGGCTGGAGGGGCGCCGCGGGGCGCTTGAGCGTTCGGTCGTCGTCGCACCGACGCGCGGCCACACCCAGGCGCTCAAGCAGAGGTGCCTGGGCGAGGGCGTCGCGGTGCTCGGCGTCGAGTTCCTGACGCCGGGACTCGCGAGAAAGAAGCGGACGGGCGCCGGCGGCCTGGGCAGGACCCTCCAGCTGCTCGTCCTGAGGTCGCGGATCGCGGCCCACGTCGCCCCGCTCGCCCCGGACGATCCCGCGAGGGGCCTCTGGAGGAGCCTGGAGAGCGACCTTGAAGCGGCCCTCGCCGACTTCGAGGACCTGATTCGCGGCGGATTCCGTCCGGAGCATTTCCCGAGGCCGGAGCTGCGAAGGGTGTTCGGCGAGATGGCGGAGTGGATCGAGGGGCATGGCTACGCGCTCGGCCCCCTGCAGGACGAGATCGCGGGCCTTCGGCCGCCGGGGCCCGGAGAGGCGCCGGTGGCCGACCGGCTCCTCATCCTGGCAGGCGGCCCCGAGGGGTGGGGGGAATTCTTCGGGCTAGTCGCCCTCGCCCGGCGCTGCCCTTCGGTGTGCGTCGTCCTGGCCGAGCCTGAATTCAGGGGCCGGGCCGGGTCGGCCGAGGAATGGGTCGACGTCTGGCAGGCCGTCCTCGGCGTCGAGGCCCAGGTGGTCCAGGCCGATCCCGCGGAGGGCTGCGCCGGCGTGGCCGAACTCTGGGACGGCACCGGGGGCTCCGCGGAGCGCGCGGATGTGATCGTCGCCCGCTCGAAGTCGGACGAGATGGCCCTGGTCGCCGACGCGGTGGCGCGCCTCCTGGCGCAGGGCTCGGACAACATCGGCGTCGTGTTCCCGAAGGCGGGCGCGGCCCATGCGCGGCTGGTGCGGCTGCTCGAGCAGCGGGGCGTGCCGTACGCCGACCTCATCGGGACGGCGGGCGCGCCGCCGGTCGACACGAGGATCCAGCGGGCCCTCGCCGACTTCTACGACCGGGGATGCCGGCTCGAGGAGCTGCTGGCGCTCTGGCCGCTCCTGCGCTCGCTGAACCTCGCCCGATTGACGCCGGCGGAGGCCCGGTTCGTCTGCCAGCGGCTCTTCGACGAGGTGCAGTCGCATTCGGTCGAGCCCCATGTGGGGCGGCTCGAGTCCTCGGACGACAAGGGCTGGCGCGAGGTGGGGCGTGTCGCGCGGCTCCTCATGCCGGCCTGGCCAGGGCTGCTTTCCCCGCTGGACGCCCTGGGCCGCTTCGAGGCGGCGAGGGACCGGCTCGGGCTCGCCGCGCCCGCGGGATGGTCCGCCCTGCGGGAGTTCGCGGCGCGGGCCGCGGAGCCGATGCCCGCGCGCGCGATCCTCGAGGCCATCCGCTCCTTCCTGCCGGAAAAGGGGCCGGCCGCCGGCGTCCCCGGGAGAAGCGTGTTTGCGCGCGTGACGCTCACGACCTGCAGGCGGGCCGCGGCGGTCGCCTGGTCCGACGTCATCCTTGCGGAGGCCAACAGGGGGATATGGCCGGAGAAACGCGAGTCGAGCTGCTGGCTCGGCGACGACGCTCGGAGGGAGCTCGACAGGTCATTCGGCCGGTTCTCGCTCGGCCTGCCGACGGGCGACGACCGGGCCGTCCTCGAGCGGCGGCTCTGCTGCGCGGTCGCGCGCAACACGCGCCGGCGCGTGATCTTCAGCGCGGCCCTCTTCAGCGACGACGAGCCGGAGGTGGCAATGGGGCCGAACGCCTGGCTGGAGCGCGTGCTGTGGCGCAAGGGCCTCCTTTCGGCGGCGGACGCGGGATCGGAGGCCTTCGAGCTGCTGGCCGGGCCCCGGCGCGACCCGGCGGCGACCGGCGCCCCCGCGCCGGCCGCCTGGCACGAGATCTGGGTCCGCCGGCGGGACCCCGCCGCGCCGTTCGACGAGTACTTCCTCGGGGAGCCCGGCGCCCGCCACAGGCCCGCGAGCCTCTCGGCGAGGCTGATCGAGCGCGGGATCGCGGACCCGGCCGTGCTCTGGTTCGAGGCGGTCCTCGGCGTGCGGCGAGTCGAGTGGAGCCCGTTCACGCGCGTACGCCAGAGGTCCGTCGGCAACGCGGTCCACGCCGTGCTGGCGGCCGCCCTCCGGGGAGCGCCCGCGGAGGGGGGCTTCTCCCGGCTGCCCGCCCCCGGCGACGCCTCGGCCAAGCTCGGAGAGGAGCTGGCACGGCTGCGCGCCCGGTGGCCGGCCGATCGCTACTGGGACTCCTTCCACATGGACGTGGCGCGCGCGGCCCGAGAGCTCCTCGAGAGGGTGTTTGAGCTGCCGGCCGCGGGCTACTGCGCGGTTGAGGCGCTCCTGCCCGAGGGCGCGAGCGTCCCCGCGGGGAGGGCGGGCAGGATCTCCGTCCGCGGCCGGATGGACTTGGTTCTGTCCGACAGGCCGGGCTGGGACGGCGCCCGCATCGAGATAGTCGACTTCAAGACAGGCGGCGACCCGAGGCTCTCGGCCAAGCGGATGGCCTCCAGCGGCGCCTCGCTCCAGCTCGGCGTCTACCTCGAGGCGGCGCGGTCGGTCGGGGCCACGGGGAGCGTCTGGATGCTCAAGCCCGAGGAGCTGCCGGCAAGGGTCGGGATGGAGGAGCTGGAGCGAGCCTGCTCGAAGCTCTGGGTGCTCGGCGAGCACCTCGAGAAGGGGATTTACGGGGCCCGGACGGCCGACCGGAGCGAGTTCGCGCACGGATTCGAGTGGCCGGTGGCGTGCGCGCCGATCGCGTCGGCGATCCTGGAGGACAAGTTCGAGCGGACGTTTGGCGCGGGCCCGCAGGCCGACGCGCAGGGGGATGACGATGCCTAGGCTCCCGTCGGACCAGCCCGCCCGCGACCGGTTCACGAACGACTGGTCGGTCAATCTTGCCGTGGTCGCGAACGCGGGCTCCGGCAAGACCACCGCGATCTCCGAGCGGCTCGCGGCGATGGCGCTTTCCGACAGCGGCGCGGAAATGCTCGGGCACACCACCATTGTGACGTACACGAAGAAGGCCGCGGCGCAGATCGAGCAGCGCGCCCGCTCGGTGCTGCTGCGGCGGATGGCGCAGGCGGGCCGGACAGACGTGGAGCCGCTCGCCCGGCTCGAGAGGGCGTTCTTCGGGACGATCCACAGCTTCTGCCTGCTGCTGGCGCGCCGGCACGGCAGCATGCTCGGCGTCCACCTCAACCCGGCCCTGGTCGAGGACGACGGGGACGCCCACTGGCAGGAGTTCCTCGAGCAGGACCCGATGACGTTCGAATCGCTCGGGGGCGCGCAGGTCGGGGCTTTCCTGCGCCACGCGTCGCTCGACGAGATCTTCAACCTGGCCCGCGACCTGGACCTGGCGACGGCCCTCAGGCTTGGGGAGCTCCGTCCCTCCCAGGAGGCGCCGCCGCCGTCGAAGGCCGCGCTTGACGAGATCATGGCGGCGGCCCCCGCGCGAAAGGGATCCGGGTCGGAGGCGCTTACGCGCAACAAGGAGACGGCCAGGGAATGGAGGAGGCGGTTCACCGAGGAGACGGACCGGCTCCCCGTCGCGGCCCCCGAGGGTTCGGCGGCGGGGATAAGGGACCTCTACAGGCGCTTCTTCGCGCCACTGAAGGACTGGCTTGCAGAGACGGGCGGCGTGCTGGCGGCGGAGCTCTCGCTGCGCTACCGCTCGTGGCGCCTCGAGCGCGGGATTCAGACCTACTCGGACCAGATCGAGACGGCGCTGGCCGTCCTCGGCGACGCGTCGATGCTCGAGCGAATCCGGACCGAGGAATGGCGGGTGATCCTGGACGAGGCCCAGGACACGGACCCGAAGCAGTTCTCGGTGCTGGTCGAGATCGCGCGCCCGCCCGGGGCGCAGCTCCACACGTGGCCCGCAGGGGGTGGCGCCGCCCCCAGGCCCGGGCATTTCTGCATGGTCGGGGACGCGCAGCAGGGGATCTACTCGACGCGGGTCGACATCCGGAACTTCCAGGAGCACGTGGCCGCCTTCGAGAGGGGAAACGGCGGCGAGCGGCTCACTTTCGGCGTCACGTTCCGGGCCCCGCGCCGCGTGGTGCGCCTGCTCAACGGGACGCTTGCATCCGCGTTCGGGGCCGGCCGCGACTTCAACTTCGGCCTTCCACCGTCGGACGGCGCGCCGGCGCCCTTCCTGCAGGTGCCCTACGAGCCGCTGGTCCCCGGTCCCGAGAACATCGAAGGGGGAGCATGGCTGCTTCCCATCGAGGAGGAGCCGATCGCGGGAAGGCGCCGCGTCGCGGACAGGAGGCTCGCGCAAGAGGCCCGCCAGATCGCGAGCTTCCTCGCGTCCGGGGGGCCCGGCGCCGTCGGCGCGGCGCAATGGGGCGATGTCTGCATCCTGGCGCCGCGAAGGACCTGGCTTCCGATCATCCGCGACGGGCTCAACGCGGCCGGCCTGAAGACCGCGCTCCAGATGAGGCGCAACCGCAACGGCGACAATCCAGCCTACGCGTGGGTCTGCGGGCTTCTCGCCGTAGTGTGCGACCCCGAGAACGCCTTTGAATGGGTCGGCGTGCTGCGGGAGATCTTCTCGGTGAGCGACGCGCTGATTGCCGACGCGCTCGGGGACCGGGGAGCCTTCCGCTGGGACGAGCCCGGCGACTACGCCGGGCCGGTGAGGGATGCGCTTGAGCTGCTCGGGCCCTTCATAGGCCGCGCGGACATGGAAGGGGAGTCGCTCGACCGGTTCGCGGCCGAGCTGGCGGGCGCATGCGGCTTGGCCGCGAAGGCCCGGCTCGCGGATCCCGAGGGGGGGCTTGAGGACGAGCTTGCCCGGCTGCTCGCCCTGGCCGCCGAACTGAGCCTAGGCGGAGCCGGTCCGCGCGCATGGCTCCGGGAGCTCCAGGGATCCCTGGACGATCTCCGGGCGTCCGGGCGCCCCGCGAGGGACTCCATAACCCTGATCACCTGCCATTCGGCAAAGGGCCTGGAGTGGCCCGTGGTCATACCGGTCGGGCTGTGGCGCACGATCCCGTTCCGGGGACCCGTCGGAATGAGGCTGGTTCCCGAGCGGGACGGTGCCTCCCGCGTGGTCTTTGACAGCGACGGCATCGACCAGGAGACGCGCGACTCGCTGGAACGCGCGCAGCTGCGCGAGAATGTCCGCCT
>Ga0265320_10001064_pt1 | contig 20324 bp, 9 predicted proteins | sample 4827metaG_FD_202087 | JGI IMG/M metagenome (GOLD analysis project Ga0265320, IMG submission 202087) | Rhizosphere microbial communities from Carex aquatilis grown in University of Washington, Seatle, WA, United States - 4-8-27 metaG | ecosystem: Host-associated > Plants > Roots > Rhizosphere >...
AGGCGGTGGCGTGCGTGCTGTGGTATTCGTGGTCAAGGGTGATGAAGTTGGCGCCGACATGCAGTTTGCTCGAGGGAATGGCGATGTGGGCGATGGAGTATTTGCTGTGGATGCCTTCCCGAATGTACGTCGTCGCACCCGGGTCGGCGTTGTCGGGCGTGAACGTCGTGAGAATGGTGGAGTCGTCGTTGACGCGGATGACCTGGATGGAACTGGGCGCGGCGTAGGCAATGGTGAGGTAATAAGTTCCGGACACCACGGAAGAGAGATTGAAATTGATGTGCCATTTCCAAGGCGAGGTGAGGCCCACGTTGTCCACGGAATGGACGTAATTGAGGGCGGTGGCCCAGTTATTGTCGCTGACGTTGTATTCGAGCGGATTGGAGAACTCGGTGTTGAAGTTGGCCCAAAGATTCGGCTTGGCGTATTCGTCGCCGTGCTTGAATTCAGCGGCGGTGCGGTCCGGGATGCCGATTTCCCAGACGAGGCTGGTGCCGCTGTGAGGAACACTCCAAGTCAGCGTGCCGAGATTTTTGGTGGTGTTGGCCGTCAGCGAGCCAAGGGGGGTGGAGAATTCGCCGACGGCGCCGGTACCCTGACTGGTGCCGGCGCTATAGGCATAGAGCTGGTAGTTGGCGGGGTTGCCGAACGAATCGGTGGCGCGGACGTTGGGGATGGTGAAGGTGCCGTTGGCGTCGGCCTGAACCCAAAATTGGTAGTCGGCCGCCTGGAACTGCCAGTTGTCGGGCGCGTTTTCGGCGCCGGAGTCGGGTGCGGCAAGGCCTACCCACGCGCCGGCGGCGGAGACACCCGGGCGCAGGGCATCGTTAATGACGAGGTGCCCGGTAACGGTGGCGCGCTGGGCGGCAGTGGCGTAAGCGGCATTATTGAGCCACGAATACGGCCACGCCCCTTTCTCGGCGAGCGACTGAGTTTTGGCGTCCTGCCAACTGAGGTCGCCGGTGGATTGGCTGTTAAAATACAGCGCCCACGGGCCGAAGGTCTTGGTCCACGCCACATTGGCGGCGACGGTGATGCCGACGTTGTCGTAGTGATTGCTGACAATGTTGTTATACATGAGGCCCTCGCCATGGCTGTATTCGCACATGGTCGGGCCGTTGTTCATGTATTCGCCGCTGGGGTTGAGGATCCATTCGCCGACTTGATTGACATCGCTGGCGCGGCCCCACGCGCCGAGTTGCGGGTAGTCAAAGGTGTAGGAGTACTTGCCGTACAACTGACCGTTGAAAAGGCCAGTGGTGGCTTGGAAGATTTCCTTGGGCAGGCCATTGACGTTAACCGAATTGGTGACATCGGAAAAAGTCGGCTCAAGGGAAATGCGATTGAGCTGGGTGCCGCTGAGGCTCAGGCCGGTCTTGACGGTGTCAATGTAGCTTTTCTCGCAAAGGAAATTGGTGGAGTCGTGCGCGGCGGGCCAAATCATCTGGATGAAGGCAATGTTGCACAACGGGTAGGTCACCGGATGGTTCGCGACGAGGTAGATGTACAAAGCGGAGTTGCCCTTCCCGAGGACGTAGTGAATTTCCATGTCCACGGCGACGAGGTTGGTGGCGGGGTTGTAGGTGCGCTTGTAGCCGAGATCAACATTGCTGCCCGTCGTGGTGGTGCTGAGGTAGGCGCTGTCCTGGCTGCCGTCAGGGTAGAAGTAATAGTAAATATAGTAATGGTTGCCGAAGCCACCGGTATTGACGCCCGATTGGCTGATCATCTGCACCCCATTGGCCTGCGGGGTGCCGGATAAGCCAGGCTTGAGGTATTTGATGGACTCCACATTGCCGTTCGAGGCCACGTCCACATGCAGAATCCCGTTATCCAAAAAATGGTCGGTATGGCTGCCATAGGCCTCCGTCCCCGTCGTGACGTTGGTCGTGACCGACGACGTGAAGCCGCCCGGGCTGTTGGCCAGGGCGGAGGGCGCCGTCGCCATCCAAAAAGCGAAACCAATCAGCAACCAAGCCAGTTGTTTTAATCTTCGGAGGCAGGACAGCGCAGGCAGGAATTCTGCACAGGGGGACATGGGTAAACACCAACGTCGCAAACCTAACAGAAAAAGAAGGAAATTGCCAGCCGGAAGGCATGGTGTCTGGCGTTGCATGTTGACAGGCCAGTCCAGGCGTCGCGACGCAATGGGCTGGTTTCCGGGGGACCAGTTTCCGTGGATTGAAGGGCGTGTTGCCCAAAACGGAAATTTCAGATTTCAAATTTCAGATTTCAGAATGCACGGATGAAACCAACGATATCGGCTCGGAAAATGGATTCTGGCATTTCGGCAACGGGCCCTGAAATCCACGGTTATTATCGTGCCCTCGCTACGCGAGGCGGCGGGCGGCGCGGGCGGCGGGGTGAGTGGCATGGGCATCCGGCCCGTGCAGGAGTGGAAGACAGAGGTGCATGGGCAAGATGCCCATGCTACTCCGGGCCAGGATTGGAATCGTGGACGACGCAGAGGAGAGAGGAACTGGAGGGGGGGATTTCAGATTTCAAATTTCAGATTTCAGAATGCAGAGGGACGGGATGGGGGAAGGGAGACCGGGGAATGCAGAATGAAGAATGCAGAAGGGCGAGGGGGATATGGGACCTTTGGGGGTTTTGAGATTTGAATATCGGTATTTACATGGGTGGGGAAAAGCGGGAAGCTGGCGTAATCTGTGGTCTGGCGATGGGCTTCCCCACCCTTTTATGCGTTTTGAATGAAAAACCGTTTACTGAAAATTCTTCTCCTGCTGCTCTGCGCCGTGCCGTTGGTCGCGGCCACGGTGGAATCGCATCCGTGGGGTAATTGGCTGAAGTGGGGTGACCAAGGCGATGGGACCTATTTAAATCCGGTGGTGCCCAGCGATTATAGCGACGTGGATTGCATTCGCGTGGGCGGGGACTATTACGCGATCTCCTCCACGTTCCAATTTTCGCCGGGGATGGTGATCCTGCATTCCACGGATTTGGTGAATTGGACGATTCTCGGCCATGCCATCGCGGACTTGAATCAGATTGGGCCGGATTTGGACTGGAGCAAAATGAACCGCTACGGCAAAGGCGTCTGGGCGGGCTCGATTCGCTACCACGACCAAAAATTCTGGATTTATTTTGGGACGGCCAATGAGGGCTATTTCATGACCACGGCCACGAATCCGGCAGGCCCGTGGGAGCCCCTGCACCCCGTGCTGAAGGCGGCCGGGTGGGATGATTGCTGCCCGTTCTGGGATGACAATGGCCAGGGCTATCTGGTGGGCTCCAAGTTCAGCGATGGCTACAAAATTCATTTGTTCAAACTAACGGCGGACGGGCGCGACCTGGTCGAGGGCTACGACGAGGTGATCCACCAATCCCGCGGCAGCGAAGCCAACAAGCTTTATAAATTCAACGGCTTTTACTATCACCTGTTCAGCGAGGTGAAATCCGAAGGCCGGGTGGTGATGATGGAGCGGGCGAAGAACATCGCGGGACCCTACACGGAGGTCAGGCAATTGAATCACGGCGACAAGGCGGCAATGGAGCCCAACCAGGGTGGCATCGTGCAGACGGAGAAGGGCGAGTGGTATTTCTTCACCCACCATGGCACCGGAGCCTGGGAGGGGCGGTGTCTAAGTTTATTACCGGTGACATGGACGGATGGCTGGCCCATTATTGGCCAGGCCGGGGCGGATGGCATCGGCTCGATGGTGTGGGCAGGGCCGAAGCCGGTGGCGAATACGAAAATCGTCACGCCGCAAACGGACGATGAATTCGAAGAAACGACCCTGCCCCCGCAATGGGAATGGAACTACCAGCCGCGGGCGGAGAAATGGTCGCTGACGGAGCGCCCGGGGTATTTGCGTTTGCATGCGTTCAAGCCCTTGCGGGCCGATGATTTGCTGGCGGCGGGCAACACGCTCACCCAACGGGTGATGCGGACGACGAACAATGTAGTGACCGTGGCGCTCGATTTAAGCGGCATGGCCGACGGGCAGGTGGCGGGGCTGTGCCATTTTTCGAAGGATGACAGCACCCTGGGCGTGCGGCAAACCGGGGATCAACTGGCCCTGGAATTTTCGCATGCGAAAAAAATTACGCCGGGTCCGGCGGTTACGGTGAAGAAAATCTGGCTGCGCTCGACCTGGGGGCTGGACGGTAAAAGCCAGTATTTCTACAGCATGGATGGCGAGACGTTTAAGCCGTTTGGCGAGTCGTATCAACTGGCGTGGGGCAATTACCGGGGAGACCGGGTGGGGATATACAGCTATAATGACAAGGGCGAGGCGGGGTACGTGGACGTGGATTGGTTTCACTATGCGTATGCGGGGCCGGGGAAAGGATGAAGGATGAGGGATGAAGGATGAACGTGGGAGACAGGAGACGGAATTTGGAATTCTTCATCCACAAAGGGGCACGAAAGAGAGGTTGTTTGACAGAATTAACAAGATTTTTGGAATTTTTTGGCCGGAATATTTTGAGAAGCATGGGAAGTATGTGGCGGGCGCGAAGACGAAAATGGGCCTAATGGGGTCTGCGTTGCATATTGGCACAATCGCTCAAGCGTCGCTACGCGACGCGGTGGTTGGGGAGGTGGCTGGTTTCCGTGGATTGAAATCCACGGTTACTATCGGGCCCTCGCTACGCGAGGCGGGGAGCGGCGCGGGCGGCGGGGTAAGTATCATGGGCATCTTGCCCATGCAGGAGTGGAAGACACGGGTGCATGGGCAAGATGCCCATGCTACTCTTACTCGCAACGCGAGGCGGGGGAAGGTAACTGGGATTTGGGATTTGGGATTTGGGATTTGGGATTTGGGATTTGGGGGCTCTGTTCAAAATTTCCCAAATTCGGTGAATTCTGTCAAAAAAACATCCGGGCATTTTGCTCCCTGGCGTTGAACAATTCATCCTTCATCCCTCATCCTTCATCCTTACCCACGTCTGGTGGCAAGGGCCCATTCGTAAATTTTGACGTATTGGCGGGTGCTGCTGGTCCAGGAGAAATCTTTCTTCATCCCGTTGAGGCGGAGGGCGAGGAGGTCGGCGGGGCGCTCTGTATAGGTGTCGTAGGCGCGTTCGATGGCATGGTGAAGGGCGCGGGCGGAGGGTTCCTGAAAGAGGAAGCCGGTGCCGGCGCCGTGGTGGTCCTCAGAATAGGGATCGATGGTGTCCACGAGGCCGCCGGTGGCGCGAGCAATGGGGGGCGTGCCGTAGGCTTGGGAATACATCTGGTTCAGGCCGCAGGGTTCGAAGCGGCTGGGCATGACGAAGAAATCGGAACCAGCCTCGACGAGGTGGGCGAGCTTTTCATCGAAGCCGATATAAGCCCCCACCCGGCCGGAATAATGGCGCGAGAGTTCGCGGAAATTCTCAGCGAGCAGAGCGTCGCCCGCGCCGAGAACGAGAAATTGGGCGTCCATCTGTTTGAGCAAATCCGGGATGATGGCGGCGAAGAGGTCCAGGCCCTTTTGCGAATAGAGGCGGGCGACGGCCGAGAAAATCGGGGTGGTTGGGCTCTCCTTCAGGCCAAAGCGCTGTTGCAGGGCGGTTTTGCAGGCCATTTTTCCGCTTAAATCGGCCGAACTGAAACGCGCGGGCAAATGGGGGTCGGCGGCAGGATTCCATTCGGACACATCAATGCCGTTGGTGACGCCGACGAGGTCGGCGGCGCGGAAGCGGAGGAGGTCCTGCAAGCCGCAGCCGAATTCGGGGGTTTTGATTTCCTGGGCGTAATGGCGGGAGACGGTGGTGAGCTTGGTCGCGTGATACAAACCGCCCTTCATGAAATTGAGCTGGCCGTAGCTTTCAAGATTGTCCGCGGAAAACAGCCAGGCGGGAAGGCCGGCGAAATCGAGCATGCCGCGCGGGCAATAGCCCTGGTGTTCGAGATTGTGGATGGTGAAGACGCTCGCGGCGCGGCCGACCGGGCGGTCGCGATCGACGGTGTTGAGATAGACCGGTGCGAGCGCGGCCGGCCAGTCATGCGCATGGACGATGTCGGGGGCCCATTCGCTGGCGCGGCACCAGTCGAGGGCAGCGCGGGTGAGGAAGACGAAGCGGTCGGGGTTGTCGGTGTAGCCGGCGCCCCCATCGCCGTAAATGCCGGGACGGGCGAAATAGCGGGCGAACTCAATAAAATTCATTTCCGCATTGGAACCCGGGAGGGGGGTTTGCCAGACGCGGCAAAACTCCTCGATACCGAGGCCCAGATTTACGCTGACCGCGCCGGGGAACGCACGCCAGGAGGGGCCGGGTTTCAACATGCCATAGAGCGGGCAAACGACCCGGACCTCGTGGCCGAGGGCGGCGAGTTCCTTCGAGAGGGCGCCGACGACGTCGCCGAGGCCACCGGTTTTGGCGAAGGGTGTGACTTCGGAGGAAATCATCAGGATTTTCATGGCAAAATAGAAGCTAGAAGTTAGGAGCTGGGAGACCGGAGACAGGAGTCAGGAGACAGGAGGCGGGATTTGGGTTTAGAAGGAGGGCGTGGGCGACGGCATGATTTGTGATTTGTGATTTGAAATTTGCGATTTGTGACCAGTTGCTCGCGAAAGCGCGGGAAGGAGAAGTGGTGAAAAGAGTGAAGTAGCAGGGGGAGGCGAATTCCAAATTCTAGCTTCTAACTCCTAGCTTCCAGCTTCCTTGGTCTGAGCTGAAGGTTCGATGTTCGACGTTGGCGGATCTTCCGGGTCGTCGGGGAGTTTGATTTTGAAATTCAAGATGGGGAGCAAGAGCAGCAAACCGGCCAGCGTGAGGATGAGGACGGAATAGCCGGCGAAGTCGTGGACCGTAAAAAGGTGGAAGCCGGGATTCAGCACGGGATGGCCGGCGGCGTCCATCTGAAATTTCACGTGACCGGACTCGTCCAGAGCCAGTTGGCCGGCAGCGTCCCGTAGGGCCACATATTGCGGATTGCCCCAAAAATCCGCGTCAATGGCGTCAAACTTGTCCTGATTATAAGAATAAGCCCAACCCGTAAGAAACAGGCTGCGCACAATGTTCATGCCAAAGGCGAGGACGGCGGACATCGCCAGCAGGGCGATTTTCTTCCAGAACCGGTTGAGAAAGATCGCGGCGAGAAACGAGCCCGCGAAGAGGCAGGCCGTCAGCGAGCGTATACCGGAACAGGCCTCGGCCACACCGACACTGCCATGCGGCAAAACGAGGGTGCTGCCATCCCGGACAATCTCAAAACCGAGCAAATTGAACAGACTGGAGACAATCCGCACCACCCAATCGAGCAACATGAGCTTTACCCGTGATTCAAACACCAGCAGCATGGGCGCCGAAATCAACCACGCCAAGGCGGGAAATACCAGCAGCGCCACCACCCGATGGCGATTCGATAACGTCACCGCCCGGCCCTGGGCGTCAGTCTGGGAAACCAAAAAACCCATGGCGAGAACAAAGGCACCGAGGCCGACGGCCAGGGTCGCCGCTGAATCGGTGTCAGGCCCGGTTACAGCACGCTGGAATCCGCCGTAAAGAAAGAGCAGGAGGCTGCCGACGACCATGAGCGAGGCGAAAAAATTCCAATTCCCCACCCGTTTGGCCTCAGCCGCGCCGGCGGGCGCGACCGGGCAGGCGGGGCCGCCGAGCAGCAGGGTTTTTAACAAGGGCCAGCGATCATTAAGCACAAAAGCCACAAACACCGGAACGAGGAAGCCGAAACTAAAGTCCTCGGTCGTTTGCCAGTAGTGCACCTGGTCGGCAACGACCAGCACCATCATCCCGAGCGCCAGCCACGCGGCGAATTTGGCCTCGGGCCGCAGCCGGAAGAAATCGCTCTGGCGCCAGGCAGATACGTCCATGATAAAAAGCCGAAGAGCAAGGGCAACGGAAACGGACGGGGGAGACAACTTTAAAACAGAAGCAGGGGGCGGGGCGTGGGCAGTGGGGAGAACGGAAGCAGGAGACTGGCGACAGAAGGCGGTGTTTCGGGTTTGGTAAAGGCGACAAGTCGTTTGGGATGGGAAAAGATGGGAAAAGTTTCATGGGTTGACGCAGAAAATTTAGAGACGGTTCTTTGGCTTGAATTGGCCGTTTCTACCGGGCAAGCTGCCCTTACCCTTCCTCCCCCACCCCATGAATTCATCCCCCGCAACGCCAACTCCGAAACTCGACCGCCGCGGCTTCCTCGCCGCCTCCCTCACTGCCGCCGCCGGTGCCGCCCTCGCCCCGGCGGCCTGGGCCGCTGATCGTGATTGGTCCGGCCAAAACCCCGTGCGTTACCCCGATCCGGACATCGTCGTCATTGATCCGCGCTTCGCCAAATACAAGATTAACAACGCGAGCATTGAACGCCTTTACACCGGTTGCCGCTGGTCTGAGGGTCCGGCGTGGAATGCCCAGGGTCGTTACCTGCTCTGGAGCGACATTGCCAATAACCGCCAAATGCGCTGGATTGAGGACGACGGTCATGTGGGTGTCTTTCGCAATCCGTCCAATTACTCCAATGGCAATACGTTCGATTTTCAAGGCCGGCAGGTCGCGTGCGAACACGGGGGGCGTCGCGTGGTCCGTTATGAACTTGACGGCAGCCTCACGGTGCTGGCCGACCAATACCAGGGCAAGCCGTTCAATTCGCCCAATGACATCGTGGTCCATCCCGACGGCGGGGTTTGGTTCACTGATCCGGCGTATGGCATCATGGGCAATTACGAAGGCAACAAGGCGGACCCGCAAATCAAGGAAGCCGTCTACCGTATTGACCCGGCGACCAAACAAGTCGCGCTGGTGACCGACGAGCTCAAGAAACCCAATGGCCTGTGCTTTTCGCCAGACTACAAAAAACTCTATCTCATTGACACTGCCAGCGCCGACGAGGGCATTCGCGTATTCGACGTGGTGAATCAGACCAAGCTCGCCAACCACCGCCCCTTCACCACCCTCAAGCTCAACGGCAAAGTGGCCACCTCGGACGGAGTCCGCTGCGATGTGGACGGCAATCTCTGGTGCTCCGCCGCCTGGACGGGTGACGGCATAGACGGCGTATTCATCTATGGACCGGATGCCGTCCTCATCGGTCAAATTAAGCTGCCGGAAACCGTGGCGAACGTCTGTTTTGGCGGCCCGAAGCGGAACCGCCTCTTCATCGCCGCCAGCCAGTCCCTCTACGCCGTTTATGTCAACACCCAAGGCGCGCATATTTCATGATTCCGGAAGAACTTTGGAAGGCCGTGGCGTGATGTCGCACCCCCATGTTTTTGCCATCGCTGGAACACCACGCAACCCGGGGCGCGACGCCGACGTTGCGGTGTTTGGGGACGGCCGGTGGCGCTGAATCTCGGGTCAGCCTTTTTTCCGGCGGAAGGGAATTTCGGCCCTTACCGTGGTCCCATGACCTGGCGTCGAGGTGATGACGAGATTCCCGCCGACCATTTCCAGCCGCTCTTTCATGCCGGTCAAGCCCAACCGCTTGTTGTTCTTGGCCTGGAGGGTTTGGGCGACGGGAAATGATTTCCCGTTGTCATGAATCTCCATCCGGACCGTACCCGAACCATCCGTGATGTTCATTTGAATCTGCGTCGCCTGCGCATGGCGGGCGACATTGGTCAGAGCCTCCTGGGCCACGCGGAAAAGCACCGTCTGCTTGGTGCTTTCCAAACCCTCCACTCCGGCGAAGGCCGTCAGGCGAATCGCGATTTTTTTGCGCGCGGCCAGATCCTTGGCGTAGGCATGGAGGGCCGGGATCAACCCGAAATCATCCAACACGGTCGGCCGCAGATTGCGGGCGAATTGGTGCACGGCGACCACGGAGTTTTTTACCAGGCGCTGGGCGCGGGCAATTTTCGGCTTGAGGGCGGAGCCGTGGGGGGAGAGACCCTTGCCCAAGGCGGACAATTCGAGGTTGATACTCACCAGCGTTTGCATGACCTCATCATGCAGCGCCCGGCTGATCGCCTTGCGCTCCTCTTCCTGCGCGGTGATTATCTTGCGGGTCAAATGCCGCAACTGCGCGTGCAACCCCCGCGCTTCCACGACCAATTGACGCTGGGCCTGTTCGCTCAGCCGGAGCGACTTCTCCAATTTCTGGCGGCGGGCAATTTCCTGATATGCCCGCTCATTCTTGGCGGCCAGCAGTTCCATCTGGCGCTGGGTGGCCTCCAGCCGCTTCCGCTCGGTGATATTGTTGAAAAAACACACCACGCCATACTCGCCAGCCGGGAGGGTGACCCGCTGAATCTGCCATTCGTAGACTTCCACCAAGCGGGTGTCCTCCCGCCGCTCGGCAAATTCGGGCGACTTGTAAGGCTGCCCCGTTTTCAACGTGTGGCGAAAACGTCCCACAACCTGGCGCGCGACCCGCGGCGGCCAGATGGCCCGCATAATTTCCGAAAACTCCCGGCCAATCAGCGGCTGCACGTCTTTAAATGCGGGCAGCGCCGTCGGGTTGACTTGTTGCAGACGAAATTGGGCATTCACCACATAGACCCCGACCGGCGCTTGCTCGACCAGCGCGGTAAAGAGTGCATCCTTGCGGCGCAACCGTTCCTCCGCCAGTTGGCGTTCGGAGATTTCCACCTGCAACTGCGCATTCAAAGTCTCTGCCGCCTCGGTGAGTTCATGCTGGCGCAGTGAACCAAGCACCAACGCCTCATTCATGGCCACCGTCGCATCATGGATTTTGGCCGACTCGTTGACTTGAATCACGACGCCGACGACGCCGGCATCCTCCAGCACCGGCCAAATCGCATAAGATCGAAAAAAGGGCTGGGGCGTGGAAGCGTCTTTCTCCACATGGCTTTCCGGTTGGCCGGTGCGAAGCACCTGCTCAATCGCCTTCAAACCGGCATCCTTCTTCGGCAGCAGTCCGCGGATCGGTTTTCCAACGAGCCGGTCAATCGGCTGGTTCAGCAACCGGCAAAAAGCGGTGTTCGCATAACGCACGATGCGGGAGGCCCCATCCACCATGGCCATCGGCAATGGCGCGTGATCGGCCATGGCCATGCCAACCGTGGCCAAGGCGTGCAGGCGGTTTGATCCGCGGGGTGAATTGGCTTTCATGGTGAGCGTGGATGAATTCTGCGGCAATGGCCCCCACCAAAAGGCTGGCGGCGCCGCCTCGGTTCGGTGGTTCCGGGCGCGATTTCCACTAGGTCTTCGCCTTGGGTTCCGGCGCCGCTTCTTTCACGCGGCCGATTCGTTGCGGTATGCCGGTCGTCAGTCCGGTGTAATCCGTCTGGCGCGGGCCAATCACGACGACGCCTTTGTCCGTGATGACGTATTCCCGGATGTCCTTGCTGTGGTTGGCGCCGCGCATTTTGATCACCACCAACACCTTCCGCATCTGCCCGTCTATCTCCACGTAGCGCAGGCGAATAATGTCATCGGTCAAAAAAGAAATGGCATAGTGGCTGAACGAGAGCGCGGTGAAAGTATCCTCCACTTCGACCGTGCTGAGGATGGTGACCCCGGCTCCTGTCAAAGCCACGATCATGCGATAGAGCGACTCCCGGAAGTCCTCGCGGAAACCAGGCGCCAGCGCCATTTCGAAACCGACCAGCGAATCAATCACCAGCCGCTTGGCGCCCACCCGGGTAATGGCACTTAATATCTCCTGCATGGTCTCGTCCACGGAGAGATCGAGCGGGCGCAGATAGAGAATTTCAAGATGCCCCAGCGTTTGCGGGGTGCGCAAATCCAGGCCAAAACATTCCGCGCGATCGATGTACCCGCTCGGTCGCTCTTCAAAAATTGCCATGACGGCCGCTTCCCCTCGCCGAAGGCCCTCAGCGATAAATTGCGTCCCCAACGCTGATTTGCCCGTCCCCGACGGCCCGGCGACGAGGAGACTGTCGCCCTCGATCAAACCTCCGCCCATCATCTTGTCCAGTTCGGGTATGCCAAGGGAAAGCCGCCGGCGCCGGCGCGCGGAAGCCGGCTTCTTGCCGCCCAACCCGAGGGTCCGGGAGAAAGCCTGCAACCCGTCCGCCGAGATGCGGATGGTGTGCAACCCCGGCACCGACTCCTGCCCGCGCAATTTCATGATCTGCAACTTTCGCACCACGGAATTTCGCTGCGGCACCTGTGAGAGCCAAAAGAGTCCGTCCGCGATGGTAAACAGCGGATTGCCGCGCATTTCGTCCTCGCCATATTCGCCCACCAGAAAGGTGGTGGCCTCCCAACTGGTGAGGAACTGGGTAAGTCCCTGGATAAATGTTTGCGTTTCCAATTCCCGGCCCGACACGAGCGTTTTCCGCATCACGGTGCGGAAGGAATCCACCACCACGATGCTGGGATTCACTGCCGTCACCTGGTTGATGATCTCCGCCAGCACCGCGTCCAAGTCCTTTTCCAGCACCAGATCGCTCAGGTTGATAAAGCGGATGGCGTGGCCGAGCTTGGATTCGTCGAAGAAATTAAACTGCTGTTGGTACCGCAGCATCTTGATCGCCGGCTCGCCGAGGACGGTGAAATAGAGCGCCGGCTTCTGCACGGTCGCGTTGGCAAAAACAATTTGATGCGCCAGCGTGGTCTTGCCGCAACCGGGTGCCGCTGCGATCACGTTGAACGAGAATTCCGGGATGCCGCCGCCCAGGATGTCGTCAAGGCCCCGCACGCCGGTCGGCAGCTTGCGAATCGTGACCCTCGCCGGCCGGTGTGCGGCAACTTTTGCTGGGCGGGGTTTGGTCAGGGCATTTTTTTTCTTCATGGGTGGAGCGGTAATTAAAGTTTGAATGATTTTTTTCCGGCCGGCAGTTTCGGCAATGCCTCCGCCACGAGCCGGAAGGTCAAATTCTCGCCAATGAACGCCACCAGCAGCCCGAGCAATTGGGCCACCAGCACCACCTGGCCCTCGAACCGATCCGCTGGCACCACAGGCGCGGCGAGTTCATCCACCCGGGGTAGCATGCCATCGGGCTTGAGGTGGAGGTTGCGCAGCCAGGGAACTTCCGCGCCGGCCAGCGCCAGCGCGCGGGCCAGCAACGAGCGAAAGCCAATGCGGCCCATCAGAATCGCCAGGTGCGGCCGCAGCTTCTCCACGACAGGGAAAGCCGCCGGCGGGTGGGATCCCGCAGGTTCAAGAATTTTCGCCTCATGGATAATGAGGTGCCTGGCAAAATTCCGCAGCTTGGGATTGACTCGGTTCATCGGGCAATACGCTCGTGCTCCTGGCACCGGCGGTTCACGCACGGTGGTTTTTTGGCGGGAATGGACTTAAGCATGAAACAAAATTCCCGTCGGTGTGGTGGACACGCAACGGCTGAATGCCAGCAAACGGCAAAGTTCCCGCGCTGTCGAGCTTCATACCTTGTCCACCCGGCCATGCCGACGGACCCAATTCCAACTGCAACCGGCAAGCAGTTGCCCATGGAATACGCTAGCGCCGCTTGAACGCCCCGCCGCCCGGGGGGGCAAAGCCGCGGTTGCGGCGCTTGGGGCCGGCTGGCGGCGCGGAACTCAGCAGATTCGGCTCCGTGCGATAGGCAAAACCTTCCAGCTTGCGCCGTTCAATGGGCCGGCCGATGAGCTTTTCGATCAACTTTAAATAGGTTGTTTCGTCGGACGAGAACAGGGTGTAGGCTTCGCCTTCCTTCATCGCGCGGCCCGTGCGACCGATACGGTGGACATAGTCCTCCGGGTGCTGCGGAACATTGTAATTGATGACATGGCTGATGCCGGCGATGTCGAGCCCGCGCGCCGCGATATCCGTGGCGACCAGAATTTCGTACCGGCCGCTCTTGAAGCCATTCAGTGCTTCCGTGCGCTCCTTTTGCGAGCGGTCGGCGTGCATGGTGGTGACGGGATGATTGTGGGCGTCGAGCCATTCGGCGATGCGGTCGGCATCGCGTTTGGTCCGGGTGAAAATGAGCACGCTGTGGTATTCCATGCCCTCCAGCATCGCCAGCAGCAGGTCGTACTTCTGGATGCCATCCACCGGAAACACGGCGTGGTCCACCGTGTCCGCCGCGCTGACCCGCATGCCGATGTTCACGTCAATCGGGTCGCGCATGTAGCCGGAAATGAGGCGCTTGATGGTGTCCGCCACCGTGGCGGAAAAGAGGAGCGTTTGGCGGTTGCGCGGACACTGGTTGAGAATGCGCGTGACGTCGTCAATGAACCCGAGGTCCAGCATGCGGTCCACCTCGTCCAGCACGACAATTTCCAAATTCTTGAAATTGACATTGCGCTGCTCCATGTGGTCCAGCAGGCGGCCCGGTGTGGCGACGACAATGTCGGCGCCGTCATGGAGGGCATCGAGTTGCGGGCCGTAGCCGACGCCGCCGTGCAGGAGGGCGACGCGCAGATTGCCGTTGCGGCCATAGGAGCGGAACTGCTCATCCACCTGGGCCGCGAGTTCGCGGACGGGTTCGAGGACGAGGACCCGCGGGCCATTGGGTTTGTGGGCACCGAGGCGGGCGATGGCCGGCAGCGCGAACGCGGCAGTTTTGCCGGTGCCGGTTTGGGCCGATCCGACGACATCGCGGCCTTCCAGCAGGACGGGAATGGCCTTGGCCTGGATGGGTGTGGGGGTGGTGTAACCCTTGTCAGTGACTGCCTGAACCAATGCAGGGGGCAGGCCAAGTTCCGCGAATGTCATGTGATTAAACGGTGAAACTAGTGTTCCGCCGGGTGGGACACAAGGACGAAGTGGCGGCCACCCGGTGCAACCCAAGGTGCCGAAACTGGATGTCCCGACGGCCGCCGCGACCCCGCGCAATCGAGTTTGGTGGCCAAACCCGTGACAGCCCCTTCCGGCCAAGGATTGATTTAATGCTGAATGTGGTAACATCAAGCATTCCGACGGGCGTCAAAACAACGCCCGGAAGGTTCCCCGCAGCAAAATCAAGGCGCGCTTGTACGGGCGGGTCTCCGCCGCCGCCAGGGCAGACACGACCCGCCGGGCAGGTTGGAAAACCTTGATTTTGGCCAGGTGCGCCTCATGGAGGCACCCGCGATATTCCCGAAAGAGCGTGCGGCGCGTGGCGCGGTCGAGCGGCGCCTCGGCGATGAGGCGCAGGCGGATGGTCGCCAGACGGCGCATTAATTGGTAATACTTCACCTTGGGGTCTTCCGGTTCCACCGGATAGCGCTGCAAAAGGGTGCGGGCGGCGGGAGCGTCTTCCACTACGAAGCCGGCGAAGGTGAGCGAATGCTTCATGATTTGATCCGGGTCGAGCGCCAGGGCACGGTCTACCAGCCCTTGGACGGTGGCCCAATGCCCCTTGCGACATTCGGCCAGCAGGAGATTGTTAATCATCCAAGGTTTGACCCCGGTCCGCTGCGCCCAGTCTTTCATCCACCAACAAATGCCTGTAACATGGCCGAGTTTATAGAAGGCATACCCAACCGTGCCCCACAGTTCGTCCGAAGCGCGGAGCATCGGTCGGCGGCGCAATACCAGCCAATAAATCAGCCAGCGCTGTTTGGCTTCGGCGGCCACTTCAATACCCCGCCGCAAGGCATCCATCACCGCCGGAGATGATTCGGGTCGTTTCGCCGCCCACCGCAGCAACGAACCGACTTTGCCCACGCTGCGGGACAATTCGGCGAGCACCTGGCCGGATATGGCCTTGGCCCCGGGCGTACTTTCAAGGAGCAGGCGCAATTTCACATAAAGCTGCAGTTTGGCCTTGGTCGTGGTAGTGGCCTCGAGCAGCGCCTTCCACGCCGATTCGAATTCGCCGGTGACGGTCAATGGCGTGGCGGCGAGTGCGGCCATGGCGACCCAGGCTTCGTCCGTACGATGGCGGGCAGCGTGCAATTCCACTTCGCAGCGGAGGGCAAAGTCTCCCCCCGGATGGCGGCGCAATTGGGCCACCAAGTTTTCCGCCAGGAGCGGAATGCCGGAAGTGAGGTGCAGCCGCAACAGCCGGTAGGCGGCAAACTGGTAACCATGATCAAGTTTCAAGGCGGTTTCCAACGCAGCCTGGGCCGGCGGTTTTTGGTCCAATTTGAGCAAGACCCAGCCGTGCAGGCCATGGCTGAGAGCGACATGCGGCTCCAATTCCACATAGCGAACCGTGGCGGGCAGGGCGTCCTTCCATTGCTGGAGGTCCACCAGGCATTCGGCCAGTTTGCGCCAGGCTTCCGCATTGCCTTCATCATCCTTGAGCGCGGCCCGCAGCAATTCGACGGCGCGAAGTTTGTCACCCCGCTGGATTTCAATTTGCGCCGCGCGACTGCGCAATTGCGATTGGGCTTCAAAGGACAATTTGGGGTTGGCCACCAAGGCAAGGGCCTCGGGCACGCGGCCCAAGTGATAAAGGACCCGCATTTGCAACTCGACGGCGTCAACCTGGAGGGGACTCACGGCCAGTGCCTGTCCGACCGTTTCAAGACATTCGGGCCAAAATCCCTTCCAGGCAAAAGCATTGGCGAGATTCAGCAAGGGCCAGAAATAGCCCGGGCGGCGGTCTCTTTCCGCCCGGAGAAATGCCAACGCCGCAGGAAATTGGCCGGCTTGATTGCGCAGACGCAACAAGGACTGCAGGCCCCAGGGATAATGGGGCTCCAATTGCAGGGAGCGCTCCAATCCGGCCAGGGCGGCATCCAGGCGCTGCTCTTGCAAGTCCACCTCCACCAGATAGCCATGGTTGAGAAAATCCAGGGGGTTGTGGAAAATTGCGCGTTGCAGCACGGTCCGGCAACCCGCCAAATCACCGTATTCGCGCAAGTGGAAGGCCAGTTCGCGTTCCGCTGCGCCCCAGCGGGGATATGCGGCCACGGCGCGTTCGAGGGTGGCCTTTTGTTCGGGTCGCTCGCCACGGGCCTTGTGCACCAGATAACGATCCCAGTAAGGCCGCCCCTGCAGGGGGAAAGTCTCCTCGGCTTCCACCGCCAACTGCAACGCAGTGTCCAGCTCGTTGATCTGCAAATGGTAGGCGATGAGGAGGGACCAGCACTGCCACAAATCGGGCCGTTCGCGATGCAGCGTTTCCCACACTTGCTTTTGCTCCGGCCGCGGCAGCAGCCGGGTGACATGGGGCCCGCACGCCAGAATGCCGTCGCCCAAGTTCACCTGGCGGGCGATTTCCTCCAGTACGATCTGCAGCATTTGCCGTTGTTCGCCAGGACTGTCACAGGCGTCCAGCAACAAATCAATGGCATTGGAGCCATCCACGGACAGGCGCACGGCCGCCAGCGCGGCAGTGCGGGCCCCCACACGGTCGCCTTCCCGCAGGCGCACTTGGGCCTCGAGAAAGTGATTAAAGGGAAAGTTGGGCTCGAGCGCCAGCACCGTGCGCAAATGCGCGTGGGCTTCCGTCCAATTTTGTTGGCTGAGGTGGTAGAGCACCCATTCGCGCTCCAACCAACCATTGCCAGGATTCTGGACGGCAAATTCACGGATCGCCTCCCCCAGCCCGGATTCATTGGCATAACGCAGCCATTCAAGGTGAATGGCGCGAAATCCATAGTGGTGGGGTTGCCGGGCCACCCATTCCCCGACGACGGCGGCGGCGCGCTGCGAAGTGTCATGGCGGGCCACCAATCCGGCCAATTGCCGCAGGAGATCTTCATTGTCAGGACTTTGCTCGAGGCCCATGGTCACCCGTTGGATGCTGCCCGGCAGATCGCCTTGCATTTCACACAGCCGGGCGGACAATTGCAGCCATTGGATTTCGAGGACCCTCCCGTGCGCTTGTTCCAAAAGTCGCTGGGCGCCCGCGAAATCTCCCCGTTGGGCGGCTTGCTCAGCCGCCTCCAGCAGTACGTTGCCGTCATCAGGATACGCGGCCAAGGCTGAATCCAACAAGGCGCGGGCCTCCGGTATGCGATTAAATTCGCGCAAGGCCCGCAGACGGGTCAGCAGCGGTGCCCGCGATCGGGCACGCTCCGCCTCATCCCGGCGTTGCAGCAAGGCCAGCGCCGTCTCGCCCAGGCGTCGGCAGCGTGCGGCAGAGAAATAGGTTGCGGCAAAATCTTCGCGCAAGTTGCCCAGGCAGGCGGCAGCGCGATACAATTCGACGGCCTGGTCGGGTTGGCGGGACAACCAGGCTTCCCGCCCGGCCAAAACGTAATGCTCGGCGTTATAGGGTCCCGAACGCAGGAGTCGGCGGCGAAGGCTGGCGACTTCCGCCAGCAACCGGTGGTCATTGAGCATTTCCTCCGCCTGTTGCTGCAACCAAGCCGGATTGGTGTCGCCGTCCTGCACGTAGGCGTCCAACACCTCCCGTGCTTCCTTATGGCGGTTTAACTGCCGCAAAAGCCAGATTCTGCGCAGGCGATATTGGCCGTCTGCGGGGTGCATTTGCAGCAATTGCCCGACCACCTCCAGCGACCGGATTTTGTGCCGGTCATAATCGGCGACCGCGAGTTGGGCGCGCAAGGTCAGTAAATGGCCCGGGGCGGCTGCCGCGAGGCGGACGCCTTCTGCCGCCGCCTCGTCCCGCCGGTGGGCCAGCAGGGCCGAGTGCACGCGATAGAGGCCGTCCCACAGCGCGGTATCGGGCAGGAGCACATCCTGCAGGCGGGACAGTTCTCCGGGCGGCAGCAAGATGAGCGCGCGCGGGCCGTGGGCGCTGTGTTCCTTGAGGGAGCCTTCCGCCATCCAGTCATTGAGCGGACGCTGGTGCGGATCGCGCACAACAAGAGTTTGCCGGCGCGAATCGTAGCCCACGACTGCCTGCATGTGCCCCGATTGGGTGAAAGTCGTGGTCAGCGCAAACGGCACACCGCGATCAATCAAGGCGCGGGCACTGTCCCAGGTCAGGGTGAATTCGCGGACGTGCCAGCCATGTTTTTCCGCCCAGCCGCGCTCGGCCGAATGGGGTGTGCCATCGTAGCAAATCTCGTTGCTAATTTCCTCCTGGCGAATCGGCCGCCGCCAGAATTGAGCCAGGGCGCACAGCGTCGCGGGCACACAGGTGACGTGCTTTTGCCGGACGAACGGGACCGGCAATTCCACGCGGCGGCCATCCGCCGGGGCCTGCTGGAGGTTTTCCCGTAATTTTTGATAATATTTGTTTTTGCTGCCGGCGGCGTGCGCCAGGGCGCCGGGCACATCACCGCGAAAGGACAGCAGGTCGGCGCGACGCTCGCTTTGCCATTGGCGGCCGACCCGGTCGAGCCAGGGGTCATAGACGGCCAATTGGTCCAGCACCGCCAGCGCTTCATCCTCCAGTTTCAATTCGATGAGGAGGTTGATCAGCGCCAGGGGATAGGAAATGCTGTTGAACCGGGCACAGGATTCGCGCAGCAAGGCCAGCGCTTCGTCGTCGCGATTAAGCAGGGTCAACAAATGGGCGCGCCGGGCGCGCGCCGGGACATTTTCCGGATGAAGGCGGAGCGCCTCCGCGGTCCACTCGAGAGCCGATTCATATTCATCGGTCAATTCGAGCACCTCGGCGCGGGTGGCGGCCACCCAGGGGTGGTGGGGGGTGCGCTCGTCCGCCTCCTGCAGGGCTTTCTCCGCCTCCGTAAAATCGCGCAGATATGCCGCGGAGCGGGCCTTGACGGTAAGCCAGTGCGATTCGGCATCCGCCGTCGCGGGCTCCCAGTTGGTGGAGGTGCGAATCCATTGCCAGGTGTCCCATAAGCTCCGGCGGGGAATGGAAAAGGCGGCATAAGCGGCAGCGTCGAGATTGCGTGGTGCCCGGCGCCAGGCAAGGTTCATGAGGCCGCGCCCCTGGCGCCAACCTCCCACGTGGTTCATGATCCGGCCCGCGAGAATCAAATCGTGGGTGGGCGTCAGCCGGGGAAGTTGCCTGGCGGCTGGGAGTAATTCCGCAGCTTCCTTGAACCGTCCCGCCACATACAGGGTCTGCAAATTTGCCGAAAGCTCCGCGCCCAGGGTCGTATCGGCGACGGACATCGCGGCGGGGGGCACGGCCATAATGAGGCCGAGCATGAAGGAATTTTTATGCTGCTGCCAACCACAATATCTTACAGTGCAGGGCAAACGCGACCGGCGCCATTGACTCGAGCCATGCGCAATTACAACTTCGGCGGCGCCATGGGGGTTCCGTCAACTTTGTAGAACTGATTCAGCTCCAAGCGCAGGTAGTCCCACACGACCCCGCTTTGGAGGTCGCCGCCAGGCACGGTGAACGTCATTATGTTTTCTCCCGGCTTCAACACACCCGCGTCGAATGTCAGCGTCCGTTGCTGGTTGAGGCCCTTGGCCGAGTTGTAGCGAATGGTGTTGGTCGTTATTAATCGGGCATTGTCCGTATTTCCGCCGCCACCGATTGCCCCGACACTCTGCCCGTTGACCGACACGGGCAGCTGCGTAATCGCATTGACCCCGGCCAGCGCCACCCGCAGCGCGGCAAAACCCTGCACCGGTTTGTCCAGATTGAATTTGACGGTCCAGACCGTCTCTTTGCCGCGGCCATAGATGCGCCAGGGGCCGGTGGTGTCGGTCTGCGGGTATTGGTCCAGCGATTCGCCTTTCACCCAGCCAAACC
>Ga0265320_10001067_pt1 | contig 20308 bp, 14 predicted proteins | sample 4827metaG_FD_202087 | JGI IMG/M metagenome (GOLD analysis project Ga0265320, IMG submission 202087) | Rhizosphere microbial communities from Carex aquatilis grown in University of Washington, Seatle, WA, United States - 4-8-27 metaG | ecosystem: Host-associated > Plants > Roots > Rhizosphere >...
AAACGCGCGTCTCGTCGCGCGCGCCGACGCGGACGAGCGACCGCTCTGCGCGCACTTCATGCTCGGTAACCTCGCCGCGATCGTCGGCCTGTTCGTCGCCTGGTCGATCGCGTCGTTCGCGAGCTGAGGAGTCCCGAAGTCGCTCACCGCGATATGGGCACGCGCTCGCGGCGATATGGGCACGTGGCCGGCCGTGCCCAGCGGCCTTGACGCCGCGCGACGCCAGCCGAGTCCACGTCCCCGGATTTCGCGGTGCGTTCGGCGGCTTTCGGCGCGCGATACGCCTTCGTCGCTGGCCGCCGCGGGATGGCACTCGAGTTGCTCTAGGTCGTCGACGTTCACCATGTGCACCCCCATTCGAACCCCTCGTCTTCAAGACACCCTTCTCACGGTCATGCGGGCCTTTCGCTCGCGGACGGCGAGCGCCATTTTGACCGGCGGCTCCGCGCCGAGCGCTCTCCCGCTGCGCCATCGGCTCCTCGGAACTCGGAAGCTCGCGGACGTGCTCGCCGCCAAGTGCGTCCTGGTGACCGGCGCGAGCAGCGGCATCGGGCGCGCCGTCGCGCTCGACGCGGCCCGAGCGGGCGCCACGGCCGTCCTGGTCGCCCGCTCGAAAGACGCCCTCGACGAATTGAAAACGGAAATCGAACGAATCGGCGGCTCGGCGCGCGTGTACCCGGCGGACCTCAGCTCGGCCGACAGCGCGAAGGCGCTGCTCCGCCGTCTCCACGAGGACGGCGTGCGGGTCGACGTGCTCGTGAACAGCGCCGGCCGCAGCATCCGACGCGCCGTCGAAGACTCGTGCGACCGTCTGCACGACTTCGAGCGCACCATGGCCTTGAACTATTTCGGCGCCCTCCGGCTGATCCTCGGGCTCTTGCCGGGGATGCGAGCGCGCGGGCGCGGTCACGTCATCAACGTCTCGAGCGTCGGCGTCGAGGTCGGCACGCCGCTGTTCTCGGCGTACGTGGCGAGCAAAGCGGCGCTCGACGCGTTCACGCGCGTCGCGGCCGGCGAAGTGGACGACGAGTGCGTGCGCTTCACGACGGTGCACATGCCCCTCGTGCGAACGCCCATGATCGCGCCGACCGAGGCGTACCACGACGTGCCCGCGTGGAGCCCGGAGGAGGCGTCGAGTCAGGTGCTGCGCGCCGTCATCACCGAGGAGCGCGTGATCGGGACGCGGCTGTCCGTGCTGTTCAGCGTCGGGCACGCGCTCGCGCCGAACGCCGTCCGCGACCTCCTGAACATCGGACATCACACCGCCGCGGCGCGCGAGCCGCACCGGGACGAACCTCGGCTCGAAGACGGTCGGCTTTTTCTTCGAGCCTCCGCGGTTTCTCGGTAACGCGGTGCTTTCTCGGAGACCACTCGGATCCGCGTTCGCCGGCGCGCGCGCCCTGAGCTACGCTTCCGCCATGCGTACGAGGTTGGCTTGGCTGGTGTCGCTCGTCGTCCTCGCCGGATGCTCGAGCGGCGGGGGAACCGATTCATCTCGCAAGGAGCCCGACACGACGACCCCGCCGCCCGACGGCGATTCGGGGTCCATAGTCATTGGTTCGGCGTGCGCGCCCTCGGTTCCGAAAAAGTGTCCGAGCGATGCGCCGATGTACACCGCCGACGTGCTGCCGATCCTCGAAGCGAGGTGCACCACGTGCCACAACACCGCGGACGGGCCGTGGCCACTCACCGACTACCAAGAGGTCGTCGATTGGCGGTCACAGGTTCTCGGCGACCTCGCGGGTTGCACGATGCCTCCGGCCGATGCGGGGGTGACCTTGTCGTCCGACGAACGTGAGACGCTCATCACGTGGCTGGTCTGCGGCGCGAAGCACGACTGAGCCGTTGTGAGTCAGAGTGGCCCGAGGTGTCCTCACGGAGAGGGCCAAACCGTCCCGCGCGATACAAATCGTCACGGTAATTTACGAGTGGGTCCGAGGTCGGCTGGGGAGGCGGCCTCGGCACTCTCTTTTTCGCGAAACAAAACCCATTCGTCCCCTAGCGCGCTCGACCGAGTTCGTTAGGGTTGAAATATGTCCATCCGGTCGTGGGCGTGGGGGAACGCTCGTCGCGTCGCGAAGCGTCGAATCGCGCAGCTCGCGACGTGCGCCGGCGTGGTCTCGATGGGCTGTAACGGAAGTTCGTCGGACGGCACGCTCGGCGACGGCGGTGTGCCAGGCGCGACTGGCGGAGCGCCGGCCAGCACCGGCGGAGCGTCGTCGAGCACCGGCGGCGCCTCGACGAGCACCGGCGGCTCGACTGGAACCGGCTCGGGTGCGACGAGCAACGGTGGCGCGAGCGGCTCTTCGAGCGGCGGAACAGGCGGAAGTGCGCACGCGAGTGGCGGCGCGTCGACCGGAACCGGGGGATCGACGGCGAGCTCCGGCGGAAGGACGAACGCGGTCGACGCGGGCGACGGCGGCGCCGAAGGCGGAATTTCCGGACCGGCCACGGTGCGAATCGTCGGGCGCACCGACGGCGATCCGTCGTCGCCGCGGTTCGAATGGTCGGGCGTGAGCATTCAAGCTCGCTTCAGGGGCACCTCGGTCACGATGGACGTGGACGGCGGCAACAACAACTACTTCGAGGTCGTGGTCGACGGACAGATCCAACCGTTGATCGCCGGCAGCACGGGCCGAAAAATGGTGCCCGTCGTCGCCGGGCTCACGAGCGCCGAGCACGACCTCACGATCTGGCGTCGCACCGAAGCCGACAACTACACGCCGACGCAGTTCTACGGGCTGGACATCGGCGGTGGCGCGTTGCTCGCGCCGGCGGTGCCCGCGCACAAAGTCGAGGTCATCGGCGACTCGATCACGTGCGGCTACGGCGACGAAGGCAACGGCCCCAATTGCAGCTTCAGTTTCGACACCGAAAACAACTACCTTGCGTATGGTTCGGTCGCGGCGCGCACGCTCGACGCGGATTTGTACACCGAGTGCTGGTCCGGCAAGGGAATGTACCGGAACGGCGACGGCAGCACCGATCAGACCTTGCCGGTGCTCTACCCGCTCTCGATTCCGACCGACACGTCGGCGACGTGGGATTTTTCGTGGAAGCCCGACGCGGTAGTCGTCGACCTCGGCACCAACGACTTCAACACGGGTGATCCGGGACAACCCTACGTCAACGCGTACGAGTCGTTCGTGACGAACCTACGCGGGCACTACCCGAACGCCTACGTCTTCGTCATCATCGGCCCGATGCTCTCCGGCGACTCGCTCACCGAAGCGCAGACCTACCTCGACCAGGTCGTGAAGGCGCGGCACGACGCCGGCGACCAGCGCATTCAGCAAATCCTCGTCGACCCGCAAGACTCCGCGAACGGCCTCGGCTGCGACTATCACCCGACGGTCAAAACCCATTCGATCATGGGCAAGGCGCTCGCCGCCGCGATGAAGGGCCCGCTCGGGTGGTGAGCCGGAGATGCGCGACGTCGGTCAGCGACTGAGCGCTCGATGAGTCGCGTGGTAGGCTCGTCCGAGCCTCATGACCTCCGTCCGTCGCGTCCACTACACGTACGCGGAATACCTCGCGCTCGAGAGCGCGAGCTCGACGCGACACGAGTACCTGGATGGTGAGATCTATGCGATGGCGGGCGGCACGCCGGATCACGCGGCGTTGGCCGCCCGGGTGATCGGGGCGCTGGTGACTCAGCTTCGTCCGGAATGTCGGGCTTTCACGGCGGACCTCCGAATTCGCATCGAGGAGACCGGACTGTCGACGTATCCCGACGCGGCGGTCGTCCGCGGTCCTTCCGAACGGGCCGCGTCCGATGGGCTCGCGGTCGTCAACCCCGTCGTTCTGATCGAGGTCACGAGCAATTCCACCGAGGACTACGATCGCGGGGAGAAACTACGGCAATACCAGACGCTGCCATCGGTGCAGGAGATCGTCTTCGTGTCTCATCGTTCGCAGAACCTCACTCGACATCGGCGTGAGCGAGCAGGATGGACGGCAACCGAGGTGGGCACCGGCGAATCGGTCGAGCTGACGAGCGTCGGAGTGCGCCTTCATGTGGACGATATCTACCAAGGAGGATTGGAAGACGCGGCGCGGTGATGGCGCGCGGGCTCGACGGCTCAGCCGCCTTCTTTTTCGAGTACCTGATGCACCGCGTCCGGTAAGAGCCCGTACGTCTCGGTGATCGCGACGAGCTGAGCGTTCTGGGGGAGCTCGGTCAAAAAGGAGCGCGCATAGGGCGTCCCGACGAGGCCGCGGACACGGCGAAGCAGCCGCGGAACGGCTTGCTCCGCGGCGCGACGCGCGTCGTCTTCGCGGTTCGCTTCCTTCAAGCAATCGTGCAGGACGAGGTAGACGACGGCTTCGTTCAGGAGGCTCGGCGCACCGCCTTCGAGGAGCTTCGCCGCTTCGGTCGCGAGCTCGAGGGCGCGCTCTTTCGCGCCCATGCGTCGTTCGGCGAGCGCCCACATGCCGAGCGCCACCGGAAGCACGTCGCGATTGCCGGTCGCGCGATAGCTCGACGCGGACATCGAGAGCAGCTGCCGCGCGCGGTCCATCGTGCCGATCGCGTCGGAGCGCAAGAGCTCGGCGCCGCGATAAAACAGCATCCCGAGGTTCGAGCGATCCGGCGCGGTCCAGACGCCGCTCGCGGCCGCGTCGGCGTCGGCGCGCACCTCGCCGAGCACCGCTTCGAGCTTCCGATCGTTGCCGAACGTCGCGGCCCAACCGAGCAAATTCATCTGCGCGTGTCGCACCGCGCCGAAGCTGCCGATCGCATCGGCGAGTTCGAGGCCGCGGTCGAGCGAAGCGCGCGCTTCTTGCCGCGCGCCGATGGTCGTGAGAGCAAAACCGAGGTTACAGGTGAGCGTCGCTTCGCGCTCTCGAAGTCCGGCGCTCCTCGCCGCGGCGACCGCCGAACGCCGCGCTTCGAGCGCCGCGGAGAGCTCGCCGCGCGTCTGCCGGACGATCGCGAGCGTCTGCCAGCCGTCGACCGCCGCGGAGCGGGCATTTTCGCGATCGGCGAGAAGCAACAGCCGATTCGCTTCGGTCTCCGCCTCTTCGAATTGTCCGGCGAAGGCGAGCCGCGCGGCGAGCGCCGCCGAACACCGCGCCTCTTCGTCGCGCATGCCGAGCTCGGCCGCTTCGTCCCGGGTGCCGGCGAGCCGCTCGGAGACGTCTTCGCCCACGCCGCGAGCGTCTTCGTAACGCGCGCGCGCGCCGCGTGCCCGGACGCCGCTCGCTTCGTCGTAGACGTTCTCTTCGAGCGCGGCGATCGCCGTCTCGCGATCGCTCGCCCGCGGGTCGAGCCGGCTCCAGGCTTCGTCGAGGTAGCTCGCGCGCTGAAACCCGGTGACCTTGTCGTCGGCGAACGCGAGCGCGCGCTCGGCCATGACCAGCGCGTCGCGGAGCGCCGCGGTCGCGAGCGCACGTTGCGCGGCGCGCGCCCAATGAAATGCCGCTTTCTGCTGCTGGTGCCCGAGGTCGTAGTGGCCGGCGATCACCGCCGCGTCTTCGCCCATCGACGCGAGCCAATCGGCGGCGAGAGCGTGCAGCTTCTGCCGTTCCAGATCGCCGAGCGACGCGTAGACGACGTCGCGGAAGAACGCGTGCTTGAAGAGCCATTCGCGCGAACCGGAAAATCGCGACGCGCTCTGCTCGACGAGGATCTCCGCGGCCGCCAGATCGCGGAGTCGCTCTTCGGAGTCGACCATTCCCAACGCTTCGAGCCCCGAGTCCCAGCAGGTGATCCCGAAGACGCTCAGGCGGCCGATCGCGTCGCGGGCCTCGACGTCGAGCGAGTCGAGGCTCGCCTGAATGACGGCTTCGATCGTCGGCGCGTGCTCGGTGTTGCCGCCGGCGGCGGCCAAGCGCGACAGCTCTTCCGCGAAGAGCGGCAGCCCCGACGCTTGCTCGGCGATCCGGTCGAGCACGCTGTCGGTCGCGGTCTCGCCGAGAAACGACATCGCAATCTGCCGCGTCGCCTTTTTCGAAATGGGACGGAGCTCGAGCCGCACGTGGTCTCGCCCCGTGAAGCGGCCGGCGTGGTCGCCCCAGAAGCTCGGACGCATGATGGCCAGCACGAGGAGCGGCCGTCCGGTGGCGCGACCAATGAGGTGGTCGATCCAGCCGACCGACTCGGGGTCCGCCCACTGCAGATCTTCGACGATGATCGCCGTCGGTTCGCGCCCCACCACCTGGAGCACCAGATCGGTCATCGCGAGCCAGAGCAAATCGCGCATGCCGGCGAGCGCGACGCCCTCGGGGAGCGCCTGATCGGCCAGCAATCGCGCCATGATTTCGCGATTCGTCGAGGTCACTTCGCTCCGCGTCTCGGGGCCGAGCTGCTCGACAATCGCGGCCTCGGCCTCACGGACCGTAGCGCCCTTGGGTAAATTGATGAGTGCGCGGACCACGTCGGTCGCCGCGCCGAGCGCCTGGCTCTTGCCGTACGCCTCGCTGCGCTGAAGCACGACGCGCGGCGCATCGGCGCGCGAGGAGAAGCGCCCCAGCACCTCGCGCCGGAGCCGGCTCTTGCCGATGCCCGGCGGTCCCGCGATGGTGACGACGATCGGCGTCCGATCGCCGAGCGCGCGCTCGAAGCCGTTCAGCACCTGCGCGAGCTCCGCTTCGCGTCCGACGAACGGCGCGCCGCCGATGCGGTCGCCGCGAAAGCCGCGGAGCGGTTCGCCGACGATCGTCGAGCCATCGTCGCGCGAGCGAAATTCGTAGCGGCCGCGGCCGAGCTCGCTCGTCGTCACGTCGGCGAGCACCGCGCCCGCCGCCGCGTCGCGCGACAAGGCGGACGCGCGGTCGACGACCTCGCCGATGGGTTGCACTTCGCCGGTCTGCGACGTCAGGTTCACGCGCGCGCGCCCGCTGCCGATCCCGACGCGGGCGCCGCCGCGCGCGAGACGCCGTCCGAGGTCGAGCGCGACGGCGGCCTCCGTCCCCACGGCGAACCGCGCACCCAAGTGCGCCACGATGGAGTCGTTGCCGAGCGGCACCGCGTCGGCGCCGCGTTGCTTCAGCATTTCGAGCGCCCGATCGCGCGCCGAGCCGCTCGAGAACCCGATCGCGACGATCGAGGTCACCAGGCGCGACGCGCTCGAACCGAGCCGGTTCGAAATCAGCGGCTCGCGAGAGTCGATCTGCAGGTCGCCGCCGGCTTGCCTGAGCAACATCGAGAGCGTCTCGGCGACTTCCTGGGCGGAACCCGGCCGCTCCATCACGTCGCCGGAGAGCATCCGATGCACGAGATTGTCGAGTAAGGGGGGCACGTTGCGCCGCAATTCGCGGAGGCGTGGGGGCGCGGTCGTCACCAGACGAGCGAGCGTCGCGATCGCGGTCGGGCCGACGTGAGGCGGTCGCCCGGCGACGAGCTCGAAGAGCGTCGCGCCGAGCGAGTAGATGTCGCAGCGCGCGTCGATCGGCGCGTCCCCGCGCGCTTGCTCCGGCGCCATGTACGCGGGCGTCCCCACGACGTCGCCGCCGCGCGTGACGCGGATGTCGTCGGACATGGCCACGCCGAAGTCGACGAGCTTCGGGGAAACGTCGAGATACTCCGCCGGCTCGCGCATTTCCGAGCACAGAAAAATGTTGCTCGGCTTGACGTCGCGGTGAACGATCCCCGCGTCGTGCGCGGCCTCGAGCGCGTTCGCGACGAAGATGGCGAGCTCGATGCACTGGGGAAACGTGAGCGGCTTGCGGCGGTGTCGAACGGCGAGATCCTCGCCCTCGAGCCACTCCATCGCCAGGTACGGCTGGCCCGTCTCTTCGAACACGCCGGACGCGACGACGCGGACGATGCCCGGATGGTCGAGCGTCAGCAGCACCTCGCCTTCGCGCGCGAGCCGCGCCTCCTCCTTGGGAGCGACGCCGACCTCGGTGCCGACGATCTTCAGCGCGACCGGCTGGCCCGAATGCTCGTCGATCGCACGATAGACGACCCCCGCACCACCGCGACCCACTTCGCGCTCGATCCGGAACCGCGCTCCTAGCGTTCGGCCTGGTGCCTCTGAAAACACGGGAACGACGGAGGGTAGTCCTCCCCTCATCCGGCGTCGACCTCGCGCACGTCCCGCCTTTTCGTGGCGAAACCTCGTCGGCCCGTGCGCGAGCCACGGAATCGCGCCCACTCTTCGGGTGGCGTTCCGTTTCGGACGAGGTCTCCCGCGTGTTATCTGGCGTCCGATGAGCCGGCTTTCGATGTGGGGCCGCCCGAAGTCGAAGCGAGCGACGAGGGACGACTTCGTCGTGAGACGCGCCGATCGACGGCCGGACATCGTGCTCTTTTTGACCGACGAGCAGCGCCACGACGAGGTCGGGTTCGCGAGCGGCGGCTTCTACGAAACGCCGGAACTCGATCGGATGGCGGCGCGCGGCGTCGCATTCGAGACCGCCTACAGCGGCTCCACGGTGTGCGTACCGTCGCGCGGTTGTCTCTTGACTGGACTCTTACACCATCGCTTGCCGACCCAGGGTAACGGTCTCGCGCTCCGCGAAGGGTTCTGGACGGTGGCGCGAGCGCTCAAGGCCGTCGGGTACGAGACGGCGCTGATCGGCAAAATGCATTTCTCGCCGATGTATGCCGACCATGGGTTCGACACGATGAAGCTCGCCGAGCACCTCGTCCCGTTCAGCGGCTACGGCCCCGGCGAGGTCGACGACTACCACCGGTTTCTGATGTGGCAGGGCCTCGCCGATCATTCGGCGACGCACTTTTTCGGACCCGGACTCGAGCGGGAGTCCGACGCATTCAACGCGAGCTACTTCGCGGTCCCCTTCCCTTACGACAAGTCGTTCCACTCGATCGGCTGGACCGCACAGACGGCGCGCGACGTGATCCGCGCGCGCAAGAGCGAAGCGCCGCTCTTTCTCGTGGTCTCGTTCACGCGGCCGCACGCGCCGTACGATCCCGCCGAACCGTACGCGTCGATGTACGACCCGATGGAGGCGCGGATCCCCACGGACGGCATCGACGCGAACGCGGGCCTACCCGAACGCGTACGACAATCCCTGTTGCCGGACGCCGCGCAGATGTTCAACGCTTTTCCCGCGGCGAGCCTCGACGAACGCGTCTATCGCCGCGTGCTCACCTACGTGCGCGCGCTCGTGCGTCAAATCGACGACGCGATGGGCGAAGTGCTGCGTGAGCTCGACCCTGCTCGCACGGTGACGTTCTTCACGTCCGATCACGGGACGTACGGCGGTCATCGCGGGCTCCTCGGCAAGGTCCCCTGGATCCCCTTCGACGATCTGGCCCGCGTGCCGTTCGTGTGCGCGGCGCCGGGCGCGATGGCGGGACGGCGCGAACGCGCGCCGATCCAGAGCTTCGACTTTGCGCTCACCTGTCTCGACTACGCAGGCATCGACCCGCCCGAGAAGACCTTCGACGCGGTCAGCTTGCGCCCGTTCGTTCAGGGTTACCCTGCTCCTCCCGATCGCGCCGTGCTCTCGGCGGCGAGCGTCGGGTGGCCGATGGCGCGACAAGGGCCGCTCAAATTGATTCGCATCCCCGACAATGGAAAACTCGCGTTCGACCTCGACCGCGATCCGGGCGAGACGAAGAACGTCGCCGACGACCCCGACTACCGCGAGCGCGTCCAGGCGCTCGCAGCCGTGCTCGACGCCTCGGAAAAGCGTCACGTGCCCGCGGCGCTCGACAAAGCGTGATATGGGCTCTCCGTGGGCCTCAGGGCGCTATTCGGTGCGAAGGACGAGGCGCCGTCGTTCACGGTGAACACGGCCGGCGACAAGCCGGACATCGTCATTTTTCTGACCGACGAGCAGCGACACGACGAAGTCGGCTATCGGAGCTCCGGTTACTACGAAACGCCGGTGCTCGACGCCCTCGCCGCGCGGGGAACGATCTTCGAGGACGCGTACAGCGGCTCGACGGTGTGCGTTCCCTCCCGCGGCTCGCTCCTCACCGGGCTCTTGCATCATCGGTTGCCGACCCAGGTGAACGGGATGGCGCTCGAAGAGGGCTTTTTCACGGTGGCGCATGCTCTCCGGAGCGCCGGCTATTTCACGGCGCTCGTCGGCAAGATGCATTTTTTCCCGATGTACGCGCATCACGGCTTCGACGTCCTGAAGCTCGCCGAAAATCTCGTCCCGTTCAGCGGCTACGAGCGCGGCGAGGTCGACGACTACCACCGATTTCTCCTCTGGCAGGGTCGCAGTGACGCCGCCGCGACGCACATGTTCGGCCCCAACGACGCCGCGCTCGCCGCCGAGTTCACCGCCAACTACTCGGCCGTCGCGTTTCCCTACGACCGCTCCCTGCATCCCATCGGATGGATGGAGAAGACGGCGCTCGACGTCGTTCGGGAGCGTCCGGCGGGACAGCCGCTCTTTCTCATCGTCTCGTATCCGCGACCGCACGCGCCGTACGACCCCGCCGAACCGTACGCGTCGATGTACGATCCGAAGCATGCTCGCATTCCCGAAGACGGCTACGGCGTGAACGAGACGCTCCCCGACGATTTCCGGCAAACGTTCGAGAAAGCCGATCGACAACGACACACCATCCAGCCCGTGTCGCGCATCCCGGAGGACGTGCTTCGCCGGGTGCTCAGCTACGCACGCGGCCTCATTCGTCACATCGACGACTCGATGGGCGCCATCCTCGGCGCGCTCGACGCAGAAAAGACCGTGACATTTTTCACGTCGGATCACGGCACGTACAGCGGCCATCGCGGTCTCATCGGCAAAGTGCCGTGGCTTCCGTTCGACGATCTCGCGAAAGTGCCGCTCGCCTGCCGGGTACCCGACGGACGCTCGGGTGCGCGGGTCTCCGCGCCGATACAATCGTTCGACGTCGCGATGACGTGCCTCGACTACGCAGGCATCACGCCGCCTCGGGGCGTCTTCGACGGCGTGAGCCTCCGACCGATCCTTCGCGGCGAGCGCGCCCCGGGCGATCGCGCCGTGTTCTCGTGCACGAGCATGGGGTGGCCGATGATCCGTAGAGGGGCGAGAAAGCTCGTTCGCCGCTCGGGCACCGGCGCCGAGATGCTCCTCGATTTGGAGCGCGATCCAGGCGAAACCCGGAGCTTTCTCGACGACCCGGCGTACGCATCGTCCAGGGGCGAGCTCCGAGCATTGCTGGACCAGACCCTCGCGAAAAAAGTGCCGGCGCTGCCGCGATACGTCGAAAAGCACGCCACTCGCCGGCGGGTGTAAACTTACGGCGGTGCTCGAGCGCGTCGCGCTACATCAAACCCGTTTTCGAATTCCGGGCATCACCCCGGACCCACGCGGCGTGGTGCTCGGCGCGCGCGGGCTCGTTCTCTTCGCGTCGCTCGATCGACTCGCGACGTTTCTGGCGGCGTACTCGGCGGGCCACGGGCTCGCGGCGCTCGCGCCCACGTTCCGCATTCATGTCCTGCGCTCGCCGCTCAACGTCAGTGAAATTTCGCTGTCGTTCGACGCGGGTTCGAGCGACCGGATGGACTCCATCGCCGATGCAGCGAAGCTCGCCGGCGGGCTCCTCTTCACTGGAACCGCGCGTCACTTCGTCGAGTACCGGAGTGCGGCCGCGCCGTTCGGCTGGGACGCCGTCGATCTCGCCGCCGAGCCCGCGGCGCTCGTGCTCTACCATTCGACGTTCGAGCAACCCTACGCCGTCGAACGCGAAGTGGAAGTGCGACGCTTCGTGCTGCGACTCGAGCCGCGTCCCGACCCCGCGCTCCGCGGAGCCGCACGGCTCTTGCTCGCCGAACCCGGCGTCGGACCCGCGCTCGTCCGCACGCTGGTGCGTTCGTCGATCGAAGCACGCGTCGCGGTGCTCGACTTTCCGACGTCGAGCGACGTCGTGCCCGAGCCCGATCGCAAATGGCTCTTCGAGGTTCCCGAGCTCCCGGAACGGATGCGCATTTTCCGCTCGTCGCTCCCGGGAGTCGCCAGCTTCGTCCCTGTCGCGCCGCGAGCCGCCGTCGAAGAGGGATTTTCGCATCCGCTGACGCTCGAGTCGTTTCCGTTCTTTCACGCCGGCGCGCCCCTCGTGCTGTTCTGGGGGCGACGCACGCCGCTCGAAATTGCTCCGGGGTTCTCGTTCACCGACGTGCGCGCGCTCGTTCGAATCGCGGTCGGCGAAGGGCGGCCGCGAGCCGCGACGCGGGCGTCGATCCCCGAGTCCCTTCGGGCGACGCTTCGACTGGTGTCCTCGCGCCGCTCGAACAGCCGACCCACGGCGGCGTTCATCCCGACGAGCGAGCTCCCGCTGCTCCGGCTGCTCGCCTACGTCCTCGATCGCACGACGCTCACCACGACGCGGGTCTTCTTCGCGTCCGACGGCGCGTATCTCATCGCCGAGCGTCCGCTGACGTCGATTCCCCTCGGGAGCTGGTTCGAAGCCTGTGCGCCGGCGATTTTCGTCCCATTGGGCAAGGACCTCGTCCCGCGGGTCTCTCCCGAGACCCTCGCCACGGCGCTCGGCGCCGAAGCGAACGGCGTGACGTTCTTTTTTCCCGAAGGCCGCGTGGTGTCGGTCGACCGCGCGCACGCCGTGACCCTGGACGCTGCGCTCGTGGAAGGCGTGTCGTGGGCTTCCGTCCCGGGGCGCGACTTCGACGTCGAGGTACCCTTGTGGCCGAGCGTGCGACTCGAGCCGCTCGGGCTTCGTCCGCTGTCTCGAGCCCGCGCGAAGGATTCGTCGTGAAGGCGCGTGCGTCGTGAGCGCGAATGCGACCCTGGTCGCGAGCGTCGTCGAGCGCGTGGTCACGCCACTCGTCGTCGGCGGCACTCTGAGACCCGTGAAACCCATCGGCGAAGCGCGCGCACTCGGCGCGAACGTCGAACGCGGCGAGGTCGAAACCGCAGACCTCGACGTCGCTCGCGCCGACGCGGCTCGGCGCCTGGCACCCATCAATGGGCTCGCGCCGCTCGGCCGCGGCGAATGGCTCCTTGCCTGCGCGCTCAACGACCTCTTGCAGGTGCACAACTCGAGCCTCGACGACGAGGACGCCGCACGCCTGCTGTCGCTCGCCGATCGCACGCTTTCCCATGCCGGGCCACCGAGCACCGCGAGCGACGCCCTCGTTCGATTCGCGACGTTCAGACGACTCCCCGAGCTCGTTCGCGACGATATCGACGTCATTTCCGGGACATCGACCCGTACCTTTCGCGGTGGGGTTCCGCCGCGCCGGCTCGTCGTGATGCCGGAGCTCCGCGGCGTACGCGTCGCGACGCGAAGGGTGCCGCTCGGTCGTTTCGCCGACGACCACGACGGAAAGGGACCCTGGCTCCAGGTGCTCGGACGGCTCCTAGCGGCCACCCCACTGGTCGATGTGTTCTCGGCGGCGCGAGTCGCGCCGAGGTTCGTGTGGTCCGGGACGGCGGTCGCGATGGTCGCCGTAGCGCCCGCGCGGTCGCTCATGCTTCGGGCGGCTCGCGGCGCTTCCGACGTGGGCGCGACGCTCGGGGCGCTGAGGTCGGCGGCGGAGAATCTTCAAGAATCGGTGAAGGCAGAGCTCGTCCTTCCGTTCATCGACGACCTGGCGACTTTGTCGACGTGAACCCCTGTGCGCGGCCGCGACGTCGGTCAGCGGGGCGAGCTCGATGGTTTCACCGACCGCGCAGGCTGCGCGCGGGCCGCGTCGAACGCCGGCGACGCGACTCGGTCGGCGATGCCGAAGGCGGCGGCGGGGGGATGAACACCGCTCCGAATCCGACGGAGTGGAGATCCATCGCCGTCACCGCCGGTCCGGTCGCAACGTCCGCAGCGCGCGACAAGAGCGAGGCGAGCTCGAGATCGTTCCCCGGCCATTCGTATTCGAGAAGCAGTGCGAGCGCTTCGGCCTGAATGCCGAGCGGCTTTCCCCGTCCGCGCACGCCGGCGGCGGCGAGTCGATCGAGTACCAGGCCGCGCAGGTCTTCCGCGCGGGCGGCGAGGGGCGGCAACGACACGCTCGCGTCGCCGAGGCGCGTCGTGAGCGCGCGTGAGAGTCGCCCGGCGTCGGCGAGGAGCGACGTCGGATGACGAAGCGACACCACGAGGCTCGCCGGCGGCACGTTCGAAGGACCCCCCGGCGTGATTCGGCGACCGATGGAGAGCGCGATCTGATCTTGCACCGGAAGTGGCAGCGCCGCAGCGTCGACGATGACGAGCGTGCCGCCGTCGGCGAGCGCGAGCGGGGACCGTTCCGGGTCTTGCCACTTCGCTTCGTCGTGTTCGATGCCCGAAGCGCCGTCGACGACGACGAGCGGGCCGTTGCGCGTCGGGCTCGCGAGATGCGCGACGGCGCCCCAACCGGCGGCGTCGACACCCGGCGGCGTCACCAAAGTGAGCGGCACGCCGCTTCTTCCGAGGTTTCGAACGGCGTCGATCGTGAAGCGAGCCGCCGGGCTGTACGCCGCCGCGAGGATCGGCCGCGCGACGAGCTCGGCGAACCCCCGGTGCCTTCCGGCACCGCGGTCGATGATCCGCTCGAGCCGCACCCGTTCCGAGTCGAGATAGACGGCTTTGCTCGTCGCTTGCAGCTCGCGCTCACGCGAGCGGGCGAGCGCCGACGACACCGCGATGAGCGCACTGATCCGATCGGTGAGCACGCGAATCGCGCGCGCCTCTTCGAGGGTCATCGGCTTTTTGCGGTTGCCGCGGGGCAAGAGGAGAAACCCGATGGGCCCTTCCTCGTCGAGCACGACGGTCGCCGAGAACGCGTTCCGCGACTCGAACCACGCGAGCAGCGAGCGCACCTCGGGCTTCCTCACTTCGAGCGCCTTGAGCACGTCCGCGCGCAAGGTCCGCTCGGGCTCGCCGAGGGCCATCGTGATCAGCCGCTCCGGAGCTTTCGATTTGGTGACGTGGAGGTAACCGGCGACGTCGACCGAGAGTACCTCTTCGGGCGCGAGGCGCCAGAGCTCGGGTTTTTCGCCGGGCTCGCGCTGCGTCGCTTCGAGCGCGGCGAGCGCCGCGCGGATCGCCGCGTCGGGATCCGGCTGCAGCGCGCCGTGACTCGCCTTGTCGATCGCCTCGAGCCAGCGCGACTGCTCGGGCCCGAGAGGACGCGCAACGTCGCGAGCGACCACGCCGGTCGCGATGGCAAGCGCACATCCGACGAGCGCGATCGGACCTGCGTGAACCGGGAACGCACGCGCCGCGACCCCGACGAGCAGCGCCGTCGGGACGCCGAGAATCATCACGGCGAGCACACCGCGGAGCGCGACGGCGACCGTCGTCGGCTCGCGAGCGGTGGCGGCCCAGGTGCAGGCGAGCGCCCCGACGATGAGCCCGATCGGGAGCAGTCGATCGGGCGGCGCGATGTCGGCGGCCGCGGCGGGCACCGAGACGAACGCCGCCGTCAGAGCGAGCGCGAATGCGCCCGAAATGCGATCGATGACGCCGATTTCGAGGCGGCGCTGCACTCGCAACCGAAAGGTCGCCGCGATGAAGACGAGCAGGCTCCCGAGGCTCGCGGTCGTCGTCGCGTAGTCGATGGCGAGCGGATCGATGAACGCGCCGCGCGGCGCGCCGAGCGCGCGCGTCGCCGGGAGTGCGACGGCGATGCCCCAGAGCAGACCCGCGAAGGCCGCGGCGTCGAGTGAACGCGTCGACGGTGACGGCGCGAGCATACCGCCGCGACTCGGCAAGCGTGCGAGCGCGACGAGCGCGCCGATCGTGCTGATTGCGGTGCCGAGATTGGCGATCGCGTCGTATCCGGCGCGGCCCGACGCGCCGAGACGCGCCGCTACCCAGAGCGCCGCGCCGAAGTGACACGCGCGGACGGCCGACAACGCCGCCGGCTCGATCCTTCGCTCGAAAGGATCCGCTACGACGGTGCGGCGCCACACTTCCGCGAGCCAGATCGGAAGGAGCAACACGCCGAGGAGCGGCACGATCGGCTGGTCGGCGGAGGGCAGCGCGCCGAAGCAGACGTAGGCAACCGCGGCCACCGCGAGCCAGTAGGAGCGACGTCGGAACGGCACGGCGCGGACTCTACCCCACGACGCCGAGCGAGGCCTTGTTTGACGACCGACCCTGTGTGACGCTTCCGGAAGTGCCGAAAATCCCGTCGCTCCTCGACTTCGATCGGCTGTTTTTGCACGCCGAACGGGCGACGTCCCTCCTCGATCGATGCCGGCCGGCGAATGCGGCGGCCGAGATGGAGCGGCTCATGTCGCGCTGGGAAGCGGGCGAGGCGGCGCTGCCCGACTGGCGATACGCACCGAAGCCGGAGCTCGCGGCGCTGCTCGACGTCCTCGAAGAAGCCGCGGCCCACCCGCCGATCGACGGACCGCTCGGCGATCTCTACGCGCGGCGCGCCGGCGAACTGTTTCGCGAAGCCGCGATCGTCGACGCGCTCGGCACTCCCGAGTTCCGACGCCGCGCCGCAGCCCGGTTCGCGCTCGACGCGTCGGAGCACGGCGAGCAAGCGGCACGCTGGGCGCTCGAGTGGAGTCGTCTCGCGCCGCCCGCCGAGCCGGTGAGGGTCCGCTCGGACGACGAAGACGACCCGAGGAGCCTGTTCAGCGTGCTCTCCGCGCTGGTCGGCACGCTCCGACTCCCGGTGCGCATCACGAAGACCGACGCGATCTCGTCGTCGGCGGCGGCCGGCGACGGGTTCGTCGTGATTCGAGAAGGGCTCTTGCACAGCCCGAACAGCGCGCGGCGCATCGCCGCCCACGAGATCTACGGCCACGTGCTGCCGCGGCATCGAGCGCGGAACGAATCGCTCGGGCTCTTCGCGGTCGGAACCTGCGGCGCGTCGGACGACGAAGAGGGACGCGCGCTCCTCATCGAAGATCGCGAAGGGCTCTTCGACGACGGCCGTCGCCGCGAGCTCGGCGTACGCCACCGCATGGCCGCCGCCGTGTTCGGCGGCGCCGACTGGGTCGACACGGTTCGCATCGGGCTCGGACACGGCATCGACGCGCGCCACGCGGTCGCGATGGCGGCGAGAGTCCATCGCGGAGGCGGCCTCGCGCGCGAGCTCGTCTATTTGCCCGCCCTATCGCGGGTCCGCGCGGCGTTCGAATCGGACCCGTCGCTCGAGGAGTGGCTCTCGCGGGGTCGCATCGGACTCTCGGCGGCCCGGGTGCTCGCGCGCTCCTTCGCGCAAACCGAATCGGTTCAGTCGAACGTCGCCACGACCGGCGTGTGATCCGACGGCTTGTCGGCATGGCGTGGCTCGACGTCGATCTCGGCGATCGAGCAGCGCGCCGCCAAGGGCCGCGTCGCGAGCAGAAGGTCGATGCGGAGCCCGAGGTTTCGATGGAAGCCGCCGCCGCGGTAGTCCCACCACGAGTAGAGCCCGCCCTCGTCGTGCTTTTCTCGGAACAAGTCGACGAGCCCGAAGCGCTTCAAATCCGCGAGCGCCGCGTGCTCGGCGTCGGAGAAGTGAAGGTGTCCGCGGAGCGCGTCGGGGTCGTAGACGTCGCGATCGTCGGGCGCGACGTTGAAATCGCCGCACACGACGGCCGGCGCGTCCGGCGACGTCTCTCGTTCCAAGGTTTCCCGCAGACGCGTGAAGAACCGCAATTTTTCTCGAAACGACGGCGACGCGACGGATTTGCCGTTCGGGACGTACGCCGAATACACGACGACGCCGTCGATCTTCGCGCGGATGAGGCGCTTGTCTTTCGGATCCGTCTCGTCGTGGAGCCCGACGCGAACGTCGCTCATCGGCAGGCGCGACGCGATCGCGACGCCGTTGTACGTCTTCTGTCCAGCCATCGCGACGGCGTAACCCATCCGAAGAAATTCGTCGGTCGGGAAATCGTCGTCGACGACCTTGGTCTCTTGCATGCAAAGCACGTCGGGCTCGACGCGCGCGAGCCACGCGAAGAGCACCGCGTACCGAGCCCGGATCGAGTTCACGTTCCACGTCGCGAGTTTCACGGGACGCCTTAGTGCACCTTCCGCGATGTGCCATCAACCCCTCTCGAGAGGGGCTTTCCGCCTCGGGCACTCGGCCCTGAAAAGTCTGGCGACTCCGACGACCAGAAACCAGCCCGCGCCGGCCTCGCCAAGACCGCCGAACTCGAACCTGCCATTCTCAGACGACGTCACGCAGGGCTTGCTCGACGGAGCCGACGTAGGCTCCGCCGAACAGGTTCACGTGCACGAGAAGCGGATAGAGTTGGTAGAGGGGCACGCGGTCGTCGGAGCCGTCGGTGTGGGGAAACGCTTCGGCATAAGCCGAAAACACCCGCTCGCCGAAACCGCCGAAGAGCCGCATCATCGCGAGGTCCACTTCGCGATGGCCGCCGTAGGCGGCCGGGTCGATCAGGCACGGCTCACCGTGTTCATCGACGTGCAGGTTGCCCCCCCAAAAATCCCCGTGAAGGCGCGACGGCGGCTCGGACGCTCCGACGCGCTCGTCGAGCACCCCGACGAGCCGCTCGACGCTTCGCAAGATCGACGCCGAGAGGAGCCCGGCGTCCCGCGCGAGCTTCACTTGCGGCAAGAGGCGCCGGTCTCGATAAAACTCCGACCACGTCGGGGCACTCTGGTTCGATTGAGGCAAGCGACCGACGAAGTTGTCATGGTCCAGGCCGAAGTGCGGCGCGCCGAATCGATGCAGCGCGGCGACCGCTCGTCCGAGTCGTTCGTCGAAGTTCGGCGTGCGCCGCGCCGGCGCGAGATACTCGAGCACCAGAAACGGCACCGCGTCGCCGGGGCCAACCGCGAGGATACGAGGGACGCGAATCGCGTTCGCTTCGCGGAGCCACTCGAGGCCCCGCGCTTCCGCGGCGAACATCGTGCGCGGCGCGCGCGCGTTGGTCTTGACGAACACGGCGCGCCCGTCGTCGAGCTCGACGCGGAACGCGTCGTTGATGTCTCCGCCGGAGAGCGGCGAAGCGGCTCGCGTCCGGGCGCCGAGCAACGTCTCGAGCGCGCCCTCCCAGGCGCGCATCACGCGCCGAGCCCGTGCGTCGCGACGATGTGCGCGAGGAGCCCGGTGCATGCTGCGACGCACTGGTCCAACACTTCGTCGAAGCCGTCTTCGGAGTAGTACGGATCGGGAACCGTCGCGCCGGGCGGCGAAGCAGGATCGAAGGATCTGAGGAGTCGCAATTTCGTTCCCGCCGCTCCCGGCGGCGCACCGCGCACGAGCGACTCGTAGTTCGAGCCGTCGACGGGCAGCACGTAGTCGAACTCGCGCCAATCGCTCGAGGTGAACTGGCGCGCTCGTCCGGTGAGCGCGAAGCCGCGACGAGCCGCAGCGGCGATGGAGCGCGGATCGGCGCGATGACCGACGTGCCAGTCGCCGGTGCCGGCGCTGTCGACGTCGATCTGCGACGAGAGGCCCGCTTTCGCGACCAGATCGCGCATGACGGCCTCCGCGGTCGGCGAGCGGCAAATGTTTCCGAGGCAAACGAAGCAGACGCGAACCATGAGGACCCTTCTTACCTCTAACCGGACGGTTGGCGAACGCCGAGCTCGACGTGGAGATCGGTGTGCGTCGGCGTTTTCTGACCTGCTTGTTCGATCACGAGGTGCATCGAGGTGTCGGACGAGACGTTCGACACGGGCGCGACGCGATCGAAGTACGTCTTCATCGTACCGGCGCCGCTTCCGGTGAAGCTCTCGAGCATGATGTGGGTATCGCTGGTCGGAACCTGCGCGATCACCGGCTGCGGTTTCGCCGTTTCTTGCAGCTTGAGGTCGAAGTCGGCCGTCGTGGCGTCGATCGCCTTCAGGGTGAACACGCTGCTCTGCTCGAGCCGGAACCCCGTCTTGATCGCGACGTCGACGCGCCACTTGGCGCCAACTCCGACCGGCTCGACGGGAAGCGGCGAGCTCAAGCCACGGAGCGAATCGCGCATGCTCTCGAGCATGTGGCGGAGCTGCGGCGCGGAACCGTCGGGAACGTCCATCGTCGCGTCGGTGACCACGCCACGCGCCGTCACCGTGCAATGGATCTTCATGCCGACGATGCTCCCGAGCTGGTTTTCGAGCGCGGCGCGATCCGCCTCCGGCATGTCACCGTCGGGAACGACCTCCTCGCGACTGATCTGCCCGTCGTACGACAGATCGCCGTCTTTCGAGACGCGGATGGGCGTGACGTCGAGAACCGTGCGAACCGTCGGAAGCCCGACCTCCGGCGCCGTCTGAGTGCCGATCGAGACCTTCATCTGCATTTTCATGTCGAGCAGGAGCTTCTCCGGCTTCATCGTGAACGCGTAGCGCAGGGGTCGCCGCGGCTCCTTTCCAGGGTCGAGCAGCGATACCGTCGCCTGGCCGAGCGGCAGCTCGGGAGCAGCGCTGCTCGCGGTCGTCGTCGCTGACGAAGACGGCGCGGCAGATGCGCCAGGCGCCGGAACTTGGGCGCCGTGCTGCCCGGACGCGCAACCGACGAGCGCCGTCCCGAGCAACGCGAGGCGACCAAACCACGACATG
>Ga0265320_10001068_pt1 | contig 20295 bp, 21 predicted proteins | sample 4827metaG_FD_202087 | JGI IMG/M metagenome (GOLD analysis project Ga0265320, IMG submission 202087) | Rhizosphere microbial communities from Carex aquatilis grown in University of Washington, Seatle, WA, United States - 4-8-27 metaG | ecosystem: Host-associated > Plants > Roots > Rhizosphere >...
CAAGTATCGGTGGAGCTATTGCTGGCATCGATAAAGTAACCGAAGCTATCGAAAGCATGGGCGGCAAGGTCAAAGGGCTTACCGAGGTCTTCACCGGGCTGGCCGAGGCGTTCCTTGCGGCGTTCGCTGTCGAGAAGATCATTGATTGGGTCGAGAAAATCAGCGAGGCCGGCGCCGAGGTAGAGCACCTTACGCACCAGCTAGGCTTGTCGGCCGAGGCGGTCAGCAGCTTTCAATTTGCTGCCGAGGCCATGGGCATTTCTTCCGGCTCGGCCGCGATGCAGTTGACGCGCCTCGAACGGAATATTGCGCAAGCTGCCAGCGGAAGCGGCGCCGCCGCCTCGGGCTTTCGCGCTTTGGGCATCACGACTCAGGAGCTGAAAGACCACGGCAACGATATGCAGTATATGTTGCAGTTGATTTCTGAGAAGTTTGCGACTACCGCTGACGGCGCTAACAAGACTGCTGTGGCTATCGCGATCGGCGGGCGTGGCTTTGCCCAGATGATCCCGTTGTTGGATCGCGGGGCTGCGGGCTTCAAGGAAATGGCTGACGCGCAGGAGCGCGCCGGCACGCTGATGACCGGCCCGATGGTCGAGGGCATGGAAAAGACGTCACTTGAGTTGCACGAAATGTGGGAGGCGATCAAGGGCGTCTCGCTTACGATCTATGAGGCGTTCAAGCCGGCGATCGACGCCATTGTCCTTGGGTTCATTGCGGTCGTCGAAAGCTTCAACAACGCCCTCAAGGGCACCAGCCTTTTGCACGACGGTCTAACTGCCCTGGTCGTTGTACTTGATTTGGTCATCGGTGCTGTAGCCTTCCTCTCGACCGGTCTCAACCAGTTGTGGCAAGTCGCTGCGTTGGTGGCTGAAGTAATCGTTACGGTGTTCCAGGCAATCAGCGCCGTGATGATTGACGCTACGACTGGCGCGTTTGGCAAGATCGAAGTCGACGGCGAAGCCGCCATGGACCACATAAAAGAGGTAACCGCCGATCGCCTCAGCAAGATGAAGGCGGCCTGGACTGACTACGAAGATACCATCCGCAAACTGATGTCGAACCTTAATTCGAGCGGTGTGGTAACGGTGCCGCCGGAAGCGGAAGGCCAGGACAAGGCGGCCAAGCCGCAGATGCCGGCGATGAGCAAGATGAATGCCGGCAGCAAGAATATTGTAAGTGAATGGACGCAGCAGCTACAGGAGCTTATCGCCAAGCAGGCCGGGTTCTTCAAGGATTCGACCGATCTGGAAATCAAGTTCTGGCAGGACAAGCTCGCGACGGTCAAGGCCGGCACGAAAGAGTACTTGGAGGTCGAGGCTAAGCTTTACGAAGCTGAGAAGAAGCAAGCGACGCAGGGGCTGGCTGATTGGGAAGCCGGCATTAAGTACAAACAGCAGATATTCCACAACGACTATCAGCAGGTGATCGCCCTAGAGGAACAGAAGGTCCAGCACCTGAAGGAATTGTACGGCGAGGATAGCCGGCAGTACGTAGCGGCCCTTCGTGAGAAAGACATCATGGAGCGCCAGCACCTTGTCGAAGTGCGTGCGATGGAAGTAGAGCACGCCGATGCCATGCGCGAAATCCAGAAGGCCGGTATCGACGATCAGATCGCGGCCTTGGACGCTTCGGTAGCGGATGGCCGGATTACGAATTCGGAAAAGCTCGAAGATTTGCGGCGCCTCAAGACGGAAGAATACTTATTGGAGCTTCAAAGCCTTCAGGCTAAAAAGACGCTGCTCGATCAGTCTGTCGCCGATCAGCAAAAGACTGACGACCAAATCCTGCAGCTAGAGCGCAAGCACCAGATCGAAATGCGCCAGATCGATCGACAGTCGGCGACCGCCTCGCGTCAGGAATGGCAGTCGTTGTTCTCGACGATGAGCAGCGGGTTTCGTAATGTTATTACCGGCATGCTGCAGGGCACCCTTACCTGGAAACAGGCGTTGGCGAACACGGTCCAGAACCTCGCGCTGACCTTCATCGACATGGAGGAAAAGAAGCTCGAAACGTATCTGGCCAACCTGCTGACCGAGGATGCCGCGACCGAGGCTTCGACGGCGGCCAGGACTGCCGCCGAGCAGACGGCAAGCTCGGCCTCGATCATCGGCTATATCGAAAAGGCTCTAAAGTTCATCGCTACATCCGCGGCCGAGACCTTTGCCGGGGTGTTCGCCTTCCTCTCGGGCGTTATGGGGCCGGCTGCCGCGGGACCGGCCACCGCCGCGGGCGCCCTTGTCCAAGGCGCTGCCGCTATGTTCTCGATGCCGTCCGCCGCTGGCGGGTGGGAGGTCTCGCAGGATTCCCTTGCTATGGTGCATAAGCGCGAAATGATCCTGCCCGCCGATCTGTCCTCAGGCATAAGCCGGCTCATTCGTGCCGGCAGCAGCGGCGGCGGCGGGACAAGCCAGAATGGCGGTACGCAAATCGTTATCAACGCCATGGATGCCAAGTCCGTACACGACCTGCTGATGAAGCAAGGGCCGGCTGTAGTTAAAGCGGCGCGGCGCCAAGCCCGCAGCTTCGACCCGAACGCACAACCGCGGGGGTAAGTTGAATGTCGAGCGCAGTCTTTCCGACGCTGCCGGGTCTTGCGTACAGCGTGTTCCGTACGCCCATCTGGTCGACGTTGATCCAGACCGCCGTCAGCGGAAAAGAGCAGCGTTGTGATCTGTGGTCGTATCCTCGTTGGTCGTGGTCCCTTTCATTCTCGGTCCTGAGGTCTGACATTACCTTTGCGGAATGGCAGACTTTCGTAGGGTTCTTCAATCTGCGGCAAGGGATGTTCGATCCATTCCTATATAAAGATGTTGACGACAATTCTGTCAGCAATCAGAACATCGGGGTCGGCAACGGAAGCAACAAGGTCTTCCAATTGGTGCGTACCTTGGGCGGGTTCGTAGAGCCGATCCCGGCGCCCAACATCATCTCTGATATCCAGGTGGATGGGTCTACCATCGGGGGTGCCTATACCGTCGATCCCGCCACGGGCCTTGTGACGCTGACGTCGGCGCCGGGAAACGGGCTGCTCGTTACGGCCAGCTTCTCATACTACTGGCGCTGTCGATTTGCCCAAGACAACAGCGGCTCCGGTAGCGGTAACTTTACGGGTGATGCCATGACTCTGGAAAAGTTCATGAACCAGTTGTGGACTACGGGCGTCAGCTTTATCTCGGTGAAGTAAAAATGAAGGTCTCGACCCCTCAGCTTCGCGCGCTGCTGTTCTCAGGCCAATTCGCCATGGCCGAGCTTTATACGTTTACTGTCATCGATGGCACAGCCTATCGCTACACCTCTTGGGACCAGGATCTCACGGTGGGCGGCTTTACGTATGCCGCCGACGATGTGCTGATCAACCGAGATCAGATCAGTTGGAAGACCGGGCTTCAGGTAGGCCAGCTGCAGCTTACGGCCTACCCCGGCGATGCAAGCGAGCTTGAGGGCTTGCCGTTCCTGTCGGCGGTTCGCTACGGGCTGCTCGACGGCGCTACTTTTACGTGCTATCGGCTCTTCATGCCGACAGCCGGCGATACTTCGGTAGCCCCCGTCTTTATTTTCCAAGGACGGGTTGGCGAAGCCGTGGCCGGGCGCACCTCTGTCGAGATCACCGTCTATGACTTTATTGAGGTCCTGAACATTGACATGCCGCGCCATCAATGGCAGCCGTCATGCGTCTGGACTGTATACGATACCGGCTGTTCTCTGAACCGGAATAGCTTCAAGGTAACAACAGCCGTCACCGGCTCGCCCACGCAATCGCAAATCGGCTTCAGCAGTGGCCAAGCGAACGGCTACTTCCAAGATGGGACATGCAAGTTTACCACAGGCGACAATGCCGGCTTGACGCGCACGATCGGCACAAACACCAGCGGCAACCTCATGCTCGTCTCACCCTTTCCTTTCGTGCCTACACCCGGCGACATGATGGAATTGTTGCCGGGCTGCAATCGTACGCAGACGCGGTGCGTCAGTCCTTTCAACAACCTCGTCAATTACCGCGGATATGACTATGTCCCGGTTGTGGAGACCGCGCTATGATGGACGAGAAAGAGAAGCGCGAACGCGAGGCGGTGGTGGCCGAGGCTAAGTCATGGTTGCGTACGCCCTACCATCCCATGGGCAAGATCAAGGGCGTGGGCGTCGACTGCGGGCAATTCCTCATCGCGGTCTTTGAAAATGTCGGGCTCATCCCGCCGACCGACACCGGCTTCTATGTGCCGGACTGGCACTTCCACCGCGATGACGAACGCTATCTCGGGTTCGTCGAGAAGTTCGCCGCGCCCTTTCCCGGGCCGCCCTTGCCGGGCGACATCATCCTCTACAAGTTTGGCCGCGTGGTCAGCCACGGCGCTATCGTCATCGAATGGCCAGTCATCATCCACGCCTTGCGGAAGAAGTTCGGGCCTGGACAGGTGCGCCTCGACGAGGGCGAGAACAACGACTACTTGACCCAGCGCCAGCGCAAGGTCGATGGCGCCAAGATATACTACAGCGTATGGCATAAGCGAGGATAGCAACTCATGGGCTTTCTGCTAGGCGGCCTTACGGCCTCGAAGCCTCAGGCTAAGACCAAGCCCGCCTACACAGGGCTCCAGACGCAGACCTCATCCTATGGTGGGGTTGTGGTGCTGGTGTTCGGGGCGACGCGGGTCGCGCCGAATATCATTTGGTATGGCGACTTCCTCGCCATCCCGCACACCACCAAAACGAAATCCGGCGGCAAGGGCGGCGGGTCCGCCAACACGGCTACTACGACTTACACTTATCAGACCGCCGTCGCTCTCGGCTTGTGCCAAGGCATATGCACCAAGATCGGCACGGTGTGGAAAGCCAAGGCGCAGACTACGTTGGCGGCTGAGGGGTTCACATTCTTCAACGGCGCCTATGGGCAAGCCGCTTGGAGCTATCTTGTTACCAATCATCCGACGCAAGCTATCCGCTATTCCGGCACGTGCTACATCGCGGCTGACGCCCTCGATCTGGCGGACTCGGCTGATCTGCCGAACTACACCTTTGAGATATTCGGCCTTGCGCAGAACGGCATTTCCAGCGGGCCGGATGCGCTGCCACGCGACATCGTCACATTGTTGACGACAAACGCTTATTGGGGCGCTGGCCTGCCTTCGGCCTTGCTCGATGCTTCCATGACCCAGTTTAATAACTGGTGCAAAGCGACGGGCATGGTAATGTCGCCGGCCTATTCCGAGGCGAAGCCGTGCGCCGAGCATATTCAAGATATCCTTACATTGACTTCAAGCGCTTGGGTTTGGTATGGCGGCATCTACACCATCATCCCCTATGCCGAAGTCGCGGTCTCGGGAAACGGTACGACATTCACGCCGGCGCTGACCCCTGAATACGATTTGACCGATGACGATTTCTTGACCGATCCGGGCAACGATCCGATCAAGTTGAAGCGCAAGCGCCCTTCGGATGCCTACAATTCGGTCAAGCTGGAATATCTGCTCCGGTCGAACCAATACAACTCAGAGGTGGTCGAAACCAAGAACCAGGCGGCGATCGATCAATATGGCTTGCGGCCGATGTCGACGACGCAGGCGCACCAATTCTGCCTTACGCAAGCGGCGCTGCAGTCGGCGCACTATATGCTGCTGCGCGAGAGCTATCTTAATACTTACGAGTTCAGTGTTGGGTGGAAGTTCATTCTTCTCGACCCCATGGATATCATCACGATTACTGACACCAAAATGGGCATCATTCGGCAGCCCGTCCGCATCCTTGAGATTACCGAGGATGATCAAGGGCGCCTTGCCATGGTTGTCGAGGAATTGCTGACCAACCAGGCGACGGGCGCCGTCTTCGCAGAGCCGCAGGGCACACGCTATTCGGTCGACTACAATGTTGCGCCGGGGCCGATCAATATCCCGATCATGTTCGAGCCGCCGCTGGCCTTGCTCAGCACAGGCGTACAGCTGGAAATCTGGTGCGGCGTCAGCGGCGTCAATCCCAACACGTGGGGCGGCTGCAATGTCTGGGTGTCGTACGATGGCGACACCTATCAGGAAATCCAGGACCGGGTTGTCGGCTCCAGCAATATGGGCGTGACGACTGCTACGCTGGCGTCCTTTACGAGAGCGGCAGTGGGTAATACTTTGGACACCATTCACACCCTGGCTGTCGATGTAACTAAGGGCAATGGCACGCTTCTTTCGGGCACGGCGCAGGATGCGCAGAACCTTGCGACGCTGTGCTATGTCGGCGGCGAATTGATCGCCTACCAGACGGCAACGCTGACCGGCTCGCACAAGTACAATCTGACTTACCTCATTCGAGGCGCTTATTCGTCGACCATCGCCAGCCATGCCGCCGGCACGAACTTCATGCGGCTGGACCAAAGCATCATCCGCGTACCGGTCAACACCGAGAATATCGGCCGACAAATCTATCTGAAATTCCAGGGCTTCAATATCTACGGCGGTGCGATCGAGGATCTGGCCGATGTGCCGGCCTACACCTATACGCCTACGGGCGCGGCGTTGGCCTCGGCCTTGGCGAACCCTACGAATGTCACTACAGCCTTCGTCGCGAACATCCTGCAGATTACGTGGGACCCGATCGTCGATCTCCGATCGCCGATTGACTATGAAGTCCGCAAGGGCGCTACCTTTGCGAATTCTCAGGTCCTCGGGCGAACAGATTCAACGCATGGCTTCCCGGCGCACGGCGATGGGACCTACTGGATTTCCGCGCACTATCGCGCGCCCACGGGCCTCGACATCTATTCGTTCAATCCGCCGAGCATCGATATTGTCGGCGCTGACATTACGCAGAACATCATCGCCTCATGGGATGAGGGCGCTACAGGGTGGTCCGGCACGCTTACCAGCATGGTCAAGGATGGGCTTACTATCGAGCTTCAAGGCGCGGGCGATCTCTTGTCGTCTTCGGATTGGTTGGCCGAGACTGATCTGCTTTTCGGCGGCGTAGTATCAAGCGGGTATTACGAGGCGCCGGCAGGCCATATCATTACGCTGGCTGCGGTGAACACCTGTCCGATCCTCATGGCTTGGGAAGTCTTCGGCGTATCGCTGTCCTCGGACTTCCTCGACATCGCCGACTTCCTTGGCAATCCTGATTTCCTCGGGGCGCAATTCAATGCTGAAGTATCCGTACAGCCTCAGGTCTCTTTGAGCCAGGATGGTGTGACGTACGCCGCCTGGATCAATTGGAACCCCGGCAGCTATACGTTCCTTACAGTCAAGGCTCGGATATTGGTCAGCACATTGAACCCGGCGGTGAATGCTATCGTTGGCAGCTGGCAATGGGGCGTCGATGTGCCGGACCTGATTCAAAGCGCGTTCGGTGTGCCCATCCTCGCCGCGGGCTCGACGATCACGTTCCCTAAGAAGTACAATCTGGCTACGCCGGCAGTGTCTGTAACTATTCTCGATCGACAGACCGGCGACGTAGATGTGCTGACCGAAGCCAACATCAACGCTTCAGGCTTTACATTCCAGGTGCTGAACGGCGGCGTAGGCGTAGCTCGGCACATCAATTGGATCTCACGCGGGTTCAGTGTTGCTTTTGCATTGCTGTCTGTGCTATCTATGTGGGCATGACAAGCGGCATCTATAAAGTAACAAATGCGGCCAATGGCAAGTACTATATTGGGTCTTCAAGTGACATAGAAGCTCGGTGGGAAGACCACTTGTTTCACCTGCGACGCGGTACGCATACAAACCCCCACCTACAAGATGATTGGCGGCGCTTGGGTGGCGCTTCGTTTTTCTTATCGGTTGTTCGTATAGTGCGAAAAGACAAAGCTGCGCTAATCAAGGCGGAGCTTCGTGCTCTGTCCCAACTGTACCCGTTCGATCCTGATGTGGTCTACAACATTAAGCTTATATCGGGCAGTAGTCTTGGATCGAAACGAACACTTGCCCAGCGAGCAGCGATGTCCCTTGCGGCGCAGCCACAAGCTGAACGGCAGCGAGGTATGTCGTTCGGTAAGAAATGGCGGCCAGGGGAAATGTCTAAGGAGCATCGTGCCAAGATTGGCAGGGCAAGCCGCCGGCGTTGGGCTGACCATAACTATCGAGAAGAGGTTTCAGCTAGAATATCAGCCGGCCTTAAAGGCCACCAAGTCTCTAATGAGACGCGGGCGAAAATGGCAGCAGCCAAACGAGGTCGAAAGTTGTCAGACGATACTCGTGCCAAAATGCGAGAAGCCCAACGACAGCGCCGAGCGCGTGAAGGCTGGTGAAACGCGTATGGTTGAAAGGATAACCATACGAAGGAAACGAAGAATGACCGAAGCGCTGATTTCACCAATCGCTGTAACGCCTGTTCGCGAAGGCGTTCTCGCCTACTTACGAACTGATGTCTATGTCGGGCGCTGCCTGGAGCTTTACGGCGAGCACTCGCCCGGCGAAGTTCGTCTTTTTCACGCATTGCTGAACAAAGGCGACGCGGTGGTTGAGGCCGGCGCCCATGTGGGCGATCATACCTTGGCTCTGGCCAAGATCGTCGGCTCCGAAGGAAAGGTCGTCGCGTTCGAGCCTCAAGAGGCTCTTGCGGGCCTGCTGCTGACAAACCTCGCTATCAACAACGTCAGCGGGTGGACTTATGTAGCGCCCATCGCCCTTGGCGATGAAGCGGCCAAGGATGATGTCTTCTGCCCCGATACCAATTACCTCGCGCCGGGCAATTTCGGCGGCATCAGCCTCAACGCCGTCAAGCACGGCAAGATCGTCACGCTCCAGTCTTTGGATAGCTTCGAACTCCCAAAGCTGGATTTTCTCAAGATCGATGTCGAGGGTATGGAGCTTGCCTTGCTCCGAGGCGCGGTCAACACCATTGGCATGCACCGCCCGGTAATCTATGCCGAGAATGACCGGCCCGAGAAGTCGGCCGACCTCATTCGCTGGCTCATGGAAGCCGACTATCGGCTGTGGTGGCATTTGCCGCGGATGATCGATCGCGACAACTACAAGGGCAAGGCCTCGATCATCTACCCGAACATGGTCTCGATCAACATGCTAGCGTTGCCGTCGAAATTCCATCTGTCCTACTTCGATATCGAAGAACGTGATGGCAATCGGATGTGGCCAGTGGCCCAGATCGACGATCGGCCCGATGCAGAATACGACCGACGCCTAAAAACAGGAGTGATCAAGGATGCGTAACATGATCAAGCACAGCATGTCGTGGGCGGCGGCGGCGCTGTGTATGCTGTCCGCCCTCTACGTCGGAATGCACCAGCCGACCACCATGTCGGCGCCCGCCTCGCAGAACGCTACCGCGCTGCCGACCAGTGGTACCTATTCCGGCCTCCAGGCGGCAATCATCATCAACGGCGCGCTCGATACGTTGCTGTCGCAATCCTCGGGCGCCTCAGCACCGCCCACGCCTACCACATGGCAGACGTGGGCCGATACGACCAACAACCTGCTCAAGATCTGGAACGGCTCGGCTTGGCTGACGATGGGCAGCTTTGCCAGCAACCAGTGGGTAGGCTTTACCGGCGGAGTCAAGGACTCGGCGCCGACTACGACCGGGTCGGCGAACGCCTATGTCCTCACCTATTCGCCGGCAACCACGGCCTACGTCTCGGGCATCGCCTATACCTGGACGGCCAGCTTCAGCAATACCGGCGCGGCTACCATCAACATCGATGGGCATGGCGCCGTCGCCATTACCAAGCGCGGGACAAGCGCTGTCGCTAATGGCGATATTCTTACCGGGCAGGTGGTGTCGTGCGTCTATGACGGCACGGAATGCCAGATGTCCTCGCCGACAGCGGCGGTGGGCTTTACCGGCCCCGGCTCATCGACCGACAATTCGCTGGTGCTCTGGAATGGTACGAGCGGCAGTGCGGTTAAGGATGGGCCAGCCCTTGGCTCTTCTGGGCAGGTGATGACCAGCAATGGCGGTAGCTCCGCGCCATCGTTTCAGAACCTGCCGGCGACGATCTCGGCCGCGACGCAGGCGCAGCAGGAAGCGGCAACGGCGACTACTGTCTATGACTCACCGGGCCGGCAGCAATTCCATCCCTCGGCGGCGAAGGCGTGGGCTTATGTCAATTCCGCGGGCACGATCGTCACCAGCTACAATACAAGCGGCAGCACGCATCCCGGCACAGGGCAATACACTGTGTCGTGGAACACTGACTTTTCATCGGCCAATTACGCATGTGCCGCGATGATGACGGGTATCGCCACGAATGGCACAGTCAGCATCGCGAGCCAAGCGGCTGGCTCGGTGACGGTTAATGTCCGTTCGGGAAGCTCGCCGAGCCAATCAGATACCGCTTTTGAAATCATTTGCTTCGGCGACCAGTAGGAGTCACCAATGCCCACTTATGCTGACCTTCCTACGACACCGCCGCTTCCGGGGCTGGCTGGCGTCGGCGATATGAACAACAACTTTAACGCCCTTATCGCCGCCCTGTATCCATCGTCGTTGACCATCAACGACGACTTCTCGGTCTGGCAGAACAGCCAAGCGTTGGGCTCGACGGCGGTCGCCGATGATATCTATACCAGCTGCGACGGCTTCTATGTGCTAACGCAGACCGCCAGCGTCAACGTTAGCCAGCTTACGTTTCCCGAGAATGGCTACCCCTTCGCCTTGCGGGTAACGCAGAACCAGGCTTCCGCCCAACGCTTCGGCTTGGCGCAGATTATCGAAGCGGCGGACTCGCAACGCTACCGCGGCGGTAATATCGCCGGCCAAGCCCGCATCCGCTGTTCATCCTCGCAGGCGATCCGCTATGCCCTATGCGAGTGGGTCGGCACGGCCGATGCGGTGACCAGCGACATCGTCGCCTCATGGACCAGCGGCACCTATACGCCGGGCAACTTCTTTCTCGCGTCCAACCTGAATGTGCTGGTGGTGGGTGCTGTTACGCCGACAGCCAATGTGTGGACCGATCTGGCCGCCGTCACCGCGGCTTGCGGCAATTCGGCGAACAACTTGATCCTGTTTGTATGGACAGAAGGAACCGCCGCGCAAAACGTCACTCTCGACTTCAACAGGTTCCTCATACAGCCCGGCGCCTCGATCTTCAAGCCGGCGCGGCTGCCCTATGCTGTCAATCTGGAGCGGTGCCAACGGTTCCTTCCGGTGTTCGACGCAGCCCTTGGGGCTAGCTCGCCGGTAGGAGCGGGGTTTCTGGTTAGCGGCACCACGGCTCGAATTACCTACAGGTACCCGAAACGCACACTCAAGGCGCCGACTGGTGTTACCGTACTGAACGCCGCCAATTTCGTCGTCGAGAATTTGGCGACCAGCACCGCTGCATCGGGGGTCGGGCTTGTCAGCGCCGGCACCGATGCTTGTGAGTTTAACTTTACTGTAACCGGCTTGACCGCCGGGCAGGGGGTTGTTGGTCGAGCCGGCAATGTTAATTGTCTGTTCCTGCTGACTGGTAGCCAGCTGTAACGCGATGGCCGTATGGCTTGGTGGAAGGGAGAAACAGGCTATGGCAATCAAAATTCCGGACATCGCTATCATCAATCGCAGCTCGGTCGTCAGCGATCAGGATGTCGCCGCCGCTACCAACGCAGTCCAGAAACAGATCAACGACAACTTTGCGCCGGTGTGGAACCAGATTGCTTTGCTTGTCGTGATGACCAAGTTCGATGCCATTCCGCCGGGCTTCTGGACCATGATCATTGCGGACGATACCGATCAGGCGAACGCCCTCGGCTATCATCTGCAGGATACGACGCCTGCAGGTTTCGTGTTCGCCAAGACCGACGCTTCCTATGGTCTTTCATGGACTGTGACATACAGCCACGAAATCCTTGAGATGCTGGCCGATCCTTGGGTGGCTGCTACCGCTCTCAAGATGGACCCGGTTACGAAACAGCCGCTTGCCCTGATCTCTTGGGAGGTGTGCGATCCGGTAGAGGCGGATGATCTCGGCTACGCCATCGACGGCATTCGGCTTAGCGATTTTGTCTATCCGGCATACTTTCAGGATTGGAACACCTACAGCGCCTACGACAAGATGGGGCACATAGCTGCCCCGTTCGAAGTGGCTCGGGGCGGCTATGTGTCGGGGTTCGTTCCCGGCCAAGGCTGGGTGTCCCAGCAAACCGCACATCAGAGTACCCGACTGGCGAGAAGGGGGCCGTACAGTCGGACATCCCGCCGGCCTCAGGCCTTGGCCGAAAGCTTGCGGAATCATCAGCCCCTCAAATCACGACCACTCTGAAAAGGAAACAGAAGCCTATGCGCTACATCAACCAGTTGGCGGCTGTCGCGGTCCTCGCGCTGTCGCTGATGGGGTGCGCCAACAGCGGCGTTACCACTACTTCATCCCAGACTTCCACCCAGCAACTCTACCAATCCTTCGTGGCAACGCCGGTGGCGGCTTCGATCTTGGCGCAGACCGGCGCTTCGCTCGAAACCGCATGCGTGATCAAGCCGAGCAGCCAGCTTCGAACCGACGTCAATACGGCGCTGCTCTCGATCTCGGCGGCGCTCACCGCCGGCAACAAGGTGATTCAGGATGCCGCCGCCGCGTCGCCGCCTGCCGATCCATCCGCGGCATCGGTTGGCCTCAATTCCGCCGAAGCGGTTCTTTCGACGCTGCAATCGCAGCTGGCGGTCCTCAAGGTATCCCCAGCGGCCGCGTCCCGAGCCTTGGCGGCAACGCACAGCAAGGGCGCGTCCATCGCTACGCTGGCGCCGGTCATCATCAACTTGGTGATCCAGAACCTGCCGCTGATCATCAGCAGCGTCAGTTCGTTGGCGCCCATCGTCGAGGGGTGGATCGATTCCCTGAGAGGCGGTACGGCGACGACGGCGCCTCTGACAGCGGCCGATGTACAGCACGCCATCGATTCCTTGAACGGCAGCCTCGCCTCTTGGCAGAATGCCGGCTCGACGGTGTGCCAATGAGCGCGGCCGGCATCGTCATCGATTGGTCGCCGCTGGTCACCGCCGGGCTGCAGGCGCTGGCGGGGCTTGTCCTGGCTCTCGGCGGGGTGGCCATTACCCGCCTGATGGCGAAGCTCAAGATGGACAAGGATGACAAGGTCCGCGGCTATCTCGACACCGCGCTGAACAACGCGGTCAACTATGGGCTGGAGCAATCCAAGGTTCTGGTGACGGGGGATCATCTCGATACCACGATCAAGAACCAGGTCGTGGGCAATGCCATCGCCTACGTACTTCAGCACGTGCCGGATGCCGTCGACAAGTTTGCCGGCGGCAACCCCGAGGCTTATGTCCAGCAGCGGGTGGAATCCATCCTCGGGGCCAGAACGAACGATGTGGCCACCCAGGTAGCGGTGGCCACGGCCTCGGCACCAACCACCGTGGTCGAGGCGCCGAAGCCGAAGCCGCCCGAGCCCGAGGGTCGATGACCGTCTGGGATTTCATCGGCCCTATCATCAAAGCGGTCCTTGCCTTGCTCATGGGCAAGGACCGCCAGACGGGGCGCGATGAGCAGCGGGCCGCTGACGATGCGGCCGCTGCCAAGGTCGTGGAGAAACAGCGCGATGAAGCGAACAAGCCTGCTCCTACTGCTGACGATCTTCTGCAGCGGATGCGTGACGGGGAATTCTAGTCTCAAGCCGGCGGTGGGCACACCCGGCACATCGGTGACGATCTGCCCGCAATGGCCGGTCGCCGGCCCGGCCGTTGCCGGCGAATTGGCCGCAGCTTGCCCGCCGGCTGCAGGCGCCTGTCCGAAGACCTATGCGTGGCTCGGGCGCCTGGACGTGCTTCGGCGACAGCTGGCCGATTGCCGCCCAGCATCGGGCGCCCATCCTTAGCTGATTTCCCGTCGACTGGTGCCCGCTGACAAGCGAACAGGCCCCACCCGCTAGGATGGGGCCTGTCAGGGCCGAGGCCTCTAGAAACGCGTCCTAGGGGTTCCGGCGAGTCCGCTTCGCTGGCTTGGCGGCTTCGTCGGCCTTGGCCTGCGCGACCACCCTGCCCTTGCGCTTTCCCGCCCCCGGCTTCGCCGCCGGGGGCTGTTCCTGTCCCTGGCCCGCGGCCGCGCGAGCGTCCCGGGCGGCTTGCCGGCGCTCCCGATCCTCGACCAGCCGCCAGGGCCGGCCGCCGACTTCCCAGCGGGCCGCATCGCCCACCGTCGGCCAACGCATGCCGATTGTGCCGGTCTTGGCGTGACGCATGGCGTAGGGGGCTCCGGGATTGTGGCCGAGGGCCAGCAAGGCGCGGGCGCCATCGAAAAACGGGTTGCCGAAATCGCCGAGGTGCTTGCCGCCAAAGCCGACCCGCCACTTGATGCAGCCCGGCTGGATCTCCTCGACATCGACGATGGCCGGCACAGGGGCCGGGGTGGCGGCGGTAGCGATGGCTTTACGCATGGGAATTTCCCTCCTCCAAAATTGGAGTCGTGATTATGCCCCTCTATCACGACTCATGCAAGACCGCCGTGCATACGCCGGATGAAGCTTTCGACCGCGCTGGCCATGTCGTCCGGCTCCTCCAGAATCTCGATCACTTTGATCGGCACGCCGAGGAACGATGTCGGCCGCCGGGCCGCCCTAAGCTCCTCGTCGAGAACGAGGTCGCCACATTCTTCAGCCAAGGCCCGAACCTGGTCGGCCGAGAGACCGATACAGGCGAGCGGCTGGCCGGCGGCCTCGGCCTTGGTGATCAATTCGGTCAGATGGGCTCGCATGGTCAGTGCTCCAGAAAGACGATCGGCTTGCTGGCCGTCCAGCAAAGCCCGCAAGCGCCGCATGTGCGCACGCGCTCTAACTGTTCAGGACATACGATAACCTTGGCGGGGTCCAGCCCCGCAACGCTGGATACGACTTTCGTTGAGAATGCGCCGGCGCCGCCCGAGAAGCGTATCCAGCACCGATCGCCGAAACTGCCGTTCAGAATGGTGTGGATGGCGCCCCCAATCTGCGTCTCGGGCGACCAGGCGGTAAACCCGAACACCCGCAGGCGAGAGTGCGCCTTCATCATCTGGTGCCAGAACCGTACGTAATCGACCGAGTAGAAATCGCCGAGGATGTGCAGGCGGACCACAATGCCCTGCGGGTGCTTCCGGCTGAGGCGCCATAGATCGCGGGCGACGGCTTGCTCCAACGCCTCGCCGGGGTTGTAGCGCACGGCGAAGGACATGTTGTTGCCGTAACAATTCCTCCACTGAAGGCATGTCCTCGGGCAGGTAGCGCGCTCTTCAAGCGTAAGGCTGAATATCGGCATGCCGCGCCATCGGCCTTTGGTGACCATCCCGCCGAGCTTGATGTTGTTCGAGCCCTTCATCAGGACCGGAGCGGCAGCATCTCGTACCTTTTCGGCATGCATGGTACGACCAGCCTTGAGGGTGGCGGAATTGATCACGTGCTTGCGCCGATGCTGGTAACTCCACCGCCGTTCCGGGTTGACCAACTCCATCTTGGCCCACTCGGCGGCAAAGATGCCGAGCGTTGTTACGATACCTGAGGGCCAATCGTGCCGAGCACGAGAGATATAGCCGCGGGCCTCAAGCGCCTGGAGGTCTCGAACGAACTTGCCACGAGCCTTGATCCGGCCGGAAGCGGCAAGCTCGCTCGTCGATGGCAGGCGCTGCCGCGCTTGGAAGAAATCGTAGATGGTGGCGAGAAGCGCCACCCGAGTATAGGTCATTGCGGGCGAGCGAAGCTTTCGCTTTGAAGGCGCCCGCACCATCAGCCGACCAAGCTGGAGAGGCGGATTTTCTCCCACTTCGGTTCTTTGCGCTCAAGCGCCTCTAGGCGTTTCGCCTGCGCCTTGGTAAGCTTAATGCCGAGGCTGTCGGCCAACGTCTCAAATTGGTGGGCCTCCTCGACTTGCTGGCGGATCTTCCGCCATTCGTCGATCGGCCCCATGAATTTTTTGAAATCGTCTGCCGTGATCAGCCGGAAGGAGACTGCCGCCGACAGCGCATTGCCTACCCATGACGCATGTCGAGCGACCCCCATCTGGTCGTATGCTTTCATTCGGTACTGGCGATATCTGCTCTTTTCCAAATTGCTGACGGCGATGGTGTTGTTCTCCAGCAGGCCATAAATGTTGTAATCCTCACGGCGAACAAGGCTTGTTTTGACCACGTTGTTGCGCGGCCAAGGAATGAACGACAGCGCTGCGATGGAGGCGATTGGCGTGATAATGCGAGTGGTGAGTGGCTTTTTTGACGACATGGTCAGAGTCCTTTCCGAATCCGCTCTAGGCGTGCAAAAGCATACTCGCCGAGATACAGCAGCAGGACGAACACTGCCCAAATCGACAGTACGATTAAGACGCTGTTGGCGGCCATGCCGAGCAGAATTGATACTATAGTCACCCACCGCATGGCCTTCCGCAAGGCGATTTCTTCGATGGTTTCCATCCCTACACCCCTTCGTTTTCCAGGCCCCGGTCGATGGCTAGCCATTCGGGCAATTCCAACTCGCCCCACTGGCCGTCCTTGTGTTCGTACTCGGCTTGCGATTTCGGGATGAAGATGTCCTTTCCAGCTTTGGGGTGCATGAACCACCAACCCTTCTCGGTCTCGCCGCGCAAGCGCACCCGCACCTTGAGAAGGTCGCTGCGGCCGGTAGAGCGGGTCATCTAGGGCACCCTCTCGAACATGACGCCATTCCAAATGCCTTCGATTTCGGCAAAGGTGATGGTGTGCTGCCATCGGCTCACGTCGACGCTGACGACCGTATAGATGACCCCCGGCACGAAGCCGCTCGCCTCGGCCGCTACGCGCTCATTCAGGTAACCGTTCCGCCCGAGGTACATCATTCTGTCGCCCTTCCAAGGAAAGCCGGGCATCCGGCTTGCCTCTCCTTCAAGGACGAGGGTGTAGCGCGAATTCTGAGTCTCGATCTCGCGCGTGGCCTGCTGGCCTTCGCCGACAATGTCGGCGATCGTAACCACCTTGCTGGTGCTCGCGAATCCACGGATGAGCGGATGATCGAGGAATGTGCCGAAGCACCGCTCGCCGAGGCGCACATCATCCGTGAGTGTCTTGCGGAGTACTCGCCCGCCATGCGGCTTGGACATTTTCGTTATTCCTTCCAAATTGGGTGGATGTAGCTGGTCTTCATCCGCAAGGGATGATGGGGGTGGCCGCTGGCGGTAAGCGCGAGGACGCGGATCGAGCGATGGCACTCTCGGGCGAGCTTGAGGAACGCCGTGGCTTGGCCCAGCTTGTCACCTTGCGTACCCCATGCCGCAATCTGGTAAGAGTGGCGGACGAGACTGCTCTTCAGAAAGCGTTTGTTCTGTGGGCCGATGACATCACGAGCTAGCTTGAACAACTCATCCGGCGAGGGCGTCCGATAGGCGTGCAGGTTCGTAACGTAGATGCTGCCGAACCCTTCATGGCGGGCGATCTTGATCAATTGCCGGATGGTGGGGTCGTCATTCCGACCATCAGCGCGCGAGGGGTTCAGCATGGTAACGGCCATGCAATGCCGACATACATCCCAAACCCGCCACAGCGAATACCGGTACGGCCCATCGATATAGGCCCCGGCCGTAATGCCATCATCCCGACGAACGGTCTGCAGTCTGGTCATGATCTCACCGTACGACGTCCTTGGTTGCTTGATCGTTCGTGGCGATTACTTTTGTTCTTGGCATCGGTCAGCCATCGGAGGTTCTGGCGCCGGCAATCAAATGACCGGCCGTTGATGTGATCGCCGACAAGGCGCTCGCCATTTTCCGGCCGAGGCCCCATGCGCTTGAGGACTTCCAGGTGCAGCAAGATCCAGGGCCGCCAAGGCCGCGGGCCGCGCCGCGCGGCATAGTAGACACCGCGCTGGCCTCCTACTGGGCACCAGATGTGCCGGCATACCCATGGCCAGTCCTCGCGGGCTACCAGGACATAGAGCGATTCATTACGCTCATGCAAAAAGACGTAGGCATAGGGTAGAGGCTGCGCCCAAGTATCGGGGTGCCACTCGTCCCAACTATCCTTGTCGTTTTGTCCTGTCGCCAGCAAGCCGAGCCTGTAGTGCTGTTATCACAGCGACGTGGTGCATTTTGCTGCGCACCTGCCCGCGATCCCGCACAGAGCGGGCCGCATCGAGATATCGCTGGCGGCAGTCTTCCAGCGCGGACACGATGAGGTTCCGATCCGCGCTGGAAAGATTGTACCACCCATGCCTCGGGGCTACAGCTCCTGGCACGACACGCCCATCGCCTTGAGCGTGTCTTTGACCACGTCCAGCTTGGGGCCGGGTTTGACGATCAGGATTTTGTCGCGATTTTCCTTCCGGCGCATGCCTTCGATGCACCAGCGCATCCATTCCGGCATCAGCCCATCGTTCAGCCACCGCCGGCTCATGCCGTGCGAAAGGCCCAGCGCCAAATCGACTTGATTGGCGCTGGTCGCGTAATCGTCGAGGTAACGCTGCAGCGGATCGGACGACACGCGCTTGCTGTTCCGCCTCTTGCGCGCCTTGGTGTATCCGGCCTCGGTGGTGGGCTCTTTCAACTGCAAATCACTCATTTGATGGGGCTCCTCCCAATGCTCAGCTATCCTTGAACCATACGAGCGCCATCTATGTCTTTCCTGACAAGAAGTACGTCAGTAAAGTAGCCGCGGTCAAGCGAATGGTGATCGATAAAGTAAATTGCGCGACCAAGCTCCTGCGCCCGTTCGGCCAGCTGCTCCAGCAAGGCATCCACGCCGCCAGCCGACATGTGCTGGGTTGGCTCGTCAAGCACTTCGATATTCGGCGAGAGGCCGGCCCGCGACAGCAGGACTTCAGACATGCCGAAGGTTGTCGCCAGCTTCCATCGCTGAACTTCGCCCCCGCAATAGGATTCCCATGGCACAGGTCCGTCCTGCCCCGGCGGCTGAAGTGTGACGACAAACCCTAGCGAAACAGACCCCGACTTGGTCTCGCGCTCGGTAGCGAAGTGAATTTCCCAATCGATAAGGCCGAGGGCGGTAGCGTGACGATTACTGGCGACCTCAAGTTCCTCCAGGGCTTCGTCGATCTGGGCAAGGCGGATAGCCTTGAATTCGGCAGCCCACATCTTGTTGGTTTCAGATAGAGCCCGCGCCGAGGCCAGCGACATATCAAGGCCGGCGGCCGCGTCCTGTAGCCGCCGCTGCGAGGCCTCGACATCGCTTACTCGCTGCCTGAACGGGTTTGTCTCGGCTGCGATATGGGCGATGCTGGCCTGTGCCGTAGATACCTGCGCCTCTAGCTGGCCGATCCGACGCTCAATTTCACGGCTGCCGGCGGCGGCTTTCTGAATACGCCCCTCGATCGCCGCTACTTCGACTTGCAGCGTTTCCTCTCGCGCAAGATTGCTTTTGTATACCTGTTCGGCGGCGGCTGCCTTACCGTTAAGGACGGGTAACTTGGTCTGCTCTTCCTCGTCTCGTGCGTCAATAGCCTCACGCATTTTGATGACGAAGTGCCCTTTCGTGACTTTCTGGCCACACTCAGGGCATACCGAAGACTTGCCTGCATCTCGATACCGCAGTACCTCGGCGGTCAATGCCTTTACGCGCTCGGCACACGCATTGGCTTCAGCCCGGCGGGTCTTGTGATCCGATTCTCGACAAGCAACTCGTACCGTCTGGAGAGCGGCCCGCTTTGCGGCGAGTAGCCGCACATCGGCCACCGCCGCTTCTACTTTCGGCTTGGTCCGTTCTTGGCGGAGCGACAACTCAGCGTCGGCAAGCCGGGTTTTTGCTTCGTTTAATCGCCCGGCCTTATTGCCGGCCCACTCGGCCAAAGCCGCCTTGTCGGTGTTTAAAGCGGCGGCGGCGGCTTCAATTTGTGCGTGGGTCACAGCTAGATTTCGTTCGTGCGTTGCGATGGCTTGGTCGTTGTTCTCGGCCCGGCGGCGCGCCTGCTCTGAAGCGCGCAGCCAGATGTCGAGACCCAGCACTTCCGTAAACATTGCCGCTTGCTGCTCGGCCTTGAGATCGAGGAACAGGTCGCCGAATTGACCTACGATGATGGTGCGCCGCAATGTCTCGGGCGACAGGCCCAGCGCGCGGTCCACCTCGCCTTGCTCGACAATGGCAAAATCGTCATCGTCGCCGGCAGCGAGCCATAATCCGTTGGGGCGCCGCCCTCGGCGAACGGAGTAGTTAATACCGTTACGTTGGAAATTCACCTGTACCCAGGATGTAGCTTTAGCGCCCCATGATTCGGTAGCGGCTCCGGGGCGGGCAGATCGAATGGTGCGGCCAGTAAGGCACCAATAGGGCGCGTCGCAGAGGAAGGTCGATTTGCCAGCCCCATTAGGGCTGATCTCGGGCTCGGCTAGATTGCTGCCGGCGACGAAATAGACACCTGGATTACGGTCCAGGCTGAGGCTGTGCTCGCCGCGGAAAGCCTTGTAGTTCTCCAACGAGAC
>Ga0265320_10001069_pt1 | contig 20278 bp, 18 predicted proteins | sample 4827metaG_FD_202087 | JGI IMG/M metagenome (GOLD analysis project Ga0265320, IMG submission 202087) | Rhizosphere microbial communities from Carex aquatilis grown in University of Washington, Seatle, WA, United States - 4-8-27 metaG | ecosystem: Host-associated > Plants > Roots > Rhizosphere >...
CATGACCAAGCTCGCGAGCAACTGAACGATGGAAGCTCACCCACCCGCGCAGGAGCGACGGCTCCCGCCGATCCAGCAGATCGGGGTCGCGGTACTCGTCCTGATCGTGCTCGGCGGCATCTACACGGCGTCGCATCTGCCGCGCCACGTGCCTCAGGGACCGACGATCGGGCTGCTCGTGGCCGCCGTGGTCCTGCTCGCCGTCAACGTCAGCCTGCTGGCGCGGATCGAAGGGTTCGCCTGGGGCGCATTCCGGCTCGTCTCGGGCTGGGTGTTCCTGGCCTACCTGGTGATCGCCGGGATGCTCGAGTACGTCTTCATCTACGACCACACGCGAGGCTCGCAACTGGTGATTCTCAGCCTGATGCTGGCCGTCTTCGCCGTTGACATCCCGATCCTGCTCGGTTTCAGCGTCGCCCGCTTCCAGGATCCGGATGAGTGAGTGCGCCGGCGCGCAGCTCGCACAATCTCGTGAAGGTGGGCTAACCGGGTCTTAAGCGTTCCTGCGCGCGGCGGCGGATAGCCTCTGACGCCGGCGTTGGCCGTTTCCCAGCCGCCTGCCCGCCCCGGCGCAAGCTCTCCGACAACCTTGGCAACCATCACTCCTGGAGCTGCCGAGCCCGCGCGTCCGCGCCGCTCGCTCGCATCCGCCACCGCGGTACCGAGGGCGCATGCCGCGCGCCTGTGCCTGCTGGCAATCGTCGTGCTGAGCGGGTTGTTGGAGTTCGTGAAGCTGAGCCAGAACGGCTACGCCAACGTCTACTACTCGGCGGCGGTCAAGTCGATGCTGCGCTCGTGGCACAACTTCTTCTTCGTGGCGGCCGACCCGAACGGCCTGATCAGCGTCGACAAGCCTCCGCTGGCGCTCTGGTTGCAGGCGTTGAGCGCAAAGCTGTTCGGTTTCGCGCCGGCCAGCCTGATCGTTCCCGAGGGTGTATGTGCCGTGCTGGCGGTGCTGCTGATCTACCGGATCGTGGCGCCGCGGTTCGGCGTGACGGCGGGACTGGTCGGGGCGTTCGCGCTCGCGGTGTTTCCGTCGTTCGTGGCGGTGTCGCGCGAGAACGGCGTCGATTCGCTGCTGATCCTCCTGATGCTCGCCGCATGCTGGGCGTCGCTGGCGGCGATCGATTCGGGGCGGTTGAGCCGGCTGGTGTGGGCAGGGGTGCTGGTGGGGCTCGCGTTCAACACGAAATCGCTGGCGGCGCTGCTCGTCGTGCCGGGTATCTTCGTCGGCTATCTGGCGTGCGCGCCCGGGGGGTGGCGACGGCGACTGGGCTTTCTCAGCGTGGCCGGCGCCGTTTCGCTGGTGATCGCGCTTTCGTGGTCGGTCGCCGTCGACCTCACGCCCGCTTCACAGCGACCGTTCGTCGGCAGCACCTCCGCCAACACGGAGTTCCAGCTGGAGTTCGGCTACAACGGCTTCGGGCGCGTCGGCGGGCAACAGGGCGGCCCTGGCAACACGACCAAGCGCTATCTCACGGCGGCGCAGGCGCGACCCCTCGTGCGCCCGGGGATCAACGTGACACCGACCGGGGCCGAGCGACGCTACCTCGCCACCCACCCCCCGCAGCCCGTGCCCCATCACAAGCGCGTGCGTCTGCCCAGCGGACGGCAGCGGCTGAAGACTCCCGTGCCGTTTGGCGGCGCCGCCAGTCCGGTGCGGATCTTCGGGACAGGCCTGGGCGGTCAGGGCGGCTGGCTCGTGCCGCTTGCGCTGCTCGGGCTGCTGGCGGCCGCGGTGGCGCTGCGCGGGCGTGGCGGCGACCGGCGCGCGGCGGGACTCTACGTGCTCGGCGGCTGGTTCCTGCTCGAGCTCGCGGCGCTCGACTTCTCGGCCGGGATCGTTCACCCCTACTACGCCTCCGCGCTCGGTCCGGGCCTTGCGGCAATGGTCGGAGCCGGGTCCGTGGCGATCGCGTCACTCCTGCGCGCCACGGGTGAGCGGGCGCGGGCGGTCGGCTACGCGCTCGCTGTTCTGGCCGTTGCCGGGACGCTCGCGGCTCAGCTCGTGCTGATCGACCGTGAAGGGGACCCGCTGTGGTGGCGGGTGCCGCTCGTGGCGCTGTGCGTCGGCGGTCTGGTCGCGCTCACGCTGGCGCGCGGTCGCTCGTCGTGGGGTATCGCGGTGGCGATCGGCGCGCTGCTCGTGGCGCCAATGGTGTTCAGCTTCAGCGTCTGGCTCGCCCCGGTCAGCGGCACGTTCCCGACGGCTGGTCCCTACAGCTATGCGGGCCACGGCGGGTATGGCGTCACCCCGGTGAGCCTGCGCCTCGACCGGGCGTTGATCCGCTTCCTTCACACGCACGGGGGGACGCAGCCCTACGTGCTGCTGACGGAGTCCGCCGACCAGGACTCGGCGGTGATCCTGCTCGGATTGCGTGCCAGCTCGGTCGGCGGGTACAACACGACCGACCCGGCGATGAGTGCCGATCAGCTGGCTGTGCTGGTCGCCGCGCATCGGGCGCGCTACATGCTGATCGCCGGCCCATACGCCTCGCGCGGCGGTGACGGTGCCTCAACGGCGGCGCGGCTGGTCTGCCCCGAGGTCCCGGCGCGCTACTGGTCGGCCAGCACGCCCTACTACCCCGACTACGGCTCCTACCTCGTCGACTGCGGCGGTCGCTCAGCCGCCCTGCGCCATCCGTACGCGACGGCCCGGCGGTTCCTGCTCACCCATCCCAAGGTGCATTACGCTCTCTGAGCGGTGGGGACCGATGTCAAGGCGCGCCTGATCGAAGCGTGGACCGATGAGGTTCAGGCGACGATCGTCTACGGGCTGATCGCGCAGCGCGAGTCCGACGCGCGGCGCGCGGAGGTGCTGACTCGGCTGGCCGAGGTCGAACGTTCGCACCGCGACCGGCTCGAGGCGCGGATGACTGCGCTTGGAATCCCGATTCCCGACGAGCGCACCGTGAGGCTGTCCGCCTGGCGGCGGCTGCAGGTCCGCGTCGCGCCCGTCGATCGGTTACTGGCGCGCCAGGAGGCGATGGAGCTGGACATCGCCTCGGAGATCGAGCAGAGCCCGACCGGCGACGCCGACACCGACCGCCTGCTGGACGAGATCCGCGACGAGGAGGAGCAGCACACGGTGGCGCTCGCGCAGCTTCGCGCCGGGGAGGTGCCGACGGTCGGGCGCGTGAGCGGCGGTGGCGACGGCCCGCAGGTTCGCCTCACTCGGATCCTCGGACGCGAGCGCTGGCACCGCGCCTCCGGCAGCTGGATCTCGGGCGTCATCTATGGCGCCAACGACGGGCTGGCCGCCGTCTTCGGGCTCGTCGCAGGCTTCTCGGGAGCGACGGGAGGGTCGCATCTCGTGCTGACGGCGGGACTGTTCGGCGCGATCGGCTCGGCCCTGTCGATGGCGACCGGCGCCTATCTGGCCGAGCGCTCCGTCACCGAGGTCGCGGCGGCGAACCTGGCTCGCGAGCGCGAGGAGGTCCTCACGCACCCGGAGGAGGAGAAGGAGGAGCTCTCGCTCTTCTACCAGCTGAAGGGCCTGACCGTGAAGGAGGCCGAGATGGTCGTCGAGCGCATCGCCGAGGACCCGGAGCAACTGTTTCGCGCGGTCGCGATCGAGGAGTTCGGCAGTGCGGACGCCGAACGCGGCGACGCCGTCCAGGCCGCGCTCGCCGGCGGGATCTCGACGGCCGTCGGCGCGATGGTGCCGGTGGTTCCGTTCTTCTTCCTGCACGGCACGGCCGGCGTGATCGTCGCGGCGGCCGTCTCGCTCGTCGCGCACTTCGCTGTCGGCGCCGCCAAGTCGTTGTTCACGTTGCGCACCGCCTGGTCCGCCGGTATCGAGATGACGGCGGCGGGCGCGATCGTCGGTGGCGTGACCTACCTGCTCGGGTTGGGCATCGGGACCTGACGGAGCGCCGGCGCGCGCCCCCGCGGTGGCGCGGCGAGGCAACCGGCGTGGCGCCGTGCGCGGCAACCGGCGTGGCGCCGGGTGACACAACCGGCGTGGCGCCGTGCGCGGCAACCGGCGTGCCGCACCGTCCGCGGCACCGGCGTGTCGCGGCCGTCAGCCCTTCAGCAGCGCTGGCCGCGCGAACGCGGCTGCGCCCGGTATCACGAGGTCGGCCTCGGTCGCGAACCACTGTTCCAGCAGCGAGCAGTACATGGCGCGGTAGTCGGAGGTGTTGACGAGGTTGTCGTTGACGTCGAGGGTCGCCAGGCCGGGAAACTCGCCGACCATCGTGCCCGAGGCCTGGGTCCCGACCAGGAAGGCGACCCCGGCCGCGCCGTGGTCGGTGCCGGAGCCGTTGTCCTGTGGCCGGCGGCCGAACTCCGACCACAGCTGGATGAGGACGCGATCGGCGATGCCGCGCGCCTCGAGGTCGCGCTGGAAGGCGAGCACCCCGTCGACCGTCTGCTGAAGGTTCGTCGCCAGCGTGGTGCCCTCGTCGGAGTGCGTGTCGTAGCTGCCCGGCGCCTCGAGTGCGGCCACGCTGATCGGCAGGCCGGCGGCGAGCATCGCGGCCAGCGCCGCCAGCCGGTCGTCGAAGTCGGGGGCGCTGGTGGGGTAGGTGACGGGGGAGTTGTAGTTCGGCGTACCGTTGGGCGAGACGAACGGTGCGACCTGATTGCGAACCTCGATCATGTTCGCCGCAGCGCCGCGCGTCTGGGCGAACGCCGCCGAGCCGGCGGGCAGCGCGCCCAGCTGCCCGATCGTGTCGAGCGCGAGCGAGAGCACCGGGTCGTCGACGCCGTTTGCCCAGAAGCTGTAGTCAGCCGGCGAGGACACGGCGGCAACCGGCTTGCTCGCGGTCGCCAGCGCCGGTGCCAGGCTGTCGTCGAGCGAGAGACCCTGCAGCGGGTTGGTCGGGCTTCCCGTGATGTCGAGATAGCGCCCCAGCCAGCCGGTGCTCGCGGAGCCGTCGAGCTCGCCCACCTCCCAGTAGTGACGCGAGGTGAAGTGGCTCTCGTCGGGCGGGTCGTACCCGATCGCCGGGAAGGTCGTCACCTTCCCCTCGGCGTGAAGGGTCGCCAGCCCGCCTGCCGCGGGATGCCACATGAGCCGGGTGTCCTCGCTGAACTGAACACCCGTTCCCTCCTGCAGGCTGAGCGTCGGGCGCAGCGCGCCGTAGCGAGGGTCGCCGACGGGAGCCAGTACCGACAGCGCGTCCCACCCGCCCTGCATGTAGATCGACACGAGTACCGGGTTGGCGGGCGACGCCGCGGCCGCCTCGGCGATACCCTCGGCGAAGTGGCGCGGGGTCAGCAGCGAGGCGCCGTAGACCGACAGGGCGAGACCTGAGCTTCGCATCAGGAAGGTGCGTCGTTTCATGCCGCTTCCGGCCGGAACGGGCATGCCCGGCTCGATTCGCGGCAGCCCGGCGCCGGCCTGGGCGATGCCCTGGCGAATCAGCGCGGCGCGGGTGAACTCGTTGCAGCAGGCCATCAGCTGAGTTGCATGTCGGGAGAGATCGCGATCAGGATGCGCAGGGCGTTCTGTCGCATCGCGCGGTACGGGCTCTGCTCCCAGTCCGCGTTCGCGCCGGCCAGCGCATTGGCTGCGAACGCCGCGATCACCGCCGCGGACGCGTTCGTGATCGGCGGGTTGCCCCAGAAGGCGTGGGCGGCGGTGAGCGCCTGCGCCGGCGTCTCCGCCGCGTCGTAGGTGCTGCCGCCGGCCGGCCACGGGTCGACGTAGAGATGGTCGCTGGCGTAGTTGACCATGTCCCATCGCCCGCGCAGCGTCGAGGTGTCGATCCAGGCGTCGAAGTCCCAACCGGAGACGTTTGGCGGGTAGAAGAGCTGCTGACCGGCTTCCTGGCCGATCCAGGCCCAATCGTCGGTGTCGACGAAGCGTCCGAGCGCGCGCAGCAATCCGGCGTTGAAGACCACCGGCGGGGTCACGAGTTCGGCCCCGCCGTAGAAGTCGGGGTGCAGCAGGATCGCCTCGACGACCGGCCGGATGGCGAAGTCCGAGCCGACATACAGCCCCTGCAGCGACGCGAGCGTGGCGGGGTCGGGCGGCGTCGGGATGAAGTAGCTCCAGAGTTTGCTGACGAAGAACGACGCGTGCAACGGGTGCGCGAGGCAGAGCTCCACGGCGTCGGTGTAGCTCCAGTTGCCGGTCTTGCCAAAAACCGTCTTGTCGGTGGCGTCGTGGAGCGCCGGGTCGAAGCGGAAGTTCGTCGGCCCCGAGTTGTCCCAGTCGTTGGTCCAGCCGGTCAACGCACGGGCCATCTCGCGCACGTCGTCCTCGGTGTAGGCCCCGCGGTCGGCGCCGAGCGAGAACAGCTCCATCATCTCGCGCCCGTAATTCTCGTTCGGGTTCCAGATGTTGTTCTCGACGCCGTTGAGGAAGACGAGCATCGCTGGATCGACGGTGACGGCCTGGAAGAGATCGGCAAAGCTCCCGAGCGCGTTGGCGCGAAGGGTCGCGTTCTGGTTGAGCATCAGCTGCTGGCTGTTGACCTGCTCGTTGGAGGTTGCGAACCAGTCGTGCCAGATGAACGTCATTCGCTCGACCAGCGGCTGGTTCGTGCGGACCATGCGGTCGAGCCACCAGCAGTGGTCGTCGCCCCAGCTTCCGGTCGGATCGAGAGGGCCGCCACTCGAGTTCGTCGGCGCCGGCCCGATCAGCTGCTCGGGTCCGCCGGGACGCGTCAGGCTCCACACGACCGACTGCAGAGGCTGGCCGGTCAGGGCCTGGACCTGGCCCGGTCCCGGTCCGAATCCGGCGCGCCACAACAGCCTCGTGACCTGGGCGGCGCTCGCCTGCCCCGCCAACCCGGCGACGGGGTCGTTCGAGGGCGACGGCGGCGCTGCGGCGAGTTTCGGCTTCTGCGAGCCGTGCGCCCTGATCTTCTTGTGCGCCTTGGCGTGGTGGCCGGCCGCTCCGTGGTGGTGCTTGTGCTTGGCGGCGTGGCGGGCGCGTGCCCGAGCTCGCGCCTGCGCGGCCGTTCGCCTCCCCCTGGTTGCCACCTCCATAGGCGGCTTGGTCGGCGGGCCGCGCGATTGCTTGAACGTGGCGGCCAGGACATCGTCCAGAGGTTTAGGCCGGCGGCTGGCCGCCGCCTGTTGGATGCGACATCATCTGGACGGCCGCGCTGTGTGCGAGACTCGCGGGATGGGTGACTGGACCCGACTTCTGCGCCGTCTGTTCCGGATCTTCGCGCGCTGGCGCGCGCGGCGCCGCTAGGGCCCGCTCGGCGCGGCCGAGCTGCCGCCCAGCACCCGCTCGAGCACGTCGACGACGTGGCGCTTGCGGTCGTCGGCGAACTGCTCGGCCGTCGCATCCAGTCCCATCGCGGCGAGCATCGTGTCGTTGTGCTCGATCGGGAAGAAGCAGAGCGCGACGACCGTGATCAGCAGCTGCTGCGGATCGACCGACGGACCGGGGGGCGGCGGCAGCGAGCGCACGAAACGTGCGAGGCCGCCGGCAACGGCCACGGAATGGCGAGGCCCGGGTGCGAGGTGGCGTCCGCCGGCCAGCGCTTCGCGTCCCATCAGCCGCACGAGCGCCGGGCGCTCCCGCAGGAAGTCGATGTAGCCGTCGATCAGCAGCTCCAGCGCGGGACGCAGCCGGCCGCTGCGCTCGAGCTCCTGGGCGGCGCGCTCGGCGAGCGGCTCCAGTCGCTCCTCGCGTTCGACCAGCATGCGCTCGAGCACGGCCTCGTAAAGGGCTCGCTTGTCGCCGTAGAAGTAAGCCGGCAGCGCGGCCGAGACGCCGGCCCGGCGGCCGATCTCGCCGAGGCTCGCGCGTTCGTATCCGCGCGCGGCAAACAGCTGCTCCGCCGCGTCGAGGATCGCGCGTCGCGATGCATCAGCGTCGCGACGGCGAGTCACCGGGGCGGCGGGCGTGGGGGAGGGCTCCACGCTGTTCGCCGCCGGGGCGGACCGCGACGGGCCGGGGGCGGCCGCGGACGGCGCGGCGTGGAGTTGAGGCGACACGCCCAAGAGGCTAGCGGCTCGACTTGACAACTAACTGTGTGAACAGTAAGTTCGCGCCGATGAGCGGCCGTTCGATCGCCTGGGTGGACGGGGTCTGGCACGACGACGCCGCCAGCGCGAGCGTGTCGGTGCTGGACCACGGACTGCTCTACGGCGACGGTGTTTTCGAGGGGATCCGCTTCTACGCGTCGACGCCCTTTCTGCTCGCCGAGCACCTGCGCCGCCTGCGCGCGTCGGCGCGCTGCCTGATGATCGAGCTCGGACACAGCGACGAGCAACTGGCGGCGCTCTGCGCGGACGCGGTCGCGCGTTTCGGGGAGCCCGACGGCTACCTGCGGCTGATCGTCACGCGCGGCCGGGGCCTGCTCGGGGTGTCGGCTCACACCTGCGAGCGTCCGACGACGATCCTGATCGCCGCCTCGTTGCAGCTCTACCCGCCCGAGCTCTACGAGCGCGGCGTCGACGTGATCACCTCGAGCCTGCGGCGATCGTCCTCCGACAGCGTTCCCCCCCAGATCAAGTCGCTCAACTATCTGACGTCCGTGCTCGCGGCCGGCGAAGCGCGTGCCCGCGGCGCCCACGAGGCGCTGCTGCTGAACGCCGCCGGCGAGATCACCGAGTGCACGGCGGACAACGTGTTCCTCGTCCGCCGCGCTCGCGTGCTCACGCCACCGACCTCGTCGGGGGGACTGGCCGGAATCACCCGCGGTCACCTCATCGGACTGCTGCGCGGAGACGGTGTCGCTGTGGACGAGCAGACGCTGGTGCTCGCCGACGCCTGGACCGCGGACGAGGCGTTCCTGACCGGCACGGGCGCCGAGGTCGTGCCGATCGCGAGCGTTGACGGGCGCCGGCTCACGGCGCCGGGTCCGATCACCCAACGCGCGCAGGCCCTGTTCGCGGCCTCACGCCCCGGCGCGGCCGCGACCGTTCCGCTGCCGGCCTGAGCACGCCCAGGCGCTCGGGCGCCCCGGCGAGCGCTGCGCGCCTCGATAACGTGCGGTCGATGTGGCTCGGCTTCGAGGTGGGCGAGACCGTGAAGGGCCCCACCCTGGGCGCGCCGGCCGGCTCGAGAGCGCGCATCGGGACCCCGGCCCCGCGCGGCTGCGGGACGGCATGAGCTCGGCGACGATAGTCGGCGTTCTCGGCCATGGCCTCTCGAACGCGTTTCTGATGGCCTGGCAGGTGTGGTGGGCGCTCGTGCTCGGGTTCGCGATCTCCGCCGTCGTGCAGGCCTGGGCTGGACGCGAGCGCATCCAGGCGGCACTGGGCGGTTCCGGGCTGCGTCCGCTGGCGCTTGCGACGGTCCTCGGCGCCGCCTCGTCCTCGTGCAGCTACGCAGCCGTCGCGATCGCCAAGTCGCTTTTCCAGAAGGGAGCTTCCCTTGCCAGCGCGCTCGCCTTCCAATTCGCCTCCACCAATCTCGTGGCGGAGCTCGGGGTTGTGATCTGGGTTCTGATCGGGTGGCAGTTCACGCTCGCCGAGTTCGTCGGCGGCCTGGTTCTGATCGTCGTCATGACGCTGCTCCTGCGGCTGTTCGTCGCCCCTGGCGCGGAAGCCGCCGCGCGGCGCCACGCGCAGCAGGCCGACAGCGGCCACCAGCACCACAGCGCGAGCGGGGGCGTCGGCCTGCGAGCGCGCGTGACGTCGCTCGAGGCGTGGTCTGACGTCGCCCACAACTTTCGCAACGACTGGGCGATGCTCTGGAAGGAGATCTCGCTCGGCTTCCTGCTCGCCGGCTTCATCGGTCTGCTCGGTAACGACTTCTTCAACGGGCTGTTCATCCGCCACTCCGCGCCGGCCGTGCGGCTTGCCGAAAACATCGTCGTCGGCCCGCTGATAGCCGTGCTGAGCTTCGTCTGCTCGGTCGGAAACGTTCCGATCGCCGCCGTGCTGTGGTCGGGCGGGATCAGTTTCGGCGGCGTGATCGCGTTCATCTTCGCCGACCTGATCGTGCTGCCCATCGTCGGGATCTACCGCAAGTACTACGGCGGCGCGTTTGCTCTGCGGATCAGCGCGCTGATGTTCGTGACGATCGTGATCGCCGCGCTGGTCGTCGACCTGCTGTTCGCCGGCGTGGGACTCGTGCCGCACGCGCGCCCCAACCGCGCGGCCATCTTCGCCTCGATCAGTGTCGACTACCGGCTGGTCACGAACGTGCTCGGTCTGGCCGTCTTCGCGGCGCTGTTCGCGCTCACGCACGCGAGCGGAGCCACGGATCCCGTCTGCGGCATGAAGGTCGAACGCGCCAGGGCGATCCGGCTCGACCTTGGCTCGCGCACGTTCTACTTCTGCAGCGAGCACTGCCGGCACAGCTTCGAGGCGCAGGCACGTTCCTCGACCGCTGAGGACCTGGCGGGCGGGCCGGTCGCGCCGAGCCCGGAGAACCTGCGTTCCTAGCGGCCGCCGTGGAGGGCGTGCGTGACCCCCGCGTCCGGCTGGCGGTCGACACCGCCGGCCGAGGGGGCAGCCCCGGCCAGACCGGGCGCCTGGACGACCGCGCCGGGATCGCGCGGCGCTTCGCCCGTTGCGGGGGTGTCGTCGTCGCGCGCGTCGCGGCGCGCGGGAACCCACCTGCGCAACACCTCAACCAGCGTCTGCGAGCGAACCGGCTTGGTGATGTAGTCGTCCATGCCTGCACTCAGGCAGCGCTCGCGGTCGCCGGTCATCGCGTGCGCGGTCATCGCGATCACGGGTGTGTGCCGGCTCGTCGCACTTTCGCGGCGGCGCAACTCGGCTGTTGCCTCGTAGCCGTCCATGCCGGGCATCTGGCAGTCCATCAGGACTGCGTCGTAGCGCTGTGCTTGGAGTGCGCGCAGCGCCTCGCGCGCATCTTCAACCAGGTGTGCGCGAAATCCCGACCTTTCCAGGACGTGCCCGGCGACGACGCGGTTCACCGCGCTGTCCTCGACGACCAGCACGAGTGGCGCGGCGGCATCGGCTCCGAACCGTTCGATCCGCAGCGGCGGTCCGTCGTCTGGTGCGCCCGCGGCGCCTGCTTCCGTCGCGGGAGCCGGAATCGCTCGGCGATCCTCGACCCCGACCGAGTAGACGCCGCCGCCCCAGGGGTCGTGACCTGCCGCGTCCACGCGCGCGAGCGCGACCGGCGCCTCGCCGGCGGCTGCGGTTGGAGCGGAAACGGCCGACTGGTCCGGCTGTGCCGGCGCAGCCGCGGGCAGCGCGATCTGGAACCAGAAGGTGCTGCCGGTTTCGGGCTCGCTGGTGGCTCCGATCGTCCCGCCCATCAGCTCGACCAGCTCCTTGGCGATCGCGAGCCCGAGGCCGTTGCCGCCGTACACGCGGGTGGTCGAGACGTCGGCCTGCGTGAAGGGTTCGAACATCCGCTCGAGCAGTTCCGGGTCGATCCCGATTCCGGTGTCGGTCACCTCGAAGCGCACGCCGCCGCCGCCCTGCTGCGGTGCCGTGTGCAGTCGCACCTCGACGGATCCGACGGTCGTGAACTTGACAGCGTTGGAGACCAGGTTCATCAGGACCTGACGCAGGCGCGATCCGTCGCCGCTGACGCGCCGCGGGACGTCCGGGTCGATCTCGATCGTCAACTTGACGCCCTTCCCGCGGGCCTCGAGCATGGCCGGCGCGCACGCCTGGTCGATCGCGTCGGGCAGGTCGAAATCGACGCGGTCGAGCTCCAGCCGACCGGTTTCGATTGTCGAGATGTCAAGGATGTCGTTGATGATCGCGAGCATGTGCTCGCTGGAGCGGCTGACCTGCTCGGCGTAGGAGCGCTGCTCCTCGTCGAGCGGCGTCTCCAGCAGCAGCTCGTTCATCCCGATCACACCGTTCATCGGTGTGCGTATCTCGTGGCTGACGTTGGCGAGGAAGGCCGATTTCATCTTCGACGCCTCGATCGCCTCATCGCGTGCGATGCGGTAGGCCTCGTTGAGCTCGAGCAGGCTCTCGAGACGCTCGCGGCGCTCGCGCGCGAACATCGCGACCAGGCCGAGCAGCGGCAGCAGGGCGAGCGGGGCGAGTGGAGCGCGATGGATGTCGTCGGCGACGAGCAGCGCTATTCCCGACAGGCCGGCGTCGACGACGTAGACCCAGCTGTCGGCGAGCTGCGCCATCAGCGTTGCGCCCCGGCCCTGCGCAAAGCGCAGCCCCGACACCGCGAAGTCGACCGCGAACTGGGCGCCGAGGGCTCCGATCAGCAGCGCCGCTGAGGCGTGTTGAGGCGCGACCTTTGCCAGCGCAAAAACGAGCACCGGCCCGATCGCGAACCACGAGTTGCCGACAGATTGGCCCAGCCGGCTCGCGCGGGTCGCGCCCGTGAGGATGTCGGGCAGGCGGGCGAGCAGCGATGCCGCAACGACAGCGAGCGGGACCAGCGCGATCGGCATCGCGAATAGGAGCGGGACGAACGCGAGCTGCGCCGGCACGGTGAAGCCGAACGGCGTGTCGACGCGGACGCGCAGCGCTGCGATCAGGACGACGAAGCAGACGACGGCCGGAGTCAGGTCATAGGCCGTCGGCGGCGCGAGCAGCCAGATTCCGATCACCGCCGCAACGAAGCCGGCGGACACGATCGCCTCGACGAGCCGCTCGCGGGCCGTCATTCTTGCGCCCGGCTCCTGCAGCGTGTCCGCGATGACAGCCTGAAGCTCCAGGCTCAGCTGGCCCAACATGCCGTTCGTATCGACTGATGCGGCCGCGATCTTTACGCCGCGCGCGCAGGTTCGTAGCGGCGCACTCGGGCGCGTGGCATGTCTCCGCGGCCGCCGTCAGTGATCGGCGGGCCAGCGCGACCGATGGTCTGGTGGAGCCTGCGCGCGGTCCCGAAAAGTCGAGGACCGGGGCCGGCTGCGCAGCCGGCCCCGGTCCGGGGGATCGAGGGGTCCGCCTGCCGCTCCCCGCTCGACGCGAGGGGGCGGCCGGCTCTGAACGTCAGTGCTTCAGGCGCGGATCGATGAAGACGTCGTCGATCTGCGAAGCGCCGCCGGCGGAGGAGAACACCAGCGACATCTGCGCCGTACCGGTGCCGGACAGTTTTGAAGCGATCTTGCCGCCGGTGTGAAGAGCGGCGGACAATGTCCACTTCGAGTCGCCGCTGATCGTCGTCTGCTTGAACGCGACCTGCTTGCCGGCGATCAGGTAGACGACCGTCACGCTGAGCGCGGCGGCCGGCGTCTTGTTGAGAGCGAAGAACCGGAAGTAGGTGTCCGAGCCGTCGACGCACACGTACGGCGTCTGCACGCTCGCGCCCGTGGGCAGCGAAAGCGACGAGGCGCCGAGCGATCCCGTTGCCGCGTAGGGCTCGCTGCCCGCGACGACGGCGGCGCCGCCAGTCAGGGTCCAGCCCGACAGGCTGCTCTCGAAGCTGCCGCCCGGGAGCAGCCAGTAGTACGCGGCGTCGCCCAGGGCCGCGAACGGCTGGCTGAGGGTCTCAGTGGGACATGGGGTCGAGGTCGTGATCGTCTTCGCCTCGGCGGCGGCGATCGGAAGGGCTGTGAGGGCGACGCCGAGCATCACGCCGACCGCGAGCAGGAGGAGGCGCAACTTATGGCCGGGCGCGGATCCGGCGACAGGCGAAGACATTGGGTTGCCTTTCTTGGCGGTGATGCGACCGAGTGCTGCCGGTCGAGTCGTTTTGGTGGTTGCGAGCCCGCCGATGGCGGGCTCGCGTGTCTAGTAGGGGGGAGGGGGGGATCGGCTGGTCGGCCACGAAGCCGGTGCCGACAACCGCATGTTGAGGCGTGGCTCGTCAATCGCCAAGCACAATGGACGCCTGTCGTATGCGCCGCAGTCGGCGCCGGGTGGCGCTCAGGCGGTTCCTGCCCGGGCGCCGAGGTCGAATCGGGTCAGGCGCGAAGGCGCCTCGCCCCGGAGGAGCGGTGACGCCGGAGCGGTGGTCACGGCGACCGACGGGCTCGCGCCGAGCTTTGCCACGCGCGCCATTCCGAAGCCGAGTAGCGCGGCGACGAGGCCGCCGGATGCGATGTTGATGAGAAGTGAGGTTGTCATGAGGAGCATGATGCGCCTCGCTCCTGTGGTTGCGGTGAGGGACCGCTCAGAGGAGCCTGAGAGCGCTGTCTCGGCGGCGCGGCGCGTCCTCGTCGGTGCCGATCCACAGGTACAGCTGGATGAAGACGAACAGCGTCATCGACAACGATCCGGGCACCAGCATCACGCCCCCCGAAAGCTGCTGGTCGGTCAGGGCGGAGATTCCGCCCGGCCGGTGGCGGAGATGGGCGTAGGCGGGGTACAGGGGGGAGGAGGCGAAGACCAGCACGAGCGCGATGGTCCAGCTGACGATCGCTGCGGCGACGATGTAGTAGACGCGGTGAATCGCGCTCAGGCGGGCGCGCAGGGGCGCGGAGTCGAGCACCTGCGCCCACAGCAGCACCCCGAACAGCAGGAAGGTCACATGCTCGAGGTCGTGGACGGCCCGGTCGCGCACGGCGAGGTCGTAGAGGCCCGGGATGTGCCACGCGACGAGGTTCACGTTGAACGCGATCCACGCCGGGATCGGCCGGCCCAGCAGCCTGGCAAGCCGGCGCAGCGGTACACACCAGCGCGATCGGCTGACGGTCTTGGCGACGGTCCGGCGCAGGCCGAGTGGGAGCGGACGCCAGATCGAGGACCACGGGGCGCCCACCACGATGAGCGGCGCCGCGATCGTGAGCAGCATCACGTGCTGGGTCATGTGGACCCAGAAGAGCTTCTCCGCCAGCGTGTCGATCGGTGACGCGAGCGCGCCGAGGATGACGATCAGGCCGGCGTAGAAGGATGCTGATCGCCAGCGCTCGCGGCTGGTGCGCGGGCGCCCGAGCAGCCGCACCGCCCGGTGCTCGCCGAGCAGATGCAGGCAGGCCAGCAGCGACAGGACCGCGAGCGGGAGGTCTACCGCGGCGGGCATCTGGACGGCGCCGGCAGCCGCGCCGTCACGAACCGCTAAGTGTCGCCGGCGGATCCTCGGCGGGGGCCGCGATCGTCGCGTCGGTGGCCTGCGTCCGGCCGCGCCGCAGCGCGACCCACCAGACCGCGAGCACCACGATCACCAGGCCGATCGGCACCACGAGCGTCATGAGGCCGGCGCCGGTGGTCGTTCCCGCCGCGGCGAGTTGGAGGGCGGCAGCGATCACTTGATCAGGTACAGCAGGACGAAGGCGAACAGTTCGATCACCACCATCACGTAGAGGTACACGGAGCACGCGTCGGCGCTTGGCCGCAGCAGCCTCGACGGCGCTGCCACCTCGCCCGCGCCGCTCGCGGACTGCCGCAGCGATTGCGCCCAGAGCGTTTCGGTCCAGTACACGGCCCCGAGCCAGAACACGCCGAACACGACGGTGAAGCCAAGGAAGACGCTTGCGAGCCCCCCGTCGGTAGCGCCGAACCGGAGGTTGAAGTACTCGATGATCTGCACGACGACGGCCGCGAGACCGAGCACCCACGCGAGCAGGGCGCCGATCCGCCAGGCGCTCCCGCGCCCGTCCGCCGTGCTCCGCCGCGCGAACTCGAACACCGCGGTCGAGGCGATCACGCACAGCAGTACCGCGACGCCGTAGCCGGTCGGCGGATCATGGTGAGGGGTGCGAAAGTCGTGGTTGGTGTTCAGCGCCCGCAGGTAGAAGAAGGCGAAGATGAACGCCATGAAGAAGAACACCGCTGCGCTCGCCAGCAGTCGTGCTCCCACGGCCAGGTTCGCGCCGACGAGAGCGGGATCCTCGGCTTCGGCGATCAGGCTTTCGTGCGTGCTCATGCGAGGCCGCCCTCGCCGGCGATCACGCGCGGGCCGAAGTCGGCTACCGCCGGTGCCTCCGGTGAGCCGTAGCCGTAGGGATGCGACGTGATCGTGGGGATCCGCTCGAAGTTGTAAACCGGCACCGGCGAGGGCAGCTGCCACTCGAGCGACTTGGATTGCCACGGGTTGGACTCGGCGCGCTCGCGCCGAATGACCAGCGACCACAGCAGGTTGCCGAGGAAGATCAGCATCGACAGGCCGAGGCAGAAAGCCGCTGACGACACGAACACGTTGAGCGTGTGCAGCTCCGCGTTGTAGGCGTCGACGCGTCGCGGCATGCCGAGCATTCCGGCCGCGAACAGCGGGAAGAACGTCAGGTTGAAGAACACGAACATCGTCCAGAAATGGATCTTCCCGAGCTTCTCGTTGAGCTTGTAGCCCGTGATCTTGGGCATCCAGAAGTAGATGCCTCCCATCAGCGCGAACACGAGCCCGCCCATGATCGTGTAATGGAAGTGGGCCATCACGAAGTAGCTGCCGTGGGTCACGACGTCGCTCGTGACGTCGGACAGGAACACGCCCGATAGGCCGCCGATCAGGAAGTTGAAGAAGAACGCGAGCGCGAACAGCATCGGCACCGTGAAACGGATCCGGGCTTTCCAGAGCGTCCCCATGCCGTTGAGGAAGATGATGCCGGTGGGGATCGAGATCAGCTCGGTCGTGAACATGTAGAACGGGCGCAGGTCCGAGTTGATGCCGCTCATGAAGAGATGGTGCTGCCAGACCATGAAGCTCATCAGCGCGACGCCGAACATTCCGGCGACCGCCAGGCGATAGCCCCACAGCGGCTTGCGCGCGAAGACCGGCAGGATCTCGAGCACGATGCCGAAGCCCGGCAGGGCGAGGATGTAGACCTCCGGGTGGCCGAAGAACCAGAACAGCTCGTCCCAAAGGAACGGGCTGCCGCCGGCGCTCGACACGAAGAACGACGTTTCGACCGTGCGGTCGAGGACGACCATGATCAGCGCTGCGAGCAGCACCGGCGCCGCCAGCACGGCGAGGACGGACGTCGTGACCATGCCCCACACGAAGATCGGAAGCCGGTTCCAGTGCATACCCGGCGCGCGCATGGTCATCACGGTCGCGATCATGTTGAGGCCGACCAGCGCGAGCGAGATCCCGATCAGCGCGAACGAGACGATGTAGGCGTCGATCCCGGCGCGCGCCTGGTCTGCGAGCGGGGCATAACCGGTCCAGCCGGTCGGGAAGCCGCCGAGGAAGATCGCCGACAGCAGGACGAAGCCGGCGAGCACCGTCAGCCACATCGTCAGCGACTCGATGCGCGGGAACGCCATGCGGCGGGCTCCGATCATCAACGGCACGAGGTAGTTGCCGAGCGGGCCGAGCACGCCGGCCGACATCATCATCAGCATCATCGTGCCGTGCAGGCCGACCAGGGTCAGGTAGTTGCCGGCCGGGATCAGCGTCGCGTTGGAACTGGTCAGCTCGGTGCGGATGAACATCGCGTTCAGGCCGGCGACGAAGAAGAAGAAGAGCACCGCGACGAGGTACTGGATCGCGACGACCTTGTGGTCGGTGCAGAGCCGGAAATAGCGCCAGGCGCCGTGCTCCTCGCGCTCCCGCAGTGACGGCGGGCCGCCCATGATCCGTGCCAGCGGATAGTTGAAGAAGCCGAGCCCGATCATCCAGCCAAGGATCGAAAACGCCAGACCCATGAGGATCGCGACGTCGTCCTGGTCGGTGCCGGACTGCGCGCCGGAGTTGTTGCCGATGTGAGTCCCGAGCCAGTGCCCGAGGGCGTAGCCGCCAACGGCCAGCGCGACCGCCCAGATGACGTTGAAGCCGAGCAGCTGGCGCCAGGCCGACGGCGTGCTGACCTGAGTGCGGTTCACAGAGATACTCGCTGATTCCATGTCAGCCCGCGTTCCTTAGAGGGTCTGGGAAGTAGGTGCGTGCGTACGGCGGCAGCTTCTTGGTCGCCGCCGCATTCTCGCTTTGCTGCGCGGCGATCCAGGTCGCGAAGTTGGCGTCGCTCAGGACGTGTCCCGTGCTGTTCATGTGGCCGTGCCACAGGCCGCACAGCTCGTCGCAGCGCACCTGGAAGGACCCGGTTCGCAGCGGCTTGTCGAAGGCGATGTTGTCGGCGCCGAGAATCGCGTCGGCCTTCACCCCCAGCTCGATCGCCCAGAAGCTGTGCACGACGTCGAGCGAGGTGACGTGGAACTCGATCTCGCGGCCCACCGGGAGATCGAGCGTCGTCGTTTCGACGCCGCCGTAGGTCGGGTAGCGGAAGGTCCACAGCCACTGCTGGCCGATCACCTGCACGGGCAGCGCGCTGCTCGAGTCCGCCGGCTTGGCGACCGGGTTCGGTCCCTCGCCGCCGCCCGCGCCGCCGGTCGTGAAGAGGTCGGCCGTGCCGAACACGGCAAGCCCCAGCACCAGTGCGCTGGTGGCGATCAGCCAGGTCGCCTGGATGCGCCCGTGGCCCGTGATCGGGGGGCCGTCGACCACCGCCGCGCCGTTTTGGCGGAATACCGCCACGGCGTAGCCGAAGTAGACCCAGATCAGGAGCACGATCGGTGTGGCGAGCGCCGTCAGGATGACGTCGACGTCGTGCTGGTCGTGCGTCTGCTGACTCATCGAACCGGGCGGAATGTGCGGGCCGACGACCCAGATCACAAGCGGCACCGCGATCGCGGTTGCGACGGCCCAGATCGTCGCGATGCGGACGCCGTGGCGCGGCTCGGCGCCCGGTCCTCCAGCGACGGCGGCTTCGCTCACGAGACCTCGATCAGGCCGCTCATGTAGCCGATCGTCTGCATCGGCCCACCGTTACCGAACAGGAATCCGAACGCGCAGGGCACGAAGCACTGCCACCGGTAGGTCCCGTGCGCCGGCGAGCGGAAGCTGAAGGTGATCGTGTTGTGCGCCTCCGCGAGCGTGCACGGCGCGACGCTGCATTGGTTCTTGGCGTTGTCGGCGACGCCGGGCAGGGGCACGTTCACGTCGATATCGGGCACCGTGAAGGTGTGTGCCGCGTCGTCGGGGTTGATCCCCTTCACGGTCTTGCCGTTGATCGTCTCGGTACCACCGACGGTGCCGCTGACCTGCGAGAGGTAGGCGTTGCGCAGGCCGCTCGCCCCGTCGTACTGGTAGAGGGTGACGGTCACGAGCGTGTGCGCCGGAACCTTGAAGATCGTCGTGTGCTGCCAGCGGCCGCTCGAATCCTTGGCGAGGTAGCTCACCCAGTCGGGAAACGGGGGGTGCCCGTAGCTCGCGACCGTCTGCAGCGTCAGGCGCGCGGTGCCGCCGCTGACCACCGCCGCGATCGCCGCGGGACCGGACTCCAGGAAGAAGACGAAATAGCAGGCGGCAAGGGCGATCAACACGCCGAGCGTCGCACCGACCGCTAGAGCCCTCACCCTCACACTGCGGTTTCTACCTGCACCGTCGGACCAATACAAGCCCGTGTCGATAATAACTTTCTAATCCGGCCGCATTGGCCGCGGAAACGGCGTCCGTACGGTCTGCGGCGTCCGGGCGTGCGGCGGCTGAGTTCCAGTCGCGAGGGGCCGGCCATGGCCGGTGAGCCGGCCGCGTGCGGCGCGGTGGGCGCCGACAAGCCGGCTCGCTGCGGCGCAGCGGGCGGCCGGGACGGTGCCAGGGCAGGCGCTAGACTCGCGCTCGGTCCGTCATGGCCTCCGAATCCGAGCCGACACGCCCCGCGCACCCCGACGCTCCGCGCGGATCCGGGTTTCGGCGCCGAGACCTGGCGCTGCTCGTCGTCTTTCTCGCGGCGGCAGGGGCACTAGCCGCGGTGCTGATCCACGGCAAACCCTCCCCGAGGGTGCTGGGCTCGTCCTCGGTCAAGACGAGCAGCTACGCCGGCTTCGTGCTCAATCCCGCGAAGCCGGCGCCGCCGCTGCGGCTCACGAACTACCTCGGCGTGCCGGTGAACCTCGCCTCCTACCGCGGGAAGGCCGTGCTCGTCACCTTCCTGTACACCCACTGTCCCGACGTCTGTCCGCTGATCGCCTCGAAGCTGCACACGGCGCTGAGCACGATGGGGGCGAGCGAGCGGCGCCAGGTGCAGATCATCGCCGTGTCGGTTGACCCGCGCGGCGACACACCGGCTTCCGTGCGCCAGTTTCTCGCGGCCCACGAGGTGACCGGTGAGCTGCAGTACCTGCTCGGCTCGGCCGACACGCTCGCGCGCGTGTGGACGCAGTGGGGCGTCGGCTCGCGGCGCGACAGTGGCAATCCGGAGCTGGTCGCCCACACGGCGCTGATCTACGGGATCGCAGGCGACGGCAAGATCCAGACGATCTATCCGTCGAGCTTCACCGCGGCGGACATCGTTCGCGACGTGCCGCGCCTGGCAGCGGCCTGAGCGGCCGCCACGCCTCGCGGTCGGCGAGGACGCGGCCGATCGTGGTTAGAATCGGAGTGTGCGTCTGGTTGCCCGCGGCGCCGGGCTCACACCGTCAGCGGGCCGCGGTCGCCGCTGCGTCCCGTTGCCCCGCCGTGGCGTCCCGTTGCCCCGCCGTGGCGCTCCTCGGCACGCCCGATTCGCGCCACGATGACGACGGACGCCATCGACGGGCAGCGGGACCTGCAACGGGCAGCCGCGGCGCTTTCCGAGCGCTTGCCGGC
>Ga0265320_10001072_pt1 | contig 20244 bp, 18 predicted proteins | sample 4827metaG_FD_202087 | JGI IMG/M metagenome (GOLD analysis project Ga0265320, IMG submission 202087) | Rhizosphere microbial communities from Carex aquatilis grown in University of Washington, Seatle, WA, United States - 4-8-27 metaG | ecosystem: Host-associated > Plants > Roots > Rhizosphere >...
AATCAGATCCGTCGTTTCCTTCGCTGCCGGGACTTTGCAGGCCAGCGCGATCAGCCAGTAAACCAGACCCGCGATTCCCGCCGGAACAAACACCGCGCCCAGCTTCAACCCGAGGCTCCCGTGGCCGAGCGAACTTTCCCAGAATTTCCAGCCCAAGAAGGCGGCGATTCCTGCCAGCAGACCGGCCCCCGTCAACCAGAGAAATGACCGCCGCAGCGAGGCCATTTCCAGTTTCCCGAGTTTTTTTCGGAGGGCATAAAACAGCAGCCAGACATTAACAATCGAGGTCGTGGTATTGGCGATGCCCAGCCCACCCTGCCGCAGTGGTTCCACCAGCGCGGCCGCCAGGACCAGATTCAGTGCCAGGCTGACGAGGCTGATCTGCATCGGCGTTTTGGTGTCGCCCAGGGCGTAAAACGCGCGGGCCAGGATATTGACCGTCGAAAACGCCACCAGTCCCGGCGCCAGGCACATCAACGCCAGCGTCGCGCGGTCGGTCGAATCGGCGGTGAACTGGCCGCGTTCGAACAGCAGCCGCACAATGGGTTCGGCGAGCACGACGAGCAGGATGGCGGCGATCAAATTGAAGAAAACCAGCGTGCCCACGCCCTGGCGCAGGGTGGCGCGAAATTCGGGATATCTTTTTTCGGCCGCCAGGGCTGAGAGCGTTGGCAGCAGGTAGGTCGCCAGGGAAATGCCGAACATGCCTTGGGGCAGTTCCATCAGGCGCACGGCGTAGTTGAACGAGGCGACGATCTGCGGGCTGACCCAGAACGCGATGGCCAGCACCAGCGTCACGTTGAGCTGAAACGCCGCCACGCCGATGGTGCCCGGAATCATCCGCGTCACGACCAGCCGCACGGTTTCATTCTGCCACGGGGAAACCCAGCGATAACGAAAACCGTCGCGCCAGAGGGTCGGCAGTTGAAACGCCGCCTGCGCCACGCCCGCCGCCAGAACGCCAAAGGCCAGGGCGAAGATCTGGTGCGGCAGCCTTTCTTCCATGGGGAAATTCAAGCCCAGTTTGGGCGCGAGCCAGAGGACGGAGGCAATCATCACGATGTTGAGCATGGTGGCGCCCATGGCCGGGATGAAAAAATGGCTGCGGGCGTTGAGCATGCCCATGAACGCCGCCGCGAGGCACACGAGCAGCATGTAGGGAAACATGACGCGCAACAGTTGCAGCATGAGTTCGGTCTGGGTCTCGAACTGATGCACGGCCAGCACGAGGGAAAGGCCGAGCAGCACCAGCGCAATGACGGCGCTGGCGGCGATGATCAGGCCGGAAATCACGGCATTGGCCGCCCGCCACATTTCCGTTTCGCCGTGGGTTATTTCCTTTTCCTTGAAAATGGGGATGAACGCGGCCGTGAGCGCGCCCTCGCCGAGCAGCCGGCGGAACAGGTTCGGAATCGTGAACGCAAACTGGAACGCGCCCGCCACCCAACCGTCGCCCATGAACCGCGCATAAACCATTTCGCGCACCATGCCCAGCACGCGGCTGGTGAGCGTGGCGGCAGCCATGGCGCCGGATGACTTGAGCATCTGTGACATCGGGCGAAGGCTAGGGCCCAAAGCCTGAAGTCTAAAGTCCAAAGTTGGCGCCAGACTGGTTAATCACAGGACACTGTCCGGCCTTCGGCCCATTTGCGGATTTCCTCGACTTTTTCCGACATCACGACGGACAGCGGTTTGGTCTGCCGGATTTCCGCGAGCAAATCCGCCTGGGAAAGATCGTCGCCCTGGGCGTGTGCCGCATACATGGCGGAAACAATGGCCTGCTCGATTTCGGAACCGGAAAAACCCGACGTGGCGGCGGCCAGCGCCTCGAGGTTGAAGCGCGCCGGGTCGAGGGCGCGTTTGCGAAGGTGGATGGTGAGGATGTCGCGCCGGTTTTGGGCCGAAGGCAGGTCCACGAAAAAAATCTCGTCAAACCGGCCTTTGCGCACCATTTCGGGAGGCAAACGCGTGATGTCATTGGCTGTGGCCACGGTGAAAACCGGCTTCCGCTTTTCGGACAGCCAGGTCAGCAATGTCCCCAAAACCCGGAGGGACAGGCCGCCGTCATCGCCATCCACAGCCAGTCCCTTTTCAATTTCATCCATCCACAGGACGCAGGGGGACATGACTTCGGCGGTTTCCAGCGCCTTGCGCAGGTTGCGCTCGGTTTCGCCGTAGTATTTGTTGTACAGCACGCCGAAATCGAGCCGCAGCAGCGGCACGGCAAAAATGCCGGCGGCGGCCTTGGCCGCGAGGCTCTTGCCGCAACCCTGGACGCCCAGCAACAGCATGCCGCGCGGAGGATCGAGGTTGGTCGGTTCGCCCAGGAAGAAATCCTTGCGCAGGGTCAGCCACTGCCGGAGTTTTTGCATGCCGCCGATTTCCGCGAACTGGGCGGTCTCATTTTCAAACGACAGCGGGGAGTCGCGTCCCAGCAGCTCGTATTTGGCGCGCATGACTTCGGGCATGTCCGACTCGGAAATTACGCCATTGTTGTTGATGGCTTTCCGGGCGAGCCGCCGGGCGTCCGTGGCGGTGAGACCGGCCAGGTTGCGCACCAGCAGGTCAATGGCTTTGTTGGTGGTTTGAACGTCCTGATGGCCGTGCTCGGCGCCCCAGTCTCCGGCCACGTCGAGGACAATTCCCCGCAACGCGTCCGGGGTCGGCAGCGGTAATCGAAAAGAGGCCACGAACGGCTGCAATTCCTGCGGCAGCCGCAGCGTGTAGCCGACGATCAACACCGTGGAATAATGGTTCGCGTAGGTCAGAGCGATATCCTTGAGGCGCCGCACGTGCACCGCGTCTTCGAGGTAGGGATGAAAGTCGAGCAGCACGAACAGGGAATATTTCGCGGTGGTCTTGATGTAATCGAGAACCTCCGAGGATTTGATCACGGACTGCAGCGGCTGGTCGCAAGGCTCGAACGCCTGCAGGCCTTCGGTGACCGTCCAGCGATACGCTTTCAATTGCAACCGCTGGCTGATCTGCCGGACCAAGCGGACGATCTGCGGCTCCTCATTGCTTTCGACGGCGATCAAGGGTGTGCGCGAGCGAATGAGGACCTCCAGATCGTGCAAGGGGCTTTCCGTGGTCAGCGTCCCCGCGGGCATGGCTTTGTTCGAAGGCAGATTCATCGGCGCGGCGCTCACATCACCTGCAATGGCGGTGACAAGCAAGAAAAAACCACCGCCGCAATTGACCATTGGCAATCGGGCGCGGGCAATTTAATCTGCGGGTGTGAGCATCCTGGAAGAACTCAAGTGGCGCGGGCTCGTGGCGGATTGCACCGACGCGGCGGAACTGGCCAAAAAAATTGCCGCGCCCATCACGCTTTACTGCGGCTTTGATCCCACGGCGGAAAGTTTGCACGTGGGCAATCTCGTGCCGTTGCTGGCACTGCGGCGTTTTCAGTTGCTCGGGCATCATCCCATTGCCGTCGCCGGCGGAGCGACCGGTTCGATTGGCGATCCGAGCGGCAAAACCGCCGAGCGGCAATTGCTCACCAAGGAGGCTTTGGATCACAACATCGCCTGCGTGAAGGTCCAACTGGCCCGGTTGCTCGATTTTGAAACGAAACAAAATCCGGCCCGGCTGGTGGACAATGCCTCGTGGACGGCGGGCATTCCGTATCTCGATTTTCTGCGCGACATTGGGAAGCATTTTTCCGTCAACCAGATGGTGGCCAAGGAAAGCGTCCGCGCCCGGATGGAGGACCGCGAGGTGGGCATCAGCTACACCGAATTCAGTTACATGCTGCTGCAGGCGTTTGATTTCTTGGTGCTGTGCCGTGACCAGAACTGCGAACTGCAGATTGGTGGCAGCGACCAGTGGGGCAACATCACCGCCGGCATTGAACTCACGCGCAAGAAACTCGGCAAAACCGTTTATGGCCTGACCCTGCCGCTCATCACCAACGCGGACGGCACCAAATTCGGCAAGACCGAGGCCGGGGCCATCTGGCTGGATCCAAAACGGACCAGCGTTTATAAATTTTATCAATTCTGGATCAATAGCGATGACCGGGATGCCATCCGGTATCTAAAGTTTTTCACGTTCTTGTCGAAGGAAGAAATTGAAGCGTTGGAAAAGAAGCACACCGAAAATCCCGGCGCGCGCGAGGCGCAGAAGGCCCTGGCCAAGGCGGCAACCGATTTGGTTCACGGGCCGGCGGCCACGATGGAAGCCATCCGTGCCAGCGAAATTCTGTTCGGTGGCGAACTCGCCGGTGTGAATGAAGCAACATTTAAAGAAATTGTTGGAGAAGTGCCGACGAAAGAAATTGAAAAAGCGAAACTCGAAGGTGCAGGGATTCCACTCGTCGATATCTTGGTTCACGCGGGATTGTGTGCGTCAAAAGGCCAAGCAAGAAAGGATATCGAAGGCGGCGGCATCTACTTGAATAATGTGCGTGAAATGAATACGCAAGGATTGATCCTTACGAGCGATTTGTCTTTTGACAAATATCTTCTATTTCGCAAAGGCAAAAAGAATTACGTCGTCGTGACGGCGAAGTGAACCGCGGCCGCTGACGTGAGAGCCTCTCTGAAAAGTGGCGGCGGGCGTCCCGCCTGCCGTAGAGGGTGGCATCCTGCCGCCCGGAAAAACCGCTCGTGTTACGGTAACGCTCATATTTTACAAGGCTGGTGGTGGAAGACGGTTTTTCGCCGGGCTGGAAGCCACGGCTCTACGTCAGCCAAGATGGCTGACGCTACAATTTTCAGTCAGGCGCCAAGGAGGCTCTAACATTTCCGTGCAAAGCTGCCGGGTACTTGAGCCTCCTTACGTCGGCTGCAACAAAAGAAGATGTTTTAAACGGACTCGCGATCAGAGCCGTCTGAGATAGCGGACCAGAACTTCCGTGTCATTTTGAACCTCCACCACCGATTCCAGGCCGGCGGCCTTCTCCAATATCGGCAAGGCCACCGCATCCCGCAGCAGCGCGTCCAGGGGGAGTTGGTCCGGGTTTCCGGCCGGTCGTGAGGTTTGCGGTTCACAGGCAATTCCAGTTGGTTCCGCCACCGCACACCCAACCTGGGGGCGGCCATTTCCCGAAATCGAGCGATCCACATCCGGGCTCCAAGCTTCCGGGGACCAGCCGGGGACAGGCACATTGTTTTCCGGGATGAAGGGAAGGTCCGATGAAACGGGTTCATCCCGTTTGCGTGAATTCAAATCCTGCAAAAGATCGCTCACAATTCCGTGTCCAATGTTCAGGAGCCAGGCGAAGAGTTCTGCTCTTTGACACCGGAAGAGTCCATCGAAAAGGAAAATCAATTCCTGAGGCAGAACCCTCAAAACGGAGGCCGGCGCCTCAAACCAATCCTTCGGAAGCGACGAATAATCCCGCAGGATCAATAATTTTCGCAGTTCTCCATTCAGAGGCGGGTGCAGGGAACGGAGATACTTCAATTCAACGAAATCCATCCGGCCCCCCTGGTTGAACCGGTGTGAAATCTTGACCCGGCCGCGTTTGCCGTTGAATTCGCCGGCATAACAGGTGGACAGGATTACATGGTCGTGGATGGATTGTACCTGCATTTGATACCCGCCACCCTGTCCGCCGTAATTGCGTTTTGCCTGGGGTGGCCGGGAGATTTCCATCGGCCGGCCCTGAAGCCGGTTTTCAATGTGGATCAACCGGTGGAAATAATCGCTGGAGGGAGAAAAGTCATTTTGACGGAGGAAATCGCGCGCCGACTGGATTTCGCCATTTCGGATGGCCGGGCCGCCATGGACCCGTTGCTCCAGTTCTTCCACCAGTTTCCGGACCTGCCGTTTGCTTTCTTTGGTAGCCATTTTGGTTGCAAAATGTTTGATGCACCGTAACCCCAATCAAACCGGGGACAAGTGTGCGTTTGAGTGCACACCCCAAAAAAACCACGACCGGCCGGTGCCGGCGGGTTTTCCCGGTGGCTGGGGCAAAAGGGAAGGCGGACGTCAGGTGATTTTCAGATGAATTTCCACCAGACCGCGGCTGTTGGGACAGGCAAATCCAATCAGGATCAATTCCACGTCCGGTTTCGCTGAAATGGCATAGGCGGCGCCCCGAATGACTGCGGGAGTGGTGAGCGCGCAGGTCGCGCCGGCGTCGCAAAGCCAGGATTTCAGCCCGCCACCCAACATGTTGGTGATTTCCGCGACCACATCATTGACTTCGGTGTGGCCGGTGATTTCTTCCGGAGCCAGACCCAGCATGGCCGCCGTCACTTGTAAGGCAAAAGACGCAGAAACGTGAAGATAAACCGAACCCGTCACCGTGTTTCCGGCAAGGCCCACCGAACCGCTGACCCGTTCGCCGGAGAATTGGCGCAAATCGAAATCTGGCGCCGGAATGGCCTTCAAGGACAGCATCGTGTCAAATACGTCTCCCAGATGCTTCGACACATATTCACGGATGTCGGAAGGCGAAAGGGTTTTGTTCATGCGGATGCAGGTGCGCGCGGGCTTGAATGTTTGGTTGCTTAGGCTGACACCGGGTTTGCCTGGCCAATATCGTTTGCCCTGCAACCGGCCTCCTCTGGTATCGGAGAGGCTGGGAAAAAATGTAGCTGAAACTTCAAGATCCGCTCGTTTGCCTGGGAGCCAAGGAGGCCTGGTTCCCAGGCTGGCCGGCCTCAAGAATCCTGCGCCAGCTCCTCGTTGCGGATGGCGTCCACGAACGGCGGCATGGGACAATTCAGCGAATCGGCGATGGCGCGGAGCAATTCGGCCTCGCGCCCGGTGACGTGGCCGTCGGCCGCAACGGTCTTGCCGCAGGCCAGCAGGAGGTTTCGCTGAACGTCGGTCGGACATTTGGCCAGCCGGGCCAGCGCGGCGTCAACTTTGTCCAGATCCCATTCGCTGCGCGGGATGAACTGGATTTGAGCCTCGGACGCGTCAAGAAACTCTTTTCCGTTGGCGAAGGCGATTCGTGCTTCCGGCTCATTTTCCTGGCCCATGTGCGCCAGGGCGGACAGGAGCAGCGTACATTCCGGCAGTACGTCCCGGATCCGCCCATACCGTGCCTGGTCCAGATCCGGGCCTTCGAAATAGCCCTGTAGCTGGCGGGCCACCATTTTCATCAAGGCATATTCGAAAAGCTCGATGGCCCCGTCACATTCAACAAGTTTTCGGACGGTTTCAGTAAAAGCGGTGTATTCATCCAGGCTGTGCTGGCGCAGAGCCGGCACGGCAAGTTCAGCCAGTGTGAGCTTGTATCTGACACCCAAGGCCTGGATTTGCGAAGCCAGCGCGGTTGCTTGCGTGAATAAAACGGGCTCGATATTGGTGCGCAAAATTTCCATTTGTCGGCCGCGCACCGACTCGTCCTCGCTCAGGAGCAGCGAATAAACGAGGCCGGCTGCACCCGCAGGTTTGCGCAGGGCCTGTTTCACTTCCGGCGGCAGGTTGAAGCGCATGGCTGCGACCGCCTTGATTTTTTCGGCGGTCAGGCGATCGATCTCGGTAACGACCGCAACCGGAAGGCTCGAGGCTTTCGCCGGGTTCCGGATCAGGCGGTCAATTCCCGTAGTGACGGCGTCAGGAGATTTCTGATTGACGGCAATGAACCTGGCCACGGACTGCTCATAAGCCTGGTCGCGTTCAAACTGGTTGGGCGGCAGCGTTTTGACCTTGGGAAACTGGCCGTCGAAAGTTGGATCGATCGCCAGCACTCGTTTTGCCAGTGGTGGATGCGTGGACTGAAAGTCGAATAAAGAGTCGAAAGTTGAATTGGCAAAATACAAATGACTGGCGGTTTCCGCGTGGGGCGTGTCGAGCCGTCCCTGCTTGTAAAGTCCGCCGATTTTCTTGAGCGCACCCGCGATACCAGCCGGGTTGCGGGTGAATTGCACCGCCGTCGCGTCCGCCAGGCATTCCCGTTTGCGGCAGATCACACTTTTGATCAACCGCACAAAGGGCGAGCTGATGCTGCCGACGATCAGAAACAGAACGCCGATGGGAGCGGTGGGCAGGAAAAAGGGGATGGTGTCGTCGTCAAAAATGGACTCGTCCGGATCCCGGGCCTGGGGGGTTCCGCGCACCAAAATCCGGCCGACCGGCGTGGGCCAGAAAAGCCCATGCATCAACCCCATCAGCCGCAGGTTGAGCCGCGTGTCGCCATTCAAAATGTGGCTGAATTCGTGGGCGATGACGCCCTGCAATTCATCACGGGTCAGCAGCTTCAGGCAGCCGTGGGTGATGCCAATGGCCACGTCGTCACGCGTGTGTCCGGCGGAAAAGGCGTTGATGCCGCGCTCGTTGTCGAGCGCGTAAATTTCCGGCACGGGAGTTCCTGAAGCGATGGCCATTTCCTCCACCACATTGCGCAATCGTTGTTCATCAGGGTCGGCGGTGTTGGGTTCAACGCATCGTCCGCCCAACAATTCGGCCACGGCGGAACCGCCGGCGGACAGCAGGCGGATTTTGTACAGGCTGCCCAGGGTAACCGAAGTCAATGAAATCAGCGTGACCCAGCAAAAAAGGTACGGATTCCAGATTGATTTCAGAAAATCCATCGGAAAGACCACCGCTTCCCCGCAAAGATCCAGCAACGTGATCAAAAATATAAACGGATTCCACCAGCTCCCGGAAAACAATGGATGCTGGAAAGCATGAATGATCACGGCCAGCGCCAGGTTGGTCAGGGTCACCACCACGAGCACCGCCAGCCCGAAAAGCCAGATTAACCGGCGGGTCTGCTTTCGGGCATGTGCTTCCTGGTCAAAAAAGTCCATGGACCATGGTTTGTTTGTAGCCCAAACAATAGTCGCAGGGAATGGTTTTGGCAGTTCTAAAACTTCGCGAATATTGTATTCGCCTCTTCGAGGGTTTCCTTCGAGCCGATGTCGAACCAGAGTCCGGGCACGCGCCAGGTGTAAACCGCCGTGCGCGGATAGAGCCATTGCACGAGGCGTCCGGGCTGGTCGGGATTGTTGCCCTCGGCAATGTATTGCTTGATGAGCGCAATCGTGGCCTTTGGATAGAAATAAAGCGCGATGCCGGTGAGCGTGCTCGTCGGATTCTTCGGTTTTTCCTCGAAAAACGTGATGCGGCCGGCGGCGTCCGTGGAGATGGAATTGTACTTTTTGATTTCCTCGAGATTGCCGACGTCGTAAACCGCCAGCGCCGGCGCGTTTTTCTCCCGGCAGAATTTCCCGAAATCCCCCAGTTTCTCGCTGAACAGGTTGTCACCCGCAACCACGATGATGTCGTCGTCCACGTTTTGCGTCTTGAGGACGTAATGGATGTCGCCGATGGCGCCGAGTTTGTTCGTATCGTCGGTCGAGCCGTCGTTGACGACAGTGAATTCAAACTTGGACTTGGTGGCGCGGTAATGGTCCGACCATTTCTGAAAATGGCCGGCGAACTTGGCGTTGGTGACGACATAGACGCGGTCGATGCTGCTGATGGGCGCGAGGTTGTCGAGCACGTGTTCAACCATTGGCTTGCCCGCCACGGGCAGGAGCGGCTTGGGTTGGGTGAGGGTGAGGGGATACAGGCGCGTGGCGTATCCAGCGGCGAGAATGATGACTTTCATTTTATTTAACCACTAATGAACACGAACAAACACAAATCAAAGCACCAGACGTTCCCATTCGAGTTTGGGATTCTTAAAATTCAATATGACACCGACGCGAAGCTTTGTGATGCGCAAATAATTCAGCATCTGGCCCCGCTCCAAATCGGTTATCGGGTCGATTGTTTTCGTGTCCACAATCACCGCGTCGAACGCGATCAAATCTGGGATGAATTCACCAACTTTGCAACCTTTGTAACACAGGTCAAAAGACTTTTGTTGCTGGCAGGAAATTTTGCGCGCGCAAAATTCCACAACCAATGCATTCTCGTATGGCTTTTCGTGGAAGCCGTGACCGATATGGTTTAAAACCTCTATGGCAGCTCCCACGATCTGGAACACTTCCTCTTTGAACAGCAACTTGGTATTTTCCTTGAAATCCATTCGTGTTGATTGGTGTCCATTCGTGGTTCAATTCACGTTTTGCTCTCGAAGAGGCTGGGAGCGGTGGCGCGGGCCAGCTCCTGGCATCGCCGGTAAATCTCCGACGGCGACTCGCATTGCAGGGCAAACTCCGCCAGCGCCTGGGTCTCGCTCAATTTGAGCCGGCGGACAATATACTTCACCTGCGGGACGACGGAGGGCGCGGCGCTTAATTCATCCACCCCCAGTCCGATCAACAGCGGCGTCAGGTAGGCATCGCCGGCAATTTCGCCGCACACGCCGGTCCAGATGCCATGCCGATGAGCGGCGTCAACGGTGTTTTTGATCAACCGGAGGATGGCCGGGTGCGTGGGTTCGTAGAGGTGGGAGACCCTTTCGTTGGTGCAGTCGGCGGCGAGCGTGTATTGGATCAGATCGTTGCTGCCGATGCTGAAAAATTTCACCCGCTGCGCCAGCGTGTCGGCAATCAGGGCGGCGGAGGGAATTTCAATCATTGCGCCGACGGCCAGGTTTTCGTCAAAAGGTTTGCCCTCGGCGCGCAACTCGACCTTGCATCTTTCGACAATGGCGTTGGCCTGGTTCAATTCGTCCAGGCCGGAGATCATGGGATACATCATCTTCACGTTGCCCTCGGCGCTGGCGCGGAGAATGGCGCGGAGCTGGGCGCGGAACAACTCCGGCTGCGCGAGGCAAAACCGGATGGCCCGCCAGCCGAGAAAGGGATTCATCTCCTGGGCCAGTTGCAGATGCGAGGCAAATTTGTCACCGCCCAGGTCGAGGGTGCGAATGATGATGGGATTGGGCTTGAGCGCGGCGGCGACCTCGCGATAGACCTTATATTGCTCTTCCTCGGTGGGCAGGCTGTCGCGATTGATGAACAAAAACTCCGTGCGGAACAGGCCCACACCCTCCGCGCCATTGGCAATCACGGCTTCGATGTCGTTCTGGTCTTCGATGTTGGCGGAGAGATGGATGGGCTTGCCATCGAGGGTCACGGCGGGCTGTTCCCGGATTTCACGGAGTTTTTCTTCCAGGGACGCCTTGATTTTTGCCAGCTGGCCATAGGCAAACAACGTCTGGTCGGTTGGGTTGATGATGACGGTGCCGTTGTAACCGTCCAGCAGCGCGTAGTCGCCGCTGTCCAGCTCCTGGCTGGCGGTTTGCAGGCCGACGACGGCGGGGATGCTCAGCGACCGCGCCATGATGGCGGTGTGCGAGGTTTTGCCGCCGATGTCCGTGGCAAAACCCAGCACGAATTTCTTGTTCAACTGCGCGGTGGTGGAGGGGCTGAGGTCGTGGCTGACCAAGATGCACGGTTCGGCAAGATGTTGCAGGTCGAAGGCATCCTTCACCTCGAGCAGATTATCCAGCACCCGCGACGCCAGGTCACGCATGTCGGCGGCACGTTCACGGAGGTATTCGTCATTGGCCGTGAGGAGCGCTCCGGCATAACGTTCAGCCACGGTATGGAAGGCATGCTCGGCGTTGACCTTTTCCTCCTTGATGATCCGGATGGCTTCCCCCACCAGGGCATGGTCTTCGAGCATCAGCAGGTGGGCTTCAAAAATGTCCGCTTCCTTCGCGCCCAGATTTTCCACGACCTTGCGCTGCACTTCGAGGATTTGCTGGCGGGTCTGGACGAGCGACTTTTCAAAACGGCCGGCTTCCCCGGCCACTTCGTTGTCTGAAATGTCACGCCGGGCGATGACGTGGCGGGCGCGATGCAGCACCAGGATTTTTCCGCGACAAACGCCATCGGAGACAGCGATGCCCCGAAGAACCTTTTCACCCTTTTGCAACCGCTCGGCCATGCGGGAGGAATAACTGAAACCGGCCGGTTTAGCAATTCCCTCTGCAAAATAAAAAAGCCCGCGCCAGGCGGGCTTTCATTCCACATTCGGGAAATTAATTCAAAATTTCCGTCAGGCGCGTTCCATGTATTTGCCGGTGCGCGTGTCCACCTTGATTTTTTCGCCGGTCTTGATGAACAAGGGCGTCTGAACGGTGATGCCCGTTTCAAGCGTCACCGGCTTTTGCACGTTGTTCGACGAGTCGCCGCGGATGCCTTCCGGAGCGTCCGCGACCGTCAACACCACACTCGAGGGCAATTCGAGGGACACGGCCTTTTCCTCGACAAAGGTCACGGTGATGGTGGCGTTTTCCACGAGATAGTTTTTCGCGTCGCCGACCAGTTCCTCCGCAAGGGTGACGGTTTCATAGGTTTCCGGGTCGGTGAAAACGAAGTCCACGCCATCCTTGTAGCTGAATTCCATTTTCTTGGTGATCATCGGCACCGGCTCGATTTTTTCGGTGGAGCTGAAGCGCACGTCGGAGGATTTGCCGGTGCGGATGCTGCGGAGCGTGGCCTGGACGAAGGCCCGCAGGTTGCCCGGCGTGCGGTGTTGCATGTCCAGCACCACGGCAATGTCGCCATTGTAATTGATCGCCATGCCGCGGCGAAGATCGTTTGCAGTTGCCATAAATTCAAATCAGATCGTTAAGCCACATTTTTTCCCGTCGATGGGAGCCGCAAAACGTATCCGAAAATCAAGTGAACGCAAGCGCGGTTTTTGGGAAAAGAGTTATTCACCGACTATTAACAGACCGCATTTAACCAACAACTCCCCCTTGACACCCCAAAATTTGGTATGTTACAAACAGGTGACCACAATAAGCTGTGGCCTTATGCGTTGCCCTAAATGTGGCTGTCAGGAAGATAAAGTCATAGATTCGCGCGCGTCGCGCGAAGGGGCCACGATACGCCGTCGTCGGGAGTGCACCAAGTGCAACCATCGCTTCACAACTTACGAGGAAGTGGAACGCGAAGGTTTGATGGTGCTCAAGCGCGACGGACGGCATGAGGAGTTTTCACGCGAAAAGCTTCTGTCCGGCATCAAAAAGGCATGCCAGAAACGTCCCGTCAGTCCCAAAGCCATGGAAGATTTGGTGGACCATATTGTTGCCACGGTGACCGGCAAATTCGAGGGCGAGGTGCCCGCGGATTTTGTCGGCAAACTGGTCGTGGACGGTCTGCGCAACATCGATGAGGTCGCCTACGTGCGTTTCGCCAGCGTCTATCGCCGGTTTCAGGAAGCCACCGACTTTGTGCACGAGGTCAAAAAACTGGAGGCCAGGCCATGATTGCGCTCCAGTCCGGGTGTCTGCTCTTTCAACTGGCCAGCGGGGAAAGCGTGCCGTGCTCGGCGGAAATGATTTCTGTCGAGCTCACCGGCAATGCCGGCGGCGTGCTCGACCCGGAAGTGTTGCGCCACGCCACGGCGTCCGTCTTTCACTATTTCAAAAACGAGCTCGAACGCGAATCCGTCACCGTCGGCGAATTCGCCCAGGCGCTCGAAAAGGTCCTGCGCAACCTCGGTTTCACCATCCGCACCGGCGTGATGGAAAGCAATGCGCGGGACACCATCGAGACCGACCTTTGCCTGTTCGCGCGGGAATCCGCCGACAGCCTCGAACTCGCATTCTTTCCGCGTCTGCGCAACGAACTTCGCGCCCAGCTCCGCCAGTCGCCCCGCCTATTGCGCTTTTGCGGGTTGCGCGGCTGCGTCAAGCAACTCACCGGCGCACGCCGCTGGAGCCTGCGGTGCGAGCGGTTGCAGGACTACATCGTCGAGTACCTCCGCCGCTGTCTCACCGCCGAACCGGAGCAGTCCGAATGTGCGCTGGTGGTGGAATGAAAACCTGGCAGGGACGCCGCGCTGCGGCGTCCGGTCGGCGCAGCGCGCCGACCCTGCCTTGAACCAGTTTATGAGCAAGACACTGTTCGAAAAAATCATCACCCGCGAAATTCCGGGGACGATTATTTACGAGGATGACCTGGTGTTTGCGCTACGCGACATCAATCCCCAGGCGCCCAAGCATGTTTTGGTGGTCCCTAAAAAACCCATCCCGCGCCTGGCCGAGGCCAGGCCTGAAGACCACCAATTGCTCGGTCATCTGTTGCTAAAGGCCGCCGAAGTCGCGGCCAAACTGGGATTGAACGAGAGTGGCTACCGGCTGGTGATCAACAACGGCGAAGACGGCGGCGAAAGCGTGCCGCACCTGCACATCCACGTTCTGGGCGGCCGTCACTTGGCTTGGCCACCAGGGTGATTCAACTCGTTACGGGGTCATGGAAATTCGGAATAATATTGGCACAGGTTGATGGGCTGGGAAAAGCGGCGGAGGGCCGCCGCAGTCCAAGACCTGCCGGACATTTCGACGATTATCTGACGCGCGAAGCGTCCTGGAGTGCGCCAGCCCTTCCGCCTTCGCGGCGCGTCATAGCTCCGCTCCGGCGCGACGACGGCTGGCGCTTTGCCTGCCGGCTCACGCCCGCGACCTTTTCGCCTGAATCCTTGTGCGTCAATATTGTTGTGAACGACTATAGTCTTCGCAACACCTTGCCCAACCGCTGGATGCCTTCGCGGATGTCGGCTTCGCTCGCGCTGCCGAAGCTGATACGCATTTCGTGGTCCGGTTTTCGCCGCGTTGAATCATCCGCGTAGCAGAGTTCTCCGGGCACGTAGAGCACGTCGTTTTTGAGGGCGGCCGTGAATACTTTTGATTTCACGCCTGCCGGAATATGGCGCGGCAATCGCGCCCAAAAATAAAGCCCGCCTTCCGGCGCCCACCACTCGACGCCGGCCGGGAAATGTTTTTCGAGCGCCTGTTTCATCACGCCCGCCTTGTGCGCGTAACGTTTTTGCAGCCGCATCACGTGCTTTTCGTAAATTCCCGAGGCCAGTGTCCGGGCGGAAAGCTGCTGCAACAAATTTGCCGTCCCGAAGTCGTGATTGCCTTTGATGTGTTTTACGGCGGTAAAGACCGGCTCCGGTAAAATGCCGTAACCGACGCGGGCACCGGTGGCGAATGGCTTGCTGAACGTGCCGGCGTAAATCACCCGGCCCGCCGCGCCACGCACTGCCAGCGCCGACGGCACATCCTTGCCGGTGAAGCGCAATTCACGATAGGCCGCGTCTTCGAGCAGATAAATCGGGTGTCCCGCTGCCGGTTCGAATTGCTTCAGCAGTTTCAGAATGGCGCGCTTTTTCTCAAAGCTTGTCGTGGCGCCAGTTGGATTTTGAAAGTAGCTGACGAGGTAAAGCAGTTTGACGCGACGCAATTCACCGCGGCGATTGAGCGATTGCAGGACGCCTTCCAGGCGGGCGAGATCAAGGCCGTCACGTTCGAGCCGGATGCCGCGCGCGCGCAGGCCGCGGCTTTGGAGGATGCCGAGATAGACGAAATAGGTCGGGTCTTCCACGAGCACGATGTCGCCTTCGTCGCACAAGGCCTCGGTCGCCAGGTAAAGCAATTGCTGCGAGCCGCTGGTAATGAGCAGACGGGTTGGGGAATAAGGATCGTTCTCGTCCTTCGTCCTCGTCCTCGATTTTGGTTCGAGAACGCGCGACGAGGACGAGAATGAGGAGGAGGTCAGCGCTTGAAAATCAAGTTTCTGCAAATGCTTCGCCGTCAGCTGGCGCAACGTCGTGTCGCCGGCGGTGCTGCCATATTGCAGCGCCGGCCGGCCGGTGCGGGGCGAGCGCAAGACCCGGTTCAACGCGGCGCGCGCCTCGGCCATGGGCAGGGAGGCGTTATCGGTGAAGCCGGCAGCGAGTGAAATCAGTCTGGGACGCGACAGCGCCGTGTGCATGAGCCAGGAAATGGGCGGTTCGGAAGTGCGGCGGCCCATCTTGGACAGAACAGGTGATTTCATGCAAAGGAAGGAGATGGTAATAAAAGGTGGCAACCCGAACAACAACGAACGCAGAAATGGAATTTGAATTGTGGTGGCAGTCATCTCGTCTGCCGTAGCAGGCGGGTGTCCCGCCGCCTGGAAAATAGGATGGCAGCGGAGTACGGTTCTAATATGTTCCAGCAGGATGGGTATGCGCGAACGTTTCCTCCGCCGGGCGGGACGCTCCGGCTCCACGGCAGGCAGGATGCCCGCCGCTACCGGTTCAATGGCGCATGCCGAAAACGCTGTCGAGGATGACTTCCTTGGTTTTCCAAAGGAGAGCCATGGTCAGGGCCAGGGGCAGCAACGCTACAAAGACCAGCGCCCAAAAGCTGAGGCGCTCAAACCAGTAGGCGAAAGTCCCGAGGGCCAGCTGCCAGCGCGCGGAATGCAGGAAAACGACATGGCTGACCCCGAGGAACAAAAGACCGACCAGCAGCCAGCGGTTGAGCGCGGTGAACAGCAACGTCTCGTGCCGGAGCGTTTCATCCGGCAACATGACCCCGAGTTGTTTGAGGACGACGTTCAAATTGAACAAAAAAAGCAGGGCTGAGAGCACGAGCACCAATAGGGCGGCGTTGAAAAAGGGTTGTCCCGGCATCTTGTTCTGCCAGTAAAGGAACGGGCACAGGCCGAAATTGACGAGGCCGAGCAGTTTCGCGCGATCGAGGGCGTTAAGCCAGGGCCGTTCCTGTTTTTGAAAATTGCCCATTTGCCAGAGGCCGTAGAGGAGCAGGCCGGTGCCGGCCAGCGCGGGAACGATGCCGAAAGGCCGGAGCCAGTCCGTACGCAGCGTTTCCGCACAGATGACCAGCGTCGCGGGCAGCCCCCAAAACAGGGCGGAAAGGCCGCGGGCGAGCCGTCCGAGCGAACGGAGCAATTCAGCCTCGTTTCGGTTGCCGGCACCTGAATTTTGGGATTCGGTCAAAACGAAAGATACGTGTAAGCCTTCAAGCCTCGTTCGTAATCGTCGAGCAGCCGCATGGCTTCGGAAGGTTTCATGCGGTCGGATTTGATGGCCTCGTCCATTTGCGCCTTCATCTGCCGCTTGAGTTCGTTTTCATCGTATTGCACCGCCGCGAGCGACTGGATGATGGTGTTGCCTTCGATGATTTCCTCGATGTAATAGCCGGTGGATTCGTCGGGTTCGAGAAAGACATGGACCTCATTGACGCGACCGAACAGGTTGTGCAGGTCGCCCATGATGTCCTGGTACGCGCCCATCAGAAAGAAACCGATGTAATACGGTTCCGGGAGGCCATTGCCGTTGGGAATCAGTTTGTGCAGCGGCAACGTGTCGCGCACATCCCGGAAATCAATGAACTTTTTAACCTGCCCGTCCGAGTCGCAGGTGATGTCCACCAGCGTGCCTTCGCGCGTGGGCCGTTCATTCAGGCGGGCGATCGGCATGATGGGGAAGAGCTGGTCGAGCGCCCAGTGGTCGAGCAGCGACTGGAAAACGGAAAAGTTGCAGAGATACTGGTCGCCGAGGCTGTCTTCGAGCTGGCGGATTTCCTCCGGCGCGTACGGCTGGCCCTTGAAACTTTCGACGACATCGCGGCTGATCTGCCAGTAAAGATCCTCGATTTTCGCCTTGTCGGGCAAATCCAGCACTCCGAGCGTGAACATGTGCTGCGCGTCTTCACGTCGTTCCAGCGCGTCGTGATAAGCCTCGAGTTTGCTCAACTTGCCCAGGTTCCTCCGGATATCGAGCAGTTCCTTGACGAGCGCGTGTTCGTGGTCGCCGAATTTCAAAAATTCACCGGGCCGGATCTTTTCAATGGCGCCAAACACCTCGACGATCAACACGCTGTGGTGCGCAACAATGGCGCGGCCGCTTTCGCTGACGATGTCCGGATGCGGCACATTTTCGGCGTTGCAAACGTCGGCGATGTAAAAGACCACGTCGTTCGTGTATTCCTCCAGCGTGTAATTGGTTGAACTGTCGAACGCCGAACGGCTGCCGTCGTAATCCACCCCCAGCCCGCCACCGACGTCGAGATAGGAAATGGGGAAACCCATCTTGTGCAGTTTGGCATAAAGCCGGGCGGCTTCCTGCACCGCCTTTTTCACCGTGAGGATGTCCGGCACCTGGGAGCCGATGTGGAAATGCAGGAGCTTGAGGCAATGGCCGAGGTTTTCCGCCTTCAACATGGCCGTCGCCTCCAGGAGTTCCGCCGTACTCAGGCCGAACTTGGCGTCTTCCCCGCCGCTGCCGGCCCAGCGTCCGGCGCCCTTGCTCAACAGCCGGGCGCGGATGCCGATGAGCGGCTCGACCCCGGCCGATTTTGAAATCGCGATGATCTGCCGCAGTTCCTCCAATTTTTCGACGACCATGATGACGGTTTTTCCGAGCTTGATGCCGAGCATGGCCATCTTGATGAACTCGGCGTCCTTGTATCCATTGCAAATGATGAGGCTGCCCGGCTGATTTTGCAGCGCCAGTCCGGCGAACAATTCAGGCTTGCTGCCGACTTCCAGGCCGAACTCGAACGGCTTGCCGGCGTCGAGAATCTCCTCCACCACTTCGCGGAGCTGGTTGACCTTGATGGGGAACACGCCGCGATACCGGCCCTTGTACCCATATTCCGTGATGGCATTGCGGAAGGACTGGTTGATCGCTTCGACCCGATGGCGCAAAATGTCCTGAAACCGGATGAGCAGCGGAAACTTCAAGCCGCGGGCTTTGGCCTCCTCGGTGACGTCCGTCAAATCCACCGCCACGCCGGCGTCCTGCAACGGGCGCGCCACAACGTGGCCGGCCTCGTTGATGTCGAAATACTTCGCGCCCCAGCGATGGATGTTGTACAGGTTGCGCGCCGCCTCGATGTTCCATGGCGGCGCCGCATCATTTGAATTGCTCATCTCGGTGAAATCAAACCGACCGAACTATAAAATCCCCCGCGCAGAAATCAACAAGCGGAATGAAAAATTTTTGCGACGAAAAAATGGCATGCGCCAGGCCTACCAGTCCACGATGCATTCTTTGCGGGTGAACTGCGAGCTTTGCGCGGTGTATTGCTGGAACTCCACGTCTGTTCCGTCGGGGTCTTTGCACCAGAATTGCCAGGTCTGATCGCACCCCTTTTTTTTGGGTTTCACTTCCACGCCGTGTTTGATCAACGCGTCCCGCATCGCGTCCAGATCCTCCACCTCCAGGCAGAGATGATGGATGCGCTGGCCGCCGGCGGCTTCGGCCGGGCCGGCCCTGAAGATTTCGATGAAATGGTGCGGGTCGATCTCGAGGTAAAATCCAAACAACTCGCCGTCCTTGATGAAGTCGAAATGCCGGCGCATTCCGAGCGCCCCGCAATAAAAATCAAGGCTGCGATTCAGGTCCCGCGAAAAGAGGCACACGTGGGCCAGGGTCTTGATCATAAATCCATTCTTGAAACGAAGGCACAATAGAATGCTGCCGGGAGAATGCAACCACGGGGTTGGGAGATTTTTCCCGCAATCCGTGAGCAACGCGTCAAAAAGTTTTTGACTGTTCGGCTCAAGCCTGTCCGGCACTGCAAAATCGAGCGGTTACGCATCAAAACCGCACATTTTCCACCTTGCCCGCGTAAATAAACGCATTATCTTTTCAGCATGAGCACAGCGACGGCGCATTTGCTTGAAGAATTCGAGCGGCTTTCTCCCGGCGAGCAAAGGGAGTTCAGCCGCGTCATTCTTCACCGCACGGCCCAACTCGAATATGCCGCGCCCACGGATGACGAGTTGACCGCCGCTGCCTCCAGCGTCTTCGCCCTGCACGACAAGGAGGAAGATGCCCGGTCGCGGTGAAGTCTGGCTGGTTGACCTTCGCATGGCGCAGAAGGTTCGCCCGGCCCTGATTCTAAACGTCCCCTACCAAGACGCCGACCGCGCGCTCATCACCATTGTCTCACATTCAACGGCGATTCGCGGTTCGGAATTTGAAGTTGCCGTTGACGTTCCGTTCCTCAAGCGGGGTGCATTTGTCGTTCAAAGCCTGATTACCATTCCGTCCAAACTGGCTCTCCGTAAACTTGGCAGCCGGACTCCAGCACAGCTTGCACCGTTTGAACAAGGTGTCCGGCGCTGGCTTGGACTGTAACAATCTCATCGTGCAAAATGCCGAACGCTTCCTTAAAAGACATCGCTGGATACTGCGACCGGATTCTGCGCACGAAGAAAGTCGGCGACTACGACGGCGCGGCCAACGGACTGCAGGTGGCCAATCGCGGCGGCGTGACGCGCGTGGCCGCTGCCGTGGATGCCAGCCTCGCCACGGTGGAGCTGGCCATCACCGCCCGGGCCGATTTGCTCATCGTGCATCACGGATTGTTCTGGGGGCCGGCGCATCCGTGGACGGGCAAAAAATATGAGCTGCTCCGGTTGTTGGTGGGAAACAACCTGGCGGTTTACAGTTCACATTTGCCGCTTGATGCGCATCCCAAACTCGGCAACAACGCTCAACTCTGCGCCGCGCTCGGTTTTAAGGGGCTGCGCCCGTTTTTCTTCAGCCATGGCCAGACCATCGGTTTCGAATCGGAGACCAGGATTTCCCGGGTTGAACTCGCCGCGCGGTTGTCCCGTGCGACCG
>Ga0265320_10001076_pt1 | contig 20162 bp, 14 predicted proteins | sample 4827metaG_FD_202087 | JGI IMG/M metagenome (GOLD analysis project Ga0265320, IMG submission 202087) | Rhizosphere microbial communities from Carex aquatilis grown in University of Washington, Seatle, WA, United States - 4-8-27 metaG | ecosystem: Host-associated > Plants > Roots > Rhizosphere >...
CGCAGCAGGCTCGAATCCGCCGCCGGCGCCGCCGGAATCAACAAGGCACAACTCAGAAGGGCAATCAACGTACAAGTTCGCATATGCGGATTATACAGGCATCGGCGTCTCATTTGGCCCCCTTGGTCCAGAGCGCTTCGAGCTGCGACTCGCTCAGCGTCATCCCGAGCTTCACCACGCTGCCCTGGGCCGCCACATCCGCTTGCGTCTGCGCGATCGCGCCGGCCAGGAACCTCAGCACCGTCGCCAGCTTCGAGGCGTCCTCCGCGCTGGCCGCCGTCAGCTCGGCCGAGAGCCTCACCGAGTCGCCGAAGGTCACGCCTCCGCTCGCCTTCTGCACCGAGCGCAGCACTTCTCCCTTGACCGCATCGCCGGCGCCCCCGCTGGGCAGGTCCTGCAACAGTTCGGAGATGGGCAGGGCGGAAACGAACCACAGGGCGTGGTCTTTGCTGACCTCGCTCACCCGCGCGGCGATCTCCGCCGCCGGCCCGGCGCTCTTGTCCCGCCGGTCCACCACCGCGCGCACGCTCGGCGGGTCGCCCATCGCCACCATCGAGGGGCTTAGGAACGCCAGCCACGCATCGGAGCTCACCAGCACCTGCGCGCCGTGGTATGTCGCGACGCCAGCTCCGGCGGCCGCGGCCGCATCCAGAATCCGCCCGGTGTCGAACCGCCCGCGCGCCAGCATCAGCCTGCGCTCGCCGGCATCGGTCTTCGCCACCAGGATCTGGTCCACGCTCTCCCGAGGATCGAAGCCGCTGGCTTTCACGAACGCGTCGTACTGCGGGTCCTGCGCCTCCGAAAGCTGCGCCAGCGCGAACTTGCCGAAGGGCGTGTCCTTCACTTTCGAGACGTCGATCCCCGCCAGAATCCGCGCCTCCGGCATGACGAGCCGCAGCAGCTCCGGATCAGCCGCGAATGCCGCGGCCGCGAACAGAAAGCCGATCGCCAGCTTCTTCATGGGCGCTCCCTTCCAGCGCGCGATACTTGCGCAAGAGTTCGTAGAGTATCACGCCGCCCGCCGTCGCCACGTTCAGCGAGTGTTTGGCGCCCAGCATGGGGATCCGGACCGAGCAATCCGCCGCCGCGATCAGCTCCGGCCGTATGCCCTCCACCTCGTGCCCGAACACGACGCACACTGGAAACCGCGGCCTCCAGTCGAAAAGATCCACCGAATGCAAACTGGTTTCGACCGCCGCGATCTCGTATCCCCGTGCGCGCAACCCGAGGGCGAAGGGCAGGGGATCCCAGGCGTATTCCCAAGCGACCCGCTCTTCCGCCCCCAGCGCGGTTTTGGCGATCGCGCGCTGCGGAGGCCGCCCCGTGATGCCAGAAAGATAAAGCCGCTCGATAGCCGTCCCATCCGCTGTGCGGAAGAACGCGCCGACGTTGTACGCGCTGCGAACATTGTCCAGCAGCACCGCCACCGGCAGCCGTATGCCCTCATACGCCGCCCCGAGCGGAGTAGCCTGATACGGAAGTCGCTCCGCCTTATCCGTGTTCATCCGTATTCGTCCGTGGCCCTAAATGCTCGCTTTAGCCCTACCATAGATTTTATGACCCTTCTCGACGGCGAGCACCTGACCATCGAACAAGTCGTCTCCATAGCGAGCGCCGGATCGCCCGTCGGCCTCGCGCCCGAAGCCGTCGCCAAAATGGATCTGTCCCGAGCCGTGGTCGAGCGCCTCGCCGCCGGAGACGCGCCCGTCTACGCGGTCAATACCGGAGTCGGCAAGCTCTCCGACATAAGAATCCCCACCGGCGACCTCGAGCAATTGCAGCGCAACGTAGTCCGTTCGCACTGCTGCGGAGTGGGCGCGCCGCTCCGCCGAGCCGAAGTCCGCGCCATGATGCTCATCCGCGCCAACGTCCTGGCCAAAGGACTCTCGGGCATTCGCCCCGTGGTGGCCGAGCGCCTCTGCCAGATGCTCGTCCGCGGCGTCACGCCTACCGTGCCCTCGCGCGGCAGCGTGGGCGCGAGCGGAGACCTGGCGCCCCTGGCGCACATGGCGCTGGTCCTGATCGGCGAAGGCCAAGCCGAGTTCGAAGGCGCGCGCATGCCGGGCGGGGAAGCGCTCCGCCGCGCCGGAATCGAGCCCCTCACGCTGGCCTCCAAGGAAGGCATCTCGCTGGTCAACGGCACGCAAGCCATGCTCTCGCTGGGCTGCCTGGAGCTGATCGCCGCCGAGCGCCTCGCCGACGCCGCCGACGTCGTCTGCGCCATGACCACCGACGCCCAGCGCGGCACCCCGCGCGCCTTCCACGAGGCCATCCAGCGCGCCCGCCCGCATCCCGGCCAGGCCCGCAGCGCCGCCCGCCTGGTGCGCCTTATGGAGGGCAGCGAGATCCGCGACTCGCATCTCGGCTGCGGCCGCGTTCAGGATGCCTACTCGATGCGCTGCGCGCCCCAGGTCCACGGCGCCGTCCGCGACACGCTGGCCGAAGCCCGCCGCGTCTTCGAAATCGAGCTCAACTCGGCCACCGACAACCCGCTCGTCATCGGCGATGAGATTCTCTCCGGCGGCAACTTCCACGGCCAGACGCTGGCGCTCCACCTGGACTATCTGGCCATCGCCCTCACCGCGCTCGCCGGAATCTCCGAGCGCCGCATCGACCGCCTGGTGAATCCCTTCCTCAACGAAGGCCTGCCGCCATTTCTGGCCGCGCACCCAGGCCTCGAATCCGGCCTGATGATGGCGCAAGTCACCGCCGCTGCGCTGGTCGCCGAGAACCGCGTGCTGGCCAACCCCGCCTCGACGGGCTCCATCACCACCAGCGGCAACAAAGAGGACTTCGTGAGCATGGGCATGACGGCGGCGTTGAAGCTGCAGAGTGTGGTCGGCAACACGCGTCTTGTTTTGGCGATCGAAGCTCTGGCCGCCGCCCGCGCCCTGGACTTCCTCCGCCCCCTCCGCACCAGCGCGCCTCTAGAGGCCGTCCGCGCGCTTCTCCCCCCCGTCGAAAACGACCAGCCTCTCACGGCCGCCATCGAGCGAGTGGACGCGCTGATCGCCGACGGCGCGCTCGAAACGCTGGGGTAGCATAACGTGGTTCCGGCGCACCCGAGTGGGTGTCTCCGAAATAACTTGACGATTCAGGGCGTTCGGGTGTGGCGCACGCTTCAGCGTGCAGCCGCGTGGCTTCAGCCCGCGGAACGGCGACCTGAAGGTCGCCGCAGCACGCCGAAGCGTAATGCCGCATAGTTTTCCCGGATGCGGACAGCCGGAGTGGGCGGCTCTCCAGATCTGTGCCGGAGGTCCATGTCCGGCTTCCTTCGTTTCAGGAAGTTGGACGGAGGCGGGTCTGGAGACCCGCTGCAGGAATGGAGTCCTGCCCCACGTCTTGCGAAAACTATGCGGCATTGCGCTGAAGCGTGCGCCACAGAAGCGAGTCGCTGCTGGCTCTACGGCGCGAAATACCCGTTGATATCCAGGATCACGTGGGTCGGGTTCGTGGCATAAATGCTGACCGCTCCCTGGGTTCCCGCGGGAACGATCGCCGCGTTCGCCACCACGCTCCCGTCGAACGAGTTCAATGTCGAAACCAGCGGCCGCCCCGCGCCCGCCGGCCACGCCGTGAGGTATGACAACACTCCGTCCGGCACCACCGTCACGTTGAGCGAATACGCCGCCGCAGTCGAGGGTACGTTGCAGCCGCTGGCCGGGATCGCAAACGAGCGCGCCGTTTGGGCCGCCAGAATCGGCCCGCCGAACGGACCTTCGGTGCGGCGCGTGTCCGCGACGCGGCACGGCGTCACCGGGTAGAACCTCAGCGCGCCCGCGGCCCCGGGGGCGCCAAAATACCCGTTGATGTCGAGAATGACATCCGTCGGGTTGCTCACATATACGGAGACCGATTCGCTGCTGCCCGCCGGAACGATGGCCGCGTTCGCCACCACTTTGCCGGCCCAGGAGTTCAGCGTGGAGGCGTTTGGCTGTGTCTGCCCTGTAGGCCACGCGGTCAGGTAGCCCAGATAGCCGGGCGGAACCACCGTGACGTTGAGCGAGTAGGCGCTGGCCGTGGAGGGGATGTTGCAGGAGCTAAGCGGAATGTCGAAGTTGCGCGACTGCGAGCTCGTCATCGAGGGTCCGCCGAACTGGCCGCTCCCGTAGCGGGTGTCGGCAACGCGGCAGGGCACGGCGGGGTAGAAGTCGAACGAGCCTGCTCCGGTCGAAGTATCGAAGTAGCCGTCAATGTCGAGGATGACGTCGGTGTCATCGCTGACGAAGGCGCTGACCGCGCCGTTGACGCCCGCCGGGACGATGGCGGCGTTCGCCACCACGGTACCATCCCATGAGTTCAGGGTCGAGACGACGGGTTGCGTCTGGCCGGAGGGCCACAGGGTGAGGTAGTGGAGCGGACCCCGTGGCACCACGGTCACGTTCAGTGAGTAGGCCCGGGCGGTAGCGGCGACGTTGCAGGCGCTCTCGAGAATGTCAAAGGAGCGGGACGTGCCGCCGGCGATGGCCTGGCCTGCGCGGGTGTCGGCGACGCGGCAGGGGGGCAGGGGGACGAAGCGCAGGCCGCCGGCCGGAGCGCCGTCCTGCTGCACGGTGAACGAGAGTCCCGCGATGCTGAGCGCGGCAGCGCGCGGGGTCCCCGTATTGGCGGCCACGGTAAAGCCAAGCGTGCCGCTTCCGGAACCGGTCGCGGGACTGGTCAGAGTCACCCATCCGGGAGTGCCCACGGTGGTCCAGGCGCAACCGGCGGCGGCCGTCACCCTGACGGTTTCGGAACCGCCCGCGGCCGGGAAGGTGGCGCCGTCCGAACTGAGGGAAGCGCTGCAGGCCACGACCGGCACGATGGTGGTCCCGTCGCTGGCCGTGTCGTTGGCGGTGTTGCTCTCGCCGCCGCCGGAAACCGTGGCGATGTTGGCGACTGTGGCCGGGGCGTCGGCGGCGACATTGACTGTGAGCGCGATCGCCGGATAGCTCGCACCGGCCGCCAGCGCATCGCCTCGGGTGCAGGTGAGGATTTCCAGGCCGCAGGTCCAGCCGGTGCCGCTGAGCCCGGCGGCGGTGAGCCCGGCAGGCAGCGTGTCGACCACGGTGACGGCGGCTTTGGTGACGACCGTTCCGCTATTGCCTACGGTGATGGTGTAGACGGCGCCGGTCTGACCCTGGGTGAAGTTGCCGGAATGCGCGGTAGCGACAGAGAGGTCCGGGAGGCCGATCGGAGTCGGATCGGTAGCCGTGTCGTTGGTTGTGTTGATCTCGCCGCCGCCGAAGACCGTGGCGGTGTTGACGACGCTGTCCGGCGCGTTCGAGGCGATATTGAACGTGAGCGCGATCGCCGGATAGCTCGCGCCGCCTGCCAGTGCGTCGCCTCGGGTACAGGTGAGCGTGGCCAGGGTGCAGGTCCAGCCGGTGCCGCCGAGCGCCGTGGCGGTCAGCCTGGCAGGCAGCGTGTCAACTACGGTGACGGCGGCGTTGGTGGCGAACGCTCCGCTATTCCGCACGGTGATGGTGTAGACCGCGCCCGTCTGACCCTGCGTGAAGTTGCCCGAATGGGTCGCGGCAATGGTCAGGTCCGCCAGTTGGGTGACGGAGGTCACGTCGCCAACCGTGTTGTTGGCTGTGTTGCTCTCGCCGCCTCCGGAGACTATAGCGATGTTGAAGACGCTGGCCGGGGCGTTGGCGGCGACAGTGACGGTGAGCGCGACAGGCGGATAGCTCGCGCCGCCCGCCAGCGCGTCGCCTCGAGTGCAGGTGAACGTAGCCAGGGTGCACGTCCAGCCGGTCCCGCTCAGCGCCGTGGCGGTCAGGGAGTCGGGCAGCGCGTCAACCACGGTGACGGCCGCGTTGGTGGCGCCGCTCCCGACGTTCGTCACGGTGAGGGTGTAGACAGCGCCCGCCTGCCCCTGCGTGAAGGTGCCCGCGTGCGTCGGCGCGACCGTCAGGTCCGGCAACGCCGTGATGGAGGTCGGATCGGACGCCGTATCGTTGGTTGTGTTGCTCTCGCCGCCGCCGGAGACCGTGGCGATGTTGACGACGCTGGCCGGGGCGCTGGCGGCGACATTGACGGTGAGCGCGACGGGCGGATAGCTCGTGCCGGCCGCCAGCACGTCGGTTCGGGTGCAGGTGAGTGTAGCCAGGGTGCACGTCCAACCCGTCCCGCTCATCGCCGTGGGGGCCAGGGCGCCCGGAAGCGTATCGATCACGGTGACGGCGGCGGTCGTGGCACTGCTCCCGACATTGCTCACGGTGATCGTGTAGACAGCGCCGCTCTGACCCGGCCTGAAACCGCCCGAGTGCGTCGATGCGACCGTCAGATCCGGGAACTGGCCGATGGAGGTCGGGTCGGAAGCCGTGTCGTTGGCGGTGTTGCTCTCGCCGCCGCCGGAGACGGTGGCGATGTTGACGACGCTGGACGGGGCGTTGGCGGCGACAGTGACGGTGAGCGCGATAGCCGGATAGCTTGCGCCGGCCGCCAGAGCGTCGCCTCGGGTGCAGGTGAGTGTACCCAGAGTGCACGTCCAGCCGGTCCCGCTCATCGCCGTGGCGGTCAGAGAGCCCGGCAGCGTGTCGGCCACGGTGACGGCCGCGTTGGTGGCAGCGGTCCCTATGTTGCTCACGGTGATCGCGTAGACCGCGCCGCCCTTACCCTGCGTGAAGTTGCCCGAATGCGTCACCGCGACCGTCAGGTCCGGGATCTGGGTGATGGAGGTCGGATCGGAAGCCGTGTCGTTGGCGGTGTTGCTCTCGCCGCCGCCGGAGACCGTGGCGATGTTGACGACGCTGGACGGGGCGTTGGCAGCGACAGTGACGGTGAGCGCGATAGGCGGATAGCTCGCGCCGCCCGCCAGGGCGTCGCTTCTGGTGCAGGTGAGCGTCGCCAGCGTGCACGTCCAGCCGGTCCCGCTCAACGCGGTGGCGGTCAGGGCGCCCGGCAGCGTGTCGGCCACCGTAACGGCGGCGTTCGTGGCGCTATTCCCGGCGTTGCTCACGGTGATGGAGTAGACAGCGCCGGACTGACCCTGGCTGAAGTTGGCCGAGTGCCTCGCCGCGACGGTCAAATCCGGGAGCGCTGGCACCAGCTCCAGCACAACGTTGCTGGAGGACTCCGCAACAAACAGAACGCCGTTGGCGCCCGCCGCGATTCCCGTGGCGCCATTTAGCCCGGACGCGATGGTGGTGATGACCCCATTCTTGTCGATCTTGAGGACGTCGTTGTAGTCCGCGATCACAAGTTCCCCGGCGGAATCGATCGCGAGCCCCAGCGGACGAGGCAGTGGAGCGACGGTTGTGATGATCCCGGTCGGGTCGACCTTGCGGAGGTTTGAGGAGTCCGAGATGTAGAGATTGCCGACGGAGTCGACTACCAGCCCCTGTGGATTTGACAACTCCGCTTTGGTGGCTTGGCCGCCATCGCCAGTGTAGCCAGATGTTCCATTGCCCGCCACGGTGGTAACAGTCCCGCCCACGGCGACCTTACGGATGAGGTAGCTGTCGTCCAGATAGAGGTTGCCGGCCGCATCGACTGCGATGGAGGGGGTGTGTCCCAGGTCAGTCAGTTTGAATGCGCTGCTGATTTTCCCGCTGGTGTCGACCTTGTGTACTTCACCCTGGTCCGCGATGTAGACGTTGCCCAGGTAGTCCACGGCGACGCCTGTCGGGTTGAACAACTGCGAGCTCAACGCTGGACCGCCATCGCCCTGAAAGCCCATGATTCCGTTCCCCGCGAAGGTAGTCATGGTTCCGCCCCAGGAGGCCTTGCGGATGCGCACGTTCCCGGTATCGGCGATCAAGAGATTGCCGGCCGCATCCAGGGCCACTCCGCTTGGATTGCTCAACTGGGCGGCAGTAGACGGACCGCCATCCCCTGCGTAGCCCGACCCTGAGAGGCCCGCCACGGTGGTGATGATTTTGTTTGTGCCGACCTTGCGGACGCGGAAGGCGTTCGTGTCCGCGATCCACAGTACACCGCTCGCGTCCGGTGCTGCGTCGTAAGGGTCGGTAAGGACGGCGCTGGTGGCCAGACCTCCGTCGCCTCCGAATCCCGCCATGCTTTTGCTTCCGGCAACCGTGGTGATGATCCCGGAAGGGTCCACTTTGCGAATGCTGTTGGTGAGAGTGTCCGGGATGTAGAGATTCCCTGCCGCATCGGCCCCCAGACCCCACTGGGCGTACACCCCACCGCTGGTGGCGGCGACCCCATCTGGGGTTGCAGTCGTTCCTCCGTTGCCCGCCACGACGGTGATGATGCCATGGATGTCGATCTTATAGACGACGTAGGGGTAGGGAACATTTGCATCGTTCACGTAGATGTTGCCTGCGCCGTCCACAGCAACGCCGGTGGGGCGGACGAGAAGCGCCTGGGTGGCCGGCTTGCCATTGACCAGACTGCCGAACGTGGTGCCTTCGCCCGCCAGGATGGTGCTGGTTCCGTTTGCGTCCACCTTGCGGAGGCGGTGGTTCAAGAACTCCTCCACGATGTAGAAGTTGCCCGCGCCGTCCACCGCCAGGCCCGCGGGGAACTTCAACGGTGACGAAGAGCTCGAGGTGCCGGGCACGACCGTAATGACCCCGTTCGTGTCGATCTTGCGGATGACGCTGTTACTCCTATCGGTGAAGTAGAGGTTGCCGCCAGCGTCCATCGCCAGGCCCCCGGGAGTCGTGGTGTACGCGGCCGTGCCCCCCACCATCGACAGCGTGCCGGCGGTATCCACTTTGAACACACCGTAAGTACCCCAGCTACTGAAGTAGACATTCCCCTTGCCGTCGCCCACAACGGCCTGGGGGTAGCCGATCGGGACCGAGGTGGCCGCGGCTGGCAACAGGGGCGATGCTCCGCCCGCGTAAGTCGACATGGTGTACGTCTGCGCCCACGCGGGGGTTGCCGCAAATGTGGACACGAGCGCCACGAGTATCGTCGGTATTTGGAGTCTGATGTTGGTCATTTGTCGCCTGCCACTTCCGTGTCTTACGGGGAATCACGACGCGGACCAACGATTCTACTTTACGTAAACGAATAACGCAACTTGAATACAGCGATTTAGCGCAGCGCCTCGCCGGCAGATCAGGCAACCCGCGCTTTAGGGTGCGAAATACCCGTTGACGCCGACAATCAGATTTGTCGGGCCCGTAAGGTGGCTGCGGATCGCCCCCCTACACCTCAAGCCCAATCGACCGCATCAGCTCCAGCGCGTTGCTCTTCTCGACCACCCCCGGCCGCAGATGGTAGTCGAACGTGATCTTCCCCTCCGCCAGGTGGTCCTCGAAATGAACGTTCCGCGCGCGCGGCGCCAGCGCGCTGGCAATCTCCGCCAGCGCCAGGTCGTGCGTCGTCAACAGGCCGATCGCGCCGCGATCCACCAGCGTCCGGATCACCGCCTCGGCGCCAATCCGCCGGTCGTGCGAGTTGGTGCCTTGCAGCAACTCGTCGAGCAGGAACAGCAGCGGCAGCGGCCCTTTGGTCAGCTCCACCAGCGCCCGGATGCGCGTGATTTCGGCATAGAACCGGGATGTGCCCGAGTTGAGCGAATCCATCGTGCGGATCGATGCCCCCACCACCAACGGCGTCAGGCGCAGCCGCGCCGCCCGCACCGGAGCGCCCGCCATCGCCAGCACGGCGTTCACCCCCACCGTCCGGAGCAGCGTGCTCTTGCCCGACATGTTCGAACCGCTCACCACCAGCACCGCGGGCTCGCCGCAAAGCCGCACGTCGTTCCGAACCGCGCGGACCGCTGCGATGAGCGGATGCGCAAGGCCTTCGCCTTCGAAGCACGGGCCGCCGGCGCCGAACTCCGGGAACGGATCTTCCGGCTGCTCGTAGGCGTAATTCGCGAGCGCGCACAGCGCCTCGATCTGGCCCGCCGCTTCGAGCCATTGCCGAACGTGACTGCCCGACTCCTTCCGCCACGCCTCCACCGCGAAGGCGAGCTGCACCTTATACAGCAGCGGCAGGTTGACCATGCGGACGAGCACGTGATCGGCCGAGTCCAGCAGCTCCATGAGCCGGTTCAGGTGGGCGATGCGACGCGAGGGAGGAGCGCCCTCCGTCTCGAACGCCTTCCGCAAAGCCGCCAGCCGCGGGCTCGAGAACGGCTCGCGTTCGAAGCGCCCCAGGACCTCGGCCAGAAGCGACAGTCCGTATGCCGGGTCGCCCACGCCTTCGACCACCCGCTCCACCCGCGCTCGCAGCCGCAGCGCGAAGAAGGCTTCCACGGCCGCGACAACCAAAAAGAACTCCGGGATGCCGAAGACCGCCCACACCGTTACCGCTCCGATCATCAGCGCGGCCAACGCAGCCGCCGCGATGCGCAAGCGGCGCGAGTCGAACACCAGCGGCTTCTCGGCCCAACGCGCCAGCGACCCCGGCTCGATTCCCGATCGCAGGTCCTCGCCGAGCATGGCGATCTCCTCGCGCAGATCCAGGCCGGGGCGCAGTTCGTTCACCGCGGCGTGCCGCTCGCGAACCTCCGCCGGAGCCGCAGGTTCGAGCAGCCAGTGCGCCAGCGTCTCGGACCCCGACCGCAGCCGCGCCGTCGACAGCAACTCGAACAACGAGCCCTTGCCGAACAGGTCCAGGTCCTCGGCGTAGGGGTGGGCGGGATCGTTGAAGCGCTCGCCGCCATCGCCCTGGCCGGCCCACCGGCCCTCGATGCGCGCGATGCACTTTTGGTAAAACGCCGCCAGCCGTTCGGCCCGCTTGCGGCCCCGCATCGTGCTCTCGTGCACCAGCGCCAGCGCCGCGAAGCCCACCGCGGGCACAAGCAGCCACAGGGGAGGGAACCAGTGCCGGGCCACCGCCATCCAGGCCCCCACGATTCCGGACACCGCCACGGCGAGCTGCGCGTTCCCGAGCGCGATATGACGCCGCTCGAACGCCGCCACCACCAGACCTTGGGACTCGAGGCGCCGTGCGTACTCCGCGCGAGGATTGTCTGGGATGTCGCTCACGGAGGTCTACGGCGTAGGCTTCAGCACCAGCTCATAATCGTCGGACTGCGATCCGCCATCCGCGGATTCAATCTGCATGAACTGGAATGGACCGAGCGGTTTGGCGAACTTCCGCGGCGCCTTGGTCAGGGTGCCCAGGCTGATGCTGACCATGTACACGCCCGTGGCGATGCCTTCAATCGGGACCTCCGTGGCTGCCTGGACGAAGACCAGCCGCAAGGGAACGCCCGGAGCGCCTTGTGCGGAGACGCGAACCACCGCGTCCTGCCCGCTGTGGTTGGCGATCCGGAACCGGCCCACGCCGGTACGCCCCTGGGGCGTGATCAACTGGGCGCCGGTGGGGAGGGATATCGGTGCTTCCTCCTCCGCCGGCTCGGAGGCCTTCTTCGCAGCGTGGTGCGCGGGCGCGGCATCCCCAGGACGCGGAGCCGCCTTCTTGGCAGCTGCCGCGCCCTGGAGCGGGGGCAATTGACCCTGGTTCTCCGAGCGGTTCGACCCCGCATTGAACAGGTAGAGCCCGAGCGCCACCAGCACCAGCGGGATCAGAAACGCGCTGAATTGGGCCGCCACTCGCACTGGACTCTTCCGAGGCGGCGGCGGGGGCGGAGGCGCGAAATGGATCGTGGGCGCGGCCGCGACGGGCGCCGCGTGCGGATACGAGGGCGGACGCTCCTGCTCCCAGGCGCTGAGCGGTCGCGGCACCACGGGCTCGTCGGATTCCTGGCCCGGGGTGGGCCCTACCGGCACGTTCGTCGCGAACAGCGGAGCCGGATTGTTCCGGTCCATCACGTGATCGGGCACCGGAGTCAGGAGCTGCGGAGTCTCCGTGGGCGCCGGCGTGGCGTTCAGGTCCTTCTTGTTCGTCAGCGCGTTATACGCCTCGATGATCTCTTTCAGCTTCGCCTCCGCCATCAGCTCCAGATTGGGCTGCGTGACGAAGCGCTGCGGGTCCCAAATTCTGACCAGGTCTCTATAGGCCTGGTACACATCTTCGGGAGAGGCCGTCGGTTCGAGGTTAAGAATTCGGTAGTATCGCTCGATTTCGGAGTCCATTTCACCGCCAGGTCAAGACTCTCAATGAGCATAACCCGTCCTAATACTTCTGGCAACCCTGGCAGGTGCTTGTGGGGCAGGCGCTTGTGGGCAGGCGTCCACGCCCGCAGCGGGTCTCCAGACCCGCCCCCGCCGCTCCGCCCCCGCGAACTCACGGTACCTACGGCCTTTACCTTGAGCCCGCCCCGGTATTCTGTTATCCTCTGTGTTGGGTTTCCCAAAGAGTCTTTGTCCTACCCGAGGTTTGCATGTCAGGTCATTCAAAGTGGGCGACGATCAAGCATAAGAAAGCCGCCACGGACGCCAAGCGCGGAAAGCTCTTCACGCGCGTTATCAAAGAGATTTCGATAGCCGCCCGCGGCGGCGGCGGCGACCCGGATTCCAATCCCCGCTTGCGAACCGCCATCCTGGCCGCCAAAGCGGTCTCGATGCCGCAGGAGAACATCAAGCGCGCCATTGAGCGCGGCACCGGCGAGCTCGAAGGCGGCCAGATCGACGAAGTGATGTATGAAGGTTACGGGCCGGGGGGCACCGCCGTCCTGGTCGAGGTCGCCACCGACAACCGCAATCGCACCGTCAGCGAAGTCCGGCACCTCTTCACCAAGTACGCCGGCAAGCTGGGGGTGGAGGGCAGCGTGTCGCGCCTGTTCACGCGCAAGAGCCAAGTCCTGGTCCCGATCGAGAATGCCACCGAGGAACGGCTCATGGACACGGCGCTCGACGCCGGCGTCGAAGACATCCGCAACGATGGCACCAATTGGGTGATTCTCTCTCCGCCGGAAGCGCACCTTCCCGTGCTCGAGGCGCTGAACAAGGCCGCCATCCAGCCCGCCGAAGCGCAAGTGGTCATGGTCCCCAGCATCCTGGTCAAGCTCGAGGGCAAAGACGCCGGAACCATGCTCAAGCTCAGCGAGGCACTCGAGGAGCACGAAGACGTGCAGAACGTCTACGCCAACTTCGATATTGACGATAGCGTCCTGGAGGCCCTGGCCCAATAGGCGTGCCGGGCGGCCCATGCGGGTTCTGGGCATAGACTGCGGGACCGAGCGCACCGGTTACGGAATCATCGAGAGCGATGGCCGCAGCCACTGCCTCATCTCGACCGGAGTGATTAAGACCAGCCCCAGAGAGCCCATGCATCTGCGCCTGGCCCAGATCGCGGGGCGCCTGCGCGCTCTGATTCGCGAACACGTCCCCGCGGCGGCGGCCGTCGAGGATGTCTTCTACTCGATCAACGTGCGTACGGCACTGAAGCTCTCGCAGGTTCGGGGCGTGGCCCTGCTGACCATCGCAGAAGCGGGCCTGGAACTGGGAGAGTATTCGCCGCTGGAGATCAAGACCAGTGTGGTGGGCTACGGCAGGGCCGAGAAAGCGCAGGTCCAGATGATGGTGAAGTCGCTGTTGCGGCTGGATCACCTGATCGAGTCGGAGGACGCCTCCGACGCTCTGGCTGTGGCCATCTGCCACGCCACCCGCGCTGCCGTGGAAAGGGCGATTGCGAAATGAGGCGCTCGTCGCTCGTCGCTCGGCGCTTGTCGCTCGTCGCTCGTCGCTTGTCGCTCGGCGCCGGTCGCTCGTCGCTCGTCGCTCGTCGCCCGTCGCTAGCGCGCCTGTCGCTCGTCGCCCGTCGCTCGTCGCTGTTGGCCCTCCTCGCCGCGACGACTCTCGCCGCCGCCGACCTGCCCAAGATCACCTACACGAAAGTGTTCACCGGCAGCACTCCGCCCTTCGTCGAGATCGTGGTGGACAAAGAAGGCCACGGCGTTTACAAAGAAGCCACGAACGACGACAATCCGATGGCTTTCGTGCTCTCGCCCGAGGAGAGCGCCGCGGTGTTCGAACTGGCCGCGAAGCTCGATCACTTCACTAAGCCGCTCGAGTCCCCCATCAAGGTCGCTTTCATGGGCGATAAGATCTTCCGATGGGAGAACGGCAGCGAGAAGCACGAGACGAAGTTCAACTACTCGCAGGTCCCCGAGGCCCAGGCGCTTTGGGACTGGTTCGAGCGCATCGCCGAAACCGAACAGCGCTACGCCGTCCTCGAGAGTGCGACCCATTTCGACCGGCTCGGCGTCAACCAGGCGCTGCTCGAGTTGGAAGCGACGTACGACCGCAAGCGTCTGGTCGCGGCGGCCCAGTTCCTGCCGCTGCTGGACCGCATCGCGGCGAGCGAACACTTCATGCACATGGCGCGGGAGCGGGCCGCGGCCCTCGCCGACGTCATCCGCAATCCACCGCCCAAGGCGAAGGGCCAATGAGGACGACGCTCCGTCGCATCGTGGTGCTGGTCTTCGACAGCGTGGGCGTAGGCGAGATGCCCGACGCGGCCGACTACGGAGACGTGGGCAGCGACACGCTGGGGCACATCGCCGCCAGCCGGCCTCTGCGCCTCCCTAACCTGTGCTCGCTCGGCCTCGCGAACATCCGGCCGTTCGATGGCCTCGAGGCGGCCGCCCAGCCGCTTGGCTGTTACGGCAAGTGCGCGCTCGCCTCTCCGGGCAAGGACACCACCACCGGGCACTGGGAGATGGCGGGCATCCACCTCGAGAAGCCCTTCCCGCTCTACCCGCACGGATTCCCGCCCGAGGTGCTGGGCGAGTTCGAGCGCCGGATCGGCCGGCGGTCGCTCGCCAATTGCACTGCTTCCGGAACCGAGATCATCGCGAGGCTCGGCGCCGAGCACATGCGTACGGGCTCGCCCATCGTCTACACCTCGGCCGACAGCGTCTTTCAGATCGCTGCCCACGAAGAGACCATTCCGCTCCCCGAGCTCTACCGGATGTGCGAAATCGCGCGCGAGATCCTCACCGGGCCGCACGAGGTGGGGCGCGTCATCGCGCGGCCTTTCGTCGGCGCACCGGGCGCCTTCGTGCGCGACGGCGCGGCGCGCCACGATTACGCCGTGCCGCCTCCCTCCGGCATGCTGCTCGACCGGCTGGCCGAGCGGGGAGTGCCGGTCTGGTCGGTGGGGAAAATTTCCGAGGTGTTCCTGGGCCGCGGCGTCGCGCACTCGGCCAAGACCCGCGACAACGCCGAAGGCATGCAGCGAACGCTGGACGCTCTCGGGGAGCTGGAGCGCGGCCTGATCTTCGCGAATCTCGTCGATTTCGACATGCTGTACGGGCACCGCAACGACGTCGAAGGCTACGCCGCGGCGCTCGAAGCCGCGGACGCTTGGCTGCCCACGCTGCTCGCGGCGCTCGGCGACGGCGATCTGCTCATTCTGACGGCCGATCACGGCAACGATCCCACTACGCCCTCGACCGACCACAGCCGCGAGTACGTGCCGTTGCTGGTCTACGGCCCCCGCGCGAAGCGGGGCGTCGATCTGGGCACCCGCGCCACGCTCTCCGACATCGGCGAGACCGTGGCCGACAATTTTGAAACTCATCTTGAGAAAGGAACTAGTTTTCTAGAAGCGATCTTATGAGAACACCATTGATGGCGGGCAACTGGAAGATGTACAAGACGGCCCAGGAAACCCAGGCATTCTTCGAGAAGTTCAACGCGCTGGTCGCCGCGGCCCAGGGGCGGGACGTGGTCCTCTGTCCGACCTTCCCGAGCCTGCCGGCGGCGGTTGAGGCTACCAAAGGCACGCGCATCGGAATCGGCGCGCAGAACCTGTATTGGAAGAACGAAGGCGCGTTCACGGGCGAAGTCAGCGGCCCCATGCTCACGGCAGTGGGCGTGAAGTGGGTGATCATCGGCCACAGCGAGCGGCGCCAGTACTTCGGAGAGACCGACGAGTCGGTTCTGAAAAAGACCGTCGCGGCTCTCGAGGCCGGTCTGAATCCGATCGTGTGTGTGGGCGAGCGCCTCGAAGAGCGCGAGTCCGGCAATACCGAGGCCGTTCTCGGAACGCAATTCAACGAAGGCATCGCGAAGCTGACCCCGGAGCAGTTCGCGAAGATCGTCATCGCCTACGAGCCGGTGTGGGCTATCGGAACGGGCAAGACGGCGACCCCGGAGATCGCCTCGGACGCGCACCGCTTCATCCGCGCGCAGGCGCTGGCTGCGTTTGGCGCGGCCGCGGCCGCCAGCGTCAGGATTCTCTACGGCGGCAGCGTCAAGCCCGACAACACCAAGACCCTCATGGCCAAGGACGACATCGACGGCGCGCTGGTGGGCGGCGCGAGCCTCACGCCCGATTCGTTCGCGGCCATCGTGAACTTCTAGGAAGTCAGCTGTGGCGCAGACTCTCAGTCTGCCGCGTCGAGACTCGTCTCGACGCAAGAGCAATGCCTCGACACGAATGTCGAGGCGGCAGGCGTCCACGCCTGGCAGGAGCGCCCGCGCCACTTAGTTATCCCGGATGCGGACGGCCGGAGTGGGGCGGCTCTCCAGAGCTGCGCCGGAGGTCCACCTCCGGCTTCCTTGGTTTCAGGAAGTTGGACGGAGGCGGGTCTGGAGACCCGCGGCAGGACTGGAGTCCTGCCCCACGTTGCTGGAGTGCCTGCGCCACGGTTTGACCCTACGGATTCGAGGGCGTCTGAGGCGTCCCGGCCGGCGGATCAAACGGCGCCAGGATCAGTTTGCGCACATAAGGCGTACCGTTGCCGAGCACCAGGTTGTAGCCGGGTACGTGTGCTGGCGAGCTGAAGTACCCGTTGTCGCTGGGGATGCCCTGGTGGAACGCCTTGTAGAGAGGCTGTAACACCGCCTCCCCGTAGATGAAGTAGTTCACGTTGCCAAGGCGCACGCCGCCGAGGTTCTGCTCGGCCAGGGCGATAATACCGGCCATAGCCGGCGAGCCGGCGCTGGTTCCAATCACCTCGAAGTAGCCCTGGAAGTCGGCGAAGTCGAAGGCAATCAGTACCGAACTGCGGTCAGCCGGGCAGGGGCCCTCCAAGATGCCGCCCGGACAGCCGCCCATCTGGAACGAAATGTCGGGGATGGTGCGCATGTTGTGGCCGGTGCGCACCAGATACTGGTACGCGGGCTTCTGGTAGAAGATGCTGACTCCTCCGCCGCTCCCCCAGACGCCGCCCGACACCAGGTTGCCGAGGCCATAGGGATCGTACGGCACCTCCGGATCGAAGTTGCCGTTCTCACTGACGTACTGCGAATCCTTACTTCCCGAGGTGAACGTGGTAGTAAGGTTGGTCCCGCCCACAGCAGTTACGTGCGGGCTCGAGGCCGGCGATTCGATCCCCGGCAGGAACTGGGCCGTCACCACGGGGGGATCCTGGGGCGTGTCAAAGTAGCCGACCGAGGGCAGGCCCAGGCCGCCGGAGTCGCCGCTGCTGGCGAGGAAGGTGATCCCCTGCGCGTTGCCTTGCTTGAACAGGTCGTCGAACATCGTCAGAATGTAGGTGAAGTCGGTGCCGTCGTTGTAGGCGGCGGTGTAGAAGCCCTCCGCGCCGCCAAAGGACGAGCTCACGACGTCGGCCTCGTTATCCTCGATAATCGCGAGATAGCCGTCGTAGGTGGAGTTGTCCGACAGATCCGGGATGTTGTAGTCCAGGATGGTGGCGCCGGGAGCCATGCCGCCGGATTGTTGAATGTCGAGCGCGACCTCGAAACACGCGCCGGAGTTTACGTCGAACGGCGCTCCTCCATCGACCGGCTTGCGGACGATGGTGGGCACCGCCAGCTTCTCATGGCCGAAATAGGCGGCCATGTCGCCGTCCAGGAAGTCGCACGACATCAGGACCGCGACGGTGCGCCCCTTGCCCGTCAGAGACAGGTACGAGGGGAAATCGTATGCCTCCTTCAGGTCGGTGAACCAGTAGGGCCCGACGGGGCTGTATCGATTGGCCGGGACCACGCCCGCCTGCACCGAGTGAGGATGGTTGCGGACCGCCGCCGAAAAGCCGGCCACGTGAGCGCCGGCCTGGACGTACAAGGACGGCAGCTTGTGGGGCCCGGTGGCGACCAGCGTCCGGGTTCCATTCTGTCTGACGGCCTCGGAGAGGGGAACGCCAATCAGCTTCTGGATGGCGCCCACGTTGCCTTGGACGGTCAGGCCGTGCGAGTGAGTCTTCACCACGGTAAGACCCCGGGCCGTGAGGTCAGCGGTGAGCTGGGCCACGGTGGTGGGGCTGGGGCCGAAGCGTTGCCGAAACTCGGCAGGTGTAAGCCATTGCCTGTAGTTAGGAGAGCCGGCAGTGTGCAAGTCGACCAGTAACTGGTCGAGTTCTGCGGCGTTCTGAAGCGGCAAGTGAATGTTGAATTGGGCCTGCTGGCCGATCGCGGCCGGGCCGACCGTCTGGATCCTTTGCCCGGCGGGCAAAAGCCCCGCAGCAAGCAGCAAAGGGAGAAAGCGCACACCATACCTCAGGAAGCTCATGAGCACCCTCCAAGTCAAGTCAATTTGGATACAGCGATATTGGAACTTACTCCCAAAAAACCCGGCCGCCCCTCAGGCACCGAGCCGTCCATGCACAAGCGGAGCTACGCGCAACCAGCACCAGCCTGAGCCTATGGGGAGATTATACATGCCCGACTGGAGAAAACAAGGGTGGATTTTTCCGCCGCCCGGGAAGGGCGGGTGTCATTCTTCCGTAAACAGGTGGATCTCTTCCGTTCTGTGGGGGCGGGATTCCATGTAGACGCCGGCGGCGAGGCTGGCCGCGGCGGCCGCCAGCACCACGATGGCGAGCGGGTCGAAGCCGCGAGTCCAGAGGACGGCTCCGACGGTGGCCACCGTTCGCAGTACCCAGGCCAGCGCCCTCGTCATGGGCTGGCCGGCGTTATGCAGGCGTGTCGCCGCCCGGCCCAGCATGTAGGCGAAGCCCATCGCCATCAGGCCGAGCAGCACCCTCAGGAACTGGATGGGAACCGGCGACCTCATTCCTCCAATTTGGTCCAAACCGCGGACGATTGCAAGGGGCGCAGCGGGGCTGAAGCCCCGCGCGGGCTGAAGCCCGCCCTCCGTTTATGTCGCGCACCCGGCGGCGACCCGGCGCTACACTGGTTTTGAAAGGCCGGCCTTGCACCAGCACCAACACCAGCACGGCAACGACATGGGGAAGGTTCTGGTCTGGTCCCTGATCGGAACGCTGCTGTTCGTCGTCGTCGAGGCCGCGGCCGGCATCCGCGCGCACAGTCTCTCGCTGCTCTCCGACGCGGCCCACAATTTCACGGACGCCCTGGCGCTGCTGCTGGCCTGGCTGGGGGTCTACTTCGGGCGGAAGCCGGCCGACAGCGTGAAGACCTACGGGTATCATCGCGCCGGCGTGTTGGCCGCATTTGTCAACGCCCTTTCGCTGCTGATCCTGGCCGGCTATATCATCTTCGAAAGTTACCAGCGCTGGCTGCGCCCTCAGGCAGTCGGGGAGATGACCATGCTGGTGGTGGCGGCGGGCGGACTGCTATTGAACGGAGCGATCATGTGGGGCCTGCACGGGGAGCGTGGCCACGACGTCAACATCCGCAGCGCCTGGGTTCACATGTTCGGCGACGCGCTAGGCTCGATGGCGATTGTGGCCGGGGCGGTGGCGATCCACTACACCGGGTGGCAGCGCACTGATCCACTGCTCTCCGGCCTGATCGGCCTGCTGATCGTGTGGACGGCCTGGGACGTGGTCAAGGAGACCCTCAACATCCTCCTGGAGGGCCTGCCGCGCGGGCTGGAACTGGCGCAGGTGACCTCGGCGATGCGCGGCGTTCCGGAAGTGATCGACGTCCACGACGTGCACATCTGGAGCCTGGGCTCGAGCACCCATGCGCTGAGTTGCCATGTGCTGATCGAAGATCTGCCGCTCTCGGCAAGCGAGACGATTCTGCGGGGCCTCAACACCGTTCTTTCGGAGCGCTTCCGCATCCTCCACACCACCGTGCAATTCGAGCACGTCAACTGTCCGGGGTGCCCGATCCCCAGCGGGCAGCATCACGCTCACGAGGAGTAGCGGTGCGCATCGAAAACGGAATCAGGGCCACGAATGAACACGAATGCACACGAATAGAACAAAAACTTCTTTCTGAGAAGTTTCCTATCCGTGTTCATTCGTGTTCATTCGTGGCCAGTGGTGTTTTGCTGTTTCCTGGGCCGAATTCGGGACACTAGAATGCATACGCTGGCTGGAATCCTCAGTGTCGCGCTGATTCTTATCGTCCTATGGGACGCCTTCGAGACCATCATCCTGCCGCGCCGCGTGACGCGCAAGATCCGGCTGACGGCGGGGTTCTACCGCCTGAGCTGGCGGCCCTGGTCGGCCGTCGCGCGCCGCATCCGCAAGCCGCGGCGGCGCGAAGCCACGTTGAGTT